>Ga0181526_10002754_pt1 | contig 14938 bp, 8 predicted proteins | sample PEATcosm2014_Bin_35_FD_119750 | JGI IMG/M metagenome (GOLD analysis project Ga0181526, IMG submission 119750) | Peatland microbial communities from MTU Mesocosm Facility, Houghton, MI, USA - PEATcosm2014_Bin06_30_metaG | ecosystem: Environmental > Terrestrial > Soil > Wetlands > Peat | place...
CCCCGACACGCTGAGTTAGGTACTACACCGACCAGGACGAAACACGCATCGTGACCTGGGCATATGCTGCTCGTTCCCTCGCTAGCCAGGAAGGTTCCGCTAGTGCCCGAAGCAGCCAGGATGCACCGCACGGTTCCCTCCCCCACTCCTTGACCCAGCTGCGCGTCTTCGCCTTGGATGCTCGGCCCCAACGGGAGTTCTCCTGGGCCGACCGGATCACCAGCTCACCGATCTCCTCCGCCACCGGCGGCCCGCCAGGGCTGTTCGGAAAGCGCCGGTGACTTGCAACCAGCCGGCGATGCCACTTGAGCAGCGTGGCTGGGGTCACCAGCCGGAACCCGCGCAATTCCTGCGGCAGCACACGCCCGAAGGCGGCGAACACGGCAGGTCCGAGCACGACAATCTCGGACGAGGAACCTGGCGACGAAGGACGACGACCCGATGGCGCAGCACCAGGATCTGTGCCTGCTTCCAACCCTCCGACCGACCCAACAGCACGAGCCAATCGAATGGCCGACCGAAGCACAAAGCATGAGGTCACGCCGTCGCTCGTTTCTTCTGGCACGTCACAGGCTCGCGTCCGGGGAAGCAGCGTGAACGCCCTGATCGTGGATGCGCTCACCTCACAGATCGCCCGCGTTCGCAAGACGCGGACTTCACGGACCGTGCTCGTGGACTCCTCCAGCGTGACAGGAAACTCTTAGAGCGCCTCGCCCGTTGACCAGATACGCGTCACTTGCCGAGTACTACCGGCTCGCCGAACAGGTCACCGGGATCGAAGCAGGTGCTCTCATCGAGGCTTCACCGGTCGAGCTCACCGACTCCGCGCTTCGCGCTCCGCAAGCCGGATGGGAAGACAAGGGTCTTACCTCAACATCGTTGACAAAACCGCCGTCCTCACATGTGGGCTCGCTTGGGACCATCCCATGCCGCATGGCAACAAACGGCGGCGTGGGCCACCCTCGTCGTGTTCCCAGACCTCAACGGAGGGCACTGGAGCCCGCAAGTAGTGACCTCGGATCAGCTCGAAGAGTCATAACGGTCCTCAGCAGTTACTGAAATCGGACTGTTGGCAAGAATGCTCACTCTCCTCGTTTCGAAATGGCCTCGGGATAGCCATCCAAGTGTTCTCCTGTACCGCACAAGTGGGATCCGAGGACAGACTAGGCCTAATGGTGGAAAACCAGAGGTCGGTGGACGGTCGAAATGGAAGCGGATCAGACACCGAAGATTTCACTTTCGAAGCTTGCAGGTGGCACAGCTCTCGCACTGCGAACTCGCACGGTGGTCGTTCGCAACCGACAGCAACCTATGCCAGACTTATGTCGTTGATGAAGGCCAGTCCGGATGCTATCTGTCAACTCAAGAGGCCCTTTATCAGCGTAGATCTCCAAACCATCAGACCCTCAAACGGCGACTCGAGGTCTCTAATCAAGGCGGCACCTGTCGTGACCATGACAACACCAGAATGGATCTCGTGACAACCTCACCCGCACCATCCGGTGGGCGCGCCACGCGCTGGTGGAAATGCCGAAGGGCCGACGTGTTCGGCGTCTCGGCCATCATCGGTTTCGTCCTCGCCTACGTCTCGCCGGCGTTCAAAGACGGTGGGAGCTTCGGCAGCTTCGACACCGTCATTCCCTTCACGTCTCTCGGTACCAGCGCGTTTGCCAACGCGCCGCACAACGTCCTGAACGGCGATTCGGTGACGATGCTCGTGCCCTTCAACACCTTCGACTGGACAGCGATCCACCATCTGCAGTTCCCGCTATGGAACGACCTGAACCTGCTCGGTCTGAACCAGTTCCTCAACTTCCAGTCCGCCGTGTTGAGCCTGCCCGATCTCACGAGCTATCTCGCGCCACTCCGATTCGCGTTCCTCGTCGCCGTGGCAATGAAGCTTCTCATCGCTGGCACCGGCGCCTATGTACTCTGCCGCGTGCTCGGCCTACGACCGCTCGCCTCAGTGTTGGGCGGGGTCACCTTCATGCTCTCGGGCGCGTTCTCGGGATGGCTCATCTGGCCGATGTCAGATGTCGTGGGCTGGCTCGGTTGGATCGCAGCGCTCGCGATCCTCGCGTACCGCTGGAATTCGAGGCGCTCGTTCGTCGTCCTGCTGGCGCTGTCGGTCGCCTTCTGCGTATACGGGGGGTTTCCCGAGGCATACTTCTTCGTCGCGGCGGCGCTCCTGACCTTCTTCGTCGTGCTGGCCGCCCTGGCAGTAGTGGGCAGGCGCCGACTCTCGCTCTACGGGGTCGCGCGAGTCGCCGTCGGGGTCGTGGCAGGAGGCGTGCTCTCCTCACCGTTGTGGTTGCCGGGACTGCAGGTCGTGAAGGCCAGCCATCGCGCGGCTGCGTCAGGCTTCGCGGGACTCAGCGCGCGCTCACTCGCTCTGCTCGTCGCGCCCGGGTACTTTGGGCTGCCGATCAATGGAAGCACCTGGTTCTACTCGGGCAACAACTACTACGAGACGGTCGCCTACATCGGGGTCATCGCGCTCGTCCTGGCCGGGGCCGCGGTACTGCGCTGGTGGCGCCACCCGACAGTCATAGCTCTGACCGCGATGGTCGTAGTCGCGATGCTGATCTCATACCAGGCGAAGTCATTCCATGTGGTATTCGACCTCTTGCGGCACTCGGGCCTCGACAGTGTGCCGATCGGTCGCATGCGCGTTGTCCTCGGCCTGCCCGTCGGAGTGCTGTCTGGGTTGGGACTCGAGACTCTGCTTCGCACACGGGGTGAGCACCGGATGCTCATCGCTTACTGGAGCGTGAGCGCGATTGTCGCCGCTTTCGTCGCCTTCCTGTGGTATCGCGCTCTTGAGGGCGTGCTCCCGACAACCCTCCACGATCTCAGGCTCGACAGCCTGTGGTGGCCGAGCGGGCTCGTCGCGGCGTGCATCCTCGCCGGTTTCCTGTTCCTCTTCGTACGCAAGCTGGCGCATCGTCGGTTCGCGAGCGCGGGGGTTGCAGCGGCGGTAGCGGTGCTCTTCGGCGCAGAAACCGCTTTCCTCCTGTTCTCCGGAGTCGGGATCAACACCTACAGCGAGAGCTTTTTCCCCGTCACACCGGCGATCGCCCAATTGAAGGCGGTCGTGGGCTCCGGTCTCATCGGGATCGACACGGGAACGCCGTCAGAGCCGCATCAGATCGCGCATGCCGGCATCTACCCGGATGCCAACCTCGGCTACGGGATCGCCGAGTACGGGGACCTCGACCCGGTGATCCCTCAGGCGTACTTCACGAGCCCGCACGGAGTGTCCCACTACGAGCCCGACATCGACTCCGCTTCTCTCGCCCGCGAGTACGGGATCGAGTGGATCCTGCAGCCGCCGCTGGTTCACCTGGCACCGCCGCCCGGCACCCACTACGTCGGGTCGTTCGCGGGTGAACGTCTCTACGCGGTTCCCAACTCGACACGTTTCTCCGTGATCGCGGACCGTGGCTCGGGCGCTTCGGAGCCCGCGTCGTCCATAAGACATCCCGTGACGAGCAGTTGGACCTTCACGATCCACGCCTCGACTCCAAGCCGGCTCGTCATGCGTGTGACCAACCTCCCCGGATGGCACGCTTCGATCGACGGCCGGACATTGGCATTGTCGCCGTATAAGGACCTCATGTTGCAGGCGGCGGTCCCCGTGGGACGTCACGTCATCCACCTCTGGTACCTGCCGGGGCGGCTGGTCATCGGGACCTGGCTTGCCTTGGCCACCCTTGGAGCGCTGCTCGCGTGGGCCATATGGCCACGAGTGCGGCGCAAGCCGCGACCCGCGCTCGCGCGTGCGGACTTCGGCGAGTCCTTCGCCCCCGTGCTCGAGGTCGCCGAGACCGCCAGTCGCGAGCGAAACTCCAAGGTGATGCCGCGCAAGGCGCGTCGGCGAAGGGCCGCTGGAGACAACAAGCGCGGTCCGAAACCGGCGACGGGTGCAGACCCGGACACCGCCGGCAGTTCTGCGGCCTGCTGACCGGTGCCATGACCTAAAATGTCAGACTCGCCTCCTGGATCCATTTCGCGAGTCCTGAGTTCCGCGACGTGGGCGATTCGTGCCTTGAGTTACGCCCCACAATGACGAGGGGAGTCCCGACACGATTGGTGGTCTCCACACGAAGTTGCCGAGCACACTTGCCAGCGCGGGCGGCGGCAGATAGCGGGCTTCTCATAGGGCGCATAGAAACGGTCGATCCCGTCGAATGAAAACGAACAATACGCCGATGCGAGCAGCTGGGGCAATGAGTTTCCGCGTTGCTTCCGTCTCGAAGCTAAGTCTGATGCTCATAGGTAATGGCGGAAGTCACAGCTCCGATCATCGCTCCGATACTGCGCGTCAAACGGCCTTTTCCGGTAAGTCGTGTCCGGAGCGGGGCCGAAGACGGTCGCCGACGGTGAAGCCCGGTCCCGATCGAAGCATTCGACTCAGTGTTGGCTGACCTGGGACGTGCTGCTTCATGTCCGACGCGAACGAGACGACGCGCAAGCATGCCGCCTTGTCGCCCGACCTGGACAGCAGTCAGGGAAATCGGGGTCCATCGGGGCACAGTGGCCTCGACCAGCTAACCGTCTGCTCGAGCCTGCGACGAACCGAGAGCCGTCGAAGACGGTCGGCTTGGCTGCCGGACGGCACCTAGGTGCGTGGGTCCGAACCGGAAAGCGGTCCCGCTTCGAAGCTCGATGAGGCGAGATAGCGGACCCTGACCGGTGGTCGCGGCCTCTCGTTGGTTACGAGGTGTCCGAAGCTGAGCACGCGAGGGTGCTTCGCGCCTCTCATGCTGTCGCGATCGCAGCCGACCCGCCCGCGTTGGCGAGCTTTCGCAGGTTGTGACAGACGAGGTGGAGCGTCCATTCGCCCCGTGCTCCATCTAGGCCACGCAAACGGAGAAGACCGGCGTGCTGTCGGAGCTTCATCTGGCCGAACACCGGTTCGACGATCGCCTTGCGCCGGGCGTAGTCGGCTCGTCCGGCCTTGGTCCGGAGGCGTCTCGCCATGCGTTGCCTGGCCGTCGTGTTCTTCGGGATGCGCCCTTTTGGCGCGGCCGTGACACGCTCGTCGTGGGTCAGCCGGCCGGTGGCGACAAGTGCGTCGAGGTTGCCGCCGGCGAGTGCTTCGAGGTTGTCGTTCGAGCAGTAGCGGCATCGGCTAACAGCACCTTGGGGTGGTCTTCGATCCCGGCGAGTACGAGCTGGGCGTCCATCGCCTCGATCATCGGGGTCAACTGGTCGACGTCAGTGGCTTGCTGGGTGAGAGCACCGGCGAGGACGACCTGGGACTTCTCGTCGACGACGGCCTGTCCGCTGTAGCAGTAGTGGAACGAAGCATCCGCGGTCTTCATGATGCGCGACTCGGGATCGGTGAAGTTGCGCTGGGCCTTTGCGGGCGGTGTCGCCTTGTCTTTTGCCTGCTCGACCGCTTGGGCGATCTCCTCGTCGTTGGCGCCGATGAGCTCGGCGTTCTTTGCCTCCTTGGCGCCGGCACGCTCTTTGGCCTCGGCCTCGATGGCCTTCATGGCCTCACGCATCTTTTGAAGGCGCGTCTCGCGCCGGGCGAGCTCGGCAGGTACCTCGTCACCCCGGCGGTCCGCACCGAAGGTCTCGTCCTCTTCGCGGTCGGTGGCCTCTGCTTGGGCGAGGATCTCGCACACCTCGGCCCGGAGCTGTTCGGTCTTCTTTCTCATGTGGTCATAGCTCATGGCCTTGTGCCTGCTCGCCGAGGCCCGCAGCTTGGTGCCGTCGAGGGCGACCCGTCCAAGCTTTAGGAGCCCGGCTGTTGCGCACAATACGAGAACCTGGGTGAACAGGTCGTCGAGGGCGCCGAGATGGCGACGTCGAAAGCGCGCGATCGAGCGGTAGTCCGGTGCGGCGTTGGCGCTTAGGAAGCGGAACGCCACGTCGGTCACACAGCGCCGCTCCATCTCCCGGGAAGAGGTCACGCCGATCGAGTAGCTGTAGAGCAGGAGCTTCAGCATCATGCGCGGGTCATAGGGAGGTGCCCCGTCAGCCGTCGCGTAGGAGCCATAGATCACCGACAGGTCGAGGAGTTCCTCGACGGCCTCGGAGATGAACCGCGCCTCGTGATCTTCGGGCAGCCAGTCGTCAAGACTCGGGGGCAGGAGGAAGGACTGGGACGGGTCGTAGTGGCGGAAAGTCTTGGCCGTCACGGCAGACGGCGTCGCCGCCTTGGGTGGTGGGCCTACCGTTACCTCGAAGAGCTGGTCATCAACGCCGCCATTCTCCATGGCACAAAGTCTTGCCGGTACTCAGGGAAATCGCGAATTTTCACCGCATCAAAGGGATGGAAAGCGCGAGGGATGGCTCAGGGAGTTCCGACCCACGCACCTAGGTCTGCGGTCCGTTGCCAAGAAGAGTTGCTCACTCCCACACCGGACTGGCCCACAACGGCCGCGTTACCTACGCCCAGTGGTGGACCTTCATTCATCAGGTGAAGCCATCTGGTCCGGGGTTCGGGGTCGCGCCGTCGGCGGCCGGCTCCGACACCTCGGTGCCTTGCTTGCTCACCAGTGCAGGCACGGCCATGGCGACTGCGACAACTCCGGACACGGAGAGCATGAGGTATGCGAGGCCGAAGGATGACAGGTGGCCCGACGCCGCGACAACCGTGACCGTCGCGACACCCAGCCAAGGGACTCCGCCGTAGATCGACCGGCACGCCACGTGGAAGTACGTGAGGACGCTAACGACTCCGAGACACGCGGCCTCGAACGCGAGAATTCGCAGGAGCGGGGCGGCTGAATCGTAACGGTGACCGAACAGGACGGTAATGACCACATGGGGAGCCGCGGCAATCACCGCCGCGGCGAGGAACCCGAAGACCACCACGGCGACGATCGCGGTCGCGAGCACAGGACGCCCGGCGGAACCCCGTTTCTTGCTAGCAACGAAACGCGGATAGGCAATGATCGGGACGGCCACCGGCAGGAAGAGCGCGATCCGACCCGCCGTCGCCGACGCCGCGTAACCACCGGCGATGCTCGCCGGGAAGAGATGGCGCGCGAGGACTACATCGAGGCCGACCAGCGCGGCACACCCGCTGAGACAAGCGAGTGACCAGAGGGCACGGCCCAGGTGCAGCTCGAGAGCTCTACCGCGGTGCCAGACGTCGTCGGCACGCATGACAATGCCCAGCCAGGCCGAAGTCGCCGAGATCCCGAGCGCCGTGGCGAAGACAGGCCCCGCGATCCCGAGCGCACGATGGGTCGCGCCGAGCACGGCCACAAAGGCGATGCGCACAACGGCGCCGGCCACGTTCGCTTCGGCGACAGGGCGAAATCGGAGCCGTCCCATCAGCGAGCCGCAAAGTGCCGAGTTGACGATCGACGGGGCGAACCAGAGCGCCAGCATCACCACCGGCAGCAAGCTCGTCAGTGAGAAAAAGCGGTCGATCAACGGCGCCAAAGCGACGACGATGCCGGCCACCACGATCCCAGCAGCTGCAAGGATCGTCGCGACTCGCCTCAGCGAGCATTCTCCACTCAAGGCACGCCGCGTTATCGTCGCATCCACCACCGACGCCTGGATCGCGTTCAGCGGCGTGTTCGCGATGGTCGTAATGCTCAGCAGGGCGGAGATCGCCCCGTACGAATCGGGTGTGAACAGCCGGCCAACGAGGACGAAGAAGCCGAAATTCGTGACGTTGACAATCGCGTTCGAGGCCAAGAATGCAACTTCTCCGCCGCCGGTCATGGTTCGCAACGGGGCAAGCAGCGACAACAACCTCGGCTCTCGGCCAGCCGAGGGCGAATGCATGGGCAGTGCCGGTGTCTCGGCGCCTGTCACCTGGAGCACGCAAAGAGCGTCCTGCCGAACTTCCCTTCGAAAGGAGCTTTATCGTCGCGATCGGTCCCGAGCGCGCGAACTTCGGAGAACGTCGTGTTGTCGAGCAACCACTGTCTGGCAAACCTCGGGGTCCATTCAGGCAGGACGAGGCGAAACCACGACTCGTGGTGCTCACCAGTGTCGAGAAAAAGGACCTCGTCGGTGGCGGCGTCCAACCTCGCGACGAGCTCTTCCGCCGGGCACTGCCCACGACCGAGCACGAAGTGGTGCAACATCGAGAAGCAGGAGACGACAGTGAACCGTCGCGTCAACGGTGCGAGCGGCGAGGTGAAGTCCCCCACTACCAGACGGCCGGGCTCGAGGCCGTAAACGAGCTCGGCGAGCTGTCCGGCCAAGGGATCCTGTTCGATCCCGTGGGCGTCGAACCCCAGCGCCCCCATCTGCGCCACGAACCACCCATAGCACGCGCCGACGTCGAGGTACGAGCGATCCCCGCCAAACGACGACCCATCGAGCCCACGCCCGGCGAGGAACTCGATCATCAACCCGAGCCGGTCCGTACAGCGGCGCATCAAGGGCCACGTCGCGACCTCCGGCAGGGGGATCGGCTGGTAGAGACGGACCTGGCCGTCGAGCCAGGACATCTGGCGCAGCAGATCCTGAACCGGCGTCGAGGAGCGAAGACGCTCTACGACGACTTCCACCTCGCTCTCTCCCCTGGCGATCTCGATCGCGAGTCGATGGTGACCGTCCATCACCTCGAAACACTCCGACTGCCTGATCCTGCGGACACGCGGGAGCGCGCCATCGGTGGTACGGCCAGGTCGGTACGGAATCACCCTGCCCCGGTACCGGTCGAGGAACTCACGAGCGACCTCGAGAAACTCCTCCTCGGTCCGTGCGCCTCGATGATGACCGGAGAGCTCTGCTGCAGCTCGTACGTGCTGCACGTAAGGAGTGTCACCGAGACGGTCGGCCTCGTAGAGCTTCTCGCCGACCCCATCAAAACGCCGCAGCAGCTCGACCTGCGCGGAGTCGACCAGCCGCGTCGACGGCTCCAACAAGTTGCCTGTCGCTTTGGCGAAACGCTTGGCGCTCATCCCGTTCCACCCGCCGACGAGCAGTTGCTCCACGGCCACATCCCGCCGGCGGCGGCGGCCGATCAGGTCGCGCAGCCGGAAGTGTGTGGCCCGGAGCCACCCCACCGTGCTGAAGCGAAAGGCGAAGCGAAGGAATACCTTTCCCACCCACTCGACCGTTGCCCCTTTGCGCCAACGCTCGAAGAAGAGCAGCCTCAAGAAGCTACGCGCTCTTCGGCGCTGGTCCAGCGCGAGACGAAAGACCATTCGGAGCGCAGAACGCAACAGCGGTGACCGCGTGCTGAGGCTTACGAGCCAATCAATGAGGCGCCGCTTGGGATTGGGGCCCCTCGTCAGCTCAGTCCTGTCGTCTCCAGGCTTGCCCTGGAGCAGTGTGGGCACCGCCCGCCCGGTTTCCGCCCCGCTCATGGCGACAAGCTCACTGCCAGGATTGCGCGTGTAGCTCCCTGACTCGTGGTAGTCGGCTTCGACGTTGACCGCCCAGACGTTGTGGTTGCCACCCAGGATGTTCTCGACCGCAAGCATCGCAGTGAGCATCGAGTGGTCCTGGTTGTTGTAGCGGTGCATGCCGTTGCGTCCGACGGGGTAGACGTTCGGGACCTCGTGCTGCATCCACTCCCGCAGCGTCTCGATGCGCTCCGCGTAACCGGAGTCGTAGACCGGATAGGCCTTCGGGATCCTGACGACGTACCCGGCTTCGACGATCCCCTTCGGGATCAGCCCGATTCGCTCGATCTCCTCGGTGGCGAACTCCAAGAGGTCAGCATCGTCCATCGCCCACAGCGCGTCGCCCTCGAAGACGAAGTACTCGAGGCCTAGGCACGTCTTCCCGGTTTTGACCATGTCGGGCGACCAGGAGCGAAAGTTCTGGACGCGCCCGAGCTTGACCCCTGGATCGTGGATGTAGATCCAATTGTCTGGGAAGGCCGCCTCCTCCGGGACCACGAGCGCAACGGTGAGGAAGTCGCGATGCGTGAGCGCCTTTGCGGCGTCAATCACGTCCCCGGGTGGCACAGGGTCCAGCGCCAGGACAAGCTCGCCGAGAGGCATAGAGGAAATGACCTCCCGCACCGGAACCCTGCGCCTACCAGCGTCGTCCTTCACCACCACATCAACCACGCCAGTACTGTCCCGGTGCAGAGCGACGACCTTCTGACCAAGGAGTACCTCGCCTCCCGCCTCCTCAACCAGCTCCGCAGTCCGCTCCCACATCATTCCCGGGCCCAGGCGGGGATACTGGAACCGCTCGATCAGGGTCGTGTGCCTTGTCGTGGCCAGCCGCGAGGTGATCGCGTGCAGGACGGCGCTCGGGAGCGACAAGCTCTTGATGCGCTGTGCAGCCCAGTCTGACCGTATGGTGCTCGCCGGGACTCCCCAGACTTTTTCGGTGTAGGTCTTGAAGAACATCCGATAGAGGCGCCACCCGAAACGAGCGGCCACCCAGGACTCCAGGTCGGCCTGGTCGGCGGGAGGACGCAGGCGAACGGAGACGTAGGACGCCACACAACGCGCTGCCTCGATAGGTCCGAGCTTTGTCAGCGCGTCGAGCGGCTTGATCGGGTAGGAGAAGAACTTCCCTTCGTAGTAGATGCGGCTCACTCGCTGCCGCACCAGGAAACTGTCGGGCCCGAGCACCTCCTCCCAGAATGCCTGGACGCGCGAGACCTTGGTGAAGAATCGGTGCCCGCCGATGTCGAAACGCCAGCCGTCGCGTTCGACCGTCTGACTGATACCTCCCACTTGCGAGTCCGCTTCGAGCACCAGCGGAAACCGACCGGCTTTCGTGAGCTCCAGCGCGGCGGTTAGCCCGGCTGGACCCGCGCCGATCACGACCGTCTGGCCCTCGAGCGCGTCAGATTCGGCTGCGGCTCGTGGCGTTGTCCATGCCTTCACCAGGCGGCAAACGTAGCTTTACCCTCCGTTCATTGTCAAGTAATTACATAAATCAACTCGATTTACTTATCAATCGCCGCGTGCCAGACCGACCTGTTCGTCGATGATGCAGCCATTGTCGCCGTCAGGAGCCTTCCCAACCTGGGCAATCTCCCGGTGGCGACAGCCGGATTGCAAACTTTGCTCCCATTTCTCTAAAGTTGATGGTATGAGTAAAGTTTACAGACTGGAAGGGTGATCCAGGTGACGGCGTCGTCAGTCGTGCCTGAGGTCGCTGACCCTCACGGCGCCTCACCCATCGTCCGAACTGCAGGGACGTCTAGGACCAAAGCTGATCTTGTGTCGGTGGACCATGACCGGCTCGTGCACCCCCAGCACCATCCCGGAGATCACACCGATCCGCAGATCTGGGTCTCGGGCGACGGGGCGACGATCACGAACATCGAAGGCAGAACGTTCCTCGACGGCCTGAGCGGGATGTGGAACGTGAACCTCGGCCATGGCCGACGCGAGCTCATAGACGCCGCCACAGCTCAGCTCTCGAGGCTCGCCTTCGCCACGGCCTACGCCGGGTCGTCGACGATACCGGCCATCGAGCTCGCCGAGCGGCTCCGAGAGGTGATCTACCCGTCGATCGAGGCCTTCTACTTCACGAGCGGCGGCAGTGACTCGACCGACGTATCCATCAGGACGGCGCGGTACTTCTGGCGTGCCCAGGGGATGGCGGAGAAGTCCAAGATAATTGCCCTCGATCTCTCCTACCACGGCTCGAGCGTGGGCGCGGCGAGCGCAACCGGGGTCGACGAGTTCTCCGTAGTCTTCGGCCCACGGCTTCCCGGCTTCGTACACATCGCCTCGCACCACCCTTACCGGTTCGTCGCCCCGCCCGGGGTAAGCCCGGGTACAGCCGCGGCTGACCTGCTCGAGCAGGCGATCGTGCGGGTGGGTCCGGGCACCGTCGCCGCCTTCATCGCCGAGCCCGTCCAGGGCGGCGGCGGCGGCGTGATCGTGCCCCCGATGGACTACTTCCCGAGAATCCGCGAGATCTGTGACCGCTACGACGTCTTGTTCGTGAGCGATGACGTCATCACCGGCTTTGGGCGCACAGGGCGCTGGTTCGGCCTGGAGAACTGGGGCGTCGAGCCAGACATCGTCCAGTTCGCCAAGGGGATCACGAGCGGCTACATCCCCCTCGGCGGGATCGGCGTGTCGGCCCGCATCAAGCAGGTCCTGGACGATGCTCCCTCCGCCCGACGCTGGTGGCATGGCAACACCTATTCGGGCCACCCGGTGGCCTGCGCTGTGGCCCTCGCCAACCTGGACGTCATCGAACGCGAGGGCCTCGTCGCCCGCTCGGAGCAGCTCGGCCGGCGCCTTCGCGGCCGGCTCGGCTCACACATCGGCGACCATCCGCACGTGGGCGAGGTCCGCGGCCTCGGCCTGCTCGCAGGCATCGAGATCGTGGCCGACCGCGACACGAAAGCCACCTTCGCCCCCGAGGAACAGGTCACCTCGCGCCTGCGGGCGGCGCTCATGGAGCGGGGGCTCGTCACACGGGTCCTCGACACCGCCATCTGCCTCGCCCCGCCGATGGTGAGCACCGAGTCACAGATCGACCGCATCGCCGAGATCGTCTCCGAGTCCGTCTCCGCCGTCCTCGGACAGTCGCCACCGACAACGTAGAAAGGAACCTCAAGATGGCCCGAGTCCGCCAAGTCGAATATGCCTCTGCTCCCGCCGAGACCCAAGCCCTATGGGACGAGGTCGCCAAGGAGCACTCCATCAGCAACATGAAGGCCACGGCCCTTCACTCGCCGGCCGCGACCCATGCCATCTTGGAGTGGTACGCGCTCTTCGACACGGTCAAACCCTTCCTCGGCGAGCGCCTGGCGGTGCTGTTCTGCCACGCCATCTCGCGCGAGAACGCCTGCAAGCTGTGCTGGACCTTCATGCGCAAAGAGATCATCGACGGCGGGGAGGACCCAGAGCAGTTGCCGCTCAACGAGCGGGAAACGGCCGTCGTCGAGTTCGGGCGCCAGCTCGCCGCCGACCCGAACCGCGTGAGCGACAAGCTCTTCTCCAAACTGCACGAGTTCTTCACCGACGCCCAGATCGTCGACCTGGTCACCTTCGGTGCGCTCATGGTCGTCAACAACATCTTCAACAGCGTGCTCGAAGTCGAGCTCGACGATCACCTCGACAGCTACCGGATCAACCCGGAGCAGCTGACAGCACAGCCGTGAGCGAGCGGGAACTCGGTTTCGACACCTTGCAGCTGCACGCCGGCTACACGCCCGATGCGGCGGTGAGGGCGCGGGCCGTCCCGATCTACCAGACCACCTCGTTCGTCTTCGAGAACTTCGAGCAGGCAAGGCTGATCAGCTCGGTCGAGGAGTTCGGCTTCGACTACACGCGCATCGCGAACCCGACCTGCGAGGTGCTGGAGAACAGGCTCGCGGCGCTTGAAGGCGGCACCGGCGCTCTGGCCCTGGCATCGGGCTCGGCCGCTACCGCCTACTCGGTACTCAACATCACCCACAGCGGCGACGAGATCGTGGCCGCCAAGACCTTGTACGGGGGCAGCTTCAACCTGTTCCAGAACACTCTCCCCAGACACGGCGTCCGCACTCACCTGGTCGACGGCGCCGACACGGACAACTTCCGCCGGGCGATCAACGAGCGCACACGGGCCATCTTCGTCGAGACGATCGGGAACCCCGACATCAACGTGCTCGACTTCGAGGCGATCGGCACGATCGCCGAGGAGGCGGGCATCCCCCTCATCGTGGACAACACCTTCGGGACGCCGTACCTGTTCCGTCCCTTCGACTACGGCGCCAACATCAGCGTCCACTCCGCGACCAAGTACATCGGAGGGCACGGCACGAGCATCGGAGGACTGATCGTCGACGGGGGCAACTTCAACTGGGCGAACGGCAAGTTCCCGGACTTCACAACACCCGACCCCGCGTACGGAGGCTTCGTCCACTGGGACAAGTGGGGGGACTATCCCGGCGTCGGGAACATCGCCTACATCATCAAGGCCCGGCTCCACTACCTGCGCGACTTCGGCGCCGCCATGAGCCCTTTCAACGCCTTTCTCTTCCTGCAGGGGCTCGAGACGCTCTCGCTGCGCATGCAGCGCCAAGTGGCGAGCACGCAGCTCGTCGCCGAATACCTCGAGGGCCACCGGGACGTGGCCTGGGTCAGCTACCCGGGACTCAAGTCGAGCCCCTACCACGAGCTCGCCAACAAGTACCTGCCCAAGGGCCCCGGGGCGATCCTCACCTTCGGCATCAAGGGCGGCCTGGAACAGGTGAAGGCCTTCATCGAGTCGCTCACGATCTTCTCCTTCCTCGCCAACGTGGGGGACTCGAAGTCGCTCGTAGTCCACCCGGCGACGGTTACTCACGCCCAGCTCACCGAGCCCGAGCTGCTTCTCGCAGGTGTCAAGCCCGAGCAGATCCGGCTCTCGGTGGGAACCGAGGACGTCGACGATCTCCTCTGGGACCTCGACCAGGCCTTCGACAAGATCTGGAAGTGAGACGCTGCGCCGGTTCGGTGCCGGCGCAGCGTCTCAACCCATCGGCCCTGATGCCGGGCGGCTCGAGCAGCGAGATGCCCGTGCCGCCCGCCGGGGCGATTCCACTAGGCGGACTTGAGACCGCCGAACTCCTCTTCGAGCTCCTTCAGCTTCGCCTCGTCGCCTTGGCGGTGCGGGCCCTTGAACCACTTGCGGGCCGAGAGCAGCCACCACGCCCCAGAGAAAACAAGGACGACACCGACTGCGATCGGGGCGTAATTGAATGTGTCCCAGGTGACCGGGCTCACCTCCGGCAGGCAGAAGAGCACGGTGATGAGGGCAACCCAGACGACCGCGATCCAGCCGATGGGACCGCTCCACTTGCCGAGGTGCCAAGGGCCCCGTTCGAAGTTCTCCGGGTGGATGCGGCGCAGCAGGATCGGCAGCCCGTAGGAGATGTAAAGGCCGATGGTGGCGATCGAGGTGATCGCCGTGAAAGAGGTCGAGTTCCACAAATAGGGCAGGCCGAGGATGAAGGCGAAGATGGCCGCCACCCACACCGCGTTGGTGGGCGTGCCCGTCTTCTTGTTGATCTTGCTCCAGACGCCCGAGCCGGGAAGCGCCCCATCACGGG
>Ga0181526_10002758_pt1 | contig 14927 bp, 14 predicted proteins | sample PEATcosm2014_Bin_35_FD_119750 | JGI IMG/M metagenome (GOLD analysis project Ga0181526, IMG submission 119750) | Peatland microbial communities from MTU Mesocosm Facility, Houghton, MI, USA - PEATcosm2014_Bin06_30_metaG | ecosystem: Environmental > Terrestrial > Soil > Wetlands > Peat | place...
CGACCGGCACCGTCGTGTTCTCCTCGGGCCTCGACGTGCTGTGCACGGCCCCCCTGTCGAACGGCGCGGCGACCTGCACCGGGGCCGCGCCCACCGGCGCCACCGTCGTCGGCTCGTATTCCGGCGACGCGGGGTCGGCACCGTCGTGGGGGGCGGTCACCAATCCCGTGGGCCCGGCCGCCATCGTGCACGTGGGCAGCGGGTGGTGGCAGAGCACCAAGGTCGACAAGGTCTTTCCTTATCCCATGCAGGCGCTGGTGACCGACGCGGCCGGCGTGGGCGTGCCGGGCGTGGTGGTGACCTTCACCGTGCCGAGCTCGGGGGCGTCCGCCGTGCTGTGGGGCCCCGCCACCGCCGTCACCAACGCCTCGGGCATCGCCACCGCGCCGTACATGACGGCCGACGCCAAGAAGGGGTCGTACACGGCCACGGCATCGGTCGCCGGTGTGGCCGGCACTGCGCCCTACTACCTCACCAACCTGAAGGGGTAGGCCGCCACCGCCGGGCTTCGCCGGGCGGTGCAAGGCCTGCCACACCGCGGCACCTCCGAAGTCCCCGGTCTCCTGGACGCGGGCCGCCACGACCGGGGAGGACCTGGTCGCACCTGGTCGGACCGGGCTGGACCTGGTCGGACCGGGGCTGGGGCGGGCGGGCCGGGTCGGGGGGAGCGCGGCCGGCGGGAGCGCGGGCGAGGGACCGCCCGGGCGTGGGAGCATGCATCCTGATGACGCCGAGCCCCGACGAGGCCTTCGACTTCGACATGGCTGCCGCGTCGCTCCAGGCGAACACGGCCGATGTCCACATGATGCTGAAGCTGCTCGTCAGACAGCTGGCCGACGTGCTCGGCAAGCGCCTGGTGTTCGAGCGGGCGGGCGGTCTCCTGCGCCGGTCCGACGAGGTGAGATCCGTCGAGCTGTCGCTCGGCGACGACGTCCTGCGCGCCGAGGTGGACGGCGCCTCGCTGCGCTGCACCATCGGTCACAGTTCGGGCGGCATCCGCATCCGCAGCGAACAGGTCACCATGGACGAATGGCTGCGCCGGCTCCTGCAGGGGCTGCAGGCCGAGGCGCAGCACAGCGAGCGCGCCCGGTTGGCGCTCGAGAACATCGTGATCGGAGGACCCACGTGAGCGGAGGACCAGTGTGAGCCAGCCCGACGACCTCCCCAAGGATGCCGAGCGACGCCTCGAGCAGCTCGAGCACGGCCTGTTCACCTCCGACCTGTCGGTGAACGAGTTCCTGCTGGTCAAGGAGGTCGGGTTCCACCCCCTCGGCTTCGTGATGGGCTCGTCGATCTACCACACCGGCATCCAGATGCGGAAGTGGGGCCAGAGCCAGGAGCTGGCCAAGCTGACCGAAGCCATGTACAACGCTCGCGAGCTGGCCATGACGCGCATGGAGGAGGAAGCCACAGAACTCGGCGCCGACGGCGTGGTGGGCGTCCGACTGGACGTCAACTACTACGAGTGGGGCAGCGACGCCGCCGAGTTCATCGCCATGGGCACGGCGGTGAAGGCCGAGGACGGGAACTCCTACCGCAACAAGCTGGGCAAGCCCTTCACCTCGGACCTCTCGGGACAGGACTTCTGGACCATCATGCAGACCGGTTACGTCCCGCGCGGGCTGGTCATGGGGACCTGCGTGTACCACATCGCCCACCGCGGGCTCGGCCAGGCGCTCGGGTCGGCGGGCCAGAACGTCGAGCTGCCCAACTTCACCCAGGCCCTGTACGAGGCACGCGAGCTGGCCATGACGCGGATGCAGGACGAGGCCAACGAGCTGGACGCCACCGGCATCGTCGGGGTCCGCCTGGAGGAGAAGTCGCACCAGTGGGGCTCGCACACCATCGAGTTCCTGGCCCTCGGGACGGCGGTGTCGAAGGTGGCCGGCGACGTCACGCTGCCCCGCCCGATCACCATCATCTCGCTCGACAACTGATGGGGGACGGCGGCCGACCGGTGCGGAGCGACAGCCGGTGACCGACGACGCCCTCCCCGAGGCGGCCCAACGCCGCCTGTCCGGCGGCGCCTTTTCGTCGGGCCTCACCATCCCCGACTTCTCCGCCTGCCTGGCCATGGGACTGCGGCCGGTGGGGCTGGTGCAGGGATTCTGCGTCATGAAGTGGAGCTGGTACGGCGCCGGGTCCCCGTACCTGCAGGCTTCGACCCCGTACTCCTCGGGCGGCGGCGGCTACGCCGAGAGCTACCGGTGTCCCCACGGCTTCGTGTCGGGCGACCACCGCAGCTGGGGACAGAACTACGAGCAGACCTGGGTGGAGTCGGCCTGGGCCCAGGGTTTCGGCTCCGCCTACGCCCGTCTCGTCGACGAGGCCCTGTCCACGGGCGCCCACGGCGTCATCGGCATCGTCGACAGCGCCCGCCACCTGAGCGACCTGGCGGTGACGGAGTTCCACATCCTGGGCACGGCGGTGGTGGTCGAGGACGGGTCCGCACCCCCCGACGGGCGCCCGTGGACGACCTACCTCGCCGGGCAACGCCTGGCCAAGCTGATCGAGGCCGGCTTCATGCCCGTGGCCCTGGCGGCCGCCATGAGCTCGGTGCGGGTGTGGGCCTACTGCATGACCGACTACCTGATGGAGGGCCGCAACTTCACCTGGGGCGGGGCCGGTGCCCAGGAGGTCGACCAGGTGGTGCGGGCGCACATGGCGGTGCGGCAGCTGGCCCGCGCCCAGGTGCGGGGCCAGCTGGGCGGCGACACCCTCCACGGGGCCCGCCTCACCACCAGCCACCGGGAGCTGGGTGAGGGGGACGAGGTCGTCGAGTGCACGCTGCGCGGCACCCGCGTCCGGCGGTTCAAGGACTTCGATCCCGTCGACCCACCCATGCCGACGGTCCGCCTGTCATGAGCGCCGCCACCCCGGCCGGCCCGTCCCCGGACCTGCGCGCCGAGGTCCGGCGGGCCACCGCCGCCCTGGGCGCCACCGGGCACGACCACGGCCGGCCGGTCACCTCCGACCTGTCCATCGACGAGGCGCTCCTCCTCCACGCCGTGGGTTGGGAACCGGTGGACCTGGTGTGCGGCGTGTCGGTGACGTCGGTGCCCTCCGGCGTGTGGAACTGGGGAGCGGGCGAGATCGTCGCCGCCTCCCAGGCGCAGGGCCTCGCCTTCACCGGCGCGGCCAACCGCATCGCCGAGGAATGCGGACGGGCCGGCGGGCACGGCGTGGTGGGGGTGCACGTCGAGGCCACGGTCGAGCGCCACCACGTGGACGTGGAGCTGGTGGGCACGGCCGTGCGCCCGGTGGGGGCGGCGGCGAAGTCCGACGTGTTCGTGTCCGACCTGTCGGGCCGCGACTTCTCGCTCCTGCGCCAGGCGGGCTGGATCCCCGTCGGCCTCGCCTACGGGGCGAGCTTCGTCTACGCCCCCCGGCGCTCGGCCGGCACCTCGCTGCGCCAGACGCGCGAGAACGTCGAGCTGGCCAACTTCACCGAGGCCATGTACTCGGCGCGCGAGCTGGCCATGGAGCGCATGCAGCAGACCGCCATCACCATGGGGGGCAAGGGGATCGTCGAGGTGAAGGTGACCGAAGGGCCCATGCCCTTCGCCCATCACGCCATCGGCTTCGCCGCCTGGGGGACCGCCGTGCGCCTCGAGGCCGAGACCCACCAGTACCTCCGGCCGAGGGTGGTGCTACCGCTCGACGACGCCGTGGTCGAGTTCGAGGCCGAGTCCCTGCGCGGACAGTAGGACGGCAGCCCTGTCAGCGGACCCAGAGGTCCGACGACCGGGCGGCGGCGCCGTGGCCGCGACTGCGACCGCCGCCACGCGCTGCCAGCGCCCGAGCCGCCCGCCGGGGCGCATCAACCATGATCAGCATGGCCAGGCCGAGCACCACCAACGCGGTGCCGGCCACGAGCAGCCACCGCAGCTGCGCCCCGGGTCCGGTGAAGGCGAGCGCCCCGGACGCGGCGACGACCGGCGTCGTGGCTGGTGTGACCCCTGACGGATCGGTGGTGGCCGACGGGTCACCGCTCCCCGATGTCGACGTCGTAGCCGGTGCCGCCGTGGTCGACGGCGAGGTCCCGTTGGTGGCGCTGTACACCGGCGCCGTGGTGCCCGGCGTGCTCGTGGACGACGCGCTCGTGGTCGTCGGTGACGAGCTGGTCGGCGAGACCGGCGTGGTCGTGGACGACGAACCGGTGGGTTCGAGGGGAGTGGTCGTCGGCGACGATCCGCCCGATACCGGCGTGGTCGTGGGCGACGATCCGCCCGGTACAGGCGTGGTCGTGGGCGACGATCCGCCCGGAGCGGGGGTGGTGGGCGGTGGCGTCGTCTGCGAGGTGGCGATCACCGGCGACACGGGATCGCCCGGCGGTGGCGTGTCCACGATGCCCGAGAACTCGCTGTTGTTGGTGTAGGCACGGCACGTCAGCGACAGGTCGCTGCCCGACACGACGAGCGTCAGGCTGGCCACGGGGTCCTCGGTGATGGTCACGGCGCCGCCGGTGGCGGTGAAGGGGCCGACCGTCTCCGGCGTCGACGGCAGGTCGAGGACGAGCCCGGTCGGGGGGACCGGCGACGGGATGGGCGCGTTGATGGTCAGCGTTCCCGCTGACACCGACGCCGGCGTCGCGCCGGTGGCGTCGACCTGGGCCGCGGCGGTACCGACGATGGCGCTGTTGCCCAGGGCGGCGGCGGCCGTGACGATCTGCGTGGGCAGGGCCACCTGGGTCTGGTACCCGGTCACGTTGAACTGCTCACCGGATGACGGATCGGATGGCGACAGCGTCCCCGAGGTGGTGACGTTGTTGAGCACGATGTTGCCCACCGGCGTCCCCGGGCAGTACAGCTCGTAGGCGCCCGCCTCACCGGGGGGAGGCGGCGGCCCGGTCGCCCCGTCACCGAGGGCGATGACCGGCGTGGTCGGGGCGACGAAGGGTGGCGCGATGGTGATGCCCGTCTGGTCGCTGTTGTTGGGGTAGGACTCGCAGTCCAGTTTGAGCGCGCTCCCCGATATCTCGAGGCTCAGCGTGGCCGAGGCGTCCTGGGTGATGACGATGCCGCCGCCTGAGGCCGTGAAGGGCCCGATGGTCATCGGCGAGGACGGGAGGGTGAGTTGCACCCCCGACGCCGGTACCGGCGAGGGGATCGGCACGTCGAAGGACGCCGAGCCTGCGATCGAGGCCGGCGTGGCGCCCGATGCGTCGATGGTGGTCGAGGCGGTGCCGCTCAGGTCCGTGTTCCCGATGGCGGCGGCGGCGCTGGCGATCGAGGCCGGGATGTCGACCGTCGTCTGGTACCCGGTGACGTTGAATTGCGTGCCCGGGGCGGGGTTGGCGGGCGACAGGGTGGCGGTCGTGGTCACGTTGTTGAAGGCGATGTCCCCGACCGGCGTCCCCGGGCAGTACAGCTCGTAGGGCCCCTGACCCTCGGGCTGGGGCGGCGGGATGGTGGCCTGGCCGGTGGCGATCACGGGCTCGACCGGCGCCACCTCCGGGAAAGCGGTCGACAGGCCGGTGGGTTGCGTGTCGTTGGGGAAGGTCGAGCAGAAGAGCCCGAAGCTGTCCCCGAACTCCGTGGCGTTGAGATTCACGCCCCCGATGCCCATCTGGATGGGGCCGCCGTCGGCGGTGAAGTACTCGTTCTCCCCCTGCGGCGGAGTGGCCACGAACTGGACGCCGGTCGACGGGACGGGGTCGGGCAGCGTCACGTCGAAGGACATGTCCAGGTCGCCGTACCCGTACTCCGGGTAGGGCTCGGGGTTGGGCGGCACGGTGATCGGTGTGGCGACCGCGGTGGAGGTCGTCGTGGTGACCGGGGGCGCGGTCGTCGCCGTGTCCAGCGACGACACGACGGTGGCGCCCGAGCTCGTGCTCGACACCACGCTGATGGAGCCACCGGGGTAGCCGTCGTCGTAGCCGTAGACGCCGGTGGCGTTCAGGAACACCGACATGTCGCCGCTCAGCTCCGTCACCCCGAGCTTCTCCGCCTGCTCCGCCACGGCCTGGGGGATGGAGAATTGCGTCTGCAGGTCGGCCAGGTCGAACTGGTCGCCGGCGGTCAGCGTCGAGGGCGAGATCGTCCCCGTGGTGACCGTGTCGTTGAGGACGAGGTTGCCCACGGGGCTGCCCGGGCAGTACAGCTCGTAGGGGCTGCCCTGTGGGAGGGTGCCCGGTCCGGTGTTCGGGATGGTCGTGGTCGTGGTGGCGGCGGTCCCCGACGCCGTGCCGACGGCGATGATGGGCCGGATCGGGGAGGCGTCGGGCGCGGTGCCCGTGGACCCCGATGTGGCCTCGGTGTCGTTGGGATAGGCGGTGCACGACATGGTGAAGGCCTTGCTCGACAGCGCCGCGACCACGAACGTCGACTGGTCGGCGGCGATGGTGACGGGCCCGCCGTCGGCGGTGAAGGGCCCCACCGTCATGGGCGTGGTGGGGATGTCGAGCCCGATGCCCGAGCTCGGCACGGGGTCGGGTATGGGCACGTCGAAGTTCATCGAACCGGTGGAGAGCTGGTCGGGCGACGCCCCGTAGGCGTCGACGGCGCTGGCGGCCTCGCCCTCGAACCCGCCGTTACCCAGGCCGGCGGCGGCCGACACCACGCCGGCCGGCAGCGGTATCTGGGTCTGGTAGCCCGACACCGTGAACTGGTCACCGGCCGAGAGCGTCGACGGGGAGATGGAGGCCGTGGTGGTCACGCCGTTGAACACCAGGTCCCCGACGGGGGTGTGCGGGCAGTAGAGCTCGTACGGACCGGTCACGGCGTCGGTGGGCGGGGGCGGGGGTGCCTGGCCGGCATCGGCGATGACCGGCGAGAACGGCAGGCCGGGGGGGACCCCCGACGCCAGGCCACTCGGCATGACGTCGTTGGGGTAGGCCGAGCACGTGAGGGGCGGGAGCCCCTCCGGGATGGCGACGTCGGTGAAGGTCAAGGTGAGCGCCGATCCGAGCGACACCGCCACGTTGCTGCTGGTGGCGGTGAAGGGGCCGATGGTGGACGGGGTGGAAGGGATGTCCAGGGCGAGGCCCGACGCCGGGACCGGCGACGGGATGGCCTGGTCGTAGGCGAGGGAGCCCGTCGGGATGGACGACGGTGTGGCTCCGGTGGCCGTGACGTCGGCGGAAACCGTCCCGGTGATCGACGTGTTCCCGACAGCGGTGGCTTCGCTCACGATGTCGGGCGGCACGGTGACCTGCGCCTGGAAGCCGGTCAGGCTGAACTGCTGGCCGGCCGACGGCGACGCCGGCGACAGGCTGCCGGTCAGCACGACGTCGTTGAAGGCGAGGTCACCGATGGGTGAGTTGGTGCAGAAGAGCTCGAACGGGGCGGTAGCCGCATAGGCCGGTGCCGAAATCATTTGCACCGCCACTCCAACAAGCATCATTGAGCCGGCCACGAGCGCGACCGCGCCCGCGATGCTGAGCCGAGTGGCGAGCTTCGGAAAACGTCCCATGGGACCCCCTGTTCGACAGGGCGGCATCACAGCGGTGACACCTGGTGTCACCGCTCATACGAGCAGACCGCGCCGCTCCTTACATCCTCAAGATTGATGAAACACCGTACCGGGGCGTGCCGGTCGTGGCCATCGGCGCGGGTTGCGGGGAAACCACCAATTCGCCGCCGATTGCCACTACCGTCTGGCGTCGCACGGCGGTGGGCGCACACCGGGGTCCGTGAGGGGAGGCGGGGTCATGCCGGGCAGGTCCTCGATAGCGGTCCTGTTGCCACTGGGAGTGGTTGTGGCGATGACAGCCGGGTGCAGCTCGAGCACCACGCCGACGGCGAGCGCACCCAGGGTCGTCGTTGCCACTGGCAGTGTCACCTGCACCACTCTGACCGGCACGGTGTCGTTCTCGCCACCACTGACGGACAGCGGAACGAGCCCGGGCACGACGTCGATCACCGTGACGTCGTCGGGCTGCACGGCGGCGGGGTCCGACGTGGCCACGGTGACGGGGGGTACCGGGACGGCCTCCGTCTCCAATGCCAAGGACAGCTGTTCCAGCCTGCTCACCCCCCAACCGCTCACCTTCGACATCACCTGGAGCCCGGCCACCATCCACAAGAGCGTGGTGACGTTCTCGGGTTACAGCATCGGGGCGAGCGGCTTCACGTTGCCGGCGTCGGGCGGCAACGTGAAGGTGGCCGGTTCGTTCGCCGGCCCGGACCACGGCGCATCGTCCGCGGCGACGGCGAACTCGAGTGAGGACGCCCAAGCCCTGCTCGCCGCCTGCGGCTCGAGCGCCGGCCTCGCCTCCATCCCTGTCACGTCGGGCTCGCTCCTCCTGAAGTAGGTGACGACTCATGCGCCGTAACACCGTTCTGGCCGCGTTCGCGGTGATGACAGCAGCTGCCTGCCTGGCCGGTTGCGGGGTGGTGAACGCGGCCAGGAAGGTCGTCCACGACGTCGAGGGCAACAAGGCGGCCATCGACGCCTTCACCAGTTCGGTCAAGTCGGGTGAGGGCGCCACGTTCGAGGCGACCTACCAGACCACGGGCAGCGCTCCGGTCACCATCACCTACGCCGCCGCCCCACCCACGGGGCTGGCCTTCAAGGAGACCCAGTCGGGGTCGAGCACTTCCAACGTGGACCTGATCGTCGATTCGTCCGGGGAGTACTCCTGCACGCCGCCCGCCTCCGGCGCCACGTCGGGCCCGGGGTGGTCGTGCGAGAAGCTCGGCACGGCCAGCGCCGCCACCGAGAACAAGCTGTTCGACATCTACACCCCCTCGCACTGGGTGACCTTCCTGCAGGACTTCTCGCTCGCCGCCGGGCTGGCCGGGGACAAGGTCACCTCCTCGACGATGACCGTGAACGGTTTCGCCATGCGCTGCGTCGACTTCAACGCGCCGGGGGTGACGGGCACGAGCACCATCTGCACCACCTCCCAGGGCATCCTGGGCTACGTGCAGGTGGCGTCCAACTCGGCGAGCTTCGAGATCACGAGCTACTCGGCCACGCCTCCGGCGTCGCTGTTCGCGCTGCCCCCGGGCGCCACCGTCACGTCGCCGCCGACGACGACGACCCCGTAGGAGCACGGCGGCACCACGGTCCGCGCCCCGGCGGGCATCAACCGCGGCCGTGGGAACCGAAGTCGTCCCTGAACTCGGCCTCGGACTGGGGGAACTGGGTGATGTCGGAGTCGACCGCCACCGCGGCCGAGAAGTACGAGCTGTACCCGACGTCGTTGGCCGGGTTGGTGATGAACGAGTGCATGAGATCGATGAAGGTGGGATCGTCGCTGTCGTGCAGGCCCCATTCGGGGATACTCACCAGCTTGCCGTGGGCCTTGGCGAAGCGCACCGTGTAGGCGAGCCCACCCGTGGCGTCCAGGGACTGGACCCAGCTCGAGCCCGGATTGTCGTACTGGTCGGTCCCGACGTAGTCGACGTACCGGTCGCCGGGATAGGACGCGGCGTACGGACCGTCGGTCGGCACCGAGCCGGAATTGGCGCACCAGTCGAATGCGAAGTGCTGCCCGGGGACGCTGCGCATGGTGGTCACGATGTCGCGGAAGGCCCGGACGTAGTGGGCCGGCGTGGTGTTCTGCGATCCCCACGAAAAGAACGACGCCGACCATTCCCACCCGATGCGTACGACGGCGTCGGGCTGTCCCCCCTGCACCAGGTTCTGGGCCAACTGGCGGTAGACGGCCAGGTGCTGCGGGGTCTGCTTGGGGATCCCGTCGTCGGGCGACATGCTGACCGAGAGGAACAGCCGCAACGACGTCCGGGGCGGCCGGTACTGGCCGATGGTCTTCCACGTCGTCCCGGTCGTGTAGCCGGTGATGCCCTGCACGGTCACGTCCAGGCGCCGGGCCAGGGCGAGCACGTCGCGCGGGCTCTGCGACAGCACGAAGAGCCCGAGAGCGGGGGGGCCGGGCACGGGCCGGGCCGGCTGCGTCGTGCAACCGGCCAGCAAGGTGCACGACAACCCGACGGCGACGGCGACGGTGGTCGACCGGTGACGGCGTCGACGTGCGGCCCGCGGCACCGGCCCACCCCGGGTGTCACCGCGGTGCACCGAGGGCACGCCGGGAACGGGGCCCCGCACCCGGGCTACGACGCCAGGTGCACGATGTCGCCCACCAGAAGCGCGCTGACGAGCGCCATGACGGCGACGTAGATGAGAGTCATGCCCCAACGCCACCGGTGATCGGCGACCCAGAACCGCCTGATGCCGACGACGTCGAAGAACAGCGCCAGCACGGCGATGGGGATCCCGAGCGCCGGACCGATGCCGGTCGCCACGCCGAGTGCCGGGGTCACGATGGGGAAGACCACGTAGCTCAACAGGCAACGGGCCGCCGAGATCACGATGGAAAGGCTGAACATGCGGTGGGCGGCGTCGTAGCCGGAGGCCGGCCGACCGTCGGGGACGCACAGCACCCGCCGCATGGCGACATCGGCCCGGGAGCGGCCCGCGTCGGGAGAGGCGGGGGGCGCGGCGACCTGGCTCACGGTCATGAAACTACGGCCCCGGGGCGCCCGACTCCAGTCAGGCCCGAGGGCCGGTGTCCCCGGGGCGTCGGCGGGGCGGGCGGTCCGGCGGCGAACCGCCCGTCTGGGATCTCGAGGACCTGCAGCGCAGGGCGGGGTGGCCGGCGTCGACCACCGGTGGACGGGTCCCGGCCGGCAGGGCGGCGAGGGCCGGCCGGCAGGGCGGCGAGGGCCGTCCCCCACGGCGCCTTCAGTCGTCGACGGCGGCATAGGCCCCGGTGAGGAAGTCGAGGGCGACGGCCGGCGGCCGCGGTGAGGTCCAGGCGGCGTTGGTGAGCAGGATGGTGACCATCTGCTCGGTGGGGTCGTTGCACCATATGGTCCCGAGGCCCCCGTTCCAGCCGTACTGCCCGACCGGGGCGGCGGGGTGGTCGCGACGTGTCACGACGCCGAGGCAGAATCCGAAGCCCCGGGCGTCGAAGTCGTCGGTGAAGAAGCCCGACACGGCCTTCTGCTCCGGCGTGAGCTGGTCGGTGGTCATGGTCTGCACCGACGGGCGCGACAGCAGCGGTGCGCCACCGCGCATCAGCATCTCGGCGAACGCCAGGAAGTCGGTGGCCGTGGACACCAGGCCTGCCCCGCCCGACGCGAACGCGGGCGGCGTGCTCCACTGACCCTCCGGCTCGTCGAAGAGCTGCAACGCCCCGGTCCCCGGATCGGTGGTGTAGCCGGGGCCGAACCGGCCCATGTCGGCGGTGGGCACGGAGAAGCCGGTGTCGGTCATGCCGAGGGGCTCGAAGATCCGTTGGCGCAGGAACGTCTCGAAGGGCTGGCCCGAGGCGCGGGCGATGAGCACGCCGAGAACGTCGGCCCCGGTGTGGTAGAGCCACCGCTCGCCGGGCTGGGCCATGAGCGGCAGCGTCGACAGGCGGCGCATCCATTCGTCGGGGGCGGGCGGTATCGCCGGCCGGGGCGGGCCCACGCCGAGCTGGAGCGTCGCCGCCATGTCGTTGACCGGGCAGGGGCCGAAGTAGCCCCCGAAGCCCATCCGGAAGGTGAGCAGGTCCCGGACGGTGATGGGCCGCTGCGCCGGGACGGTCTCGTCCACGGGTCCGTCGATGCGCCGCAGCACCCTGCGATCGGCCAGCTCGGGCAGGAACCGGTCCACGGGGTCGTCCAACCGGAGCACGCACTCCTCGAGGAGGATCATGGTGGCCACGCCGGTCACCGGCTTGGTCATCGACGACATGCGGAAGATGGTGTCGGCGCCCACCGCCCGGGTTCCGCCGACGGCGGTGGTCCCGATGACGTCGACATGGGCCTCGCCCCGGCGGCTCACCACCGAGACCAGCCCCGGCACGACGCCCGCCTCGACGTGGCCGGCCAACACGGCGTGCAGTCGTTCGAGGCGGTCCTTGGCGAGCCCTGCGCTGGTCATCGTCCCTTCGACGGGTCCCCGAGGCCGAAATCATCGGTCCGGCACCGGGCCGTCCGCAACCGCGGCCGGCGCCGGCCGCTGCACCCGGCGCCCGGCCGGCGCGTCACGGGAAGGGGAGCGGCGCCGGAAAGGCCAGGTCAGCCCGGGATGGTCCCGACACCCGCGCACGGTCGGGGCGGACCGGCGCGGCCCGGGGCGCGGTCCGGGCGCGCCGCCCCGGCCTCGTCGACGCCCCCGGCCCTCGAACGTCCCCGAGGCAAAATGGCGAACCCGGTAGCCTGGTCCCACCTGCGGGAGGGACGATGCGGAATTCGAAGGACGAGCGGGCGCACCGGGGCCACGAGCGCGCCCCGCGCCACCGGGTCACGGGCACCGTGACCGGTCACGGGCTCGTCGGTGCGCCCCGGTGCTAGTCCTCGGCCGCCGGGTCGGCGAGGGCGTCATGATCGGCCACGACATCAAGGTGACCGTGATCGTCATCGCCGGTGACAAGGTGCGGATCGGGATCGACGCGCCGCTGGAGGTCGAGGTGCACCGGGAGGAGGTCTACCTCGAGATCCAGGAGGCGAACCGCCGGGCCGCGTCGGCCTCGGCGGAAGGGGTGTCGGGCCTCCCGCCCGTGCTGCGCGATCAGGGGGACACCACCACCGGCGATGCCCCCGGGGGCCCGGGACCGCAGGCCTCGGAGGATCAGGCGCCGGACCGGGGAGTGAGCGGCTCGGCGGCGCGGTAGCCCGCCTGGTACTGCACCACCTGGGCCGCCGCCCGCGTCCGGCGGTTCACCACCACCGGACCGAGCAGGTTGGCCGTGGGGGGCTCGCCCAGGGTGACGACCACCATCACCGCGGCGTCCTCGGCCGAGTCCAGTCCGAGGTTGGTCACGTGCTGCTCGTCGATCTCGACCGAGTAGTCGGGGAACAGCGCACCGGGTGGCACGAGGACGAAACTCAGCTCGGGCGCCTCGACCGACCGCATCAGGCAGAAAGGCTCCAGCTCGGGCGCGAGCCCCTCCAACTCGAACTGGCGCGCGTTGGGAAAGCCCGGTATCCCGCTGGCGAAGTCGAGGACGTCGCCGGCCGACAGGCTGTCGCCCGACGGGGTCTGTGGTGTCGTGGTCTTCGCCTTCGAACCTCTGGGCCGGACCTGTGTGATCAACATGCGTCTTCCTCTCCGATCAACCCAGGAATTGGACGAGTGAGTCCTGGGACAGCTGCGACGTGGCCCACAACGCAGCTTGGAACGCCTGCTGCGACTCGGTGAGCTGGGTGGTGACCTGGGCGACGTTCGTGCTGTCGATGCCCGACATCTGCGTCTGGAGCACCTGCTGCGAGCTGGTGGCCTGCTGGGAGAACGCCTGGACCTGCTGGTAATTGGCGCCCATGGTGGCCGCTTGCGCCGTGACCTGGTCGATGGCCTGGTCGAGCGCCTGCAGGTCGGTCGTCTGCACGTTGTTGATGGACGACGTGGTCCCGGTCTGCAGGTCCTGGGAGATCTGCGCCAGGACGCCCGTGCTGCCGAGCAACCCGCTCGTGCCCGATCCGAACACCTGGTCCCCCGTCACCCCGACCGACACCTGCACGCCGGGGGCGACGGTCCGCGTCGGCGCCGCCCCGCCCCCCAGGTAGTTGCCGTTCTGGTCGTAGGCCTGCGACACGTTGCCGGTGCCGGCGAAGATCGCCTGCCCGCCGTAGGTGGTGTTGGCCAGGTTGAGCAGCGACGTACCGATCGACGACACCTGGTCGGCGAGCGCCTGGAGCGATCCCGGCTGGTTGCTCAGGTTGGACCCGCTGACCGACTCCACCACCTGCTTGGCCTGCTGGAGCGTGGAGATGATCTGGTTCATGGTCGAGTTGCCGAGCGACAGCCACCCCTGGGCGTCGCTGGCGTTCGACGTGTACTGCTGGGCCCGGGCCAGGCTGGCGTTGAGCTGCAGGATCTGGGCTGCGCCGGCCGGGTTGTCCGACGGCTGGTTGATGGTGCTGCCGGTGGACAGCTGCTCCTCGTCGTTCGCCTGCTGGGCCTCGGCGGTGTTGAGCCCCGAGATCATCTGGTTGGCCATGATCGCCGGGGTGTAGGAGATGGCATTCGTCCCCATGACGTCGGTCACGACATGCTCCTGTCTTCCGTGGTGGTCATGACGCCTGGATCAGTGCCTGCATCATGGTGTCGACGGTGCTGATCAGCTTCGCCGACGCCTGATAGGCCTGCTGGTAGGTGAGCATCTGCACCATCTGGTCGTTGGTGTTGACACCCTGGATGGACTGGAGGTTCTGCTGGGCGGCGTTGGCCACGGACGTCTGGGCCTGCACCTGGTTGTTGACGGCCTGGACCTGTGATCCGAGGCCCTCGATCAGCGACTGGTACTGGCTGTCGGGACCGGTGGGCGCGTTGTAGAGCTCGGCCATGGCCTGGGCATTGGCCCCGTTGTTGGTGGCGTCGGGCAGCACGTTGGTCGATGACGCCGCGATCAGCTGGGGGTCGGTGGCGACAGCGCCGTTCACGCTGAGCCCCGCCGCCCCGGAGCCTTGGAAGAGGGGGTCCGCCGCTCCGGACGCACCCGTGGCCGTGAACCCCAGCGACAGCTGGGTGTTGACCGTCGAGGCCAGCGCGTTGGCGGTGGCGTCGAGCTGGGACTGGTACGAGGGGAGGTACTGGTTGATGGCCGCCAGCTGACCGGAGATCGATCCCGACGAGGCCGGGATGGTGGCGCCACTCGACTGCGCGACCAGGCTCATGGCACCGGTGCCACCGGCGGCGGAGATGGTGTCGCTCCACGACCCCTGCACCAGGGTGATGCCGCCCACGTCGACATTCACCGTGCCGTCGGACTGGGGCACGGCCACCGCGCCGATGCTCGTCGCCAGCTGGCTCATGATCTCGTTCTGCTGGTCGATGAGGGCGTTGGGCGGCGACCCCGCCCCCTTGGCGTCCGAGATCTGCACGTTCAGGCTGGCCACCTGCTGCAGCATGGTGTTGACCTGGGCCACCGACGTCGTCACCTGCTGCTGAGCGTTGTTCTGGAGATCGGTCAGCTGTTGCGACGCCTGTTGGAAGTCGGAGACGAGATTCTGGGCGTCGTCGATGACCTC
>Ga0181526_10002759_pt1 | contig 14925 bp, 13 predicted proteins | sample PEATcosm2014_Bin_35_FD_119750 | JGI IMG/M metagenome (GOLD analysis project Ga0181526, IMG submission 119750) | Peatland microbial communities from MTU Mesocosm Facility, Houghton, MI, USA - PEATcosm2014_Bin06_30_metaG | ecosystem: Environmental > Terrestrial > Soil > Wetlands > Peat | place...
CTGGTCATATGCGGAAACATCGGCAGGCTCATCACTTCATCTTCCACTTTTTCAGCGATAGGGAAATCCCCTTTTTTATAACCTAATTCCGCATATGCTCCCTGCAGGTGTAGTCCTATGGGGTAATGAATGAGAACGCCAATTCCCTGGGCTTTCATTTTTTCAACGATCTTGTCCCGGTCAGGAACAAGGATAGCATAGGTCTGAAACACATGCGTCCGGTCAGGTTTGGTGATAGGGGTTACCACTTTCTTCAATGGTTTCAAAAGCTCCGCGTAGATGGCGGCATTTTTCGCGCGCATCTCATTCCAATGGTCTAAATGTTTTAATTTGGCGTTGAGGACCACGGCCTGAATGGTATCTAACCTGGAATTGGTACCCTTGATCTTATGTTCATACCGTCCCTGGCGGCCGTAATCGCGCAGCATCAAGGCTTTTTCATAAATGTCCTTGTCGCTGGTAACGATCATCCCCGCGTCCCCGCAAGCGCCCAAACTCTTGGTCGGATAAAAGGAAAAACAGGCCACATCGCCCATTGATCCGACACGCTTGCCCTTGTAACGCGAACCATGCGCCTGGGCAGCATCTTCGACGATCTTAATGCCGTTTTTTCGGGCGATCGTTATGATCTCATCCATATTGGCCGGCTGTCCGTAAATATGCACCGGGATAACGGCCTTGGTGCGCTTCGTGATCGCCGCCTGGAAAGATCTTGGATTGATGTTATAAGTGTCCGGCTCAATGTCCACAAAAACCGGTTTAGCGCGGCAAAAAGAAACGCATAAGGCCGTGGCAATAAAGGTGTGTGTGGGGACAATGACCTCATCACCCTCTTTAATATCGATGGCCATCAGGGCCAAATGAAGCGCGTCGGTGCCTGAATTGACGCCCACCCCAAATTGCGCATCACAGAATTTTGAGAAAGCGAGTTCAAAGACATGGGCTTGCTCGCCTAAAATATAATCCCCTTTTTCAAATACTTTTTTGAAACCAGAATCCACTTCACTTTGGATCAGACGGTTTTGTTCTTTGAAATCAATGAATGGTATGCTCATAAAATTTGTTGCACCTTTCTATAAACTTCGTCGACAGATAATTCACCCAAACAGCTGATATGCCCGCAATTGGCCATCCGAAAACGCCGGTAACACGGCTGGCAAGGCAAACCTTGTTGCACCACTATATGACCGTTTAGGGGAAAAGGGCCGTACACTTGCGGGTCTACAGGGCCAAAAATGGAAACTGTCCTTAGCCCCACCGCCGCTGCCACATGCAAAGGGCCTCCATCATTGACAACAGCTCCTTGGCATCGCTTCAACAAAGCGGCTAAACCCAGCAAAGAGGTTTCTCCAACGGCAAAATGTAAAGGAAAATGGGCCAGGCTGACAACTTCGCGGCACAACTCCTCTTCTTTTGAATCTCCCATCAGTATAATGCCAGCGTCGAAATTTTCAATGATTTTATCTATTAATTGGGCATATTTGGAGGCAGGCCACCGCTTATACCTGGCAGCTTGGCCCCAGCTGGCCCCTCCCCCGGGCAAAACCGCGAGCAAAGGCTGGGCTGGATCGATATTATTCCTTTTGAGCCAATCCCCGGCCCATTGGGTGTCTTGGGAGGGGACGTCCAATTTCATTTCCTTGGTCATAACCGGTATCCGGACTAAACGAAGCAGGTCCAAATAATATTCAACGATGTGTTTTTCTTCAAAACCCGTCAAAGGGACACGGTCCGTCAGAAATCGCCCGCGCTTACGATAATCAAACCCCACGCGCTTTTTGATACCGCTGGCGGCAGTCAAAAAACCAAAGGAACTGTTGAGGGAAAAGTCAAAAACAAGGTCAAAGCGTTCATGCCTGATGCTGTTAAACAGCCCCCAGTATTTTTGATGGTTCCCCACAAACTCATCACGTTCGTAAACAAAGACCCGTGCTATATCCGGATTGAATTTGATGAGATCAGCGCTACGGCGATTGGCCAAATAGGCAATTTCCGCATGAGGGTAAGCCTCCCGCAGATTGCGGATAACAGGCGTGGTAAACAAGACATCCCCAACACCGTACGGATTAATGATCAGTATCTTCAAGAGATCCTCTCTTTACCCCGCTGCCAGGTCTTATAACGCAGGCGAAGCCAGTAAAAGGGATGCCACCACCATTCCCGCCGGATATTATTGAAATCCTCCCGGCTTAATTGGTGCTGTTGCACCAACTCTTTCATGACTGACGGATGATTGCCCCAATACGATGGGAATCGTTTTAAGTCCCCATATCCGCCATCAAACAAATTGTTCTTGTTTTTATCCATAAATCCTATGGCTGCCGCATTATCGCAGCGATCTTGCATCGCCTCATCGGAATTGACCCAGCCATAGTGATAAAGATAACAAAAGGTCAGTCGTGTCTGAAGGGGCTTTCCATCAATACGCCTGAAACCAAAAGCATCTCCATGGGATTCGATCTGTTTATTGTTGCGGATGATGCGGTCCTGCTTTTGGTACCAGCCAAAATCAATACGATAACGCCAATAGGAGCCAAAAAAATGTAGCCACCAAAAACGCAAGGCATCAACATCCTTTTGATTCAAATAATAACGCATCCAAAATTTTAATATGCCCAGATCGGCCTCATGAATGACTTCATCGCTTTGCAGATAAAAAGCCCAGTCTCCTTTACATTCCTTTAAGGCTAAATTAGTTTGTTGGGATAATACCCCGGACCCCTGGCCCATCTCCCATTGATGTTGGATAATGCGTATCTTGGGGCTGTCAATCGAACGGATCAACTCCAGCGTACCATCCTGGCTGTCGCCCACATTGACGATAAATTCATCACATATAGGCAATATCGAACATATGGAAGCAATCACCGGGTATTTAAATTTAACCGCGTTGCGGACAATGGTAAAACCGCTGATTTTCATGCCCTAATCGATCCTCTGATAGATTAAGTAACTCGGCGTTTGCGCTTCGATCACATAATGATCATATAACAATCTCATGATGCGTTCATGCTTGATACGGTTGGCAGGCACTAAAAAATAAGGCGTATCAAAATAAAAGTCCTTTTCCTTGTTAACAATGGCGTATCTGGGGGGATCATGCTCAAGCGTTGCCTCATATCCAGCAAACCATCCCTCATTCATCCAGGATAATGTGACCACGGGGAAACGCCCGATCCATGGCCTGTCGAGTATGAAATACAGAGCGCCAGCTTCCGGATATATCAACAACGGTTCATGGGCCGGCACATGTCCGTCAACGAAAGCTTTTAACTGCTCTAGATCCGTTGCCTGCCATACGGGGATGACCATATGCTTGACACGCGGCAGGTCAATGGATGTGACAGGGGACCCGTTGATCAATGCCCCTTGGCCTCCGGCTTTCTTTTCTAACAGCTGGCAAACCCAGGATGTTTTATAATACCTCGTTTTAAAACGGCCGATACTATAAATTACGGATGAGATGATCACCGCGGTTACCAGCAAAGGCCCCACCCATTTGAATCTGCCGAACTTCCCCTGTGCCCATTCGATAAATTGCCCCAGCAAATAAAATAAAACGATCTTTTCCGGCTGCAACGACATCTCATATTCCGAGCCCCATAAATTACGGAATCCCGTAAAAAATGAAAGCAAGCCGTACACCGCGACCGCTAACGCGGCTTGATCCACGGCGGTGGCTTTTTTATTGAACACGCGCCGGATGTAAGTGGCGAAAAAGAACAAATAACAGTACATTGGTGTCATTTGAAAAAAACTCCTGTCCAGCGGAACAAATACGGCATGCAAAAATACCGGGACTGAGTTCGGTATCCTTTCCAAGTGCACAAAGGTCTTTTGCATATTTGTCACAACTACCCACTGGGCCTGCAGATAGGGCTCCAAGGCATTTTGGCTTAGCATATAAATACCGTAAGGTAATGCTACAACCAAGAACCCGGTGATAAATGCCCAGGACCACCGACGGTGTTCACGGCTCAGGGCCATGACCGCCATAAAAGTGGCCATGGCGATAACGCCAATTTCAATGCTCGTTAACAGTCCGACCGCGACCAAACACCCCGCCGCCAAAAGCCAGCCGGGGCGGTTGCTTTTTAAAAAACGGACCAAGCACCAAAGTGCCATCAATCCCCACGCGTAACGCATCCCTCCCCAACAGGTAAAAACCACCCGGGGAAAGGTCCTGGTCACTATGATCAATACAAAGGAATAAAGTAAAAGCCTTTGTTTGATAAGCTCAAAGGCGATAAGCACAGCCACGAGTATCGTCAAAACCGTGCCGATATAAAAATAGGTCGATAAAATATCCATCCTCAAGCCAAATATTTTCATAAAGAGCGCGGGGACGTACAGCTCAAAAGGCCCGCGCAGATGGAAAAAATCCCTGTATGGCACTTGGCCCTGGGAAATGGCGTCAATCCCCGGTAAATAAAGCCCCGATTCGAATAAATTCAGTTCTTGATGCTGGTAGGATGGCTGCCAAAGCAGGAGCAATACCAATGCGGACAAGAAAAAAATATCTTTAGGTTTTCTTATAAACATCCAATGTGTTCCGTGCCATGCTTAAGAATGAAAATTCCTGGGCGCGTTTCAAACCTGCCTGGCGTAAGGTCCCTTCAACAAATTTATCCGTTAATACCCTCTCCATCGCATCCGTGATCGCTTTAAAATCCCGCGGGTCAACGCATAAAGCCGCGTCAGAGGCGATCTCGGCACAGGATGTCGTATTTGAAGTGATAACCACTGTGCCGCAGCAAAAAGCTTCGAGGATAGGAAAACCGAAACCCTCATAAAATGACGGGAACACAAACATTTCAGACATATTATAAAGCTGACGTAATTGTTCATCACTGACAAAGCCGGTAAAAATAACATCTTTATCAATGCCTAATTTTTTAATAAGCCCTTCGATGTTTTCCGACATCCAGCCTTGCATGCCGGCAACGACCAATTGACCTTTAAAAACTTTTTTTGATCTAAGCAAGGCGAAACTTTCAAGCAGCCCGTTTAAATTTTTCCGGGGTTCGATGGTGCCCACATACAATATATACGTTTTAAAAATGCCAAGCCTTTTAAGCTGTTGGGCCGCTTCAAGGCGCTCCTGCGGGGATAAAGGGAAAAAAATATCATGGTCAACACCATTATAAACCACGCAGGATTTTTCAAGGGGCAGGTTGAAAAAAGAATGCAGGTCTTGCCGGGTATTCCCGGAAATACAGATTATTTTATCCGCTTTGGCTATGATGGCCCGCATATATTTTTCGGTTAACGCGATGGTTTGGGGCTTATGGCCCTGCGGGTAGGTTTTATAAATAAGGTCGTGAATGGTGACGACGAGCTTCCCCGAATGGGGACCGATGGCGTCGGGGCAAGGCAGATGGTAGATGTCGCATTTGCCGGCACCCCGGCGGAAAAGGTCCGTGTGTTTTATTACGTTTTTATAAGAAGGGAGTACCGGCAGCCGGCGTTTAAAGTCAAACAGCCGCTTGGGGGCATGCAGGATATATTTGTTGTCATGGTCAATTTTGCCTAAACTATCTATCAGATGATAGGTGTAGCGGCCGATGCCGGTGCGCTGATTTAATAGTATGGATCTGCAATTGATGGCGATCTGCATGCACTAAAAAGTATACCCTTTGGATTTAAGGAACTCTTCCACCACTAAAATCACGTAGTCCATTTGAACGATGCCTACCCCCTGATGGCAGCCGATATGCGTGCCGTTATCGGAGCAATATTCCGATCGGGGGAAATCCCCCTTTTTATGCCCCATGAACTCATAGCTCTTGGTCTGGGTGGGGATAGAATAAAACAAATTGCGCGAATCCACCCCCCTGCTCTCTAAATAGGTCACGAATTCATCTTTTGTAAAATTCACCTCCGGCTTAAGGATGATCGAAAACGCGTGCGGGCCTAAAACTTCATGGCTGTCTTCTTTGAGGTACCAAAAATATTTATCGAACCGCGCAAAAGCCTTGATCAAATGACGCACGTTGGCGCGCCTTTTGTCCAGGATATCCCTGAATATCTCAATATTCCCCAAGCCCACCGCGGCTTCGATCTCATTCATCTTGGCGGAAAAACCGATGCGCTTGAATTGGAACTTTCCGTCGATACCATGATTGCGCAGGGAACGGGCCGACTCAGCCATTTTTTCATTGTTGGTGATGAGCATGCCCCCTTCGATGGTGGTCACGATATGCGCCGCGTATAGAGAAAAACAGGCCATATCGCCGATGGCCCCTATTTTTCTGCCTTTATACTCGGCACCATGCGCTTCGGCGGCATCTTCGATGACATGAAGCTTATGTTTTTTGGCAATACTCACGATCTCATCCATGGCCGCTGGCTTGCCCATCAGGTGCACGGGCATGATGGCGCGCGTTTTAAGGGTTATGGCTTTCTCGATCTTCTTGGGGTCAATATTCAATGTCTCACGCTCAACATCGACGAAAACTGGCGTGAAACCAGCTTGTAAAACCGCGTTGCCGGTCGCCACAAATGTCAATGCAGGCACAATGATCTCATCCCCGCGATTGGCGCCAAAATCATAAAGCACCGCGCAGGCAATGGCATCGGCATCCGTGCCGCTGGAGACCGCGATACCGTATTTCACGCCGAAAAGCGCCGCGAACTTTTCCTCGAATTCCTTGACGTACCTGCCTTTGGTCAGCCATTGGCGTTCGATCGCTTCCTCAATGAGCTTTTTGGCCTTGGCCGTGATGGAAACCGTCCCAAAAGGGACTTTATATTCCGACTTGGAGGCTTCCTGTCCGTCATTAACAGCTGTGGTCTTATTGAAATCCATATTTATTTTAAATTCTTTAAATGCTCCTGCGCCCAGGAATAACGTTCTGGAGTACCGATGTCGATAAATTTATTGTCGACCTCAAAACCGTAAAATCCTTTACCCACCAAATGGGGGAAGAAATCATTTTCAATAGAAAATTTTTGTGGTGTTTGGACTAAATCAAAAACATCACGGTCCAAACAATACGTGCCTGTATTGATCAAACCAGCCTGAACTAAAGTCGATTTTTCTTTAAAAGCAATAATATGACCCTTTCCATTAACTGTAATGCTCCCATAATCGCGAACATCCGAAAGTTTAGTAATTGCAATCGTAGCTTTGCCTTTATGCTTTTTATGTGAAGCAATCAAGTCATTGTAATTAATAACACAAAAACAATCTCCGTTCATTGCTAAAAATTGATCTGTCTTAACATGACTGGAGCCCTGTTTGATGGCCCCTCCCGTTCCTAAGGGTGAATCTTCCCTGGAAAAAATAATTTCACGACCCTTGTGTTTATTCTTGAAATACGCTTCTACTTCATCACTGCCATGGCCGACACAAAGGATGAACCGCTTCCCGCCCTGGGAAGCGATATAATCGATCAGTATTTCTAAAAACGGCTGATCGCCGATCTTGGCCAAGACTTTTTGGGCACCGCCGGTGACGGATTGAAGGCGTTTGCCCAAACCACCGGCAAGGATGACCACATCAGGGAACATATTATTTGATCAGGCCGCTGTTGGGTTGATAAAAGATGATCTGGCTTCCTAAATTCTCAAATTTGAAGGGGACTTCCAAAAGCCCTTTGAGCGCCTGGCGTATCTTTTCTTTCCTGGCAGGCTCCGCAAAAAACAGCACAAAACCGCCGCCGCCTGCTCCGAGCAGTTTCCCCCCCACAGCCCCTGCCTTTATAGCTGAAGAATATAGATCATCAATATGCTCACTGGAAATTTTGTCAGACAAGGTGCGCTTAAGCTTCCAGCTTTCGTCCAGCAAATGTCCGAATTTCAGCAGATCATTGCCGTTTAAAACCTGGATCGCTTCGTATACCATTTCATGCATGCGGGATAATTCCGCCTTTTTATGAGGGATATTATCGACCTGTGTCTTAGCGATGGTCGAAGCGTTCCTGGAAAATCCGGTAAAAAAAAGCATCAAATGGTCCTGCAGAAGGTTCAATTTTTCCATCGTAATGGTCAGCGGCTGGACACGTAAATGATTGGTGCCGCCGAATTCGATCAAATTAAAACCGCCGTAAGCAGCCAGGGTCTGGTCCTGACAACCGACATTCTCCTTGATCATGTCCTGTTCCACATGAATGGCCTCACGGGCCAACTGCTCCTTGGTGACCATTTTCCCTTTTAAGGCATACAAACCATTAAGCAATCCGACGGTAAAAGAAGAACTTGACCCCAGGCCGGTCCGCGCCGGCAGGTCTCCGTCGTGATGGATCTCAACCCCTTCATGGACCTTCATAAACCGCAGGACTTCACGCACGGAAGGGTGGTCTATCTCATCAATTGATTTACCCACATGTTCCATCTTGGAATAAATGATGCGTGATTTATGTTCAAAGAACGGCGGCAGGTAACGGCAGCTGATATAACAGTATTTATCAATGGTGGTGGCTAAAACAGCGCCGTTGTGGTCATGGAACCAGCCGTTGTAGTCCGTGCCTCCTCCGAAAAAAGACACGCGAAATGGGGTGCGGGAAATTATCATGGGACGAGTTGGGCCTCCTCAAGGATCTTGCGTTTTAGTTTGATCTTGGTCGATTTGACCGTTTCATCCACTGCCGCCTGGCCGAATTTTTGTTTTAAAAGTTCCAGGAATTTCGGATTGGTATGGTATTTCATCCAAGCTTCATCCCTGAATGCCAACACCTGCTCGGCGGTCAAATACTTGGTCGGCAAAGGCTGGCCTTCATAGGAATGTTGGGAAAATCCGGTATAACTCGCGGGTAATTTCCATCCTTCCTTTTTGGCGATACCGTACAAGGGGCTGCCCGGATAAGCCATGGCGGAATAAAAATTGGCTTCTTCGGTGTTCATCTCCATGGCCAAATCCAGCGTCATCTGCATGCTGCTTAGATCGTCTTCAGGCAGGCCGAAAATGTAATTGCCGATGACATTGATCCCATGCTCGCGGATCTTGCCCACCACCGAGCGGATGTCCACGTCTTCAAAACGGCCCTTGGTCACATCTTTACGTACCCTGGTATTGCCGCTTTCAATGCCCAACGCCAGCCAGTTGACGCCAGCTTTTTTTAAAGTAGCCAAATATTGATCGCGCACCGTATCAACCCTGGAATAGCACCAGATATTGAACTTATAACCGCGCTGGATGATCAGTTCACAGAGCTTAAGGAAATGGTTGGCATTAAGGACAAAGAGCTCATCGGCAATTTTAATATTGGTAATGCCTTGTGAGGCGAAAAAATCAAATTCTTTGATGATATGCTCCGGTTCCCAATATCGGAATATCGCCGAACCGTCGGAATACTCATTTTCCTGACGGTTGATAATATTGATCATGCAGAAAGAACATTTCATGGGGCAGCCCAATGACGTGTATAAAGCAGCGAAAGGCTGTCGTTTGGAATTATTAGGATACGAATGCCATAGCGCGGTACGGTAATTCTTGATGGGAAGAAGATCCCAGGCAATGCCGGGAAGTTCGCGGGGCAGATCCGCCTTGGCTACAATGGGGGAAGGTTTATTTAAAACAATGCCTTCTTTCGACCGGAAACCCAAGCCATCCACCTGTAAAAGCCCCTCTTTTAGATCCGTCTTTAATAAATTTGAAATGGTATAAACGCCTTCATTCTGGCAGACAAAATCAATGGCCTTATGTTTTTCTAAAACCTCACGCGGTAAAGCAGCGATATGCCCGCCGACAAAAAGGATCCTGCATTCAGGCGCCAATTTCTTGACCGCGTCAGCCAAGCTCGTTGCTCCTGCCATATTTTGAGAACTGGCCGAAGGCTGCTGGCCATATACCACAAAACAGACCAGACGCGCTGGTGCCTCCGCGATTTTCTTGGCGGATGCTTCCTCATCCAAATGCAGGGCCTCACAATCCAGGATATTGACGGAAAATCCTTTTAAGCGGCAATGATTGGCCAGCATGCCAGCCCAGATCGGGGGCTCGATCGCGGAAAAATCCTTGGCTAAGTCCTGGTATATCTTTTGAGATGCGTTGGCGTGGACAAACAAAACATCAAGCTGTTTCATGAATGCCCCTTAAATATTGGCAAATTGATTGCGTTTAATGACCTGGTAACCTTTGATCAGTTCCTGCAGGCCTTTTTGCAGGGAAACGTCGGCCTTGAATCCCGTCTTCTCGATCTTCTCATTGCTGACGATATAATCGCGCTTGTCAGGGTCTTCACCGACGGCGGCCTCCACGAAATAAAAGTCAGGGACGAGTTTTTTGATCTCCTGGCACAACTGCAACTTGGTCAGGTTGGCGTCGCTCAAGCCGACGTTGTAAGGTTGATTTTTCATTTTATCAAAATTGTTCAAAGCGTGCAAGAAAGCCTTTGAAATGTCCCGGACATGGATGTAATTGCGGTTAAAATGGGCCTCAAAAAGGATGATAAACTTGTCGTACACCGCGCGGTAGGTGAAATCATTGACCAACAGGTCCAGGCGCATACGGGGTGAAATACCAAAAGCAGTGGCCAGGCGAAGGGTGATCCCGTTGCCCGCGTCAAGGATGGCATTCTCCGCGTCCACCTTTAATTTGCCGTATAAAGAAATGGGCCGAAGGGGCGTGCTTTCCGTGCAGTGCTTGCCTTTCTCCCCAACGCCATAACCGCTGTTAGTAGTCGGGAAAATGACCCTTTGATCTTTGCCGCGCATCTCGAGGATCATCTTGATGGCGTCGAGCAGGATCGCCTGTGCCGCTTGTGGCTCTTTAGCGCATAAAGGAGCGCCGGTAAGGCAGGCCAGAGGGAAAATAGCGTCCGCGTTCCTCATCAGCTTGGCCATCAAATTCTTGTCCCGTGTGTCCCCGCGCACGATGGTTAATTTATTGTGATAGCAAACATCTAACAGCGATGATTGATTGTACATGAAATTATCAAGGGCGATGACCTCATGCCCCTCGGACAATAAACGCGGCACCAATACCGCTCCGATATACCCTGCCGCCCCTGTAACTAAAATCTTCATATCTTCCCTTTCTGTTTATCTCCTCTGGCTTATGTACCAGTGATAAGTCTTTTCGATGCCCTCTTCCAAACTGACCTTGGGCTTCCAGCCTAATTTCTTGAGTTTTGAACTATCCAAAAGTTTTCGCATCGTACCATCTGGCTTAGTAGCATCGAATTTAATTTTGCCTTTAAACCCGCTGACATTCTTGATCATCCCTGCCAATTGCTTGATCGACACATCTGTGCCGCAACCGACATTGATCAATTCCGCACTCTTATAATGTTCCATCAAGAATAACGACGCGCTGACAAAATCATCAACATATAAAAATTCACGCTTAGGCCTGCCGCTGCCCCAAACAGTAACTTCACCAGCACCTTCTGTTTTAGCCTTGTGGAACTTGGTTATCAAGGCTCCAAGGACATGAGCATTGGTGATATCAGTATCACTGCCAGGGCCGTAAAGCGTCGCGGGCACGGCGGAAATCGCATTAAAACCGTATTGCGCCTTATAGGCCTGGCATATCCTGGTGCCGGCTATTTTGGCAACGGCGTAGGCTTCGCTTGTTGGCTCAAGCGGGCCTGTCAGCAAAGACGTTTCTTTGATCGGCTGTTTGGCATCTTTAGGATAAATACAGGAACTTGAGAAATATAACAATTTTCTGACTTTATTTAACCGAGCTGCCTCGATCACCAAATTTTGGGATTGGATATTCTCATAAATAAATTCCGCCGGAAATTTTTGATTGGCCAAGATCCCTCCGGAACGGACAGAGCCTAAGAAAACATGGGTTGGTTTGAATCTTTTAAAAAAACTTTCTACTTTGGACCGTTCTAATACATTTATCCTGTCCTTAGTATTTGATTTGACCCGGGAGAATCCCTTCTCTTGAAAATACTTTTTAAGTGAATTTTCAACGCTGTCATTATGTCCGACTATGAATATCCTGGAGTTTCTTTGCATGAGCTTAGTGCTTAGAGGGCGTTGTGATCATCCCTTTGGCGTAATATTCCTCGTTATAAAAATTACCGTGCTCGATGATCAGGGTTGATTTGCCATCCGTACGGGCCAGCGCGTTAGAGTAGGCGGGAAATATCTCTTGGGCGCTGTTGAGCTCAACGACTTCGATCCAGCTGAATAATTCACGCAAGGCATTCGCGTAATTGCCGATATGCTGATGACCGGGATGCACGGGAGCATCAGGGCCTGTGGCCACACGGATGATCACCTTGACCGGCCATTTCCCGCCCGAGATCAAAGGGATCTTATCGAGCATATTGGCCATGTCCCCGGTTGCCAGGAGCAAAAAATTCTGCCTTGGATAAACTGAAACAGGCACATACCCCGCTAATGCCAAACCAACGGTGAACTGCATTTGAAAGCTCTCATTGATAGGCATTTCCAGGCAGCGCTCCTTGGGACAGTCACGCAGGGTCTGGAACATGAATGTCCCGGGGCCTGCGACAGTTTGCCCAACGAACATCACCTTGGGTTGCTGGGCCAGCCATTCCATCGTCCGTTTTAGTTCATCAAAGTATTTCATATTAAAATTTTATCAATTTCCCTAATCCTGAATGCGGGTAGCCATTGGTATATTTAAAATAAATGATCTTGCTTTCATATTTAGTGCCGGAAAACCAGGGCTCGGCGCTGCCCCAAACAGCCCTTGTATCTGTCATGACGCTGACCCCATTATCACAAACAATGAAGGTGGCCGGCAAATCGAAATTATAGGCGTATTTGACAGCCTCATGAAAAATGCCGGTTTCTGCTGACATGTCCCCGCAAAATAGAAAAACCCGGCCCTTTTTCCCTTGGGTTTTCAAGGCCCAGGCCACGCCTGCCGCTGTCCCCATGAGGCTTCCCACGATCCCGGAACAAAGCAATTTGTATTTAGGGAAGCACAACGATATGCTCTTGCCGTCGATGATCGCCTGCTTTAATTCTTCCCGGGGTACCCCTTTTAAAAGGGCCAATTCATGGGAATCCCAAAATCCAAAAACATAATCATCATCGCTGATGTGTTGCTCCTTAAAAACCGCGATCAAGGCATCCTCACGCCCGGCGCGCAAATGCACCGGAGCGCGAATAACACCTGTCGCGAAGACTTCAGCAATTTCCTTTTCAAAGGCTATGATTTCTTCTTTAGTGACCATACCTACCTATTCCTGGCAAACCAATTCATCGTTCGGCCAATACCGTCTTCAAGGGCAACCTTGGGCTCCCACCCTAATTCTTTACGGGCCAATGAAATATCAGGCCGTCGCTGTTTTGGGTCGTCCTGAGGCAAAGGCATATAAATGATTTTAGCTTTAGGATTGTACTTCTTTCTGATAAGCTCTGCAAATTGTAATATGGTAAATTCTCTGGGGTTGCCGATATTCACCGGCCCGGAAATTTTGGATAAAAGCAGTTTGGTGATGCCATCAACCAGGTCATCCACGTAACAGAATGAACGCGTCTGTTTACCGTTGCCATAGACCGTCAACGGCTGGTCGTTCAATATCTGGTCGATAAAATTAGGCACCACCCTTCCATCTTTGATCTGCATGCGGGGGCCATAGGTGTTGAAGATCCGTACGATCTTGGTGTCCATTTTATAAACACGCCTGTATGCAAAGGTGGCTGCTTCAGCATAACGCTTGGCTTCATCGTAGATACTCCTGGGCCCGATGCTATTAACATTGCCCCAGTAACCCTCAATTTGCGGATGGACCAAAGGATCGCCGTAAATCTCTGAGGTGGACGCCATTAAAAAAACCGCTTTTTTGAGCCGGGCAATTTCCAATAAGTTATGCGTTCCATAGCTGCCGACGAGCATGGTGGCAAGGGGGTGGTTCATATAATCCACCGGGGAGGCGGGTGAAGCGAAATGCATGACATAATTGACCGTCCCTGCAATTTTGAAAGGCTTGGAAACATCGTGTTTCAAGAATTTAAAATCCTTATTTGGCTTCAAATGGGCCACATTGCGCATCGAGCCTGTCAGTAAATTGTCAACCGCGATCACTTTAAAACCATGATCAATAAACCAGTCGCATAAATGGCTTCCCAAAAACCCCGCTGCGCCTGATATCAAAACAATTTTCTTAGACATGTATTGCACTTTCTATCTATAAAGACTTCCCCCGGCCTGTGCCGAAATATTCAAAACCTATGTCCCGCAATTTCGGCCCGTCCAGAAAATTACGGCCGTCAAAGATCACGGTCTGGCGCATGGCATCACGGATCTGAACAAAATCAATGTCTTTGAATTCCGGCCACTCGGTCAAAAGCAACAGGCAATCGCAGCCTTCGGCAACCGCGTAGGCATTTTCGCAAAAAGTGACCTTGCTCAATACTTTTTTGGCATTTTCCATCGCCTTTGGGTCATAAACCCTGATCTTGGCCCCCTCAGCCTGCAACAGCTGGATAATTTCCAGGGCCGCGGCGCTTCGGATGTCATCGGTATTGGGCTTGAATGCAAGCCCCCACACGCCAATGGTCTTGTCCTTGATGTTCCACAATTTTTCCTCGATGAAATGGACAAACCAATGCCGCTGCTGTTCATTGATCTGCCGTACTTCTTTTAACAGGGAAAAATCATAACCGCTGCGTTCGCTCAAGCGGATAAACGCATCCACATCTTTGGGGAAACAAGACCCGCCGTAACCGACGCCCGCGTCCAAGAACTGGCGGCCGATGCGCTTGTCCAATCCCATGCCTTCGGCCACCTTGAGGACGTCCGCGCCCACCCGGTCGCATATTTGGGCCACCGCGTTGATAAAGGAAATTTTAGTGGCCAAAAAAGAGTTGGAAGCATGCTTGATCATCTCCGCGGAGGCGATATTGGTCACCAGTATCTTCGGCTTTAGCGGTTTATAAATCTCCCTAAGAAGCTGTTCTGCTTTCTTGGACTCAACCCCGATCACGATGCGGTCAGGGTTCATGAAATCATGCACAGCGCTGCCTTCTTTGAGAAATTCAGGGTTGGAA
>Ga0181526_10002763_pt1 | contig 14913 bp, 12 predicted proteins | sample PEATcosm2014_Bin_35_FD_119750 | JGI IMG/M metagenome (GOLD analysis project Ga0181526, IMG submission 119750) | Peatland microbial communities from MTU Mesocosm Facility, Houghton, MI, USA - PEATcosm2014_Bin06_30_metaG | ecosystem: Environmental > Terrestrial > Soil > Wetlands > Peat | place...
CCCGACACCCTGACCCACAGGTTCAGTCGCCTGGTACTCCAAACCGGAGTCGGCCCCTTGCGGTTCCACGACCTTCGTCACTCGGTCGCCACTACTTTGCTCGCCGCGGGCTATGACCTCGCAGTCGTGGCCGGCCGCCTTGGGCACCGGGACCCCACCATCACGCTGCGGGTGTATGCCCAGCCCTGGAGCAGCCAGATCGCCAAGCGGCGAACACTCTCGGAGCGCTGTTGGCTCCGCGGCGGTCGAGGGAGCTATCGCGTTGACGGAATCGTCCCGACCTGCTGAGACCGGTGGCCGATCAATTGAACGTTTCGACGATTGTGGATTGCCTGCGTGGGTGCGTCAGTAGCGGTGAGGAGTCGGCAAGGCCGGCGGACGAGGGCATCATCGTTGCAGACGCTCATTTCTCCGATGCTGTTACGCCTGCGCTTATCGTTCGACCGTCCGAGCCGCTCCCGCACGCGAGCTAGCCGCGGCGCTCACGAACACGCCCCAGCTGATGCGCTTCAGACGTCCAATGCGAAATAGCCCTGGTATCTCGTCCTGGCGGGCGGCTTGGTAGCCGCTCTCTCGCGAGCAACCGACGCGCCGGCACCACTCAGGTACGCCGATGAACCCCGCGGCGTGCGCCCCAACTGGCCCCGCGCCGACGTCTTCAGGAGTCAGCGCCAGCTTTTCCATCTCAGCTTGCTCCTCTTCTCTCGGCCCGGAGAGTGTGCGGCGTTGCACCGGCACGCGAGTCACGGCCTCCCGCATTTCCGGTGGGCTTTAGCTGGGATTCTCACGACTTGCTCCGATCTGCAGGAGTCAGCCCCGCGTCCGGGCGGAGATCAACTGGCGTGTCCCGCTCGTCGGTCATCACCACCAGGACCGAGAGCCGCTCCACATCTGCTGTCAAAGGTGGAGCGAAGAGGCGCAATCGTGTTCTTTGCGGCAACCAGGGCCGGGGTCTGCACCAGTCGCTGTCGCCGGCCAGCGACGTGGAACCACCTTGAGTTGGGCCAGCAGCATGGGACCACCCCTTCCGCCAGTCATGGGAGCACCCCCGGAGCATCCAACCAGCAGCGGCGCCGCTGAGGTTGGACTGACCACCTGACCGTCAAGCTGCCCAGGACGGTGGCGATGTCATTCCGGGAGATATACGTGTACGAGATCCCTGAGTTCCTGCGCCTGTGGGTGCGAAGCGAGGGCTTCCACTCCACTGGCCTCGGTCGACGCAAAGACGGTGCGGCGCTACGTGGAGGCGGCGCTTCGGGGTGCAGCATGGTCGCCGAACGGGCGGCGTGAGGGCACGGCGCTCCTGGACGTCGTTTCAGTCGCACGACGGCGGCCGAGGATCCTGCGCTCGTTGCGGCGATCCGTCAGGCACTACCGGCGATCGCCCCGCACGCCGCGGCGACGGGCAACAGCCTCGTCGAGCTTGACTGGTTGCACGCGCTCTACTCGGGGAGACTCAGCTCGGCGACGAGCTGATCGGCCAGATACGCCCGCATCGTGTCCAGATAGACCCGCAGCCGTGCTCTCAGGGCTAGTTGACCTTCAACACCTTGGAGGCTGAGTAGCCGATTTGAACGTATCCCAGCTCGTCAGCGGCGACGGCGCGCAGGGTGTGGACGCCGGAGGCGAGGCCGGAGATGGCGACGGAGAACCTGCCGCTCGCGCTCTCGGTCGTGCCCAACAGGTTGTGCCAAAGCCCGGCATCGAGGTACTGAATCTCGACCTTGCGTCCTGCCTTCGGGTAGTCGCTGGCTCCCCGCGCCGTCACTGAGGCGCCCGCTGGGATGGTGTACTTAGAAAGGGTGAAGGAAACCGACTGCGCGACCAGGACCGGGTAGACCCTGATCGGATTGGAAGAGGCCACCACGATGCCACTGCCGATCGAGTCCAGGGCGCCGTTGAAGTTGCCGCTGGTGACGGCGCTTCCGTAGTCTCGACGGGTGGTCCACGTCGCCCCGTTGCTCGTCGACTCGATGTAGAGGTCGTAGCTGTCCTGGTTTCGCTCGCTGAAGAAGAACACCCGTCCGCTCGAGCTCACCGCCGCCCCGAACCACTGAGGTCCGCCGCCGCCCGATGACGGCACGACGTGTTCCGGACCGAAGCTCGATCCGTTGAAGAGGCGGATCTCGAACGGCGTGCTGCCGGTCTGCTCCCGGGTGATGAGGGCATTGCCCTCGAGGAACTCGAACCTGGCGTTGCTGAACGTCCCCACCTCGCCGTATGAGGAGATCGAGCCGGGATCCGAGCCTTTCGGCGCGTAGTAAACCTTGGTGGACGGCACGTTGGCGAAGGTGCTCGCCGCCACTAGGACGCCACCCTTGTAGGCGCCGATCCCGCTGTTCTCGAGCTCGTTGTTCCCGGACCCGTTGGGCACCACTGAGGCGGAGGTCTGCTCGGCCGCTCCCGGGTCGGACAGCGAGGCGGAGTCGACGATCGCGCCCGACCCGTCGACCCAGACCAGGTTGCCGTTGGCCACCGCGGCCGACGCGATGCCCTGCTGCGCGGTGATGCCGATCCGCTCGGGGGCAGCGAAGGTTTTGCCGCCGTCGGTCGACTGGAAGATCAGGTCGTTCTCTACGGCGCAACACTCGTCCATCACCACGTCGACGTCCGAGCCGACCACGAACACCTGGGGATTGCCGAAGATGCTGCTGCCGCCTTCTGGCGTCAGCAGCGCCGTGCTCTTACAGGAGCGGGCCGCGCGCGCCAGCACGCAGAGGTGGTAGTCCTCGCCGAGCGTGTACACGATGTCGAACGTGTTGTCCGGGCCGATGGCCACCTCGGCCGGTCCCCCGCCGTGAGCGGAGATCACGAACGGGGCCATCTCGGGCTGCGGTGAGCCCTTGGTGCTTTGAACTCCGGCGGAGGCTGTGCCGCTCAGGCCAGCAAGTGAGGACACGACGACGGCGAGGACTAGCAGGCCGCGGCGGACTGGACGCATGGACGACTCCCCCAGAGATTCGGGGCCACAAGGGTGACCGCTCGCCTTGATCATAGCGAACGACTCGCGCTCAGCAGGAGGCGGATGTCCTCGATGTCCTGGCGTCCTCGACGTGCGGCCTGGAGGATGAGGCTCTCTTGGTCCCGTCACAACCCGAACGACTACTCGTGGTATTTCGGCGACGCATCACAAGGAAGTGGCGCGCGCAAGCCGATCTGCCTGACGGGCACCGTCACGTCGTTCGGTCGCGCCTGTGACCGCCAGCCACGCTGCCCACCCAGGCCTCGAACACAGCCTGATCCGCCGAGCGAACCTCTCGCAACCTCATGCTCGCACCGCCATCGACGCCACAACGAACCTATCCGGCCGAGCTATGCCACCCAGCACTGTTCGCCCCGTCTGTCACCTCGCTGCCGAGCCTTCACCAACTGATGACCCTTCGCCCCTCGCGGAGGCGGACAGCGAAGACAAGTACGACAGCCCCGTCGACGAGTTCGAGGCCTTCGCGGCCGCATCGTCGACGCGGTTGCTCCGACTTGAGGTGAACGTAGTCCTCGGGAATGACGGCGGGTGGAGAAGACCACTCCTGGGAGGGACGACATCGGCCCGCCTGACTCTTACCGTTCATCAGGTCGAACAGCGTGCGCATCGAGCGCAGGCGATCAGAGAAGCAGGGAGATAGTCATGACCCCCATCGCTGGGCTCATCATTGCCATGATTGCTGGTTCTATGGTGGCAAATGGACGCCGGGCGGCGTCTGTCGTCCTCGTTCCGTGGCTGGTCGTGCTGGCCTACCAGTCTTGGTACATCGCGTCGGGGCGAGCGATCAGCCCGCCCAGCACGGTGACGCAGTTTCCTTCCACAATCGGATACTGGTTGGTCCAGGTGATCATATTGGCGCCCGCCCTCGGCATCGCCGCCCAACTCGGGGCGTCCGCATCGCGCCGCCATGCGGTCAGGGCAATCGTCCTCGCCCGGCGGGCGTGGGTGGCCTCCGCCCTGTGCGTCGCTGCTGCGGTCGTCGTCATCATGTTCGGGTTCGTGTTGTTCCCGCACCAGGGTGGAACTGTCGCCGCCGGCCATCACAACGCCAATGGGAGCCCACCCCTGATCGGGATCGTGGGGCTCCTCGGGTCGTACATCGGTTGCGCGGCCCTCGGCGTCAGCACGCTCGTGCGGAGGCGCACCTCCAAGCGCTCGGCGACTCCGCTCCGTGCGCCGGTAACGGTCGCCGCCCGCCACTAGGCATGCGGAAATCGAGAACTCGAACAGCCGCTAGCAGGCATTGCAGCGACTTCCAAACTCCGACAAACTTTCCAAGACATCCAGAAGGGATGGATCATGAATCGACCGTTGCCTATCAGATGGCTCAATGGTCCGCTGTTCGGTGTGCGGGATCTGGGCCTGGGAGATATCGCTCTGACCGGCCTGCTGAGTTTCTTCGGCATCTGGCTGGTCACCGGCAACAACTCCAGAGGTCTCGACGGTGGGTGGACGGCGGCGTTGGCGGTGCTGGTCATGACGGTTCCGGTGGTGTTCGCCCGCCGGGAACCGCTACTGGCGGCAGGCACGCTGGCGGCCGGTGCCGGGCTCAACTGGTTGCTCATCGGGCACCTGATCCGCTGTGGCGCCACTCTGCCGGCGGTGTTCTTCGTGTCCTTTACGATTGGCAGCCGGTGCGAGCGGCGCCAGGTGGTGTTCGGTGAGGCCCTCCTGGCCGTCGCCATCCTGTGCCAGGGTGCGTCGGATCCCCAGCTCGGCGGCCCATCGGTCGCCGTGATCATGGTCCCGCTCGCTCTTGTCTTCATGGGGGCCGGCCGGCTGCTGCGGGCGCGCAATGCGACCGTCGATGCGTTGCAGGTGCGCACGGCCGAGCTGCGCGCCCAGCGGGAGCAGAACGCCAAGTTGGCGGTGGAGGCCGATCGGGCTCGCATCGGTGGCGACCTCGATGCATTCCTGCATGATCGGGTGGGCGAGATCGCGACCACCGCGGCCGCCGGACGGGCCACGTTGGAATCCGACCCGGATCAGGCTCAGGAAGCCTTCGCGTCAATACAAATGACCGGTCGCGAGACGTTGACCCACATGCGGGAGGTTGTGGCCACCTTGAGAGACCAGGCGCCCACCGAACCTCAACCTGTTCTGGCGCAACTCGACCGTCTGCTCAGCCAGGCCAAACTGTCGGACGCCCGCCTGGAGGTTAGGGGTGACCGTCGTATGCTCCCGCCCGGTCTGGATCTTTCGAGTTACCGGATTGTCGAGCACCTTCTCCTGACCCTGGAGCGCGAACCCACGGCGCGGATCACGGTCGAGGTGGCGTTTGGCCCGGACACTCTGGAGCTCAAGGTTGTCGGTCCACGAGCGCGCCAGGGCGACGCCCGGACGGCCCTGGCGGCGGCCACCGCGCGAGCCGAGCTCCACGGCGGAACGTTGCGTTCCATTAGCAGCGCCGGTCGTCGCGAGACGATCGTGCTCCTGCCACTGGCTGCCGGACAGCTCTAACTCCGTGAAGCGATGGCGGCTGTTCGGCGTCGTTCCCCCGGACCCCCTGGTGGGGGTCGGGCTGGCGCTGGCGGCGACCTGTTTCCTGGCATTTCCGCGGCAACTTGGTGAGCTGCCCGGATCGCTGTGTGTCATCGCCTTCTGTGGGCTGGTTGCCATCCGCCAATGGAGGCCCGTGCCCGTCGTCCTATTGGCTGGTGCTCTGATCGCGCTGCCCGCGTTCACACACAACCTGGCGACCGTTGACGACAACGGCGCCTTCGTCCCGATATGGGCGTCGGTCTTCCTGTACTCCTATACCCTCGGTTCGCGCAGCTCTCTCGTCCCCTCGATCTTCGGGCTGGCCGGGCTGATAGCAGGTATAAACCTAAGCGCTGGACCGTTCAGTCCGGTGCCCGAGATGCTGACGCTGGGGCCCTGGTTGGGCGGTCTCATGGTCGCCTCGCGACGCCGCGCCGCCAGCGAGTTGGAACAGCGGGCGAAGGAGCTGGAAGAGGAACGGGAGGTATTCGCCCGAGAATCGGTGCGCTACGAACGCGCCCGCATAGCCCGCGAACTGCACGACATCGTGGCGCACTGTGTGAGCCTCATGGTCGTGCAAGCCAACGCCGGTGAGCGACTGGCCTCAGTTGATCGGGAGGGCGCCGTCGAGGCCTTCGCCTCCATCGGCGAGGCCGCCCGTCAAGCCGAGGACGAGATCGGCCGTCTGGTCGAGATGCTCGGAGACTCCTCACCGGCCTCACCGTCGGCTGGGCTTCGCATCGTCGAGGAGCTCGTCGGCCGGGCCCAGGCATCCGGCCTGGATGTCTCCTGCCATATGAGCGGCGACATCGACGACCTAACGGCGGAGGGTGCCGACGGGGCCTACCGGTTGGTGCAAGAGGGGATCACCAACGCCATGAAGCACGCTCCCGGTTCACCCCTGGAGATCACCGTGCAAGGCCACAAGAATGAACTCGAGGTCCGTGTGGTGAATGGCCCGCCGCGACACGCCTCTTCGGGGCTGGAGAGGGCGGGTGGCCACAACGGTTTGGCCGGCATGCGTGAGCGCATCGTGCAGTGCGGCGGAACGTTCGATGCCGGCGTCACGGCAGTCGGCGGATGGCAGGTGACGGGTCTTATACCTCGCCATCGAAGACCCGGACGAATCCGGGGCTCCCAACCGGGCGTCAAGGGCGAAACAGCACCGACTGCGCCCCGCGTTCGGTGAGCGAGGACCAACGAACGCCGGCCTTGCCGTCAGGCGTCGTCACTTTCCTGCTGACCGATATCGAAGGGTCGAGCCAGCTGTGGGAGACCTACGGACCGGCGATGGCCGACGCCCTCGTGCGCCACGACGAGTTGATCGCCGAGACGGTTGCAGCCTCCGGCGGGGTGTTTATCAAGTCCAAAGGTGAAGGCGACTCGACCCTGTCGGTGTTCCATCGGGCCTCGGGTGCGGCTACGGCCGCGCTCGAATTGCGACGCCGGTTGGCTGAAGAGCGCTGGCCGGCCGAGATGAACCTGTCGGTGCGTATGGCGTTGCACACCGGCGAGGCCCACGAGCGTGAAGGCGATTACTACGGCCCGACCCTCAACCGGGCTGCTCGGGTGCGGGCGCTGGCCGCCGGCGGGCAAGTCCTGGCCTCGGCCGCTACGGCCGAGCTGCTGAGAGATGGATTGCCCAATGACACCGTTCTGGCGGACGCGGGGCACCACGAGCTGCGAGGCTTGGGCCGCGACGAGCACGTCTTCGAGCTGACCTCCGTGGGGTCGCCGGCGCCCAGGACACGACAGGACATCTCTGTCCTGATCGTCGATGACCAACGGCTGGTGCGAGCCGGGTTCGGTGTCATCTTGCGAACCGAACCGGGCATCACCGTCGTAGGGGAGGCCGGCGACGGGGAAGAGGCGATAGAGCTAGCTCGTCGACTGTCTCCATCCGTGGTGCTCATGGACATCCGCATGCCTGTGATGGACGGGCTGGCGGCCGCACGGGTGATCCTGGCTGAGACGGTGAGTCGAGTCCTCATGCTCACGACGTTCGACTCCGACGAGTACGTGTACGCGGCTCTGCGGGCGGGGGCCAGCGGGTTCTTGCTGAAGGACGCGCCGAGCGAGCAGCTGGTCGCGGCGGTCCGCAGCGTGGCAGCCGGTGACGCCCTCATCGATCCCTCGATCACGCGACGTCTGATCGAGAGGTTCGTCCAGGCGAGCCGCCCGGGCTCCGTCGACCCCCCACAGGTAGAAGACCTGACGCCGCGCGAGCGAGACGTTCTACGTCAGGTAGCCCAGGGACTTTCCAACGCCGAGATCGCCGCACGCCTCTTCGTCGAGGAAAACACGGTCAAGACACATGTGGGTCGGATCCTCATGAAACTCCACCTGCGTGATCGCGTTCAGGCCGTCGTGTTTGCCTACGAGTGTGGGTTTGTCGACCGGTCCGGATCATGAATGGGAGGCCCAAGTGACCGGACCAGCTAAGGGCCCCGATGTGTCCCCGAACATCCGGTCCTATCAAGGACTGACCTATCCGGAAACGCCGGGTTCGGGGCGCGCCATAACGATGCCGAACACGTCCATCACGGCGTTGGACGGACCTGCCGTTGGCGATGGCCTGCCCAGAGCTCAGCTGCCGTATTTCACAACGGCAATGCCCTTGGACGCGCCCATGCCGCCTTCATCGACCATGCCGACACCCAGCACTGATGTGGTTCCCGGGACGACGCTGATCGCGGAGAGCCCGATCGCCCCGTCAGCAGCAGCCGGGCTGGTGTATCGCGTCCAGATGCCGGCCCGGTAGTCCAAGAAGAACGGCTTACCGATGAGTGTGCCGTTGGGCACGGTGGCGCCGAGCCACAAGCCACCGTGGCCGTCGGACGCGATCGGCCCGGTGAGGTAGTCGGCTTGGACCTTGCGAGTCAGCTTGACCCAGCTGTGGCCGTTCCAGTGCGCCAACTCGATCGGCCCGAACGTGTTGCCCTTGTAGCTCTCGATGGTGACCCAGGCGCTGCTCGCTGAGGAGATGAGAATCTCGCGCGGCTCGAGCTGGTAGCCGGTCTGGACGATGTTCGCAGGAAACGGGAACACCTTCCATGTGTGCCCGTTGTAGCGCAGCGTTATCCAGGTGCCGGCGACTGTGCCGGCCAGTGCCCAAATGTTGGAAGGCGAAGAGGCGCTCAGGCTCCCCTGATAGCCGCTGCCGCCCACGATGGCCGGCAGCGGGGTCGTGCTCCACGACGATCCGTTGTAGTGATGGGCGGAGGCGAGCTTCGTGGTGAAGTCGTAGGTGAAGACCCAGGTGTTCTTTGGGCCGAGCGTCACGAGACCGCTCATCAAGATCTCGTCAGTGCCCTTGGCAAACGAGACGAGCTTCCAGCCGTGGCTCGTGAGGCGAGCGGCGTCGGGTTCGTTCTCGATCGTCGCCCACACGTTGCTCGCGCTCGTGCCGGAAACGCCGCCCACGAAGGCATCGAAGGGCCCGGGCAGCGTGACGGCATGGAGGTGACCGCCGATCAGGTGGTAGAGAATCGGTGCCTCTTCGGATCTCGTACCTCCCACCCAGGCGGAGCCGCCAGGCAGTGCCACCATGTCGTAGATATTGGTGTTCTTGGTCGTCACCGTCGCGATCACGTGCCATTGCGACCGAGCCGACGGAAGGCGAGCCGCAAGAACCGGCGAGGCGACCAGCACGGCGGCCAGGAAGACAACGGTGACAGCAGCGCGTCCTTTGGCCACGCCCCGCCTCGATCGCAAAGTCATGCGCCGCCTCCCCCTGAATAGACGGTTCATGCTAGGCGTTGCACGAGGCGAACTCGCTGGAGGTCGGACACACCCCGGACGCCATTTCGGCAATTTCAGTTCAGTTCGCGCTCCAGGCCATCGATGAGCGTCTCAGCGACCCCTGTTGGCTAGGAGGTGGCCGGAGTACGCCACAAGTCCACGCCGCCGTCTACGGCGTAGCGGTCGATCGCGGTGAGCTCATCAGCGGTGAACTCGAAGTGGTGGAGGGCCGCAACGTTCTCCTCGAGTTGGGCCACGCTGCTGGCGCCGATCAGAACGGAAGTGACTCGAGGGTCACGCAGGGCCCAGCCGATGGCCATTTGCGCGAGGGACTGTTGTCGGCCGACGGCAATGTCGCTGAGGGCTCGGATGCGGGCGAGGTTGTCGTCGCTCAGCATGCCGCGGGTGAGTGAGCCGTCCAGGGAGGCTCGGGAGCCTGCGGGGATGCCGTTGAGGTATCGGTCGCTGAGCAGGCCCTGGGCCAAGACGGAAAAGGCGATGCACCCGACACCTTCGGTGCCGAGAACGTCGAGGAGGCGGTTCTCGATCCAGCGGTTGAGCATCGAGTACGACGGTTGGTGGATGAGCAACGGGGTGCCGAGCCGGCGGAGGATGGTGACGGCCTCGGCGGTGCGCTGGTCGGAGTACGAGGAGATCCCGACATAGAGGGCTTTGCCGGACGTGACGGCGGAGTGGAGGGCGCCGAGTGTCTCCTCGAGAGGGGTTTGGGGGTCGTAATGATGGTGGTAGAAGATGTCGACGTAGTCGAGACCGAGGCGCTGCAGACTCTGGTCGAGGCTGGCGAGGAGGTACTTGCGGGAGCCGAGGTCGCCGTAGGGGCCTGGCCACATGTCCCAACCGGCTTTGGTGGAGATGACCAGCTCGTCGCGGTGGTGGCTGAAGTCGTCGTGCAAGATCCGGGCGAAGCTGGTCTCAGCGCTGCCATACGGGGGCCCGTAGTTGTTGGCCAGGTCGAAATGGGTGATGCCCAGGTCGAAGGCTCGGCGCAAGATGGCGCGCTGGGTGTCGATGGGTCGGTCGTCGCCGAAATTCTGCCATAGCCCGAGCGACACGGCGGGCAGGAGGAGCCCGCTGCGCCCACAGCGGCGATAGGTCATGGCCCGGTAGCGGTCCTCGGCAGGGCGGTAGATGGTCACGACGCGGCAGCTCCGTCTCGATGCTGGAGAAGAATCTATTCGGGTGGGAACAGGTCCTCAGCGCTCAAGGACGCGAGTGACCACCGTGACGTCCTCTTCGCCATGGCCGTGTTCGACGATCTGCTCCCACTCGCGAGCGAGAGACGCCAGAACCACGAAACGATCGGCGCCACCGTGCTCGAGGGCCAGGTGAACGTCCTTGAGGGCGAGCGCCAAAGGGAACTCGGGTGAATAATCACCGGCTCCGATTCGCCGGAACTTCCCGGCCGCCCAGGGCGATATGAGTGGACCTCCTTGGAAGGCGTCAAGGATGCATGAGATATCGAGGCCGAGCCTTCGCGCCAGGGCAAGTGAGTTCGCCACTCCTTCGGCACTAAAGGCCAGCAGGGTGTTGTTCACGAGCTTGATCCGGGAACCCGTGCCCACAGGCCCGACCCACACCGTCCGTTCCCCGATCGCTGCGAATACCGGCTCGACCTTGTGACGAGCCTCGTCGGGTCCAGAGGCGAAGATCGTGAGCGTCCCTTGCTCAGCGGGGACCTTACTGCCCGATACGGGCGCGTCGAGGAACGAGACATCCGGGCGTCGCTCGCCGACTGTCGAGGCGATCCTCTCGGTCGCCTCGACACCGATCGTGCCCATCTGCGCCCAGACGGCACCCGGTTGCAAAGCCGCCAACATGCCGAGATCGACGGCAATCGACATCACGGCGCTGGCGTCGGTGACCATGGTGATAGCGACGTCAACAGCCCGGACCGCGTCGGCCGCCGTCGGTGCGACCTCGGCTCCTCGGTCGGCGAAGACGCGAGCCACCTCGGGATCGCGATTCCACACGACAGTCGGGATGCCCGCGCGCAAGGCGGAACCTGCCATTCCCCGGCCCATCGTGCCCAGTCCGAGCACGGCGAGCCTCGTCGTTGCATTCGCCATCGCGGTCCTCCGTTTCGCACAGGCTCGGACATCTCGCTGCCGCGACCGGCCACTCGGGCCCCGACTTCTCGATAACGACGGTCGAGGGGTCAGGTGGTCGCTTGGCCCTCTCTCGTCGACTCATGGTCGCGCAGGCCCGCGGGCGGAACAAGGGGTGTCATAGCCTGAGGCGGCAGGTGCAGGCCACGATCTGAGGGCTCGGGCGTGATGGCTGAAAGACAGGCAACTTCCGCGACGTGGGCTCCCCTTCGGCTGACCGTCTTTCGCTGGCTGTGGCTCGCCTCGCTCGTCAGCAACGTTGGCACCTGGATGGAGACTGTCGGCGCCCAGTGGTTCCTCGTCCACGCTGCACATGCCGCCATCCTCGTCTCGCTTGTCCAGACGGCGGACATGCTCCCGGACGTCATGTTCGGCATCGTCGGCGGTGTGTTGGCGGATACCCTCGACCGGCGCCGATTGCTGATGGCGGTCCAAGGGTGCCTCGTCGTGGCCACCTCGGCACTCGCGGCGCTCACCATCGCCGGTCGCATGTCGCCGGCGCTGCTCCTCATGTTCACGTTCGTGATCGGCACCGGTTCGGTCTTGGTTACCCCCGCCTACCAGTCGCTCGTACCCGAGATCGTCCCGCGCGACCAGATCCCTGCAGCCGCACAGCTCAGCTCCATCAACGTCAACCTCGCCAGGGCGATCGGGCCGGCGATCGCCGGGATCCTGGTCGCGGCGGTCGGGGTAGGGGCCGTGTTTGCGCTCGATGCCGCGACGTTCCTCGTCTACGGCCTCGTGGTCGCCCTCTGGCGGCCGAGCCCGGACATCAACCCACAGATCCCCGAGCGATTCGTATCTGCACTCCGGGCAGGCGGCCGATACGTCCGCTACGCACCGGTCGTCCGCCGGATCTTGCTTCGGGCAGTCCTCTTTCTTGTCCCAGCGAGCGCGCTTTGGGCGCTGCTCCCCCTTGTCGCGAGCCGTCGCCTCGGGCTCGGGCCTGGAGGGTACGGGCTGCTGCTCGGTGCCCTCGGGGTCGGGGCCATCGCGGGGGCCTCCGTGTTATCGAGGGTACGCGCCCGGTTGTCGCCAAATGCCCTCATCGGACTGACCGGCGGGGTGGTTGCCGCTGCCCTCGTCGCGGTGGTCCTCGTGCACTCGACCGTTGCGGTCGTGATTGTCCTGCTCCCCACCGGCATGGCGTGGGTCGGCATGCTTGCGACGGTCAACACGTTGCTGCAGCTCTTCCTGCCGCGCTGGGTCAGGGCACGGGGGTTGTCCGTCTACCAAATGGTGCTTTTTGGGGCGCAAGGCCTCGGGGCGATCGCCTGGGGGGCGGTCGCCGATTCGTTCGGGCTCGCTCTCGCCTTCCTCGTCGCCGCCGGGCTGATGGCCGGCGGAGCGTTGTCGAGCCGCTTCTGGCCCTTCGTCGACACGTCGAGCATGGACCGGCGCGCTGTGGTTCGGCCCGATCCGGCTGTCGAGTTCGAGACCGAAGCAGACTCTGGACCTGTGGTGGTACGCACGACCTACTCGATCCCGACCGAGCGTGAGCTCGACTTCATGCGCGCGATGGTGCGCGTTCGTGAGTCGCGGCTGCGGACCGGCGCCACCCAGTGGGGGCTGTTCCGCAACGGAGAGCGGCCGGCTGAGTTCGAGGAGATCTTCGTGGTCGATTCGTGGGACGAGCACCTGCGCCAGCACCGGGAGCGGATGACCGCCACCGACCTTGCCTACGAGGAACAGGCGAAGGCGCTTTCCGAGACGACCCCGCAAACCTGGCACCTCCTACCTGCTGACCTCGACGAGTAGGACTTGGAACGCCTGAAGCAACCACGTCGCCAGTGCCGCGGTCTTCCTCCTCGACCACGAGATCGGATCGCGGCGCTCCTCGTAGACGAGATCCATCTCGGGGTGGCCGCACGGCCCGGGACGAAACCAGATCGGGGAAGAACGGCCGCTGATGTCACTTCCGTCCTCGGTCGGGCAAGGCTACGAATTACTCCATGAACAATCTCGCGAGCGCTGCACGATGAGCGACGGAATGATCGAAGGGTTCTCGGCTCAACGCCTGCCCGGGGACGGCCTCGAGATCGACGTCCTCGTCGGTGGGTCGGGACCGCCGCTCCTCCTTCTGCACGGCTTCCCGCAGACGAGGCTGTGCTGGCGATCCGTCGCAGTCGAGATGTCGTCAGATTTCACCGTCGTCGTGCCGGACCTGCGCGGCTACGGGCGGAGCGACAAGCCCCCCGGCGACCCGGATCACGTGATGTACTCGAAGCGCGCCATGGCCAAGGACCAGGTCGCCGTCATGTCCGCCCTCGGCTTCGAGCGGTTCGCCGTTGCCGGTCACGACCGTGGAGGCCGGGTGGGCTACCGCCTCGCGCTCGACAGCCCCGGCGTCGTGACCCGGCTGGCAGTCCTCGACATTCTCCCGACGGCGGACTTCTGGGCGTCGATCGATGAGCTCTCGTCAGTCGTGTACTGGCACTGGTCGTTTCTCGCCCAGCCGTTCGATCTTCCGGAGCGGCTGATCGGGGCGGATCCGGGTTTCTTCTTCGGTTGGATGTTCGAGAGGTCGGGCTACGAGTTCGCCCCCGACAGCCTCGCCGACTACCTGGCGTGTGCTTGCGATCCGCGTTCGATTCACGCCATGTGCGAGGACTACCGCTCCGGTTGGACGACCGACCGCTCGATCGACCGGGACGAACAGGCGAAAATCACGGTCCCGACCTTGGCCCTCTGGGGCGAGCGCGGCCTCGTCGCGCTCTACGACCCGCTCGCCAAGTGGCGTGCGTGGGCCGATCAACTGCAAGGAAACCCCCTCCCGTGCGGGCATTTCGTCCCCGAGGAGGCAAGCGCTGCGGTGGTGGCGGCATTCCGAAGCTTCTTCGGAGCCGGGGCCTGACCTGACCCCACCAACCGGACGCTCGAGACAGCCGGTCCAACGGCTGGCTTGTCCCGGGGCACCGCGGCGCCGTGGCCGGCCCGGCTCGTCACGTCAGCTGGTCCCGCAGTAGGTACTTCTGAATCTTCCCTGACGGAGTGAGAGGGAACGCTTCAACGAACCGCCATTGCACCGGCGTCTTGTAGGGCGCCAATCGCTCACGACAATGTTTGCGCAGCTCGTCGGGCGTCGGCGGGCTTCCGGGTGCCGGTCGGATGAAGGCGGCGACGACCTCGCCCCAGTGAGGGTCCGGCACGCCGACGACAGCAACGTCGGCGACACCGGGATGGGCGAAGAGGACATCCTCGATCTCTCGCGGGTAGATGTTCTCCCCGCCCCTGATGATCATGTCCTTCAGGCGCCCCTCGATACGCAGATAGCCGCGGCCGTCCATCGAGGCGAGGTCGCCCGTGTGGTACCAGCCGTCCTCGTCGATGGCGGCAGCGGTCGCCTCCGGTGCGTCGTGGTAGCCCTCCATCACGAGGTATCCCCGCGCGCACAACTCGCCGAGGGCGCCGATCGGGACGGTCTCGCCGGTCGTCGGGTCGGCGACACGCACCTCGGTCTGGGGGAGCGGTTGGCCGAGCGTTTGGGCGCGATCGTCGGGCTCGTCGTCGAGACGAACCTGGGAGATGAGGGGCGAGCACTCGGTCGTACCGAACACCACCGAGAACGTCACGTTCATCTCC
>Ga0181526_10002768_pt1 | contig 14892 bp, 15 predicted proteins | sample PEATcosm2014_Bin_35_FD_119750 | JGI IMG/M metagenome (GOLD analysis project Ga0181526, IMG submission 119750) | Peatland microbial communities from MTU Mesocosm Facility, Houghton, MI, USA - PEATcosm2014_Bin06_30_metaG | ecosystem: Environmental > Terrestrial > Soil > Wetlands > Peat | place...
CATGCTGAGCGAGGTCGGACGCCTGGCCGCGGCCCACGGCGTCGCGGCGCAGCTGGCGCTGGAAGCGCCGATGGCGTGCGGCTTCGGCGCCTGCTACGGCTGTGTCGTCGCGACGCTCGACGGCTACCGGCGGGTCTGCGTCGACGGCCCGGTGTTCGACGCGGCGGTGCTCGCGTGATCGAGTTCTGTGGCCTGCGTCTGCGCCATCGCGTGATCAACGCCTCCGGCTGCTTCGACGTGCTCGCGGCCAGGCGCGTGTTCGGCGAGCAGCTCTTCGAGGAGTTCCCGTTCGCCGCGTACGTCTCGAAGACGATCACGCTGAGCGCTCGCGACGGCAACCCACCGCCGCGGCTGTGGGAGTCGGCGGCCGGGTTGATCAACTCGATCGGTCTGCCGAACCGAGGGCTCGCGGCCTACCTCGACGCTGACCTGCCGGCGCTCGCCGATCTGCCCGTGCCGCTGATCACCAACGTGATGGGCTCGACGCCCGGCGAGGTCGGAGAGCTGGTCGCGGCGCTCGAGGACCGGCCGGCGGTCGCCGCGATCGAGCTGAACGTGTCCTGCCCGAACGTCACCACCGGGCTGGACATCGGCGCCGATCCCGGCGAGCTGGAGGCGCTGCTGCGCCACGTTCGTCCGCTCAGCTCCAAGCCGCTGATCGTCAAGCTCACCCCCAACACGGCGGATGTCGCGGCCTGCGCGGCCGCGGCGCAGGCCGGCGGCGCCGACGCCGTGTCGCTGATCAACACGCTGCGCGCGCTGGCGCTCGCCCCGGACGGATCGGGCGCCTGGCTCGGCGGCGGTAGCGGCGGGCTCTCGGGGCCGGCGATCCGGGCCGTCGCGCTCGCCGCGGTGTCGCGGGTCGCCCGGCGCGTCACGATCCCGATCGTCGGCATGGGCGGGGTCGCGAGCGGTCGCGACGCGCGCGAACTGCTCGACGCCGGCGCCACCCTGGTCGCCGTCGGCACCGAATGCTTCCGCGATCCGGCCGCCGGGGGGCGAATCGCGCGCGAACTCGAGGCCCGTTTCACGCAAATTGCGGAATGATCTGCCGATAAACGCGTGCGGTCGCCCAAAAACGCCTGCAAAGCGACCGAAATAGCTCAAGTGAGCTGAAGGCGACTCGACCTCTAGTGGAGGTTTAGGTGAATTCCACTGGCAGCGCTTGCATGGCGGGCCGCAGGCGATAGACTCGCCGCCCATGTCGCTTGGTCAGCAGACGCTCCAGAAGGGGCCCGCCACGCCAGAGCGCTCTTTCAACCAACGGATGGATGCGCTGGCTCGCGCGAACGAGATTCGCTCGCAGCGCGCGCAGCTGAAGCGCGACCTCAAGGCCGGCCGCCACTCGATTCAGCAACTGCTGCTCGACCCGCCGGAGTTCCTCGAGACCGCCAAGGTCTTCGACATGCTGCTCGCGGTCCCGAAGTACGGGCGCGTGAAGGTGAACAAGATCCTCACGCACTGCCGCATCTCGCCGAGCAAGACGATCGGCGGGCTCTCCGAGCGCCAGCGTGCCGAGCTGGTCTCGATGCTGCACCGCTGAGCTCGCGGCCGGGAACGCTCCGGGCGCCGCCGTAAGCTTCGCGCTCGCTGATGGCCGGCGTATTCGTGATCACAGGACCCTCGGGGGTCGGCAAGGGCACGCTGATCGCGGCGCTGCGCGAGCGCCATCCCGAGCTCGAGCTGTCGGTATCGGCGACCACGCGCCGGCCGCGGCCGGGCGAGGAGGACGGCGTCGCGTATCACTTCCTGACCGAGGAGGACTTCGATCGCCGCCTCGCGCGCGGCGAGTTCGTCGAGCACGCGAGCTACGCCGGGCATCGCTACGGCACGCTGCGCGCAGAGCTCGAGCGCCGCAGCCGCGGCGGCTCGCCCGTGGTGCTCGAGATCGAGCTGCAGGGGGCGCGCCAGATCCGCGCCGCGATGCCCGATGCGGTGGCGATCTTCATCGCGCCGCGGTCGCTCGAGCAGCTGCGCGAACGGCTCGCCGGGCGCGGCGCCGAGGACCCCGCGACGGTGGCGCGGCGGCTGGCGATCGCCGAGACGGAGCTCGCCGCGCGCGAGGAGTTCCGCTTCGTCGTCGTCAACGACGAGCTCGAGAAGGCCGTCTCCGAACTGGAGGCGATCTACCTGCAGTACACTCGTTGAGTGATCTCTCCACGCATCGACAAGCTGCTCGAGCACGTCGACTCCAATTACGCAAGCGTGATCGTCGCCGCCAAGCGCGCGCGGCAGATCAACTCCTACTACCAGAACCTCGGGGAGGGGAGCTTCGACGAGTTCCCGCCGCCGATGGTCGAGACCGGCTCCAAGAACTACCTCACGATCGCGCTCGAGGAAGTCGCCGCCGGCAAGCTGAAGTACCACTACCGGTAGAGCCGGGGCCCTGATGGCGCGGCTGCTGCTCGGGGTGAGCGGTGGGATCGCCGCCTACAAGGCGCTCGAGCTGGTGCGCCTGGCGACCGCCGAGGGCCACGCGGTCCGCGTGATCCAGACACGCGATGCGCAGCGCTTCGTCGGCGCCGCCTCGTTCGCGGCGCTGAGCGGCGCGCCGGTCCTGACCGACGAGTTCGAGCGCGACCCGCTGCGCGGCGCGTTCCCCGGCGATCCGCTGCCGGACCACGACCCCGCCGGCCACCTCGGCGTGACCGCCGCCGCCGACATCTTCCTGATCGCGCCGGCCACGGCGAACACGATCGCCAAGCTCGCTCACGGTCACGCCGACAACCTGCTCGCGACCGCCGCGCTGGGCGCGGCCTGTCCGCTGATCGTCGCCCCGGCGATGAACGACCGCATGTGGGCCAACGCCGCCACGGCGGCCAACATCGCGCTGCTGCGCGAGCGCGGGATCGAGGTGCTGACGCCGGGCACCGGTCGCCTGGCCACCGCCGGGGAGTGGGGCCAGGGCCGCCTGCCCGAACCCGCCGAGCTGCTCGCCGCCGTCAATGCGAGGCTCGCCGGCGGCCCCTGGAGCGGCCTGCGAACGCTCGTCACCGCCGGCGGCACGCGCGAGCCGATCGACGCCGTGCGCTACGTCGGCAACCGCTCCTCGGGCCGCATGGGGTTCGCGCTCGCCGCCGCAGCCGCCGCCCGCGGGTCCGAGGTCGTGGTGGTCGCGGCGAACGTTTCGCTGCCGCGCGCGCCGGGCATTCGCTACGTCGACGTGAGCACGGCGGCGGAGCTGGCCGTGGCCTGCGAGGCCGAGTTCGCGGCGGCCGACGTGCTCGTGATGTGCGCGGCCGTCGCCGACTTCCGTCCCGCCCGCGCTGTGGCGGGCAAGATCGCGAAGGCCGGCAACAGCGTGCTGGAGCTGCAACTGGAGGCGACCGACGACGTGCTCGCCGCGCTCTCGGCGCGCCGGCGGGAGGGCCAGACGCTCGTCGGCTTCGCCGCCGAGCACGGGAGCGGCGGGCTCGACCGCGCCCGCGACAAGCTCGCCCACAAGCACCTCGACGCGATCGTCTGCAACGACGTCTCGCAGCCGGGAATCGGTTTCGACGGCGAGCGCAACGCGGTCACGATCATCACCGCCGCCGGCGAGCACGAGGTCGGACCGGCGCCGAAGCGGGCGATCGCGGAGGCGGTGCTCGACGCCGTCGAGGCGCTGCGGCGCTGACCCTCGCCCGGCGTTTTTTTGCCTCGCGCCGAGAGTGCTATTCTCGGTGATGCCGCCCGGGAAGGGATGCGGGAGGTGCACCGAAGTGGGCGCTCGCCCGCTTTTTTTTCGCCATGGAACAGCTACAAGCAAACATCGAACAGCGCCTCGCGGCCACCGAGCCGGAGGTCGAGGTGCTGCTCGTGGAGCGCTCCGGCGACACCCTGCGGATCTTCATCGACCATCCCGCGGGCGTCACGCTCGCGCTCTGCGAGAGCGTCACGCACGCGCTCGGAGACCTGCGTGAGAGCTACGCGCTCGAGGTCTCCTCGCCGGGGCCGAAGCGACCGCTGACCAAGCCCGAGCACTTCCAGCGCTTCGTCGGTCGCCGCGCGCGCGTGCGCACCGCCGCCGCCGCCGGTGTTCAGGAGCCCGGCAGCGTGGTCGGCGAGCTGATCGGCGCGACCGCGCAGGAGGTCACCCTGGCCGCGCCCGAGGGGATCGTCGCGATTCCCTACGCCGCGATCAAGCGCTCCCATCTGGTGGAGGAGTAGGCACATGTCACGCGAGATCCTCGATGCGATGAACGCGCTCGCGCGCGAGAAGGGCATCGAGCCCGAGAAGCTGATGATCGCGCTCGAGGACGCGCTGCTGTCGGCGTACAAGAAGCAGCCCGGCTCGGCCAAGTACGCGCGCGTCGAGATCGACCGCGAGACCGCGGACTTCCGTGTGATCGAGCTGATCATCCCCGAGCGGCTCGAGGCGCACCTGATCGTCGAGACGATCGACGAGGCGACGACGATCGACCCCGAGACCGGCGAGATGCGCGAGCCCGAGGACCCCGAGATCGATCCGGCCAAGTTCGAGCAGTACCGCGACCAGATCGACGAGCGCGACGTGACGCCCGGCGACTTCGGGCGGATCGCCGCACAGACCGCCAAGCAGGTGATCCTGCAGCGGATCCGTGAGGCCGAGCGCGACATGATGTACGAGGAGTACCGCGACCGCGTCGGCGAGCTGATCACCGGCATCGTGCAGCAGTCCGACTCGCGCTACACGCTGGTGCAGCTGCGCGAGCGCGTCGAGGCGCTGCTGCCGAAGTCCGAGCAGGTCGATGGCGAACGCTACGACCACTCGCAGCGGATCAAGGCTGTGATCAAGGAGGTCTCGCCCTCGACCAAGGGCCCGAGCATCATCGTCTCGCGCCGCGACCCCGAGCTGATCAAGAAGCTGTTCGAGCTGGAGGTGCCCGAGATCGCCGACGGCCTGGTCGAGATCGCCGGCGTCGCCCGCGAGCCGGGCTACCGTTCGAAGATCGCCGTCATCTCACACGCCGACGGCGTCGACCCGGTCGGCGCCTGCGTCGGCCCACGCGGCTCGCGTGTGCGGATGGTCGTCTCCGAGCTGCGCGGCGAGAAGATCGACATCATCCCCTACAACGACGAGCCGGCGCGGTTCGTCGCCAAGGCGCTCTCGCCCGCGCGCGTGCGCGAGGTGCTGGTGGACGACGCGGCGAAGCAGGCGACCGTGATCGTCCCCGACGACCAGCTTTCGCTGGCGATCGGCCGGGAGGGCCAGAACGCGCGTCTCGCCGCGCGCCTGACCGGCTGGCGCGTGGACATCAAGTCCGAGAGCGAGTTCGCCGCCGAGGAGGCCGAGCAGGGCTACGGCGAGCAGCTCGAGGCCTCCGGCCGCTGTGCGGCGATGATGAGCAACGGCCGCCGCTGCCCCAACGCGTCGCTGCCCGGCTCGCGCTACTGCGGCCTCGAGGCGCACCAGGCGCTGGAGACCGGCGACGCCGGCATCGCCGAGGGGCCGGAGTCATAGCCGGCTCGCAGCCGCCGCTGCGGCGCTGCGCTGGTTGTGGGCGAAGGGCGCCGAAGCACGAGCTCGTGCGGCTGGCGATCGGTGACGGCGAGCTCGTCGTCGACCGCGCCCAGCGCATGCCGGGCCGGGGAGCCTACGTCTGCTCCGACGCGTGCCTGGCGCGCGCGCGGCGGCGCGGGGGCCTGCAACGCGCCTTTCGCCGGTCGTTCTCAAACGGCGCACAGACCGTAGAATCGGTGGGCTGATGGCGAAGAAACGCGTGCACGAGATCGCGAAGGACCAGGGCCTGAGCACCAAGGAGCTCCTGGTCCGGCTGCAGGCTGCCGGGATCGAGGCCAAGGCCGCGGCCTCGAGCGTCGACGAGGAGCTCGCGCTCGGCGCGCTCGCGAGCAACGGCGCCAAGGCCGCCGCCAAGACCGCGGCGGCGGGCGCCCGCAAGCCCGCCGCCAAGCCACGCCAGAGCGAGGCGCCGCCACCGGCCGCAGCGGCCGCCGCGCAGCCCGCCGCGAAGAAGCAGGCACCGCGCGCCGCGCAGAAGCCCACCGCCGAGCCCGCGGCCGCCGCGCGGGCGAGCGCTTCGCCGGCGCCGGCGAAGCGCCCCGCCCCCACCGCGCAGGCCCCGGCCCCAGCCCCGGCGCCCGCGACGTCCGCGCGGGCGACGGCGCCGGTCGCCGCCCCGGTCGCCCCACCGCCACCGGAGCCGCAGGCCGCAGCCGATGCCGAGCTGCTCGCGCCGGAGGCGTCGCCCGGGGAGGCCGCGCGCGCCGCCGAGGCGAACCGCTCGCGGCCGACGCGCGACTCGCGCACCGGCGAGCAGCGGCCCGGCGCGGTTGGCCCGGGCGGGCGCCGGCGCGTCGTGATCGACTCGCAGGCCTCGCGGCGCCAGGCCGGCGGCCCGGCGAGCCAGCCGGTGCGACGCCCGCCGCGGCGCGGACGGCGCCGGCGCGGGACCTACGACGACACCGTGGCGCCGATCGACGAGGCCGCGCGCGGCGCGACCGACCTGATCCGCATCAACTCCGGCTCGACCGTCAAGGGCGTCGCCGAGTACTTCGGTGTGGCGGTGCCCGAGGTGATTCGCAAGCTGATGAGCCTCGGCGAGATGGCGACGCTCACGCAGACGCTGACCGACGAGGCGATCACGGTGCTGGCCACCGAGTTCGGCAAGGAGATCGAGATCGTCCACGCCGCCGACGACCTGATCGGCGAGCCGGTCTTCGACGACGATGAGGACACGCTCGAGCCGCGCCCGCCGGTCGTCACGATCATGGGCCACGTCGACCATGGCAAGACCTCGCTGCTCGACGCGATCCGCGAGACCGAGGTCGCGAAGGGCGAGGCGGGCGGCATCACGCAGCACATCGGCGCCTACCAGGTCCGCCACGGCGGCAAGGCGATCACCTTCCTCGACACGCCGGGCCACGAGGCGTTCACCGCGATGCGCGCGCGCGGCGCGCGCGTCACCGACATCGCCGTGATCGTCGTCGCCGCCGACGACGGCGCGAAGCCGCAGACCGACGAGGCGATCGACCACGCCCGCGCCGCCGACGTGCCGATCATCGTCGCCGTCAACAAGATCGACAAGGAGGGGGCGCAGCCGGACCGCGTCCGCACCGAGATGACCACGCGCGGGCTGCAGCCCGCGGAGTGGGGTGGGGACGTCGAGTTCGTGGACGTCTCCGCGAAGACCAGGCAGGGGCTCGAGGAGCTGCTCGACACGATCCAGGTCGTCGCCGAGCTCGAGGATCTCCGCGCCAACCCGGCAGCCGACGCTTCGGGCGTGGTGATCGAGTCGCGGCTCGACCCGGGCCGCGGGCCGGTCGTCACGCTGCTGGTCTCGCGCGGCACGCTGCACATCGGCGACGCGCTGGTCGCCGGCGCGAGCGTCGGGCGGGTGCGCGCGATGAACGACTTCCTCGGCACGCGCCTGAAGTCGGCCGGGCCGGGCGAGCCGGTCGAGGTGCTCGGCTTCGACGGCGTGCCGGAGGCCGGCGAGTACGCGCATGTGGTCGAGAACGAGCGCCGCGCGCGCCAGCTCGCCAGCCAGCGCGCGACGCGGCTGAAGACCGAGGCGCTGGCACGGCGCTCGGGCCGCAAGATCTCGCTCGAGGACGTCTTCAAGCTCGCCCAGGAGGGCGCGGTCAAGGAGCTAAACCTCGTGCTGAAGGGCGACGTTTCGGGCTCCGTCGAGGCGGTCGAGGACGAGATCGCGAAGCTGCCCCAGAACGAGGTGTCGGTCAACATCATCCACCGCGGCGTCGGCGGCATCACCGAGTCCGACGTGATGCTGGCGGCGGCCTCCGACGCGGTGATTCTCGCCTTCAACGTGCGCCCCGTCGGCGACGCCCGCGCGCTGGCCGAGCGCGAGGGGATCGAGATCCGCGGCTACTCGGTGATCTACCGGGCGATCGACGAGCTCCGCGCGGCGATGCAGGGCATGCTCGAGCCGGACGAGGTCGAGGAGACGGTCGGCCAGGTCGAGGTGCGCCAGACCTTCCGCGCGTCGCGCATCGGCACGATCGCCGGCTGCTTCGTCACCGAAGGAAAGGTGACGCGCGGGGCGAAGGTTCGTGTCGTGCGCGACGGCACCGTGATCATCGAGACGACGGTCGCGAGCCTCAAGCGCTTCAACGAGGATGCGCGCGAGGTGGCGAGCGGCTTCGAGTGCGGCATCGTGCTCCACAACTTCCAGGACGTCAAGGAGGGCGACGTGCTCGAGGTCTACGAGACCCGCAAGGTGGAGCGCGCGCTCGCCTGAGCGCTGGCCACCCACTACTATGGCTGGGGAGCGCATGCGCCGGGTCGATGAGGCGATTCGCCAGGTCCTCGCGGACGCGCTCGCCGGAGAGCTGTCGGACCCACGGTTCGGATTCATCACGGTGACCGACGTCAAGACAAGCCCAGACCTGAGCGCCGCGCGTGTGTTCGTCAGCGTGCTGGGCGACGAGGGCGCCCGCGCCGACTCGCTCGCCGCGCTGCGCAGTGCGCACGGTCTGCTGCAGGGCCGGATCGCCGCCGAGCTGTCCCTCAAGCGCACACCGCGGCTCGAGTTCGTCTACGACTCGACGACCGACCGGGCGCTGCGCGTCGAGACGCTGCTGCGGGAGCCGCGATGAGCGGCGCGCCCTCGCTGGCGATCGGCACGCGCGAGCAGGTTCTGAGCGCGATACGCGCCGGCGAGCGCTTCGCCGTGGTCACGCACGAGAACCTCGACGGCGACGCGCTGGGCTCGCTGATCGCGATGCAGGCGCTGCTGCGCGCGCTCGGCAAGGACGCGGTCATCGTGATCGCGGCCGAGGAGTTCCCGCTGCCGCCGGAGTACAGCTTCTTCGCGCTCGACGGGCTCTGCACGCAGGCGCCCGAGGACCTCGGGGCGCGCACCACGATCTTCCTCGACTGCGGCAACCTCGACCGCAACCCGCTCGCCGCGATGCGCGAGGCCGAGCCGCTGATCAACATCGACCACCACCACGACAACACGCGCTTCGGCACGATCAACCACGTCGTCGAGGAGGCCTCCTGCACTGCCGAGATCGTCTGGGACCTGATCGGCGCGCTCGGCGTCGAGATCTCGCCCACGACCGCCGAGGCGCTCTACGTCGGGCTGGTCACCGACACCGGGCGCTTCTCCTACGAGAGCACGACGCCGCGGGCGCATCTGATGGCGGCGGAACTGATCGGGGCGGGCGTCGACGTCGGCCGGCTCTACCGCCAGATCTACGAGGACACGCCGCTCGCGAAGCTCGAGCTGCTGGGCCGCGCCCTGGCCAGCGCGCGGCGCTTCGAGGACGAGCGCCTGATGGTCGCCGTGCTGACCGGCGCGGACTTCGCCGCGACCGGCGCCGACGACAGCTACGCGGAGGGGATCGTGGACTACCTGCGCGCGGTCAAGGACACGAAGGTGGCGGCGCTGATCCGCGAGGTCTGCGCCGGCTGCCGGGCGGGGGCGCGCAAGGTCTCGCTGCGCGCGAGCGACGACGACGTCGACGTCTCGGCGATCGCGCGGGCGTTCGGCGGCGGCGGGCACCGCCGCGCCGCGGGCTTCACCAGCGACCTGCCGGCGAGCGAGCTGATCGACGCGATCCGCGCGCGGATTTGACGGCGCCGGAGCTCCCTTCGGGGATCCTCCGGGCCGACAAGCCGGCGGGACTCAGCTCGCATGACATGGTCGCCCGCGCGCGCCGCGCGCTCGGGCTGCGGCGCGTCGGCCATGCGGGCACGCTCGACCCGTTCGCGACGGGCCTGCTGATCGTGCTGGTGGGCCGCGCGACGCGGCTCGCGCGCTTCTTCACGCCGCTGCCGAAGACCTACGAGGTGGTGGCCCAGCTCGGCGCCACCTCCTCGACCGGGGACCCGGAGGGTGTGATCACGCGGACCGGTGTCGTGCCGGACACGCTCACCCTGCCGCTCGGCCGCCTGCTCCAGCGCCCGCCCGCCCACTCGGCGGTGAAGATCGGCGGCGAGCGCGCCTACGTGCGCGCGCGCCGGGGGGAGGACGTGCAGACCGCCGAGCGCGAGGTCACCGTGCACGAGTCGAGCCTGCTGTGGCGCGAGGGCGAGCGGGTGGGACTGCGGTTCGTCTGCTCCTCCGGCACCTATGTGCGCTCGCTCGTCGCCGCGCTCGGCGACGCCTACTGCCTGGAGCTGCGGCGGCTCGCGATCGGGCCGTTCGAGGTCGAGGGGGCATGGCCGGGGGAGGGCGTCGCGGTGCCGGAGGACCTGCCCGCCGCCTGGTCGCGCTTCGCGCCGGTGCTGACGCTCGATGAGCCGCAGGCCCGCGCCGCGGCGCACGGTCGGCCGCTGGCGGGGCGCGGGCTGGACGGCCCGGTGCTGCTGGTGGACGGCGCCGGCGACGCCGTTGCGGTGGCCGCCGAGCGCGACGGCGCGCTGGCGGTCGAGGTTGGCCTGCGCGGATAGGCTTCGCCCCGTATGCGCCTGACCGAATACGAGGACGCGGGGCCGGGCGCGGGCGCGCTCGCCGTCGGCACCTTCGACGGCGTCCATCTCGGTCACCGCGAGGTGATCGAGGGCGCCGACACGGTGCTCACCTTCGAGCCCCACCCGGTCGCGGTGATCGCGCCCTCGCACATGCCGAAGCTGCTGACCCCGCTGGCGCGCAAGGCCGAGATCATCGCCACGCTTGGCGTCGACGAGCTGATCGTGATCCGCTTCGACGCCGCCTTCGCCGCGCGCAGCGCCGCGTGCTTCATCGACGAGGTGCTGGTGGCGAAGCTCGCCGCGCGCAGCGTGTCGGTCGGCGAGAACTTCCGCTTCGGCGCCGGCGCGGCGGGCGATGCGGCGATGCTCGCCGCCGACGGGCGCTTCGAGGCGCGGGTGGTGGCGCTGCGAGAGCTCGACGGCGAGATCGTGTCCTCGAGCCGGATCCGCTCGCTGATCGCGGCCGGCGAGGTCGCGCGCGCCGGCCGCCTGCTCGGCGCTCCCCACGAGCTGCGCGCGGTCGTCGTCGGCGGCGACCGCCGCGGACGCGAGCTGGGTTTCCCGACCGCGAACATGATCCCGCCGGAGGGTCTCGCCTGCCCCGGTCACGGCGTCTACGCGTGCCTCGCGAACGGCCTGCCGGCGGCCGTCAACATCGGCGTGCGCCCGACCTTCGGCAGCGGCCGCGCGGAGCTGATCGAGGCCCACCTGATCGACTTCGACGGCGACCTCTACGGCAGCGAGCTGCGGCTGCGCTTCCTCGAGCGCCTGCGCGGCGAACGGCGTTTCGCGAGCGCCGAGGAGCTGGTCGCGGCGATGCGCGACGACGTCGAGCAGGCGCGCGCGATCTGCGCCGCCGAGCTTGACGCGACGGTCGGTCTGCTACCGTTTCGGGCCGTCGATGACCCTGACAACTGAACGCAAGCGCGAGCTCACCGCGCAATACGGCGCCAACGAGCGCGACACCGGCAACGTCAAGGTCCAGATCGCGCAGCTCACCGAGCGCATCAACCAGCTGACGGAGCATCTGCGCGAGCACAAGCGCGACCACCACTCGCGGCGCGGCCTGCTGATGCTGGTCGGCAGCCGCCGGCGCTTCCTCAACTACCTCCAGCGCAACGACCTCGAGGGCTACCGCGACCTGATCAAGGCTCTCGGGCTGCGCAGGTGAGCGTGCTCGCGCCGGGCACGCCGGCGCCGGAGTTCACGCTGATCGACGAGGACGAGCAGGCGTTCACGCGCGCGGACCTGCTCGGGCGAACGAGCGTGCTCGTCTTCTACCCCTACGCCTTCACCTCCGTCTGCAGCGACCAGCTCACGCTCTACGAGGAGGTACTGCCGGACCTCGCGGAGCGCGGCGCGACGCTGTACGCGATCTCGGCCGACGCGATCCACTCGCAGATCGCCTTCAAGGCGAAGCTCGGCTCCACGATCGCCCAGCTGTCCGACTTCGAGCCGAAGGGAGCGACCGCGCGGGCGTTCGGCGTGATGCACCCCGACGGCCACCCGCAGCGCGCGCTGGTGATCGTCGGCCCGGACGCCGTCGTGCGCTGGAGCTACCAGGCGCCGTCGATCGGCGATCTGCCGGGCGCGAACCTGATCTTCGACGGGCTCGACGAGCTCGAGCAAAAGCTTTAGGGGAACTTTTTCCGGGTGGGTGCATGCACCCACCCGCGGAGCGGTGCATGCACCGTTCCGGGGAGCGGTGCATGCACCGCTCCCTCACGTCTGTAGCGTAGAAGCGAAGTGAGCGATCTCCGCAGCGCGCCGGTGCCGCCGCTCGACGGCACCGATCATGTCCGGGGCGAGCCCTCCTGGCCGCTGGTGATCATCTACGCCGACTTCACCTGCCCGCGCTGCGCGCTCGCGCACGCGCGGCTGCGCGAGGCGCCGCTGCGGATCGCGTTCCGTCACTTCGCGATCGCCGCGAAGCATCCGCGCGCGGTGCCACTGGCCTGCGCGGCCGAGGCGGCCGCCCTGCAGGGGCGCTTCTGGGAGTTCCACGACGCGCTGTTCGCCGATCCCGCGCACAGCGACGATCCGCACCTGTGGGCGCACGCCAGCGCGCTCGGCCTGGAGCTCGAGCGCTTCGAGCGCGACCGGCGCTCGCCGGAGCTGGTGGCGCTGGTGCGCGAGCAGACCCGCGCGGGGATGCGCGCCGGCGTCGCGGTCACACCGACGCTGATCGCCGGTGGGGTGCTGGAGCCCGGTGCGCCCGGCGCCGAGCTGATCACCCGCCTGACCGGGTACGATCAAGGCAACCCTTAACAGGAAAAGACCAGCAAGCTCCGCCGCCGAAGGCGGACAGGAAGGTAATTACATGAGTAGTGACAACGTCACCCGGCTCTCCGTGGAGATCGCCGGGAGCGAGATCTCGTTCGAGACCGGACGGATCGCAAAGCAGGCCGGCGGGGCCGTCGTGGTCCGCCAGGGCGACACGATGGTCCTCGCGACCGCGACCGCCGGAAACCTCCGCGACACCGATTTTCTGCCGCTCACCGTCGACGTCGAGGAGCGGATGTACGCCGCCGGCAAGATCCCCGGCTCGTTCTTCAAGCGCGAGGGACGCGCGGGCGAGAAGGGCACGCTGACCGCGCGCATGATCGACCGCCCGATCCGGCCGCTCCTGCCCAAGAGCTGGCGCTACGAGACGCAGATCGTCGCGATGCCGCTGTCGGTGGACCACGTCCACCCCTACGACATCCTCGCGATGAACGGCGCGTCGGCCGCGCTGATGATCTCCGACATCCCGCTCGCGACCCCGGTGGGGGCGGTGCGGATCGGCAAGATCGACGGCAACTTCGTCGTCAACCCGCGCGAGGAGGACCTGCTCGGCGTGAGCGAGCTCGAGCTGACCGTCGCCGGGACCGAGGACGCGATCCTGATGGTCGAGGCCGGCGCGCGGGAGATCCCCGAGGCCGAGATCCTCGACGCGCTCGACATCGCCCACGGCGAGATCCGCAAGCTCTGCGCGCTGCAGCGCGAGCTGGCCGCGAAGGTCGGCAAGGCCAAGCTCGAGGTCGTCGTGCCGGTGGTCGACGCCGCGCTGGCGGACGCCGTGCGCGCCGCCCACGGCGCCGCGCTGGACGCCGCCACGCAGGTGGCGGACAAGCTCGAGCGCCAGGCCGCCACCAAGGCCGTCGAGGCCGCGGTGCTGGAGCAGTTCTCCGGTGACCCGGGCAGCGAGGATCACGCCGAGCGCCGCGCCGCCGCGGCGCTGGTGTTCGACAAGCTCGAGCGCTCGATCATCCGCGAGCGCATCGCCGTGCACAAGAAGCGCCCCGACGGCCGCGCGACCGGTGAGATCCGCGAGATCACGATCGAGGTCGGCGTGACGCCGCGCACGCACGGCTCGGCGCTCTTCACGCGCGGGCAGACGCAGGCGCTCAGCGTCGTCGCGCTCGGCACGCTGAAGGAGGAGATGCGCCTCGACACGCTCGGGCTCGAGACGAAGAAGTACTACTGGCACCACTACAACTTCCCGCCCTTCTCGGTCGGGGAGGCCGGCCGGCTCGCCGGTCCCAAGCGCCGCGACATCGGCCATGGGGCGCTCGCCGAGCGCGCGCTCGTGCCGGTGATCCCCTCGATCGAGGACTTCCCCTACAGCGTGCGCGTGGTCTCCGACATCTTCGAATCGAACGGCTCCTCGTCGATGGCGTCGGTCTGCGGCAGCTCGCTGTCGCTGATGGACGCGGGCGTGCCGATCGAGCGGCCCGTCGCCGGCATCGCGATGGGGCTGATCAAGGAGGGCGACGACTACGTCGTGCTGACCGACATCGCCGGCGTCGAGGACCACCTCGGCGACATGGACTTCAAGGTCGCCGGCACCGATCGCGGGATCACCGCGCTGCAGATGGACATCAAGATCTCCGGCGTCACCTTCGACATCCTGCGCGACGCCCTGACGCAGGCGCACGAGGCCCGCAAGTTCATCCTCGGCAAGATGGCCGAGGTGATCGCCGCGCCGCGCGAGGCGCTCAGCGTGTACGCCCCGCGGATCGAGAAGATCAAGATCGACCCCAGCCAGATCGGCCTGCTGATCGGCAAGGGCGGCGAGACGATCCGCGGCCTCTGCGAGGAGTACGAGTCCCAGATCGACGTCAACGACGACGGCCAGGTGCTGATCTACTCCGCCAACGGTGAGCTCGCCGACGCGCTCGTCGAACGAATCCGCACGATGATGAAGGAGGTCGAGATCGGCGACGAGTACCAGGGCAAGGTCGTCAAGACGACGACCTTCGGCGCCTTCATCGAGCTCTCCAAGGGCACCGACGGGCTGCTGCACATCTCGAACGTCTCGCCGGGCAACCGGGTCGACACGGTCGAGGAGGTGCTGAGCAAGGGCGACGAGATCACCGTCCGCGTCGTCGAGGTCGACCGCGAGCGCGGCCGCATCGGCGTTCGCCGCAGCGACGACCCGGAGATCGCCGGCAAGTCCGTCGAGGAGCTGGCGACGCTCGCCGGCACCGGCGGCGGCGGCGGCGACCGTGGTCCGCGCCGTCCGCGCGAGGGCGGCGGCGGCGGCCGAAACG
>Ga0181526_10002771_pt1 | contig 14868 bp, 10 predicted proteins | sample PEATcosm2014_Bin_35_FD_119750 | JGI IMG/M metagenome (GOLD analysis project Ga0181526, IMG submission 119750) | Peatland microbial communities from MTU Mesocosm Facility, Houghton, MI, USA - PEATcosm2014_Bin06_30_metaG | ecosystem: Environmental > Terrestrial > Soil > Wetlands > Peat | place...
CGCGGCTATCGCGTAACCGTGATTGCTTTTGAGCCCAGAGTTTTGAGATTGACGCCGTTATCGGTAAGAATCGTGCCCTCGACGCGCTGAAGCTCGACGACGGCCTTGTTCAGATCGGTTTGCGCTTCCAGCTCCGCACCGCGCGCTTGCGCCAGCTCGACCTGACGCTGCAAGACCAAGAACGTCGTCGAGTCGCCTCTGTGGAACTTCCTCACTTCGCTGGCATAGACGGCTTCCGCGGCGGCGCGCGCGTCGCTCGTGCTGGAGAGGCGCGAGAGCGCGGATTGGTAGGTCTGCAAAACGTTGCGCGCCTCGGTTTCGATGCGCTGGTCGAGGCCCTGCCGCTGCAGGTCCGCTTGGTCTTGCTCTTGACCGGCGATCTGTTTCAGACCCCGCGCCGTGTTGTTCTCGAGCGGAAAGTTCACGACGAATGCGATGTTGAACTCCGGATAAGCGCCCGTCCACATATTATGAAACGCTTGGGTCATATTGCCTTGAGACTGCGGTGGCGGCGTCGGGCAGCCCCCAGACGGGAGCGCGCAACCCGCGGCTTCAAAATTCGGAATCGGTTGTAAGATGCCCGCAAAGCCGTTGCTGAAGTATTGCAGCACTAAGTCGGCCTGGGGAAGCCCCTGGTTCTTCGCATAAACCATGTCGAGATCGGCTACGCGCCGTTCGTCGACGACCTGCCGAACCTCCGGCCGTTGTTTCTCGGCTAAAGCCACGATCTCCGCGAGATCCCCCGCGGTCGGCAACTCCTGCACGGGCGACGACGGTACCAGGTTCGCGCGCCAGAGCGGGTCGCCGGAATCGGCGACTATGAGACTCTTGAGCTGGGTCTGCAGTTCGGAGACCGTTTGCAACGCGGAAAAGACGCTCGCCTGAAAGTTGGCGACCTGAGTTTCGGATTCGATTACCGTAATGCGTGCGACGGCGCCGCGTTTGGCGAGCCGAACGACACTCTGCTGCTGCACCACGGCTTGATGGAGCGCGTCCTCTTGAATCGCGACGTTGCGCCACGCCGCGACCAGATCCCAGTACGCGTCCTCGACCTGCGCGATCGTCGTCGAGGCGTCGATCAGCGCTTGCGCCTCGTCCGAGTCGGCGCTCATCATCGCCAGCTTCAACTGGTGTTTGACGGGGTTCATGCCGGCGTTCTTAAGCAGCGGCTGGGTAACCGAGAGGTTCAGGGTGGCTTGATAGTAGGGATTGTACGTATTGATGATGACGTTGTTGTAAGTGCGCGTCTGCGTTATCCCGGCTCCCCATTGCAGGCCGTTGACGGTCTGACCGCTCACCCCCGACGCAAACGAATACTGATGCTGGATGATATTGCCGGGCCCGTTGGTAGCGCAGGGATAAGGTGGGCCGACGAACGGCGGCTGGCAAGTGTAGCCATACCCGAAGTTCCCGGGCCCGGCAAAGAAGAGATTTTCAGGCGGCGTGACGGAGAAGTTCGACGAGGGCTCGACGCGGAGCTGTGCGTCGAAGTTGCCCTTGGCCTGAACGACGCGGTACCGCGCAATCCGAACGTTCGAAGCGGAGATCGCCAACTCCGGATTCTTCACCAGCGCCATTCCGACCGCGTCCTGCAGCGAGATTCCCACAAACGGATTCTGCGTAACGCCGATGATTCCGGGGCTGCTCGGCTCCGCTTCGGGTGCACGGTATCCGGGCGCTACCGTCGGGACGGAGGCGAAGCTCGGCGTCGGAATCGGCGTTGGGATTGTCGCGTGCCGCGCGCCACCCTGGGCGGAGGTCCGCTCGCTGGGCAAAGCTGCAAGCGCGAGGGCTGCAATCGCGACAACGGCCGGCAGCGCGCTTTTAGTGCGCAAGCGTCTGCGTACCGAGCGTCTGCAGATTGACGCCGTTGGTGGTTAGGATCGAGCCGTCGACGCGCTGCAGCTCGACGACCGATTGATTGAGCTGCGTCTGCGCGCGGAGCTCCAAGCCGCGCGCCTGCGCGAGCGTAACCTGGCGCTGGAGCACCAGAAACGTCGTCGATTCTCCGTTGTGGAACTTTCGGACCTCGCTTGCATAAACGGCTTCGGCGGCTTCGCGCGATTTGCGCGCCGCGTTGAGCTTCGCCAGTGCCGATTGATAGCTTTGAAGCGCGTCGCGCGCCTCCGCACCGATGCGTTCGTCAACGCGTTGCATCAAAAGCGTCGCCTGCTTCTCCTCCTCGCTTGCAACGCCGCGCATGCCGCGCGCGAGGTGCCCTTGGATCGGATAACTAACGACGAGCGCAGTGTTGAAGGTCGGGAAGTATGCAGCCCACATATTGTGATAGGCAAATGCCATCTTCCCTTGGGTATCGGGCGGCGGCGTCGGGCACGCCAACAGCCGCGAAACGTTAAAACATTCGCTTTGCAAGAATCCCGGAACCGGAGTAAGGATGCCCGCGAAGCCGTTACTAAGGTACTGCACCTGCACGTCGGCCTGCGGTAGCGATTGGTTTGCAGCATAGCTTCGGTCGATGTCGGCGGCAAGACGCTTGTCCTGGGCCTGGCGCACCTCCGGACGATTGCGCTGTCCTTCGGCTACGATCAGCGCCAGATCGCCCGCGCTCGGAAGCTGCCCCACCGAAGTTGACGGCACGAGGTTGGCGGTCCAGATCGCGTCGCCGGGATCGGCGACGACCAGGCTCTTAAGCTGCACCTGAAGCTGTGAAACCGTTTGCAACGCCGAGAAGACGTCGTCCTGAAAGTTCGAAACCTGCGTCTGCGACTCGACCGCTTCGATCGGGGCCAGTGCGCCGCGCTTGGCCAGTCGAACGTTGCTCTGCTGCTGCGCGATCGCTTCCCCTAGCGCTTCCTCTTGAATCGCAACGTTGCGCCACGCCGCGACGAGATTCCAATAGGCAGTCTCGACTTGAGATATCGTGCTCGAGGCGTCGATGAGCGCCTGCGCGGCTGAGGCATCGGCGTTGACAAACGCAAGCTTGAGCTGTCGCTTCGTAGCGTTCATGCCGGCATTCTTGAGCAGCGGCTGCGTCAGCGCGACGTTCAGCGACGCGATGTAGTACGGATTGTAGGCGTCGAAGATCGTGTTGTTATAGGTGCGGCTCTGCTGGATGCCGGCCTGATACGTCAGCCCGTTCTCGGTCTGTCCGCCGATGCCGTACTGAAAGGCCGACTGATGCTGGATGATATTGCCGGGCCCGGTGGTATAGACGGGGCCGGGCGAGCCGTAGGGTGCGGGCGAATATTTTCCTATCTCTCCGGGCCCGGCTACGAATGCATTCTGCGGAGGCTGGACGGAGAAACTCGACGACGGCTTGAGCTGGAGCTGCACGTCGTAGGCACCCTTGACCTCGACGATCGTATAGCGCGCGATACGTACGTTGGACGCCGAGACGGCGAGATTCGGATTCTTGAGCAGCGCCATCGCAATGGCATCCTGCAGCGAGATGCTGACGAATGGTTGCTGCGTTACGCCGACGATCTCCGCCGCGCTTGGCACGACCTGCGGCGCGCGATAGCCCGGAGCGACGCTCGGCACGACGGGGAACTGTGGCTCGAGCTGTGCGGCGGTGCGCTGCACCGGCAGCGCCGCCAGCACGACGGCCATGACCCCAACGATGGCGGGAAGGCGGCGCAGCTTCACGGTGTCCCGTTGCCTAACGCCGCGGCCTGGCTTCCCAGGGTCTGAACGTTGACGCCGTTGCTGGAAAGTATCGTGCCCTCGACGCGTTGCAGTTCGACGACGCTCTCGTTGAGCTGCGTCTGCGCCCGCAACTCGCCGCCGCGCGCCTGCGAGAGTTCGAGCTGACGCTGCAATACGAGGAACGTCGTCGACTCGCCGTTGTGGAACTTGCGAAGCTCGCTCGCGTAGACCGCGTCAGCGGATTCGCGGGCTTGACGCGTGGCCTCGAGTTTCGAAAGTGCGGACTTATAGCTCTGCAGCGCGTTGCGCGCTTCGGCACCGATCCGCTCGTCGACGCCCTGCATAAGAACTTTTGCCTGCGTCGTCTCCTCACTCGCTAGGCCGCGCAGGCCGCGCGCCAGGTGACCTTGGATCGGATAGCCGACGATCAGCGCGATGTTGAACGCCGGGAAGTAGGCAGCCCACATATTATGGTAGGCCCACGGCATCGAGCCTTGAGTGTTGGGCGGCGGCGTGGGACATTGCGAGAGACCGAGGCCGCCCTGACCACAATAGCCGGCGATGAATTTCGGAACCGGCGTCAGGATGCCGGCGAAGCCGTTGCTCTGATACTGTGGCGAAACGTCGGCTTGCGGCAGCGACTGATTCTTGGCGAACACTACGTCGACGCCGGCCGCGAGCCGCCTGTCCAGCGCCTGCCGTACTTCGGGCCGATTTGCTTTGGCTTCGGCAACGACCGTGGAAAGATCGCTCGCACTGGGAAGCTGCTCGACGGACGTCGACGGCACGAGATTCGCGGCCCAGATCGGATCGCCGGCATGCGAAGTGACAAGGCTCTTGAGCTGATTCTGCAGCCCCGAAACGGTTTGCAGCGCGCGGAATACGTTGGTCTGGAAGTTGGCGACCTGCGTCTCCGACTCGACGGCGTCGATCTGGGCCGCGGCGCCCCGCTTTACGAGCCGCTCGTTACTTTGTTGCTGCGCAATGGCCTCGCGCAGCGCCTCCTCCTGAATCGCCACGTCGCGCCACGCGGCCAGCAGATCCCAGTAGGTGCTTTCGACCTGCGAGATCGTGTTCGATGCATCGATGAGCGTCTGTGCCGTGGCCGCGTCGGCATTGATGAAGGCTAGCTTCAACTGCCGCTTCGTGGCGTTCATTCCAGCGTTCTTGAGCAGGGGCTGCGTGACGGCGAGGTTCAGCGACGCAAGATAGTATGGATTATACGCATCGAACGTGGTGTTGTTATAGGTGCGGCTCTGCGTAATCCCAGCCTGATACGAAGCGCCGTTTTCCGTTTGTCCACTCAGGCCGTAGCCAGTCGTCGATTGATGCTGAATGATGTTGCCCGGCCCCGATGTAAAGATAGGCCCGGGAGTGTACTCACCGACCTCGCCCGGACCGGCTTCGAGAAAGTTCGTCGGCGGGTTGACGGAAAAGTTCGACTGCGGCTCCAAGTGCAGCGCTACGTCGTACGCGCCTTTGACCTGGACGATGTTATAGCGCGCAACCCTGAAGTTCGAGGCGGAGACCGCGAGCTTCGGATTGTTGAGCAGCGACATGGCGATCGCGTCTTGCAGCGAGATGCCGACGAACGGCTGCTGCGTCACACCGATGATCTGCGCACCGCTCGGCGCCACGTCCGGCGCCCGGTAGCCTGGAGCAACGCTCGGGACGGGCGGCTCGTTGAGCTGCGCGGAGGTCCGTTGCAACGGCCAGACGGCCGTCGCCAAAGCCGCAGCGGCAACCAACGCCGATAGCGCACGCGTCCGCATCACGTCACTCGGCCAAAGCCACGCCGATGCGCGGCCGTCGAAGCAAGAGCACCAGTGGTGCCAGGCCGAGCGTGATCACCGCCGTCCACCGCGACGTGTCGGCATAGGACTGTACCGCCGATTGAGACTCGACGAGAACCGTTAGGCGCTGCATCGCGGCATGGTTCTGCACGCCGCCTTGCGAGTTCACGTATTGTGCCGTCGGCGCATGAGCCAGCGTTTGCGTCCCGGCAAGCCCGCTCTGATAAATGGTGAAGCCCCGCACGAGAAGCGTAATCAAAATCGCGGCGGCGACGCTTCCGCCGATCTGGCGCGAAAGATTGAAGAAGGCCGCCGTTGCCGGCACCTCCTTATCCGGCACGCTTCCGATGACGGCAACCGAGAGCGGCACGAAGATCTGTGAGAGCCCGATCCCGCTGACGATCAGCGGGAGGATCAGCGCGTGGAAATCCGATTGCGGCGTCGTGATGTTGGCCAGCATCCAGTTCGAGGCGGCCAACAAAACGAAGCCGATGGCGGCCGAGAGACGGGGATCGATCAGGCCACGCTGAGTCATGATGGCGGCGAACGGCGTGAAGAGCATGACGGCGCCCGCGCGAATCATGACGGTTGCGCCCGACAGAGTCGCCGTAAACCCGAGCGAGTTGATGAGATACTGCGGCAAAATGATGATCGAGCCATAGAGGCTCACGCCCAGCACGGCGCCCAGCACGCTGCCGGCCGCCACTTGGCGCAGGCGCAAGACACGCAAATCCACGATGGGAATCGCCGAGCGCAGCGTCCACCACACAAACGTCACCAGCCCGGCGATCGAAAAGAACGTGAACCAGCGAATCCGCGCGTCGTCGTACCAGTCGTACTGCTGGCCGTTCTCGAGCACGAACTGCATCGAGCCTAAGCCGATGCACAACAAGATCAAGCCAACCCAATCGAGCTTGCGGTATTGGGGTTCGGCCGGGTTGCGTAGGAAGTTCCAAATGAGCGTGGCGGCGATGATGCCCACCGGAATGTTGATGAAAAAGATCCAGTGCCAGTTCCAGTTGTCGGTAATCCAGCCACCGATGACCGGGCCCAGCGCCGGCCCGACGATCACGCCCATCGCGAAGACGCCCTGCGCCTTCCCTTGCTCTTTGATACCGTACGTGTCGCGCAGGATGGCTTGAGACGTCGAGATCAGACCGCCGCCGCCGAGCCCTTGAATCAAGCGCCAAAAGACGAGCTGACCGAAGCTATTGGAAAGGCCGCACATCAACGACGCGATCGTGAAGATGACGATCGAGCCGAAAAAGTACTGCCGCCGCCCAAACCGAGCCGCAAACCATGGGTTGAGCGGAATCACGACGACGTTGGCGATGAGATAGGCCGTAACGATCCATGCGCCGAGATCGACGCCGATTCCGAAGTTGCCTTGAATGTTCGGAAGCGAGACGTTGACGATCGTAACGTCGATGATTTCGAGCAGCGTCGCGGTAATGACCGCAATGCTGATGATGACCCGGCGCGCGCCGTGCTCGACGACCGGGCTCTCGTAGGTGCTACGCATCATGGCGTTTACTTCACGTTGACGTAGGTCTCGACGCTCATCCCAGGCCGTAGGGGCAGGTCCGAACGTGAATCGTCGACGTCGATGCGCACGGGAATTCGCTGCGTCACCTTGACGAAGTTGCCGCTTGCATTTTGAGCCGGTACGAGCGCGTACGTGTTTTCCGAGGCGGGATTGATCGAAGCGACGTGCCCGCGAAACGTCACGCCTTTATAGGCGTCGACGCGCACATCGACGGGCTGGCCGACCCGCATCTTGCCCATTTGCGTTTCCTTGTAGTTTGCGGTGATGTAGACTTTGTGCGGGACGATCGTCATCAGCGTCAGGCCGGCACCTATGGTTTGCCCGATCTCGGCGCTCTTCTCGCCGACGTAGCCGTCAGTCGATGCATAGATGCTCGTGTATTTAAGGTTTTGCTTGGCGAGGTACAACTGCGCGCCGGCCGCTTCGACTTGACTGGGGTCCGAGGCTTGCTCAAGCTTGCCTTGTGCCGTGGTAGCGCCGCCCGACGCGGCGGTCACGCCGGCATCGGCGGCCGCGACTCGGTCTTGCGCTGCCACGACATTGGCCTGCGCCACGCTTACTTGATCCTGCGCACCGCGAAGTTGGGCGGCGGCGGCGGCGCTCTGCGCGCGAACGGCGTCGAGTTGCTGCGCGGCGACGTCGCCCGTCTTAACCAAAGAACTGACGCGGTTGAAATCGGCTTGCGCTTTGTCGTAGGCCTGCTGCGCCGCCGGAACTTGCGCTTGCGCGGCCTGCAGTTGCGCCTGGGCCTGAGTCACCGACGCTTGCGCCATGGGAACTTGCGCCTGCGCATTGGCGGTCTGGCCGCTCGCCTGCGAGACGCCGCCCTGCCCCTGTTCGGTCGTGGCGCGCTGATTTGCAACCGCGAGATCGTACTGCGCCTGCGCCGCACGAAGTTTCGCAAGCTCGTCTTTATTGTCCAGGACGATCAAGAGCTGCCCGCGACGAACCGGCTGGTTCGTATCCACCAAGATCCGGTTGATGCGTTCCGGAATCTTGCTCGTTACCGCAACCTCGTCGGCGGCGACGTGTGCGTCGTCGGTGCCCTCGTGCGAGAGCGAGTACGTCAACCACGGCACGCCCCAAATCACGGCGATGACGATCACAACCACGGCAACGACCGCAAAAATGATGCGCTTGCGCGGCCCCGAGCGGGATTCGTCCGCGACGCTCCCCGGGCCGTTGGTCTTTTGACCGGGTACCGCCTTTTGATCTACCTCTCGCGTGTCCATTACGAGTTCCTTACCCCATTGAGAAAAACGTCAATGTAGAATCGAAGCGCCGCCTCGGGCTCGCCGCGGTGAAGTACTGAGTCGGGGAACTTTCTGCGCCCCAGCGCATGCATGAAGACCAAGCCCAAAAACATCAACGCGAGCTTCTCAGCCTCGCCACGCAGCTCGCCGGCTTCGATGCGGCGCTGCATAAACTCCGTCAAAATTGCTAAGATGGCAAGCTGAGGACGCCACGCCGTTTCAGCAAAGATATCCTTCTCGTACTCTTGCTCGACCAGCGACCAGCGAATCATATCGCCGAGCGCCTCGAAGCGGGCAAACATCAAGCGCGCGATCGTGAGGAGGTCCTCTGCAAGATCCCCCGTTAGGCCGGCCGCGACGTCTGCCAGCAGCAAGTGCCCGCAAAAATGCTGCGCACACGCAACTAAGAGCGCTTCTTTCGTGCCGAAGTGACGAAAAATCGTGGCCTCGTTCACCCCGGCGACGTCGGCGATCTCGCGAGTCGTCGCGCCGCGCTTCCCTTTGCGCCCGATTACCTCGCGCGCCGCAATCAGAATTCGTTCGCGAGTCTCTTCCGGCGAAGCGGAGCGGACGCCCTCAGGAATCTTCCGCGTCTCGATCATTGCGCCGGCGCTCCCGGGGCTCCGATGGGAACGTTGATTTGATACGTGCCGTAAACAGCGTCGGCAACCGCCCGCGCGTAGGGCATGTGAATCGTTGCATGCTGCTGCGCGAGGACCCAATAGTTGCCTTCGAGCCGGTACTGCTCCGACATCGTAATCTTTCCGCCGCTCGTGTAGTACCACTCCATCTGTGCCAGCGTATACGATAAGGCGTCGACATAGGCCAGGGTGTGATCGAGGATGTCGCTATGAATCTTTTTTGTCAGCCGCAGAACCAGCATCTCTCGACCGCCGAGGACGGTGGTTCCATCCAGCGTGATATTTTGATCGCGTTCCCAACCCAGCGGATTGCCGACATCATTGAAGAGCCGTCCGAAGCTTCGCGCATAGCTCGGCATGCGATCGAAGACGACCACGTACAGATCCGGCCGCTTAAAATACGATGTCCCGTCGAGTTTCGGGGCCAGGAACGGAAAGCTGAGCAGCCGGATATCGACGTGAACGCGGGCCTGGTAGCTCTTTATGGAGGGATTGCGCGCTGCCATCCGCTCGATCACGGTCCGCGCGTCCGATGGCAGAGCTGTGGCGGCAAGGCTGGCCGGTGCGGCACCCAGCACGGAAAACAGGGAGGCGACGGCTACCGATAATAAGATCGTTTTCATAGGCTCGCTTGGCTGCAAGTGGGTGCTTGCACGCAGATGCTACCACAGCGCTATGGTGAATGCAAGTGCTTACACGCAGAGCCTTTCCGCGATGAGCGCCGTCTCGCTGCGAGCCCTTCGAGCCAGTGGCGACGCCTCACCGACGTAGACCCGGCGACCGTTCACGAAGGTCGCCTGAACCCACGCGTCTTGCCCGCGATAGACCAGGGCGTTGCGCTCCGGCGACCAGGGGTCGATCTCAGAAGCGTCGAGCACGACGTAGTCGGCCGGCCCTCCCTCTAGGAGGTCGCCCGCATCCAGCGCCAGCGCGCGCACGCCCTCGCTCGTCCCCATCGCGAAGGCCTCTCGAGCCCCCAACGCCGAGCCGTCCAGGCTTCGCAGTTTCGCGAGCAATGCGGCGGAGCGCATTTCGTCGATCAGCGACGGGCGGATGTCCGCGTCCGTACCCAGACCGATCGGCACGCCGAGCGAACGCAGCCCGACGACGTCGCAGATCCCGTCGCCGAGATACTGGTTCGTCATCGGATTATGCACGACGCGCGCACCGGCGCGGGCGAGCATCTTCTTCTCAGGCTCCGAGAGATGAATTGCATGCACGGCCACGGTGCGTCCGTTTAGCGCGCCTAGCTCCTCGAGGAGGGCGATCGGTGTCGCTCCAAAGCGCGCGAGCGTCTCTTGGCCTTCGTAGGGCGCTTCGGCGATATGAATGTGGAGCATGCAGTCGAAGCGCTGCGAGAACGCGGCCGCGTCGCGAATCATCTCCGGCGATGCGGCGTGCAGCGAGTGCGGCGCAACGCAAACGTTTGCGTCGGGACAGCGCTGCATCAGCTCGAGCGTTCGCTGCGCGGCGACGTCGGCCGTTTCGCAAAACTCGGGCGGCGCGTACGATGCATCCATCCACGTGCGCGCCAAAATCAGGCGAATGCCCGCGTCGCGCGCCGCGCGAATCGCAGCCTCGGCATGCTCGTTGCCGGCGCCGTTGAGATAAAAGAACTCGGCAACGGTGGTGATTCCGGCCGCCAGCATCTCCGAGAAGGCGGCAACGAAGGTCCAGTAGACGTCGTCCGGCGTGAGCCGTGGCACAACGCGATAGAGCGCTTCGCTGCGCCATTTCGCAAACGGCCAATCGTCGGCCCATCCTCGCAATAAAATTTGATACGCATGACTGTGGCCGTTAATAAAACCGGGAACGACGAGGCGGTCCGCTGGGAAGGAGCGTGTTTCGAGCTCGCGCGCTATATCGCGTACCTCGAGAAAATCGCCGCTCGCGACGATGCGGCCGTCACGCACGACAAATGCGTAATCCTCGCGCGTCTCACCGGAGACGAGCGCGCGCGCGCAACGGACCAGCTCGTCGGTCATCGCACGAGCACGCCGTTCTTCACGACGGCAGCGGCGAGGTTGCCGCCGAACTCCCAGCCGAACTCCTCGGGCGACTCGATTGCGAGCGCGACGAAGTCCGCGGGGCCGCCGACGCACAGGGTGCCCGCGTCGCGGCGCAAAGAGTGGGCGGCCGCGCGGGTCACGGCATACAGCGCCTCGGCGGCCGAAAGCGCGAAAAGCTTGCGGCCAAAGTACGCGACGCTTTGCAGATTGAAGCAGGGTGAGGTTCCGGGATTGTAGTCGGAGGCCAGCGCGACCATCGCGCCGGCCTCGAGCAGCGAACGGACCGGCGCGCGTTGCGGGAGATCGAGAAAGAGGATCGTTGCCGGACAAGCGATCGCGACGATGCCGCGTTCCGCGATCGCGCGTACGTCGTCCTCTCGAATGTAGTTACAGTGATCGACGGTATCCACGTCGAGCTGCGCTGCCATCGCGGCGGCGCCGCCGTACGCCATCTCGTCGCAATGCACGCGCAGGCGCATGCCGTGCAGGCGCGCGGCGTCGAGATACCGGCGCGTTTGCTCGACTGAGAAAAACCCTGGCTCGCAAAAGGCGTCGGCATAAACGGCTCCATGCGCGGTCGCTGCCGGAACCACTTGGTCGATGAGGTAATCGATAAACCCCGGCTCACGCTCGATCTCGAACTCGGGCGGCAGCGCGTGCGCGCCGAGAAAGGTCGCGACCAGGCGCGGAACGTCCGGATCCGCCTTGTGCCGCGCGATGATGTCGAGCAACGCCATTTCGCCCGGCTTATGCAGCGCGTACCCCGTTTTGGTTTCGAGCGTCGTCGTGCCGTGCGCGAGGATCGCCTGCAGTCTCGGCCGGATCGTTCGCTCGTAAAACAGTTCGGGGTCAAGCAGCGCCTCACGCGTTTGCTCGATCGTGTACCGCATGCCGAGCGGCGGAGGCTCGCCACGCGTTCGAGCGGCGAAATCCGGCTCGCGGTTTCCCGCGTAGAGCGGATGCGCGTGCGCATCGACAAAACCGGGGACGATTACGCAATCCTGAAGGTTTAATTCTTGCCACCCTTCGACTGCGCTCAGGGTGACATTGGGAGTAGTCAGGGTGGCATTGGGAGCGCTCAGGGTGACATTGGGAGTGGTCAGGGTGGCACTGGGACCGAGCGCGGTGATGACGCCATCTTCGATCAGCATAGTGACGTCGTCGATGCGACCGAGGGCCTCGAAATCGATTCCGCATTGCGGTTCATCGGTGTCGCAGGTGATGACCATCTTGGCACGCACGACCAGCCGCTTCGTCTCAGGCACGGCAGACTGCATCCGCCGCAGCGGGCTGCTCGCCCTTTAAAAGTCGAAGCCTCGTGTCGTCCTTCGTCCTTCGACGGAGCCTGTCCTGAGCGAAGTCGAAGGGCTCAGGATGACAATTACTGCGCTCAGGATGACATTACTGCGCTCAGGGTGACACTGGGAGGGGACGATCAGAGGCGCCAGTCGAGGCCTTCGGCATCGGCGGTTTCGATGGCGAGGTCGTAACCGGCGTCGGCGTGGCGGATGACGCCGAGGCCGGGGTCGGTTGTGAGCACGCAGGCGAGGCGCTCGCGCGCTTCGTCGCTACCATCGGCGACGACTACCATTCCGGCGTGGAGGCTGTAGCCGATGCCGACGCCGCCGCCGTGATGAAAGCTCACCCAGTGCGCGCCCGCCGCCGTGTTGAGCATCGCATTGAGAATCGGCCAATCGGCGATTGCATCGCTTCCGTCTTTCATCGCCTCGGTCTCGCGATAGGGTGACGCTACGCTGCCCGTATCGAGATGGTCGCGTCCGATGACGATCGGCGCCTTGACGGCTCCCGAGGCAACGAGCTCGTTGAATGCCACCCCGGCCGTCGCTCGGCGCCCATAGGGGAGCCAGCAGATGCGAGCCGGCAACCCTTGGAAGGCGATGCGCTCGCGCGCTAAGCGTAACCAGCGCGTCAACGATGCGTCGTCGCCGAACAGCTCGAGCAGCTTCGCATCGCAAGCAGCAATGTCGTTGGGGTCGCCGGATAGGGCCGCAAACCGGAATGGGCCCGAGCCGCGGCAGAAGAGCGGCCGAATAAACGCCGGAACGAAGCCTGGAAAATCGAAGGCACGCTCGAATCCGGCGCGCTGCGCTTGCGCGCGGATGTTGTTGCCGTAGTCGAATACGATCGCGCCGGCGTCGAGGTACCGCACCATCGCGCGCACGTGTTCGGCGCAGCTTTGAAGGGCCAGCCGCTGATACTCGTCGGGATCGGCCCGGCGCAGTTCGGCGGCAGCGGCGAGTGAGAGGCCCGCGGGAACGTAGCCGTCGAGCAAGTCGTGCGCCGACGTTTGATCCGTCACCGCATCGGGACGAAAACCGAGTTCGTAGAGCTGCGCGAACTCAACCGCGGCGTTGCCTTCGTATCCGATCGAGACGGCCTCGCCCGCATCGCGAGCCTTTTGCACTTCGAGCAGCGCTGCCTCCCGAGATTCGGCGACCCGGTCGAGATAGCGAAGCTCCCGCCGGCGCTCCAAACGAGCCCGATCCACGTCAACGATTAGGCAGATACCGCCGTTCATCGTAACGGCCAGCGGCTGCGCGCCGCCCATGCCGCCTACGCCGGCCGTCAGCACCACGCGGCCGGTTAGCGATCCGCCGAAGTGGAGACGCCCCATCTCCGCAAAGGTCTCGTAGGTTCCCTGAACGATTCCTTGCGTGCCGATGTAGATCCACGAGCCCGCGGTCATCTGACCGTACATCGTGAGCCCATGCGCTTCGAGCTCGCGAAAGACGCTCCAATCCGCCCACTTCGGCACGAGATTCGCGTTGGCGATGAGCACGCGAGGCGCGCGAGCATGCGTTGTAAAGACTGCGACGGGCTTGCCGCTCTGCACGATCAGCGTCTCGTCGTTACGCAGCCGCCGCAGCGTGCGAACGATCGCGTCGAAGGCCTCCCACGACCGGGCGGCGCGGCCGTTGCCGCCGTAGACCACGAGATCCTCGGGACGTTCGGCCACCTCGGGATCGAGGTTGTTCATCAACATGCGCAGTGCGGCTTCTTGCGGCCAACCTAGGCAGGTTAGTTCCGCACCGCGTGGCGCCCGAACCGCGCGAGAACCCGCGATAGTGCTCATTGTCCGCGGAATTCTTGGGGCCGCGGACAAGACCTCTTGCGGGGCGCAGCGAATGACGGGCTCGCATGTGCGGACGGTGCCGCCCAAGCTTGTCGCTCTTCGTTCTTGCGCTCATAATCGGATGCGTGGTCGCGCCTCCGCGGGCGTTCGCGGGAACGACCGGCTCGATTACTGGAACCGTCGCCCGCAGCGGCGGGGGACCAATCGCCGGCGCCCGCGTCACCGCAATCAGCCCTTCGCAGACCGAAACGGTTACGACCGACGCGTCGGGCCGCTTTTCGATGCTCTCGCTCGCGCCCGACACCTATGCGATTACCGTTTCCAAGGACGGCTTCGAGACTTCGACCACCACCGGCATCTCGGTCTTTGCCGATCAAGTGCAGACGCTTCGTCTTCCGCTCCAGGCGTCGCTGCGAACGATCGCGCGAGTGACGGCGCGCTCCTCGATGGACGTCGTAAAATCCGGAACGACGACCGACGTCTATTCGGTCAATGCCACCGTGACGCAGGCCGCGGCCGGTCTGGGCGGCGGCGGCAGCTTGAACAGCGCCTATTCGGCGATTGCCGCGGTTCCCGGCGCGTTCGTGCCTCCCAACCAGCAGGGATGGAATCAAACGGTCTATATTCGCGGAGGCAACTACGACCAGATCGGTTACGAGTTCGACGGCGTTCCGGTCAACCGTTCGTTCGACAACTATCCCGGAAGCACGGCTGGGACGCTCGGGCAGCAGGAGCTTCAAGTCTATACCGGAGGCGGAACGGCCGGCTCGAGCGCGACCGGCTTGGCGGGCTTCATCAACCAAGTCATCAAGACCGGGACCTTCCCCGGATACGCAACGGTAGATACGGGCATCGGCTCGACGACCTATTACCACAACCTTCAGTTTGAGGTCGGGGGTGCCACACCCGACCGCCTCTTCTCCTAC
>Ga0181526_10002773_pt1 | contig 14862 bp, 9 predicted proteins | sample PEATcosm2014_Bin_35_FD_119750 | JGI IMG/M metagenome (GOLD analysis project Ga0181526, IMG submission 119750) | Peatland microbial communities from MTU Mesocosm Facility, Houghton, MI, USA - PEATcosm2014_Bin06_30_metaG | ecosystem: Environmental > Terrestrial > Soil > Wetlands > Peat | place...
AGCCCGGACTGTCATGCACCGCGACCGCCTGCGCCACCGAGTCGAACTCGATGAGCACCGTGCGCTCGAGCCGTCCGGCCTCGTAGGCGTGGGCGGCAACGCCGCGTGCCAGGAATCGACCACCGCCCTGCTCGATCACAGGTCCGGCAAGCTTCGCGTACGCCGCGAGCTTTCCGGGGTCGGAAACCTCCCGATAGCAGGCAATCCAATAGCCCTTAGCCATCCATCGCCCCTTGCTCCCCATTGACGCCCCGAGTCTAGCGCATAGGATCGGGTGATGGGACCGGACATCACGCTTGCGGCCTGGAAGGACACGCGCGACACGCTGCAGCTGTGGACGCAGATCGTCGGCAAGGTCCGCCTGGCGCAGACGCCCTGGCTCAACCACAGCTGGCATGTGCCGCTCTATGTGACCGCGCGTGGCCTGACGACCTCGCCGATCCCGTATCGAACGCACTCATTCGAGATGCAATTCGATTTTATCGATCACGTGCTGGCGATCCAGGTGGCCGATGGTGCGAGCCGGCGCATCGCGCTCGAGCCGCGCACCGTGGCGGATTTCTATCACGAGGTCATGCAGGCGCTCGATGCGCTTGGGATACCGGTGTCGATTACCGAGTTCCCGTGCGAGATCGCCGGCGCCATCCCGTTCGCCAGCGATCGCGTGCACGCCGCCTATGACGCGGAGTATGCGCAGCGGTTCTGGCGCGTGCTGCTGCAGGCCGATCGCGTCATGAAGCATTTTCGCAGCGGCTTCATCGGCAAGAGCAGCCCGGTGCATTTCTTCTGGGGCAGCTTCGATCTGGCCGTGACGCGCTTCTCGGGACGGCGCGCGCCGCCGTTCACGGGCAAGGTGCCGGGCGTTTCCGCGGCGATCATGCGCGAGGCTTATTCGCACGAGGTCAGCAGCGCCGGATTCTGGCCCGGCGGCAATGGCGTCGACGATGCGGCGTTCTATTCTTATGCCTACCCGCAGCCCGCGGGCTTCCGGGACGCGGCGGTGCGCCCGGCGCAGGCGTTTTACAGCGAGGCGCTCGGAGAATTCCTGCTGCCGTACGCCGCGGTACGTGCAGCCTCCGATCCCGACGCCCTGCTGCTCGCCTTCTTCCAGAGCACCTATGAGGCCGCGGCCCGGACGGCGGACTGGGATCGCGCGACGCTCGAATGCGCACTCGGAATGCCCTGTGTTCCGCGCATCACACCACCGTAAGAAACGACACGCCATGCGCGCCGATGAATTGATCGGCGCGGCCCGGGCCCTGGCCCGCGCGCGGGCCGCCGTATTCGTCGCTGAACACGCGTCGCACACGATTGCGGTGCCACGTCGAGAGCAGTTCGGTGAGCGGCAGCTCACACGCGCCCGCCTCGCCGTAGAGCTCACGGTGATAGGCCGGCAGCCGATACCAGGGGACCGAGGCTCGCTGGTGATGCGCGTTGTGGTAGCAGAAGTTGAGCTCCAGAAGATTGAGCCACGGCACTCGCCGTGAGATCACATTCGAATAGGTGTTGGCCTGCTCGAAGGCCGCATTGCGGCCGCTCATCGGCGGAATGGGCTCGTCCGGCTCGACGAAGTACTGCTCGAAGGTGTGGTGAAACGCATCGAAGAAGTTCAGCGCGTGCAGGAACAGCACATAGGCCAGGCAGTACAGCAGCAGCGCCTTCAGCGATGTCAGACCCAGCAACGCCAGCAGCCCCAGCCGCACGATGAGCATCGCGGCCGCGCGCGGCCGGTAGCGCCGCTGCGAGCGATCCAGGAACGGCCGCCAGATGACCTGCAGATGCATGAGCAGCTCGGTGGCCGGGATGTACGCCCATTCGAGCGCCTCCACGCACCGCCGCAATCCCGCAACGCGCCGCAGCAGCCGCTTGAAGTCGAAGCAGGCCACGTCGGCGCGGTCCATGTGGTGGCGTATGTGCATGAAGCGTATGCGCTCGAACGAGGCATACGAGGAGCCCGCGATGAAGCTCATCGTCTCCCCGATCCGACGATTTGCCGCATGATCGACAAACAGCGTCTGATGCGCTGCTTCGTGAATCAGGTACGCGGCCAGCACCATCGTGTGCACGCAGAGCAGCACACCGGCGATGTTGAGCCACGGCGCCGGCGCTGCCATCAGCGCAAATGAGGCAAGCCAGCCGAGGCTGGTCCAGATCAGCACGAGCGAATTCGCCACCGCTCCGTGGCGGTCGCGGAACAGCCTGCCGGGCATGGCTTGTGTTGAGGCGGTCACGGTCATCGCTCCGCATATTATGCTAGTCTATTGATTGAATGGCTCATTGATCGAGCCGCGGCGCCGACCGGTGCCGCAAATGCGCCTGCACCGATATGGGTGCAATGGTCCCGAGTGGACCGAAACACGCGCCGTTCCAGTGCAACTCCGTTGGGTCGAAGAGGAAGTGCCACTCGCCATGAAATCGCGATGCTGCCTATTGCTTTTGGCCGCCCTGCTGAGCGCCGCGGCGCATGCGGATCCCGCCCCGTTCGATCTCGCCGGACCCGATCTCGAGGTCAAAGTCACCCGCGGTACCGACACCCTGCCGGTCTCGCAGGTCCCGAACCTGGCCGCCGGCGACCGTGTCTGGATCAAGGCCGACTTCCCCACCACGCAATCGGCCCATTACCTGCTCGTCGCCGCCTTCCTGAGCGGCGCCACCAATCCGCCGCCCGAGGACTGGTTCTTCAAGTGTGAGACCTGGACCCGGCCCTGCGCCGATCAGGGCCTGACCATCACCGTGCCTGCGGACGCGCAGCAGGTGCTGGTATTCCTGGCGCCCCAGACGCGCGGCGATTACCGCACGCTGGTCGATGCCGTGCGCGGACGTCCGGGCGCCTTCGTGCGCACCTCGCAGGACCTGAACCAGGCGGCGCTCGACCGCTCGCGCCTCGAGCAATATCTGATCGCGATCCGCGCGCTCGATGAGACCGATCCGACGCGGTTGAAGGAGGCCGCGCCGCTGCTCGCGCGCAGCCTTGCGATCAAGGTCGATGAAAAATGCCTCGATCGCCTGCCGCAGCTGCAGGCGCCCTGCCTCATGAAGGGCCAGGAGTCGCTGATTCTCAACGATGGTCACAGCACCTCGATCGTCGAGGCGCTCACCAGCGGCCCGGCGAATGATCTGGCGATGGAGGCCAGCTACACGCCGCAACTCAGCTACGGCTACTACAGTCCCTATATCGCCTCGGTGCTGGACGTCGCGCGCATCTTCGATTCCTTTCGCACGGCGCAGTATCAGTACATCCCGGCGCTCGCCTCGCAGCGGCAGGACCGGCTGGCGCTGACGCTCAACACCCCGCCGTCATTTCACAACCCGAAGTCGGTGCTCGTGACGGCACTGCCCGCGGTCGAGCAGGCGCAGCAACCGCCGCTGCACGCCGTGGATCCAAAGGAGATCTATTGCGCGCGCGCGACCTCGCTGGTGCTGCCGGTCGAAGGGGCCCCGCTCGTGTTCTCGACCGGCTATGCGCATGAGGTGCGCCTGACGCTGACCGCCCGCGACGGACACGGCATCGATCTGCCTGCCAAAGCCGACGCCGCGCAAGGCGGATTCGTGATCGACACGGCGGGGCTCGGCACCGTCAATCTCGGCGACAGCGTGCGCGGCTCGCTGCACGGCTCGTGGGGTTTCGAGCCTTACGTCGGACCGAGCTTTCAACTCGTGAACGCCAGGGCACAGAACCTGTCACTGGCCGCCAAAGAGCAGGGCACGCTGATCGTCGGCCGCGAAGAGACCATTCATCTGCAGGCCGACAGCGTCAGCTGCATCGACAGCATCATGCTGAAGGATCCGGCCGGCAAGCAGCTGAAAGCGGACTGGAAGCCCGTCGCGCCCAACGAAGTCGAGCTGAAGCTTCCGCTGCAGGAGGCCAAGCCCGGCGCGATGACGCTGCTCGTCAGCCAGTACGGCGCCAGCCAGCCGCTGCCGATCACGCTGCACGCCTTCTCCGACGCCGGGCATCTGGACGGCTTCACGATCCACGCCGGCGATTCGCAGGGCGTGCTGCGCGGCAGCCGGCTCGATGAGGTGGCGAGCCTCACGTTCAAGGACGTCGAATTTGCGCCCGGCACGCTCTCGACGGCCAAGAGCGGGGATCAGCTCTCGATGCTCGCGCAGCGCGGCGCGGCCGCGGCCGCATTGACCTCGCAGACCGGTGGCAAGGCGCAGGTGACGCTCAAGGACGGGCGCGTGTTCGATCTGCCGGTGCTCGTGGATGCGCCGCGCCCGAGCGTGCAATTGATCGCCAAGAGTGTGCAGCCCTCGGCCGGGAGCGCGCAGAGCAACATCGCACTCACGGACAGCAACGAGCTGCCGCAGGACGCGCGGCTGATCTTCTCGCTGCGAGCCCTGACCCCGGCCGCCTTCACGCGCGATGAGACGCTCGAAGTGGCCACATCGGATGAGTCCTTCTCGACCACGCTGAGCCTCGGCAACGGCATCATGCTGCAGAATGCCGCGGTCGCGGTTGCGGCACTGGAGCCGGCGCGCGCCTTCGGCTTCTCGGCGGCCGGCCCGCTGCAGTTTCGCGTCATTGCCGGAGGCGTCACCGGTGACTGGCAACCGCTCGTGACCCTGGTGCGTCTGCCGCTGCTGCAGGATCTGAAATGTCCGGCCACGGCCGAGTTGGCCTGCAAGCTCACCGGCTCGAATCTGTTCCTGATCGATTCGGTGTCGGCCGACCCGCAATTCTCCCACTCCGTGCAGGTGCCCGACGGCTTTCCGGGATCAGCGCTTCCCGTGCCGCATCCGGGCGCCGGGGCGCTGTATGTGAAGCTGCGCGACGATCCATCGGTGATTCATCTCGCCGAGCTCGGTGCACAGCAGTTGCCCGCTTCCACCGAGGAGGCGGCGCGCGCGCCCGCGCGGCACGCGGCTGCGCCTACCGACGACACCGCGGGTAATTGAGGCTCACGTGCCGCAGAAGGTCTGCAGCACGCGCTCGGTCGGCAAGGGCGGCTGGGCCAGGGCCGCGAAGCGCGGTTGATCCTCGAATGGGTGCGACAGCACCGTCAGCAGATCGATGAACGGCGAGAAATCCGCTGCCTCGACGGCGGCCACGATGGCCTGCTCGATGCGATGATTGCGCGGGATGAAGGCCGGGTTCGCGCGACGCATGGCCTCGGCGCGCGCGACACCAGGCTGCGGGTCCCGATCCAGGCGCGAGCGCCAGCCGGCGGCCCATGCATCGAAGGCGGCCGGCAGCGCGGCCTGATCACCCGCGACGGCGTCGGCCAGACGGCGAAAGGTCAGCGTGAAGTCGGCCTCGTTGGCTTGCATGCGCTCGAGCAGCGACTGCGCCAGCTCACGGTCGATCTCCTCGGCATTCGAGAGGCCGAGCTTACGGCGCATGCCGTCAAGCCAATGCTCGTCGTATCGCTCGGCGAACCGGCTGATCGCCTCCGTGGCCACTTCCACGGCGCGCTCCTCGACCGGATCGATCAGCGGCAGCAGCGTCTCGGCGAAACGGGCCAGATTCCACTGCGCGATGCGCGGCTGGTTGGCGTAGGCGTAGCGGCCGAAGGTGTCGATGGAGCTGAACACCATCGCCGGATCGAACGCATCCATGAAGGCACAGGGCCCGAAGTCGATGGTTTCGCCCGCGAGCGCCATGTTGTCCGTGTTCATGACGCCGTGGATGAAGCCGATATGCATCCAGCGCGCGATCAACTGTGCCTGCCGTTCCACCACGCCGCGCAGCAGCGTCAGATAGCGTGCATCGTCCGCGGCCGCCTGCGGGTAGTGGCGCTCGATCACGTAGTCGGCCAGCACCCGGATCGCCTCGCGCTGCCCACGCGCCGCAAAGAACTCGAATGTGCCCACGCGCACATGGCTCGCCGCGACTCGCGTCAGTATCGCGCCGGGCAGGGGCTGCTCGCGCAGCACGAATTCGCCGCTGGTCACGGCGGCGAGCGAGCGCGTCGTGGGCACCCCGAGCGCGTGCATCGCCTCGCTGACCACATACTCGCGCAGTACCGGACCCAAGGCCGCACGGCCATCGCCGTTGCGCGAATACGGCGTGGGCCCGGAGCCCTTGAGCTGAATGTCGCGCCGAGCGCCGCTGCGATCGATGGCATCGCCGAGCAGGATGGCTCGACCGTCGCCGAGCTGCGGCACGAAGTGGCCGAACTGATGCCCGGCGTAGGCCATTGCGATGGGGGACAGCCCGTCGGGCACGCGATTGCCCGAGAAGATCGCCGCCAGCGCCGCCGCGTCCAGATCGCCGATCTCCAGCCCGAGCTCGGCGGCAAGCGGCGCATTGAAGCGAATCAGGCCCGGATCGGCGACCGGCGTCGGCGCAAGCCGCGCGTAGAACATCTCCGGTAGCCGCGAGTACGCGCTCGGCTGCAGCCCGGGCAGCGCTTCCACCTCGGCCGTGTGCATTTCCATTACGTCATCTCGGCGCGATTCGGCACGCGCCAGGCAAGCCAGAGCGCGAACAGGCTCCCGGCGATTGCGATCGGAACCAGGTCCATCAGCAGCCGCTGGGAATCATGACCGATCGCCTTCAACGCGCCCGCCAGCAGCGGGCCCACAATGGAGCCGATCCGCCCCAGGGCGACCGCAGCCCCCACGCCGCTGCCGCGGATCGGCGTCGGGTACAGCCCCGGGGCCGTCGTGTACAGAAACGACTGCGCAGCGAGCACCGCGCAACCGAGCGCAAGCACGATCAGCGACACGAGTTCGGGGTTCGGCGGGGACTGCGCCAGCAGCACCACGAACAGCGGCAATGCGACGAATGTGACCACGATGCTGATAGTGCGCCAACGCGCCTCGAGCAGCGAGCCGATCCATAGCGCCGCAATTCCGCCCCCGACGTTGAAGCCGATCTGCGCCCCGGCTGCCTGCGCGTGCGTGAGCCCATCGCCCTGCAGCAGCGTCGGCAGCCAGCTCAGCAGCAGATACAGCATCAGCAGCTGCAGAAAGAAGCTCACCCACAGCAGCAGCGTGCGTGAGGCGCGCCCGGCGGCGAAAATTGCGCTCACTGCTGCGCGCTCGCGCACCGGCGCCGCCCGCGCCCGCTCGAAGGCCGCGGACTCCGGCAGCGCGCGGGCCATGAAGGGTGTCAGCAGCAGCGGCGCGATGCCGCCGACGAGGAAGATCCAGCGCCAGTGCGAGGCACCCATGACGAGGCTCACGGCACTGGCGATCGCGCCACCGAATGGCGCGCCGCTGTACACGAGTGCGACATTGGCGCTGCGCCGATCGGACGGACTGCTCTCGGAGGTCAGGGCGATGAGATTTGGCAGCGCGCCGCCGAGTCCAAGACCGGTCAGCAGGCGTGCGATGCTCAAGGAGCTCATGTCGTGGGCGAGCGGGGTCAGCAGCGAGCAGAGGCCGAAGATCGCAATTGATACCACCAGCACGCCTTTGCGCCCGATGCGATCAGCGTAACGGCCGCCGATCAGTGCGCCGACAAACAGCCCGAACGTGCTCGCGCTCAGGAAGCTGCCGAGCTGTGCGGGGCCGGCCAAGAATTCGGCCCGGATGCCTGGAGCGGCGACCCCGGCGCCCTGCAGATCGATCCCCTCGCAGAGCGCGGCGAGCACGCAGAACATCACCGTGGTGCGTGCGTGGGAAGTTGGCATCGACAGCTATTTTAAAGCAATGGGATAATGATGTGCTCGAAAGGGGAAGCGATGACCAAGAAACTGGGGAACTACCTGATCGAGACGCTCGAGGCGCGCGGCGTGCGCCATGTATTCGGCATCCCGGGCGTGCACAATCTCGAGCTCTATCGGGGCCTCGCGGCATCGAGCATCCGGCACATCACGGGCCGGCACGAGCAGGGACTGGGCTTCATGGCCGACGGCTACGCGCGGGTCACGGGGACACCCGGCGTGTGCTTCACGATCACCGGTCCGGGGCTCACCAACATCGCCACCGCCATGGGGCAGGCCTATGGCGACTCGATTCCATTGATCGTGATTGCAAGCGAGAACCGGCGCGGGGAGATCGGCACCGGTCGCGGCTTCCTGCACGAGCTGCCCGATCAGCTCGGACTTGCAGCCAAGGTGGCCATCAGCGCCGAGCGGGTCGAGTCCCCCGCGGCGCTGCCCGATGCGCTGGCACGCGCATTCGCCGCCGCGACGCAGGCGCGCCCGCGGCCGGCCTATCTCGAGATCCCGCGCGACGTGCTGGCGGCCGACGCCGTCGGCTTGCCCACACCGGCTGCAGTCGCAGCGCCCGCGGCACGGCCCGCCGCGCCCGCAGAGATCGCCGAGTCGGCGCGTCGCCTGCGCGCGGCGCGCGCGCCGGTGATACTCGCCGGCGGCGGTGCCGTGCATGCGGCCGCAGAACTGCGCCAGGTGGCCGAAACGCTGCGAGCCCCGGTGATCATGACCATCAATGCGCGCGGCCTGTTGCCGCCGCAGCACCCGCTCGCGATTTCACTGAGCCCGTCACTCGCGCCGATTCGCGATCTGCTCGCGGCCAGCGATGCGGTGCTCGCCGTGGGCACCGAGCTCGGCATGACCGACTACGACATGTACTCGGTGGGCAACTTCCCGGCGTTGCGCGAGTTGATTCGCATCGACATCGACGCCCCGCAGCTCGAGCGCAACCTGCGCCCCTCGCTGGCGCTGCTCGGCGATGCGCGCGAGACGCTGCGCGCGATGCTGGCCGTCGGCCTCGGTACCGCGCCTGCCGAGCGCGGCAGCGGCGCGGCGCGCGCGGCGAGCGCCGCCGCGATGCAGACCCTGAGTGCCGCCATGCAACGCGAGATCGCCTTCCTGGACGTGATCCGCGACACCGTGCCCGGCGCCATCATGGTCGGCGATTCGACACAACCCGTATACGCCGGCAATCTCGGATTCGCTGCCGCCTCTCCCGGCTCGTGGTTCAACAGCGCCACCGGCTACGGCACGCTCGGCTACGCATTGCCCGCCTCCACCGGCGCGGGACTTGGCGCGCCGGAGCGCCCCGTGATCTGCCTGGTCGGTGACGGCGGCCTGCAGTTCTCACTCGGCGAGCTGGCCGTGCCGCGCGACGTGGACGCCTGGTCGGCGATCATCGTCTGGAACAACCGCGGGTACGACGAAATCAAGACCTCGATGCTCGCGGTGGGCATCGAGCCCGAGGGCGTGGACGTGAGGCCGCCGGATTTCGCGCACCTGGCGCGTGCCTACGGCTACGTTCACAGCTCGATCGACAGTCTGGATGCGCTCGCCGCGGCGCTGCGCGAATTCCGTGCGCGCCGTCAGGTCGTCATGCTCGAAGTCCGCGCCGAGCGCTTCGAGTAGCGTTCAGGGGAGCGCCGCGGCGTTGCGCGCGCCGCTGCCACCCCAGCGCAGCGGCGCCACGCGCGGCAGGATCCAGATCCAGCCGACGAGTCCCAGAACATTGATCAGCGCGGCGAGCACGAACGCGCTCGTGAAGCTGCCGGTGAGGTCGCGCAGGATGCCGGTGATCATCGGCGCGAATATGCCGGCGATGTTGCCGATGGAGTTCTGCACCCCGACCCATCGGCCGGTGGCGGATGGACCTGCCATGATCTGCGGTATGGCGTAGATGCCGGGTGAGGACAGACCCAGCACCACCTCGTAGGCGAACAGGCAGGCAATCGAGCCGTGCAGCGGCAGCACCGCCATGCCGATCATGGCGGCGATCGAGACGATGTGATTGAGGGCCATCATGGCCTTGTAGATCACGCTCGCCGAGCGGCCGGTGCGGATCCATGCATCGCAGAACCAGCCGCCGAAAAGTCCGGCCATCGCATTGATGAGATAGGCCGACCCGAGCAGCCCGGCCATCGAGCTCATCGAGAAGTCGCGCGACTTCACCAGGTAGTACGGCAGCCAGGAGAGACAGAAATAGAAGTTGTAGTTGGCAGCGAAGTGCCCCAGCGAGGCACCCCAGAGCCCGCGCTGGCGGAGGATCGCGCGGAAGCTCGGGCCTTCAGTGGCGGCAACTGTCGTGCTGCGCGCCGGCTCAGGCACACGCACGCGACTCCAGGGCCAGAGCCACAGCAGCGACAGGCCGCCAAAAAGCACGAACACGGGGCGCCATCCCACCGAGTTCATGAGCACGCCGCCGAGCGTCGTGCCGAATGCGGGACCGACCAGATAGGCGAAGGCGATGATGCCGTTGGCCATGCCGATGCGGTTGGGCGCCACCGCGACCGCGACCAATTTCGAGCCGCAGGGAAATCCCGCGCTCTCGCCCAGGCCCAGCATCAGCCGCAGCATGAGCAGTGACAGAAACCCGCCCGCAAATCCCGTGAGCAGCGTCGCGACCGACCAGATGGCGACGCCCGCGCCGAGCAGACGGTGCGCGCCGTAGCGCTCGCCGAGCCAGCCGACCAGTGGCTGCGCGGGCACGTAGGCGTAGTAGAAAGCCGAGCCCAGGATGCCGAGCTGCGTTGCCGAGAGCTTCAGCTGCTCCTGCATCAGCGGTGCCGCCGTGGCGAGATTGCCGCGATCGATGTAGTTGATGAACAGCGCCGCCGAAACCAGCCAGACGATGCGGTTGGACCCCGTCGGCACGCGATCACGCCTCCTTGCGACAGATCAGCAGCACCTCATCGACGCCCTCGGTGGCGATCATGCCCGGCGTGAGGTGCAGCGCCTTCTGAAAGTGCAGGCCGAGCGGCATGAAGGCATGGTTATACCACCACATCGCGCGCTCGCGATGATGCACCAGCCACCACATGCCCAGATCGAGAAGCCGCGAGGAGCGCGGCGCCATGCCGAACACGGCGCTGCGCTCGAGCCGCAGATGATGCTGCACGAGTTTTTCCGCCAGACACTGTGGCTCGTAGCGGCGCTTGTGACCCACGAAGTCATCGAACGGCGTCCACATCGAGGGATGCAGCGGCGTCGAGACCAGCAACGTCGCCCCCGGGGCCGCGACGCGTGCAAGTTCGGACAGCGCTCCGTCCTCGTCCTCGACGTGCTCGATGATGTCGAGCGCGCACAGCAGATCGAATGAGGCTGTGCCATAGGGCAGCGATGTGACCTCCCCGAGCGTCACCTGTGCGCCGCGGGCGCGCAGCTTGGCGAGCGCCTGCGCGCTGATGTCGAGGAACTGCGTGCCCTCGATCGGCAATCGCGGCCGCAGGCCCGGCGCGATCTCGAGCCTGCGCTCCGCGCCCGGCAGCAGCGACTGCACCAGCGGCCAGGTGTTGAAGCGTTGCGGCTCGACGAGCCGGGCCGCAGACCACAGGCCATCATAGAAGCGCCGATTCTCGCTCACGAGCGCGCGCTCACTGCCGGACCGCGAAGGCGAGGATGGCATCGTGGCGTGACGGTAGACCGGGCATGCACGTGGCACAAGCCTGTACCGCTTTACGGCGTTCGGGCTATACTGAAATGCGTCAGCTCCGCGGCGCCAAGACCGAAGAATTCACGCGTGGGCGACGACTCGTGTTCGTGCAAGACGCCATATGAGCAATCTCTCACCGGTGCGCGTGCCTCACGCCACGCTCGACGAAGATGCGTGGGACGATCTGCTGAGCTTCATCGAAGAGCGCCGCGTCATACCGATCGTGGGACCCGAGCTGCTGCAGGTCACGACCGATAACGGACCGCGCCTGCTGTACGACTGGCTGGCGCAGAAGCTCGCCGGCCGGCTCGGCGTCGACGTCTCGCAGCTGCCGCCGGGCTACACGCTCAACGATGTGATCTGCCTGTTCCTGGCAGCCCGCGGCCGGCGCGAGGAAGCGTACGTGCGCGTGCGCGGCATCCTCAAGGATGCGCAGTTCGAGCCGCCCGCGACGCTGCGCAAGCTGGCGGCGATCACGGATTTCGATCTGTTCGTTTCGACCACCTTCGACTCGCTGCTCGAGAACGCCATCAACGTCGAGCGCTTTGGCGGCACGCCCTCGACCGATGTCATCGCCTACGCGCCCAACCGCATCGCCGATCTGCCCTCCGAGCGCGACCGGCTGCAGCGACCCGTGGTCTATCAGCTCTTCGGACGCGTGTCGGCCTCACCGACTTATGTCATCTCCGACGAGGATCTGCTCGAGTTCATCTGTGCGCTGCAGAACGAGCACCTGGTGCCGGAGAAGCTCTTTCACGAGCTCGAGCACAGTCATCTGCTCTTCATCGGCAGCAATTTCACCAACTGGCTCGCGCGGCTGTTCCTGCGCATGGCCAAGCGCCAGCGCCTGTCGGACCCGCGCGATGTCGGCGAAGTCATGGCCGACGACCACACCATCCAGGATGAGCGTCTCATGGCCTTCCTGCAGCAGGTCAGCGTGCGCACGCGCATCTTCCAGGGCGCCGAGCGGTTCGTCGAGGAGCTGTACGATCGCTGGCGCGCGCGCAATCGGACCAGCTCGGACACGACCGTGATCCGCGAGGCCGCGCGCTTCCTGCCCCCCGCGCGCGAGATGCCCGACAACGCGGTCTTCATCAGCTACGCGCGCGAGGATCTGGCCGCCGTGCAGCAGATCAAGGCCGGCCTCGAGGCGGCGGGTGTCACGACCTGGTTCGACATCGACCGGCTCGAGGTCGGCGACGACTATGATCGCAAGATCCAGCGCAACATCGCGCGCTGCTCGTATTTCATTCCGGTCGTGTCGGCCACCACGCAGCGCCGTCTGGAAGGCTACTTCCGCCGCGAGTGGAGCTACGCCATCGATCGCGTGCGCAACATGGCTGACGGGGCTCTGTTCATTCTGCCGGTCAGCATCGATGCCACCCAGGCCGGAGAGGCGCTGGTCCCCGACAAGTTCAAGGCGCTGCATTTCACGCAGCTGCCCGGTGGCCGCGTGACCTCCGAGTTTGCGCAGCGCCTCACCGACTTCATGCGGGCACGCCGCTCGTGAACGCGCAGCCGCAGCTCGATGCCGCGGTCGATGATCGCAACCCGTGGCTGGGCCTCGCCTCTTTCACCGAGGAGACGCGGCGGTATTTCTTCGGCCGTGAGGAGGAAGTCGCCGAGCTCGCGCGGCGCGTGCAGCGCAAGCTCCTGACGGTGCTGTTCGGCCAATCAGGCCTCGGCAAGACCTCGATCCTGCGCGCCGGGCTGGTGCCGCGACTGCGAGCCCAGGGCTACTGCCCGGTCTATGTGCGCATCGACTACGCGCGCGGCGCCCCGGAGCCGTCCGTTCAGATCAAGCAGGCGATTGCCGATGCGGCGCGCGGCGCGGGCCAGTGGACGCAGGTGGGCGTGGCGGCCCCCGACGAATCGCTGTGGGAGTTCCTGCACCATCGCGACGATGTGCTGCGCGACGCGTCCGGGACCACGCTGATCCCGCTGCTGATCTTCGATCAGTTCGAGGAGATCTTCACGCTGGCGCAGAGCGATGATTTCGGCCGCGAGCGCGCGGCGCGCTTCATCGCGGACCTGGCCGATCTGGTCGAGAACCGGCCGCCGAAGCGGCTCGAGGCACGGCTCGAGGAGGACGATACGGCCGCCGACCGCTTCGACTTCGGTCGCAGCGACTACCGCGTCGTGATCTCGCTGCGCGAGGATTATCTGGCGCCGCTCGAGAGCCTGAAGAGCGCCATGCCGAGCATCACGCAGAATCGGCTGCGGCTCGCGCCGATGACCGGACAGCAGGCGCTGGCCGCGGTGCTGCAGCCGGGCAAGGGACTGGTGTCCGAGGAGGTGGCCGCAGCCATCGTGCGCTTCGTGGCCGGCGGCGCCGAGATCGCCAACGCCGAGGTCGAGCCCTCGCTGCTGAGCCTGATCTGCCGCGAGCTCAACGACGCGCGCATTGCCGAGGGCCGCAGCGACATCTCGCTGGATCTGCTGGCCGGAACGCACGCCAGCATCCTCAGCAATTTCTACGAGCGCTCGCTGGCCGATCAGCCGCCGGCCGTGCGCCGGGTCATCGAGGAGCAGCTGCTCACCGCCTCGGGCTATCGCGAGAACATCGCCGAGGAGCGAGTGTTGAGCGCCTTCGCGGCCGCCGGCGCCGCACCCGACACGCTCGCGGTGCTGGTCAACCGCCGGCTGCTGCGCATCGAGGAGCGGCTCGACGTGCGGCGCGTGGAGCTCACGCACGATGTGCTCTGTGGCGTGGTCAAGGCCAGCCGCGATGCGCGCCATGAGCGCGAGGCACGCGAGGCCACCGAGCGGCTGCTCAGCGAGCAGCGCGAGCGCGAGCTCGCGGCGCGGCGCGCGCTGGTGCGCGCACGTCAGGTCGCGAGCGTGTGCGTCGTGCTGGCGTTGGGTGCGATTGCGGCAGCCGTATTCGCGGCCTTCAGCACGCAGCGCGCGCGACGCGCCGAGCACCTGGCGGAGCAGACGCGTCTCGAGGCCGAGCAGGCACGCGCCGGCGCCGAGCGCCTGCTGGGCTACATGAGCGATGACTTCGCACGCGAGCTCGAGAGCTTCGGACGACTCAACGTCATGGCCGAGTTTTCCAAGCGCCAGATCGACTACTTTCATGCGCTGCCCGAAGCGCAGCGCGGACCCGAGACCACGCGCAACGCAGCCCTGGCGATGGTGCACTACGCACGGGCGCTGCGGGTCCTGGGTGACCTGGACACGGCCGGCGCCAGCGCGGCGGAGGCGGTGGGGCTGCTCGAGCATCTGCAGACCGCAGGCGACAAGTCCGAGGCCACGACCATCGCACTGACCAAGGGGCTGACGATGGAGTCGATGGTACTCGACGTCAGGAACGATGCCGCCGGTCCGAAGCTCACGCAGCGGGCCGCCGCGCTGCTGCAGCCGCTCGCGGATGCACCAGGGGCCTCGACTGCGGTCCGCAGAGCCTACGCCGACACGGTCATACGGATCGGCTACGAGCAGCTCAACGAGAACCAGAACGAGGATGCGGCTCGCTCCGAGCGGCAGGCGATGCAGCTGCTGAGCCAGCTCGGGGCCCGCGATGTCTCCAACGTGGAGACGGCGACCAACTATGCGGAAGCGGCCGCGTGGCTGATCACCGCACTGCAGAATCTGGGCCGGAAC
>Ga0181526_10002777_pt1 | contig 14844 bp, 13 predicted proteins | sample PEATcosm2014_Bin_35_FD_119750 | JGI IMG/M metagenome (GOLD analysis project Ga0181526, IMG submission 119750) | Peatland microbial communities from MTU Mesocosm Facility, Houghton, MI, USA - PEATcosm2014_Bin06_30_metaG | ecosystem: Environmental > Terrestrial > Soil > Wetlands > Peat | place...
CGCTGTTCCTCGAGTATCAGGAGCAGCCGGGCATCGTGCATACGCCGGAAGTGTTTCCCCGCACCGACGGCACGACCTACGTCTGCGCCATCTCCAGCGAGGGCCCGCTGCCGGCCGATCCCGCGGACGTCGCCCCGGACGAGGGCGCGATCGCGCGCCTCGAGGCGATGTGCGCCCAGCTGTCGCCGGCGCTCGCCGCAGACCGGATCATCGCCCGGCAGGCTTGTCATCGTCCGGTGACGCGGGACGGCCTTCCCCTGATCGGCGCGGTGCCCGGCCTCGCCGGCGCCTACGTCGCCACCGGCCACAGCGTCTGGGGCATTCTCAATGCGCCGGCGACCGGCGAGGCCATGGCCGAGCTGATCGTCGACGGAGATGCCGGCACGGTCGATCTGTCGCCCTTCGACCCCGCCCGGCTTCGCCCGATCGACCCGCAGAAGGATATCGACCGCCGCCTGACGATCGGTTGATATGTCGGCATGTGGATTGCTCAGATCTCCGACCCCCACGTGCGGCCACGTGGCATTCTCTACAAGGACACGGTCGATTCGAACGCGATGCTGGCGGCCGCCGTTCGCCACATCAACGCTCTGGTCCCGCTGCCCGACCTCGTCATTCTGACCGGCGACATCGTCGACGAAGGCGATCCATCGGAATATCTGGCCGCATGCGAGCTGCTGTCGGAGATCGCGGCGCCGCTGCGCGTCATTCCCGGCAATCACGACGAGCGGTCGGCCTTCCGTGCGGCGTTCCGCGACCATGTCTACCTGCCGGCGAACGGGCCGCTGAGCTACGTCGACGATCGGTCCGGCCCGGTCCGGATCGTCGCATTGGACGTCACCGTGCCGGATCGTCACCATGGCGAGGTGGACGACGGTGCCCTGGCCTGGCTCGACACGGCGCTGGGGTCCGATCCGGATCGGCCGACCCTGATCATGATGCACCAGCCGCCGTTCGCCTGCGGCGTGCCGTATCTCGACACATACTGGTGCCGTGGCGGAGATCGATTGGCCGCGGTGGTCGCGCGCTATCCGGCGGTCGAGCGCATCGTCTGCGGCCACGTGCATCGACACATGCAGCTCCGCTTTGCCGGGACGCTGCTGTGCACGGCGCCGAGCACGGCGACGGCGATCGCGCTGCGGCCCTACCCGGACGCCAGGCCGGCGTCCTTCATCGAGCCGCCGGGCTTCCTCCTCCACCAATGGAGGTCCGGCACCGGGCTGGTCACCCACAGCATTCCGGTCGGGTCCTTTCCCGGTCCGTTCCCTTTTGCGTAAGAATACGCCGCTATAGATACGCCGCTACGGCTCGATCAAAGCTGCCGGTCCCGGGCTCGATCGCGTCGCGACGCGGCCTGCGGACAGGCGCTTGGCAAGCTCGGCGCACTGGACGCGGATGTCGGGCACCGCGACGATTTCCCAGAATGCCGCGCGGGTCAGCGGACCGACCGCGAACAAGCGCGAGGACGTCCTGCCGGACCGGTCGACGACCGCACAGTCGCCCGCCACCTCGATGCCGATGCGCAGCGGATCGACCCGGGCAAGGCCCTGCTCCAGCATGCAGCGCAGCAGCGGATTGGTGGTGTCCTGCGGGTTGGTCACGATCCCCTTGCATTCGACGATCTTGGCGACATCGAGGGTCTCGACGACGGCCTCGCCGCGGCGCCGGTAGCGGGCGTGAGCCAACGATCCGGCAGGCTCGACGGCGATCAGCTTGGCGGCGACGACCTCGAGGCGACCGGTCGCAATCAGCGCCTTCAGCCGCACATCGACATCGGGGGCCATGCGGTGGCGGTGGATGTCCCACCAGGCCCGCAGGTGCTCGAGGAACCGGCGTTTGGCCGCCAGCGGCAGGTTCTGCCAGATCGTCTGGGTGAACGGCCTGATGCCGTCGATCACGGCGCGCCAGTCGCCGCCGCGTTCGGCGTTCCACTTCACGATCCCGCGAAACCAGCGCAGCAGGTAGACGAGGTCGGTGCCGTAGGGCAGGTCCGCGGCGTCGAAACGCATCGGCTCGACCCGGCGGTGCACCTGCGGAAGCAGGCCGCGCCGCGACATGGCGACGATCCGGCCCCCGTGACCATGGTCGATCAGCGACAGCACATAGTCGACCATGGTGAGTCCGGTTCCGAGGATCAGGACGGTCCCATCCGTGGCGATCCCGGCGCCCGCGGGCGCGGTCCACGGATCCGCGTGGAAGCCGCCGCTGGCGGCGGCCACCTCGTGACCGGTCGCCAGCACGGCAACGTGGCCGACGTGGCTCGAACCGTCGGCAAGGGTCACGGCGACGCCGGACCGCGTATCGCTGATCGCGACGGCTTCGCCGCGCACCACGTGAAGCGGCGGCGGACGCTCGCCCTGCCCGCGCATCGGCGCAATCAGGTCCTCGATGTAGCGGCCGTACAGGCGGCGCGGCACGAAGCAGAACGGATCGGAGCACGTCGCGTCCGCCGCCGCTCCGCTGCTGACGAGCCAGCGCCAGAAATGATCGGGCTCGTCCGGAAAGGCGCTCATGTTGGCGGCGCGGACATTGAGCACGTGCTCGCGACAGGCCGTCCCGTAGGCGATGCCGCGGCCGAGATCGGCGCGCCGTTCGATCAATGTCACCCGCAGGTCGGCAGCCGGATCACGCAGCAGATGGCAGGCCAGGAGGACGCCACTGGCCCCTCCTCCCACGATAATGACGCGCCGACCGCTGTCCTGGGGCATCGTCGTGCCTCCGCCGTGGACGGACACCAAGTGCTATGCGCAGCCAGTCTTCGCGTTCCTTGTTCGTCGCAGTTTCTTGGTGAAAACCGGCGTTCGCTTGTCCGATGCGTGTTCGAAATCGAGCGGCAATCAGATGTGATAGACCAGGGCTCCCTCGTCGGGCTTCGCGCGCGACCGCATCTCCGCAAGCGTGCACTGGTCGAGAACCGTTGCCATGGCGTCGCGCACCTCAAGCATCATCAGCCGCACCGAGCAGCGTTCCTCGTCGACGCAATCGTCGCAGCGCTGGTAGGACGTCCGGCTGGCGCATGGCACGGGCGCGAGTGGGCCGTCGAGGACGCGAACGATATGGCCGACCCGGATGTCCTGAGCGTCGCGCGCCAGCGCATAGCCACCGCCCTTGCCCTTCTTGCTGCGCACGAAGCCGGCGTTGCGCAGCTCGCCGAGAATCGCGTCCAGGAATTTCTTGGGGATCTCGTTGCTCTGGGCAATGTCTGAGACCAGCGCCAGCTGGCCCGGGCGCAGGCCCGCCAGGTGGATCAGCGCCTTGAGGCCGTACTTGCCCTTGTTGGTCAACACCAGTTCCTGTCAGAGTTTTCGCAGGCCACGGAGAGTCGGGCCGATCGCGGCCGGCACGCGGCACGCGCTCGATCGATGCAGGTGATCATTGGCATAGTCTATAAAATTAGTCAACAATATAGGGAATGGGCGGGCGGCCGCCAGTCCGGCTTTGCCGGCGCTGCACCTGTCCGCCCGAAAGAGTTGAGGCGGCGGGGCCGCCGCGCAGAAGCGGTATTACCGTCCTGCACGACGATCCCGATCGCCGCGATAGGTGCCCGATCACGCCGCCCGCGCGAACGCACCGGCCGCCGCAAGCCCGCGCTCGATGTCGGCGATGATGTCATCGATGTGCTCGATTCCCACCGACAGGCGCACGTAGCCGTCCGATACGCCGGTCGCGCCCTGCTCCTCGGGCGAGAGCTGCGAGTGCGTGGTCGTGGCCGGATGGATCGCGAGGCTGCGCGCGTCGCCGATGTTGGCGACATGGTAGAAGAGTTGCAGCGCGTCGATGAAGCGCCGTCCTGCCTCCTTGCCGCCGGTGAGCTCGAACCCGACGAGGCCGCCGAGGCCGCCCTTGAGGTAGCGGTCCGCCCGCTCGCGCTGGACGCCACTCTGCACCGACGGATGGATGACGCGGGAGACTTCCGGCCGCTTGCTAAGGAAGTCGACCACCGACTGCGCGTTTTCGCTGTGCCGGGCGATGCGCAGCGGCAGTGTCTCGAGCCCCTGGAGGGTGAGGAATGCATTGAACGGGGAGAACGCCGAGCCGATGTCGCGGAGGAGCGTGACGCGCGCCTTGATGATGTAGGCGATGGGACCGAGCGGCTTCACCGCCTCCGTCCAGATGGCGCCGTGATAGCTCGGGTCGGGCGTATTGAGCGCCGGCTGGCGCTGTGGATGGGCGGCCCAGTCGAAATTGCCACCGTCGACGAGGAGCCCGCCGATCGAGTTGCCATGGCCGCCGAGATACTTGGTCGACGAATAGACCACCACGGCGGCGCCGTGGTCGAACGGCCTCGCCAGCAGCGGGGCGGCCGTGTTGTCGACGATGAGCGGGATGCCGAACGAGCGGCCGATCGCCGCCACCTCGGCGATCGGGAACACCGTCAGCTTCGGGTTCGGCAGCGTTTCGGCATAGTAGGCGCGGGTGCGATCGTCGGTGGCACGACGAAAGTTCTCGGGATCGATCGGGTCGACGAAGCGCACCTCGATGCCCTGATCCTTCAGCGTGTTGGCGAACAGGTTCCAGGTGCCGCCATAAAGATCGGTCGAGCTGACGATGTTGTCGCCGACGCGCGCGAGGTTCTGCACCGCGAAGGCAGACGCGGCCTGGCCGGAGGCCAGTGCCAGCGCCGCAACACCGCCCTCGATCGCCGCGACACGCTTTTCCAGCACGTCGTTGGTCGGGTTCATGATGCGCGTGTAGATGTTTCCCAGCTCCTTCAACGCGAACAGATTGGCGGCGTGCTCGGTGTCGCGGAACTGGTACGACGTCGTCTGGTAGATCGGAACCGCGACCGCGCCGGTCGCCGGATCGGCGCGCCAGCCGGCATGAAGCGCGAGCGTTTCGGGGCGCTGGGACTGTGAGGACATCAGGGTCGTCTCCTGTTTGATGGCGGTTGGGGCCGCTTTGGGATTGCTCTCAACGGACGTCTTGGGCAGCAAGGCTCACCAGCGCAAACGTGCCGTATTTGCCGTCTTCGGTGAAGAGCGGATGGGTAACCGAGCCCGTATATTGACTTAGTCTATCATCTTTATCAATATCAAAAATCCATGAGAACAAGGGGGTCGGCACCCGGGACCCGGATCGCGCGTGCCGCCCTTCCTGGGAACGGCGATGCGCGGTTGCCGGCCGCCGACAATCGGCGTGTTGGACGAGGGGGTCTGGGATTTTCGTCGGCGCAGAAACTATGATCCCGCGCAAGCGTCGGTCCGTCACGGCGCGACGCAATGCAAGAATGCGCGTCAGGAGGTGAACGGTGAGCACGTCACGTCAATTGCGCCTCGGCGCATTCATGCGCCCGGTCAGCATCCATACCGGCGCGTGGCGCTATCCCGGCGCCTATCCGGACGCCAACTTCAATTTCGGCCACTTGAAACGCTTTGCCCAGACCCTGGAGCGGGGCCGGTTCGATGCCTTCTTCATGGCGGATCACCTTGCGGTGCTCAACATGCCGATCGAGGCCCTGAAGCGCAGCCACACGGTGACGTCGTTCGAACCCTTCACGCTGTTGTCGGCGCTCGCCGGCGCGACGCAGCACATCGGCCTGATCGCGACGGCCTCCACCACCTTCGACCAGCCCTTCCACATTGCACGTCGTTTTGCCTCGCTCGATCACATCAGCGGCGGCCGCGCCGGCTGGAACATCGTGACCACGTCCAATCCCGACGCGGCGCTGAATTTCGGGCTCGAGGACCACGTCGAGCACGATGAGCGCTACCGGCGAGCGCGCGAGTTCTTCGACGTGGTGACCGGTCTGTGGGACAGCTTCGCCGACGACGCTTTCGTTCGCGACGTCGCGAGCGGCCTCTACTTCGATCCCGCCCGGATGCACGTGCTCGACCACAAGGGCGAGCACCTGTCGGTGCGCGGCCCGCTCAACATCGCCCGCCCGGTCCAGGGCTGGCCGGTGATCGTGCAGGCCGGTGCATCGGACGCCGGCCGGCAGCTTGCCGCCGAAACCGCGGAGGTCGTCTTCGCCGCCCAGGGCAGCCTGGCGAGCGGCCAGCGCTTCTATGCGGACATCAAGTCCCGGATGGACGAGCTCGGGCGCTCGCGCGACCATCTCAAGATACTGCCGGGCGCCTTCGTGGTGGTCGGCGACACCGTCGACGAGGCGCGACGGAAGCGGTCGCTGCTCGACAGCCTCGTGCATTACGACAGCGCCATCGCGTCGCTGTCGATCGCGCTCGGCCACGATGCCTCGGGCTTCGATCCCGACGGACCGCTGCCCGAGATCCCGGAGACCAACGCCAGCAAGAGCGGGCGCGAGCGGGTCGTGGAGCTCGCCAGGCGCGAGAGCCTGACGGTGCGCCAACTCGCCCAGCGCCTCGGCGGCTACGGCGGGCTCGCCTTCGTGGGCACGCCGTCGACCATCGCGGACCAGATGGAGGAGTGGCTGGCCGGTGAGGGTTGCGACGGCTTCAACGTGATGTTCCCGTATCTGCCGGGCGGACTCGACGACGTCGTCGATCGGGTGGTCCCGGAGCTGCAGCGCCGCGGGCTGTTCCGGCGCGAGTACGAGGGAACGACGCTGCGCGAAAATCTCGGCCTGCCGCGGCCGGAGAACCGGTTCTTTCCGGACAGGGCGAGTGCCGGCGCGACATCGGCCGAGGCCCGCGCCGAAGCGTCACGTGGCAAGCCGAAGAACGTGGCGTGAAACCGGTGGTCGGAGCAGGCGCGCGCTATTCCACGGCGGGAGGAAAACCACCCTCGAGGATCGTCTCGGCGAGCGGCCTGCGGCCGTTGGGAGTCTCTGCCAGCTGCAGGGTCTCGGGAAGATCCGCCTTGTCGCCGAGCTTCCCCACCGCGATCACCGCTTCGACCCGGCAGTCGTCCGGGACGTTCAACTCGGCTAGCGCCCGCTCGACGTCGAACCCCGCCATGGCGTGGGCATGCCATCCGGCGAGCGACGCCTGCAGCGCCAGATTGGCCCAGGCGGCGCCGGTATCGAACGAATGACTGTAGGACGCCATCGGCGCGTCCTTGCCGGGCGGCGTGAAGCTCTTCTTCGACACTGCCACGAGCAGGACCGCGGCGTTCTTCGCCCACGATTGGTTGCGGTCGCTGAGCAGGCCAAGGAAGGTCGGCCATGGTCGAGAGCCCCGCTTGGCATAGAGAAAGCGCCACGGTTGCGAATTGTAGGACGAGGGCGCCCAGCGCGCCGCCTCGAGCAAGGTGAGCAGCGCGGCGTCGGAGATCTCGTCCCGGCTGAAGGCGCGCGGCGACCAGCGGTCGAGGAACAAGGCCGCGATCGGATGGTCGGCGGTGCGCGAGTTTGCGTGTGTCATGCGATGGGCTCCGAGGCAGGACCGCGATCGGGACGGCGAATTCGATTCTCGTCCGGCGCCCTCCTATCAGGACGCCGTGCGACTGTCGAAGACAGCGGCAACGCCGATCGGTGCCCGCTCTTGCCGTCCGGCGCCTGCGGTCGCGGCCGGGTCGGTCAGATCGTGTAGGTGAAGGACTCGTAGGAGAGATCGCCGAGGGTCTGGTCCATGGTGCGGGCCGGCTCGGCGCAGCCGGCATGGCCGACCACGCGTGCCGGATTCCCGGCCACGGTCGAATTGGCGGGCACCGGATGGGTCACCACAGAGCCTGCGGCGATGCGCGAGCAATTGCCGATCTCGACATTGCCGAGGATCTTGGCGCCGGCGCCGATCAGCACGCCGCGCCTCACCTTGGGATGGCGATCGCCGGCATCGAGGCCGGTTCCGCCCAGCGTGACGTCCTGCAGGATCGAGACGTCGTTCTCGACGACGGCGGTCGCGCCGGCGACGAGGCCGGTGGCGTGATCGAGAAAGATGCCGCGCCCGAATCGCGCGGCCGGATGGATGTCGGTCTGGAACGCCTGGGAGGACCAGCTCTGCAGGCACAGCGCCAGATCAGGGCGATCGTGATGCCACAGCCAGTGCGCCAGGCGGTGGGCCTGAATGGCATGGAAACCCTTGAAGTAGAGCAGCGGATCGAGAAATCGGCCGCATGCCGGATCGCGCTCGACGACCGCCCCGATGTCGGCGCGAAACGCCACCCCGATCGCCGGATCTGATGCCACCGCGCGGTCGAAGGCATCGGACAGCACGCGGCCGAGAACGACATCGGTGCCGAGACGCATGACGATCCGGCACAGCACCGCGTCCTCGAAGCTGCGCCGTTGCAGGATGGCGTTGACGAACAGCGGCGCCAGGGCCGGTTCACGGTCCAGGGCGTCCTCGGCTTCGCGGCGAAGGCTCTCCCACAACGGATCGGTCTGGGTTCGGCGGCGGAGCGTCGGCTGGTCGAGCAGTTCGACGGACATGTTCGCGACCTTTGTCGTCGATCTTGGTATGTCGTGCATGATAAGGATATCCGAGTTAGTCTATAAATACAATAGGGTAATTCGGCGGAGGCCCTATGTGCATGGCGAAAAGAAACTGATCGGCTGGAGGCTGGGCATCGGCATCGGCCTGCTGATCGTCCTTGTCGTGGTCAACCAATTGTTTCCGGCGGACCTGTAGATTCGGCGTCGCCACGGCGCCCGTCGCCGGGTTCTCGCGCACCATCGTGGCGCCGAACCAGCGAAGCGCCCGGGGCACCGCGTCGAGCCGAGCCGGACGAACAAGGTGGGCTTCCTGTCCGGGAAGCTGCTAGAACGTGATCACGGCACCGGAGACCCGGTTCCGACGCAATTGCGCGCCGAATCCTGGGGACGTCGGCGTTGCGCAAGGAGCCAAAATGGTCGAATTGTCGACCGTGAACGTCGGATCGAAGGGCTCGGCGGATCTGCTGGTCGGCGTCGAGCACACGGCGCCTCACGTCGGCAGCGGCATGGTGCCGGTGCTGGCCACTCCGGTCATGATCAATCTGATCGAGGCCGCCGCGCTGGCGGCGGTCGAGCACCTGCTGCCGGCCGGGCACCAGAGTCTGGGAATCCATCTCGACATCCGTCACTTCGCCGCGACTCCGGTGGGGATGCGCATCCGGGCAACCGCCGAGTTGGTCTCGGTCGATGGCCGTACGCTCGCGTTCCGGGTCGAGGCCCACGACGAGCGGGAGCCGATCGGCGGCGGGTCGCATCAGCGCGTGGTCGTCAATGTCGCACGCTTCGACCAACGCGTGCAGAAGAAGCGCGGCCCGGTCCCCGCCAACGCCGGACACGTGCCATGACGGGCGGCAGCTCGGAGCCTCATCAGATCATCGTCGTCGGCGGCGGCGCCGGCGGCCTGGAGCTGGTCACCCGGCTCGGCGACAAACTCGGTCGCCGCAAGCTCGCCGACGTGACGCTGATCGACAAGTCGCGCACGCATCTGTGGAAGCCGCTGCTGCACGAGGTCGCCGCGGGTAGCATGGATTTCGCCGTGCACGAGATCGACTATCTGGCGCAGGCGCATTGGCACGGCTTCCGCTACCGCATTGGCGAGATGATCGGGCTCGACCGGCAACGGCGAGAGGTTCATCTCGCCGCCTATGTCGACGAGGAGGGCCGCGAGGTGACGTCGCAGCGGAGCTTTCGCTACGATACGCTGATCATCGCGGTCGGCAGCCAGGGCAACGATTTCGGTACCCCCGGCGTGCGCGAGCACGCGATCTCGCTGGACACGCCGGGCCAGGCCAAGCGCTTCCACAGCCGGCTGGTGAACGCCTACATCCGCGGGCACTCGCAGTCCGCCCCGCTGCGGCCCGAGCAACTCCAGGTGGCGATCATCGGCGCCGGCGCCACCGGCACCGAGCTCGCCGCAGAGCTGCACTACACGACCCGCGAGCTCGTCGCCTTCGGTCTCGACCGGATCGACCCCGAGAAGGACATCCAGATCAATCTGATCGAGGCCGCCGAGCAGATTCTGCCGGCACTGCCCCGCCGCCTGGCGGACGCGGCGCTCAAGCTGCTGACCGACCTCGGGGTGCGCGTGCACACGTCGTCGAAGGTGGCGGAGGTCACCGCGACCGGGGTGAAGCTGGCAAACGGCACGTTCATCCCGGCCGAGCTCGTCGTCTGGGCGGCCGGCGTCAAGGCTCCGGACATTCTCGCCGGCCTCGACGGACTCGAGAGCAACCGTGTCAATCAGCTCGTCGTGCTGCCGACGCTGCAGACGACGCGCGACGAGAGCATCTTCGCCTTCGGCGACTGCGCGGCCTGTCCGTGGGAGGGCCATCCCGGCCGCCAGGTTCCGCCGCGCGCCCAGGCGGCGCACCAGCAGGCGACGCACCTCGTCAAGCAGATGAAACGCCGGCTGGCCGGTGAGCCGCCGCAGCCGTGGCGGTATCGCGACTTCGGCTCGCTCGTTTCGCTGGGAGACCACTCGACGGTGGGCAATCTGATGGGGGGACTGGTGGGCGGCAACCTGTGGATCGAGGGCCTGTTCGCCCGCTTCATGTACCGTTCGCTCTACAAGCTGCACGAATACGCGCTCCACGGCCCCACCAAGGTGACGCTCGATACCATGGCCCGCATGATCACCCGGCGGACCGAGCCGCACGTCAAGCTTCATTGACGGCGCTCGCCGGGCTGATGGAGTAGCTGCGGCGACGATGGAACGAGCGATCTTCCACGCGGATGATGCGCTTGGCCATCGCGTGGGCAAAAAATGCCATGCAGATTCCCGCGAGGACGTCGCTGAAATAGTGCGCTCCCTCGGTGACGGTGCCGCCGAGCATGGCGGCGTCCAAGATGAGCAGGGCCACGAAAATCCGAGGATGGCCGCGCAGCGTCAGCGGCGTAAGAGTTGCGATGGTGGCGTGGAATGAGGGAAAGGTGGCGATGCCGCCCGGGAAATCATCCATTATCAGCGGTCCCGCCTCTCGCAAGCGCATGAGATGATCGAGCGGTGTTGCGCCGGTGAACTGCAGAACGCCGAAGGTCGCCCGATCGACAAAGGCTATCGGACCGGCCGCCGGCACGAGGGCGGAAATGACGATCGTGAAGGTGAAGGCGATCGCGAAGCCGAGAAGATATGCACGCAATTCACTCGGCCGATTGAACACGGTGAAAACAAGGAGCGGAAGCAGGATTTGACCCGAGATGGTGTCGTAAGCCCAATGAAAAACCGTTTGCACCGCGACATGTCCATCGACCCAATGGGCGAAATCGGACCACTTCAAGCCGAGCGCCCTGTCGACGTTTGCGAGCACCTGATCCTGCAGCGGAAACGCGAAACGCTGCATCGAGTAGGCCGCGAGGACGCCGCACGTGATGGTGATCGTCAGATACAAATAGCCGTAGAGCGCAGTCTGTATCGCATCGACAATTCGGGTCCGGGGCGCCAACCGACTGAGAGCATCGACGACGACGACGCCCATGATCAGCAGGATGTTATTGGGGAGAGATGTGAGGCTGAATTTCGTGGCTATCGAGCTGGCAAGCCAGATCGTCAGCAATCCGAGCGTCAAAACACCGGCCGACGCCGAGATCGGGCTGATGCGGGATCGAGGAGTTGCCGCGCGAGCGCCGCGCGCAGACGGATCGAGGTCCATTCCAATGCCCTGAATCGACGCGAATGCCACGACCTTGCCCTCGCGGCGGGGGTGCTTCCCCGAAGCGCGGCGCGATGACGCTATTCTGCACTGATTAAGGCACTCTGTACGGGTTTTTACTGAGGGCGTGCATTCGTGTCATGGTAAATAGTTCCGAGCCGGAGGCATCGCAGCCGCCCACCCGCGGAAAATATTTACGCGTCGTTAGGCGCGCATAACGCGGCGTTTACCAATGACCGAATAGTTGTCGGGCGCTCCTTACGTTACGGAGGCGCACGTGGATTTATCGCCAGGCATCTGGTATTTCATCGGCCGACTGGACAAGGCGTTCCTGCAGCCGGGCTCGCACGTCTCGTTGCTCTCGTTGTTGTGCGCGCTCGTCGTCGCCGCCATCTTCGTCGCCGTTCGACGCCACAGGAAGGGCCGGCGTATTCGTCTGCGAACCATGTTGCGGGCGCTGTTCCCGCGGCACATCGTCACCAGCCGATCGAGCCTCGCCGATGTCGGATATTTCTATTTCAATCTGTTTCTATTCGGAATCATCTTCGGATGGGCGCTGCTTTCGTATGAAGCGATCAGCCACAGCGTCGCCGATCTGCTGACGGCCACATTGGGCCCGATGAAGCCGTCACCGCTGCCGCTGTTCGCTTCGCGGGCGGTCGTCACGGTAATGCTGTTTATCGCCTACGAGCTCGGCTATTGGCTCAATCATTATCTGTCCCATCGGCTGCCGCTGCTGTGGGAGTTCCACAAGGTTCATCACTCGGCGACGATGCTCACGCCGCTGACCAACTTTCGCGTCCACCCGATCTACATGTGCATTTTTCTCGACATCCTGGCCGTCTTCACCGGCCTGGCGAACGGCGTCGGCGAATATTTGTTTGGCCGAGCGGCGCACCAATACGCCCTGTCCGAGACCAACATGATCCTGGTGTTCTTCATATACCTGTATGCACATCTTCAGCATACGCAGCTGTGGATTACATTCACCGGATGGCTCGGCCACGTTTTCATGAGCCCGGCACATCATCAGATTCATCACTCGCGCGATCCCGCGCATTTCAACAAGAACCTCGGCAGCTGCCTGGCGTTGTGGGACTGGATGTTCGGGACCCTGTACATCCCCGCGGCGGAGCCCGAGGCGCTCCGGTTCGGCGTCGAGCCGGATCGCCCGCACGCACACACCATGCGGGGCGAGCTGTGGGCGCCGTTCGGCCACGCGGTAGCGGTGCTCAAGCAGCTCGTCGAGAGGCGCTCGCCTGCGGTTTCGTTGCCGGTTTCCGATCAGGAGCGCATCGGGCGCGCATGATCCGGAATGGTGGAAACCGATCTTCCGCCAAGGCTGTGCGGTGCTTCAGGTCCCGTCGTCGGCGATCCCGGCCCAACGCCCCTCCGCCTCGTGTCGTGGTGATCGGGGCACGAACGAAAAACCCCAGGATCTTACTGAGATCGCTGGGGTTTTTGGATCGGACTGGTTGCGGGGGCAGGATTTGAACCTGCGACCTTCAGGTTATGAGCCTGACGAGCTACCGGGCTGCTCCACCCCGCGGAAACGGGACACGCGGGGTCTCCGCGCGAGCGCGGTGTTTAGCAAGCGCGTCCCTGGTTGGAAAGGGCGGTATGCCGCCTTTTTCGTCGGAATGGCATACTATGCGCCAGACCGCTGTGGGATGACCGCATAGAAGCCCCCGCATGAACGACAAGCCCTCCGCCGCCGTGCACCCGGATGTTTCGGTCAGTGACGCTCTGCTCAACGCCGCGCTGGATGTGCTGGGCGAGGCGCGCGCCGCGCTGGACGATCCGGCGCGAACCGACGCGGTCGCGGTTCACGACTATCGCAAGGCGATGAAGCGCTGGCGCGCGCTGCTGCGTCTTATCGACCCGTTCATTGCCGACGACGGGCAACGGCTGCGCCACGAGGCGCGCGATCTTGCGCGCGAGCTCGCCGGTGCCCGCGACGCCCAGTCGGCGCTCGACGCACTCGGCGACGTCGCCGACGTCGCGACCCTGACGCCGGGATCACGTGCGGCGATTCTGCGCCGGGTCGCCGAGGTCAAGCAATCGGCCGAGGCGACGACGCTGACCGACGCGATGCGCGGCCGTCTGCGCGCGGCGCTCACCGTCGCCGAGCTGGCAACGGTGAGCTGGCCGCTGTCGCGGATCGGATTCTCGGACCTCGCCCGCGAGCTCGCGGTTGCCTACGCGCGGGCGCGGGACACCATTCCGGCGGACTGGACGAACGCCTCCGCCGAACAGCTCCACGAGCTGCGCAAGCGGGTGGTCGCGCACCGTTACCAGATGGAGCTCGTCGAGCCGTTGTGGCCGCGCATGGGAAAGCTGTGGATCGGCGAGGCGCAGCGGCTGCGCGACCGGCTCGGCGCCCATCATGATCTCAGCACGCTGGCGGGGTTGCTGGCGCCGCACCAGCTGCTGGCGCGCTGGCGCTCGCGCCTCAGCGCGCCGATCGCGGCACGCCAGGCCGCGCATGCAGCGGCGTCCGCCAAGCTCGCCGGCCGCCTGTTCGCGGAGCGGCCGAAAGCCTTCCGGCGCAGGCTCGAGGCGCTGTGGGAGAGTGGTGGCGGCTGAGCATCCCGGCTCCGCAGACTGCGGACGCGATTTCACGGCCAGGACGCCCGTCGCTCGAGACCGCCAGATGCCGGAGCGATCCGGCGGACAGCGAAACGCCGCCGGAGGCGAAGCTCGCGGCGGCGGTCGTGTGATTTCTGATCGGTGGAGACTGTCGTGTCGAGGGGGGGGGTGTCTGCCCTTCGCAGGCCTGGCAGCGACCTACTCTCCCAAGTCTTGAGACTTAGTACCATTGGCGCAGGGAAGTTTAACGGCCGAGTTCGGGATGGGATCGGGTTCAGGCTCCCCGCAATTACCACCAGGCCGGCGAAAGACAGAAGCAGCCCTCCGGATCGCGGATCCGGATGTCTGGAAGCAAGCTGGTCGATCTGGTCATTGGAAGCCGAGGCTCAGAAGGCCCGAGTCCCGGCATGGGCATTGACTAATGAGAGCGATCAAGCCGATCGAGCGATTAGTACCGGTAAGCTCAACGCGTCATTGAGTTTCGCGCTTACACACCCGGCCTATCGACGTGGTGGTCTACCACGGCTCTCAAGGGAGACCTCGTTTCGAGGTGGGTTTCCCGCTTAGATGCTTTCAGCGGTTATCCCGTCCGTACATAGCTACGCTGCACTGCGGCTGGCGCCACAACAGCTCCACCAGAGGTACGTTCATCCCGGTCCTCTCGTACTAGGGACAAATCCTCTCAAGTCTCCGACACCCACGGCAGATAGGGACCGAACTGTCTCACGACGTTCTGAACCCAGCTCACGTACCACTTTAATCGGCGAACAGCCGAACCCTTGGGACCTGCTCCAGCCCCAGGATGTGATGAGCCGA
>Ga0181526_10002780_pt1 | contig 14828 bp, 9 predicted proteins | sample PEATcosm2014_Bin_35_FD_119750 | JGI IMG/M metagenome (GOLD analysis project Ga0181526, IMG submission 119750) | Peatland microbial communities from MTU Mesocosm Facility, Houghton, MI, USA - PEATcosm2014_Bin06_30_metaG | ecosystem: Environmental > Terrestrial > Soil > Wetlands > Peat | place...
GCGCAACGGGATGCCGGAGCCGGTGATCCGCGAGGCGATCCAGCTGATCGGCCGTCTCGCCGACCTCAAGTCGCCGCTGCTGGCCGACGAGACCATGCGCGCGATTTTCGCCCGCGATTATCGCGACAAGTCGAAATCCGCGGGCAAGATCGTCTTTGTCGGCCTGCACGGCGCCGCCGGCGCGGTCGATTGCTATTCCTTCGAGGCGGCCGACGGCGCCTTCCGCTGCTTCGATCCCAAAGCCGCCGCCGAGCCCAAGGGCGCGGCGCCGCAGAGCCTCGGCGACAGCGGCGCGACCAGCGTCGGCGGGATTCTCGCGCCGATCAAGGGCGCCCCGGTCACTTCGCTGTTCGGCATGCGCTTCCATCCGATCCTGCACATCCTCAGGCTGCACGCGGGGATCGATTTCGGCGCGCCCGTCGGCTCGCCGGTGCGCGCCGCCGCGGACGGCGTGGTCAAGATCGCCTCGGAAGTGTCCGGCTTCGGCAACCATGTCCGCGTCCAGCACAAGGGCTTCGAGACCTCCTATTCGCATCTGTCGGAAATTCCCGCGGCGATCAAGCCCGGCGCCGAGGTCACCCAGGGCGAGATCATCGCGCTTTCCGGCAACACCGGCCTGTCGACCGGGCCGCATCTGCATTTCGAATTCTATCTCAACGGCGTGGCGGTCGACCCGATGCCGCACATGGGCACGGAGGTCCAGGCCTCGGCGGGAAGCCTGGCGCACGGCGCCGCGGCGGCGCCGAGCCCGGTCGCCGCGACGGGCGCCAGCGCCGCCGAAATCGCCGCCTTCCCCGCCGCCAAGGCGATCGTCGACGCCGCGCTGGAGGAGGCGGTCAAGTGAGGCGGCTCGTCCCCTAACCGCCGCCCACGATAATTTCGCGCAGCCCGGCGCCGTCCGAAGGCGCCGTTGGCGCCTCGGCGTCGCAGACGACGACGATCAGCGAGACGTTGTCGCTCGCGCCGCGCCGCAGCGTCAGCGCCAGCAGGTCGTCGCAGGCCTGCTGCGGATCGTCGGCGGCGAGAGCAGCGGCGATTTCGGCGTCCTCGACGTGGGCGGTGAGCCCGTCGCTGCACAACAGGAACCGGTCGCCGGCGAACGCCGGCCCGTCGACGATTTCGAGTTCGGCCTGGTCGGCCGCGCCGAGCGCGCGGGTCACCACGTTGCGGCGCGGCCAGGTTCGCGCCTCGTCCCTGTCGAGCACGCCGCGGTCGACGAGGTCCTGCACCTCGGAATGGTCGCGCGTGATCTGTTGCAAGGCGCCGCCGCGCGAGAGATAGACGCGGCTGTCGCCGCACCAGACGCAGGCGAAATGAACGCCGTGCACCAGCACGGCGACGAGCGTCGTGCCGACGACCGAGGCGCCGCGCGAACGCGCCAGCGCGCGCAATTCGGCGTTGACGCCGACGATGCGCGCCTCGAACTCGCCGAGCAGCGCCGCCCCCGACGGCTGCGGCGCGAGCGAGGCCAGCGCGCGGACGACCGAGCGGCTCGCCACGTCGCCGCCGCCGTGGCCGCCCATGCCGTCGGCGACGGCCCACAGGCCGATCTCGGGCCGCACCAGCACGCTGTCCTCGTTGAGCGTGCGCACCTTGCCGACATCGCTGACGGCCGCGGTGCGGAACCTGAAGGCGCCGCTCATGGCGCCGGCCCCTCGACGCCGGCCGCCGCGCGCGCGAAATCGCCCGTCAGCATGTCGGCGAAGCGCTCCGGCGCGGGCAGGCCGACCAGGGAAAGGGCGAGCGGCGCGAAGCCTTCGCCGCCGATCGTCCACCAGAAGGACTGCGAAGCGAAGGTGCGACGGTGGCCGAACCGGCGCGCGGCGCGAAAGGCGAGCGACAGGCTCCGGTCGATGTCGCGCACCAGCACCGCGCCCTCCGGCAGCTCCTCGATGCCCGCCATTTCGTCCGAGCGCGGCTGCAAGGCGGGCGGCGCCATCGCCGCGACCCGCGCCGCGATCGCCTCGAAGGAGGCGTTCGGATCGAGCGCGTCGAGCAGGATCGCTTCGGCGGCCTCGCACCAGGCGTCGTTGGAATCGAGTTCGGGCGGCGGCAGCGAGGCCTCGCCTTCCCCGGCGAAGACGGTCAGCGGGAACGAACGTCCGACGCCGTCGACCGAAGGCATGAAGGCGCCGATCGTCGCTTCGCCGCAAAAATCGGCGCCGAGCCAGAAGCGCCAGATCGGCGCGCGATTGTAGGTCTCGCTCCACGCCGCGCCGAGCGTCTGGCGCGCGGTCGCCACGCTCGCCTGGAGCCAGGGCTCCCAGACCTCGAGCAGTCGGCGCGGCGCCCCGGCGGCGACGAAATCCCGCTTGGCCGGCAGTTTGCCGAAGAGACCGGCGGGCATCGGACCTCACAATCCGTTAGGGCACTTGAACTGCCGCAGCGAAGCCATGGTCAGCGGATTGACCAGCGAAGCCGAGGTGAACTGGTAGGAGACTTCGCGTCCGCCGACGACGAAACTGACCTTGACGGCGTTGCCGTTCTGGATCGACGAGCCGGCGTCGACGAGGCGGAACAACGCCCACGCGCCGGAGCGCTCGAGATTGGATTTGCCGGTCGGCAGGTCCGGGGCCATGACGATCGAGGCCGCCCCGGCGCCGGCGCCGGGCCATTGCACCGTCGAAGCGGCGTTGGCGCCCTGCTGCGCGACGACGGTCGCGCCGTTGATCGAAAGCGTCGCGGTCGTCGCGTCGCCGCTCAGCGTCAGCGGCTTCACCTCGAGACTGAGGTTGGGCTGATTGCCGCCGGTCGGGAAGAAGGCGTCGCGAATTTCGGCGGCCTGCTGGAACTCGCGCAGCGTCGTGTCCGACAATTTGCGCGTCAGGTTCGGGTTGGGCCGCCAGGTCCAGGTCTTGCCGGTCAGATTGACCAGCGGCGCGAGATCGGCCGCGAAGAACCGATCGATCACGCCGCCCGGCGCGAACAGCCGGGCGAAATCGGCCATCGGCACGTCGCGATCGCTCTTGGCGAAGGGATAGCGGTTGACGGCGACCTGCTGGCAGGGCGCGGCGACCTGCTCGGCCATGGCGTCGGAAATCTGGGCGATCGAAGTGGCGTTGGCGTGCGCCGCGGCTTCGCCGGCGACCTTGTCCATCATGCCGGCGAGCGGCTGCGGCAGCCGCGTCACGTTCGCTCTCAGGCTCGCCACCTGCACCTCGACCTGGGCCAGCGCTTCCTTGGCCTGGGCGGGATTGTCCGCGGCCAGGGTCTCCTGGCGATAGAGTTCGTTGAGATTGGCCAGCAGCGCGTCGATCGGCCGCGAACCCGCTTCGCCGTCGACCAGGATCTGGAACGGCTTGAAATTGGCTTCGATCGACGCGCCGGGCACCTCGGGGGGCGGTTCGCCCGCCTTGCGCTGCGATTTCATCGCCAGATCGACCGCCATGCGGCTATTCATTCCCATCCGCTGCTGCGCCACTCGGAGGGCGTCGCTCTCGGCTTCCGTCTTGACCGCGCTGTTCGCGGGCGCCGCCTTGCGCTCGCGCGTCAGCGCGGTCTCGTCGCGCACCGATTCGAAGATCTGCTTGATCGGCGAGGTCGGCGCCGAGGCGGCGCTGAGCGCCAGATATTTCGGCGCGTCGGCGAGCAGCGGACGCAATTGCAGATTGCCGAGCGCGACGTTCCAGGCGGCGAGAAAATCCTTGCCGTAGAGCTCGAGAATGTCGGGAAACAGGCTCGCGTATTGCTGCTTGACCGCGCCCTGGTCGCCCGAGGCGCCGAGCACCCAGTTCTCCTTCTGCAATTTGTCGGCGATGGTCGGCATGTGATCGAGCAGCGCGGCGTAGAAGCCCGCGTAGGTGAAGAACGCCGGCACGCGCACCGTGTCGAGGTTTGCGCCGTTCGCCGCCTCGAACACCAGCGGCATGTCGGGACCGCCGCGCTGCGAGGCGACCCAGTCCTCGATCGCTTCGTTGTGCGCCTCCGACTTCAACAGCGTGTAGGCGCGCTCGGAGACGCGCATGCGCGCCAGCGTCGCCTGCGCCTGTTCCACCAGCGGCCCGTTGAGCGAGACGTTCGCCTTCCCCTCGACGTCCATGTCGAGCATCGCTTCGAGGTGCGCCCGCAGCAGCGCGCGCCCCTGTGCGTAAGGCGCGCCGGGAAAGGCGCGCTCTTCCCAATCGCGCGCGAACCAGCTGACGATCAGGTCCTTGTCGACGCTCGGCGCCTTGGCCCCGAGCATGAGGTAGACCTTCAGCGCTTCGTAGACGAAAGTCGGGTCGGCGATGTTCTTCTGGATCTGCTGCTCCAGCGAGAGGACCAGCCGCGGCCGCATCAGACGCTCGAGCGCCTGCTGATAGATGAGATCGGAGGCCTCCTGCAGGCGCGAGCGCTGGCCGAGGCCGAAGGTCTCGGCGATCGGCGTCGACGCGTCGCGGCGGGCGTAGCCGACCGGCAGGTCGGGCAAGGCGCCGATCAGCTCGTAGATCGGCAGCAGGTTGGGGTCGGTGACGGTGTCTTGCTTGATCAGCGGGCCGGCGGCGGCGGCGTAATCGGCGACGCCGCGCTGGGTGGCGGCGATCAGCGCCGCGTTGCGCGTGTAGCTCATCCACCACAGCGCCAGCATGCCGACGGTGGCGAGGCCGATCAGCGCGAACGCCGCCGCCCGCAGCGCCAACGAGCGGCGCACCGCGGCGATGTTGGTCGACACCCATCCCGCCTCGCCGAACACCACCTTGGCCAGCAGGTCGTGGAGGAAGTAGCTCCTGCCGACGCCGGAGAACGCCGCCGCGCCGAAGCTTTCGACGCCGTAGCTCCGTTGCAGCGCGCCGATCACCGAATCGAAGGGCGTGCCCTCCTGCGTGCCCGAGGTGAAGTAGAAGCCGCGCAGCGTCGCCGTCGTCTGGTAGCGCGTCGGCTCGAAGATGCGATTGAGAAAATCGGCGATCGGCCGGCGGATGGCGCTGAGCTGGGCGGGCAGGCCGAACAGGATGGCGCGCGAGCGCAAGTCCGGCTCCTCCTGCAGGCGCTCCGGCATTCGCTCGGAAACGCGCCGGATCAGCAGATCCATCTCCTCGGGGACCTTGCCGACGTTGTTGGCCTTCTTGTCGGCGGTCTGGAACGTCGCGCCCCACACCGCTTGGCGCTTGGCCTCGTCGAGATCGGCGAAATACTGGGTGAAGCCGACGATCAGGTCCATCTTGGTGAAGACGGCGTAGACGGGGAAGTCGATCTTCAGTTCGTCGTGCAATTCGGTGAGGCGCTTGCGAATCGCGTCGGCGTGCGCGGCGACCTCGGCGGCGGAGAGATGGAGCACGTCGGCGATGCTGATGGCGACGATGACGCCGTTGATCGGCTGGCGCGGGCGGTTGCGCCGCAGCATGTCGAGAAAGGCGAGCCAGCTCTTGCGATCGACCTTGGCGTCCGAATCCTGGGTGGTGTAGCGGCCGGCGGTGTCGATCAGCACCGCCGCGTCGGCGAACCACCAGTCGCAATAACGCGTTCCTCCGACCCCCTGGATCGCCTTGGCCGCGTTGTCGTCGGCGAGCGGAAACTTCAGGCCGGAATTGACCAGCGCCGTCGTCTTGCCGGCGCCGGGCGGGCCGATGATGAGATACCACGGCAGATCGTAGAGCGCGCCGGCGCTCGACTTCGCCGTGCGCTTCAGCGTGGCGAGCGCGTCGGCCATCTTCTCCATCAGGATCGGCGCGTCGCTCTCGTCGGCGGCCGGCGCGGTCATCGCCTTTTCCAGCGCCGCGGCGGCGCGGCGGCGGCTGACGATCCGCCAGGCGATCGAAGCGCCGACGATCAGCCAGATGACCAGGATGATGGCCAGGCGCGCCCCGACGCCCTCGAACGGCTGCGCGTCGCCGATCGAAACCAGCGGGCCGCCGAGCCAGATCAGCGCCGCCAAGACGAGGGCGGCGACGACGCTGAGCGCGATCCAGAGCCAGGCGACCATGGTCATGGAAACGGATTCTCCTGCCTCGCCAGCGAGACCTGCCCTCGGGTCCGATCAGTCGGCGCGCGGGATGGAAATTTCCACCCGCCGGTTCTTCGCCTTGTTCGCCTCGACGTCGTTCGGCGCGACGGGATTGTCGGCGCCCTTTCCCGCCACCGTCAGGCGGTCGGGTTTCGCCAGATCGCCCTTGAGAAGCGCCGCGACCGACTTCGCCCGCGCTTCCGAAAGCTCGAAATTCGAGGGGAACGCCACGGTCTTGATCGGATCGCTGTCGGTGTAGCCGTCGACCCGGATGGCGCCCGGCTCCTTGTCGAGCGACAGCGCGATCTTCTTGGCGATCGGCGCGAAGCTCGCGTTGACCTGCGCCCCTCCCGAGGGGAACAGCACCACGCTGCCGATGCGGATGAAGATCGTCGTCGCCGACTGGTCGGCGTTGACCTTGCCGGCGAGGATCTCGTTGGCGAGCGCGGCGCGGATGCGCTCGAGCTGCGTGGAGGCCTTCACCACCGGGTCGGGCGGCGGTTTGACCGCGGTCTCGCGCGCGATGGCGATTGGCGTGTCGGGATGCACCTGCGCCATCGTGAGCGCGACCGCCTCGGCCTGGCCGCTCAGCGCGTCGCGCAGGAAGATGTAGGCGCCGAGCAGGACGACGCCGGCGACCGCGGCGACGGCCCAGACGGGAACCTGGAGCCGGCTGCCCGCCAGGGCGATGGTCTGGCCGCGCCAATGCGGCGACAGATCCTCGTTCGTCTTGGGTTGAGCGCGGCGGATCGTTTCGTAGAGGTCGCGGCGCACGCCCTGCAGCGCGCCCGCGCCCCCCGAGGCGCGATAGACGCCTTCGAAGCCGAGACTGAGGCAGGCGTGCATGATTTCGAGCAGGCCGAGATTGACGGCGGGCTGCTGCTTGGCGCGGTCGAGCTCCTGGAAGAATTTCACCCCGCCGGTGCGTTCGCTGAAGAAGCGCACCAGCATGCTGTATTGCGTCCAAACCCGCCGATCCTCGCTCGGCAGGTTCTGCACGATGTCGTCGGCGCAGGCGGCGAGCGCGTATTTGGCGACATTGACCTGATCGGCCGGCGCGCCGGCGGCGCGCGCGTCGACTTCGAACTGCTGGATCGCCTGCGCGACCTGATCCATGAGCTGGCCGGGGCCGGCGCGCGACAGCGAGGCGCGCAGCCGCCCGAGCAGCAGCAGCAGCGACGCGGCGGCGCGCATCAGCGGGTTGGCGGCGACGGTGACGAGATCGACCGACACGTGCGGCGAAATCGGCGCCGGCGTCATCGGCGCGTTCGCCGCGCTCTGCTGCAGGTAGGGATTGACCGGCGGCGGCGTCGGCGACGTCATCCAGCCGTCCCAATTGGCCTGCCCGCCCGGCGGGGGCGCTTGCGGCGAATAGGGCGGCGGCGCATAGGCGGGCGGCGGGGGATAGCTCACCGGGGGCGTCGGCGTCGAGGCCGGCGGCGCGCCCCCGGCGGGCGGCGCGGGATTGGCGCCGGGCGGATTGGGCGGCGAAGGCGGCGCGTTGCGGCGCCCGCCCGGATTGGGACGGATGATGGTTCGATCGCGACGGCCGAACGGATCGTCGTTGTCGGTCATCGCCGGTCTTCCCTGATCGCCCACAGCTCCATCTGGAGTTCGGGCCAATCGCCGGCGAAGTGCATGCCGATCGCGCTGGCGACGCTGAATTCCGGCCACAGCGGCGAAGTGCGGTCGAAATAGAAGTAGACGTGGTCGGTGATGGCGCGAATCTGCGGCGGCGGGGTCGGCAGATGCACGAGGTTGATGCCCGGCAGATGGGCGTGGACGATCTCGTTCATCTTGGTGTTGGGTCCGACCTTGAGGAACGCCGGCAGGTTCTGCTGGATCTCGGTCAGCGGCCGGCGCGCCGACACTTCCAGCACCAGCGTCGCGTTGCGGAACAAGGTGCGGTCCTTGATCGTCGAGATGAAGGCGTTGGGCGCGCGCTCGATGAGCTCGAGGCGGATGGCGCGCCGATCGAGCCGGGCGCTGAGGAAATCTTGAATGTCGCGCAGCACCGGCGCGAACACGCTTTCCAGGTCGTCGTGGTTGTACATCCCGTACTCGCGCGCGCGCCGCTCCTGGGTGGCGAAGGTCGCCAGTTCGCCGGCGATGCGCAAAAATTCCTCGTACAGGCGCTCGGGATGGACGTAGCGCGAGGCGCGAAAATGCCTGAGCACGGGCGCTTCGCGGTTCAGCACCTGCAGCATCAGATAGTCGGCGCTCTGCAGGCCGCCGCCCGCGGTCGCGTCGCTGGCGTAGCGCGCGAGTTCGTCGAGCTTCGCGCCGATCCAGCCGACGACGCGGTCGAGCCAGCCCTCGACCGTCGGATGCGCGGCGCAGACGAGGAGCGGCGGCGCGAATTTTTCGTCGAACACCAGGGTGCGGTCGTGCACCTCGACGATTCGCGCGATCGGCAGGCCGACATAGCCGGGCTTGGCGGTCTTGCGGATTTCATAGGCGAGGCGCGGATAGGCGACCTCGATCTCCTCCTCGATGCGCAGATGCGAGGTGGAGTCGATGACGGTTTCGGCGCCGACGACGTAGCGCGCGGCGTTTTCCGCCCTCTCCGGGCTGACCTCGCGCGAATTGTCGGCGCGCGCCGGCATGGCGAGCCAGACGAGCTGGCCGGCCGCCGCCTCCGGCGCCTCGATCGGCGCCGGGGCGGGGCTTTCGCCGGGAAAATCGAACAGCCCGCCGTCCGGCATGATCCCCGCCGCGCGGCGCAGCGCGAATTTGCTCTGCTGGGCGAGGTCGCGGTCGATCTCCATCGTCGCGAAGCCCCAGGGATAGGGCGTCACATGGCGCGTCCGGCTCTCGATCGCGCTCTCGAGGTAGCGGTCCCCCTGCTGCAGGTGATGCGGGCGCAGAAAAAGCCCCTCGGTCCAGTGAACTTTGGCGTTCCACGACATGCCCGCTCTTCCCCATCCCGCTCCCGCGCCGCGGCCACGCCGCCCCGCGCCTTACGAATTCCGCTTCTGCAATCGATCGTAAGCCTCCGCGAACAACGCCATGAACGCCTCGAGCAGGCGCCCGTCGGCGCGCTTGGTCTTGGCGCGCCACCGCTCGACGTAGATGTCCCAAAGCTTCGCCTTACGGGACCCCACCAGGGCGCCCAGACCCCGGTCCGACTCCACCGAGCGGTCGATCTTTTCCGGCGCGAGATCCTCGAACAGCGCGTCGAGCGCGCTCTGCATCGCGCCGAAAGTCAGGATCTGGTGGGTCTTGAGGTCGGAAAAGCCGCTCTCGATCGCCGCGCGGGCGTCGAGATAGGCGCGCGTCGGCGGACCGAACATGATCGCCAGCGCCTCGTCGGGCGATCCGGTGAATTTCAGCGGATTGTTTTCGAGCGCGCGGATCATCGTGCGGCTGGACGAGCGCATCAGCGTCTTCGATTCGGCGCGCGAGGCCAATAATTGCGCGAGGTTCTCAGCGGTCAGGCGAAGCGCCAGGCCGATTTCGTCGGCGAGCGCGTTCGGGTCGCGGCCGGCGATCGCGCTCTCGGGGATTCCCGCCGCCGCGGCGATGCGGGCGATCAGCTCCGAGGCGGGAGCCCGCGCGGACGTCTGGGGCGCCTCGGGTAAGGACGGAGGCGCCGGCGCGGGCGCCGGCCGGCGCGGCGTCGGCGCGGCGGGCGCGGGCGCCGGCGGCGCGACCGGCGGCGCCGGGGGCGCGCGCAGCCAAGCGTCGTCGGCGTCGGCCGGCGCGGCGAATAGGTCGGCCGGGGGATCCGCCGGCGCGACCGAGGAAGCGAAATCGAGAAAGTCGGCGGCCGGCTTTTGCGGCTTTTGCAGGCGGTAGGCGCCCCGATCCTCGGGCGCCGCCGCCTCGCCGACCGCGCCCCAGACGTCCGCGCGCCCCCCCGCCGCCGTCGCGGGCGGCGTCGAAGCGCCGGCCGCCGACGCCTGCCCCTCGACCGCGACCGCGACGAGGTAGGGACCGATGGTCAGGCGATCGCCGCTGCGCAGCAGATGCGGCGCGTCGAGCCGAAACGCCGCGCCGTTGACGAAGGTGCCGTTGGTCGAGACGTCGTGCAGCCAATAGCCGCCGTCGCGAAACCGGATCTCGCAATGCTTGCTCGAAACGTGGCGGCTCGGATCGGGCAGCGTCCAATCGAGATGCGCGTCGCGCCCGATATCGAGACCGCGACCCTTGACCTCGACGCGCACCGGCCCGCCGTCGGGCAATCGATCCATGTTCTCGATCGACAGTCGAAGCGTCATTCTGTTGCCCGGACCCGAGAATGAACCATGGAGCATTATCCCGTTCTTTTCGGCGAGCCGCAAGGATCGCTGCGACGACAGGATCTCGCCAACGCGGAACGACGGATCGGGAAGGAGGCCGGGGCCGCGGATTCATGCACCGAGGCCGGGTCCGCCCGGCCCGCCGCGGCGACGGGCGATCGCGGCGACGAACGACGCCTTTGACGGATCGTCGTCCACGCAATAGGCTCGAACACGACAATGGCGGAAAATCGTCGCCGCGTCGCGGACGCGAGGGAGGATATGGCTCAATCGACGCAATCCACGTCCGCGAGTGTGAAATCGCCGTCGCCGGGCGCGCTGCTCGAGGCGGTCGGGCTGTCGCGCTCGTTCGGGCCGATCGAAGTTCTCTCCGACGTGAGCCTCGTGTTCGCGCCCGGTCAGGTTCACGCGATCATCGGCGAAAACGGCGCGGGCAAATCGACGCTGATGAAGATCCTGTCGGGCCACCTCGCGCCGAGCCGCGGCGTGCTCCGGCTCGACGGCGTCGAGGTCCATCTGCGCGGCCCGGTCGATGCGGAAGATCGCGGCATTGCCCTGGTCCACCAGGAGATCATGCTGGCGCCGGACCTGTCGATCGCGGAGAACATGTTTCTCGGCCGCGAAGTCTGGCGCGGGCCGACGCTCGACGACAAGGCGATGAACCGCCGCGCCGCGGAGGCGATGCGCGCTTTCGGCGTCGAAGTCTCGCCGACCGTTCCGGTCGCCCGGCTGTCGATCGCCCGCCGCCAGCTGGCGCAGATCGCGCGCGCCCTGCTGTCGCCGCATCGCGTCGTCATTTTCGACGAGCCGACCGCGTCGCTGACGCCCGTCGAGACCGAGGCGCTGCTGGAGCTGATCCGCGGCCTCAAGGCCCAAGGCGTCACGGTGCTCTACATTTCGCACCGCCTCAACGAGGTCAAGGCGATCGCCGACGTCGTCAGCGTCCTGCGCGACGGGCATTGGGTCGCGACCCGGCCGGCCAGCGATCTCGAACCGCTCGACATGGCGCGCCTGATGGTCGGACGCGATCTGCTCGCGCTCTACCCGCCGCGCCCGCCCGCCCCGACCGGAGAGCCGACGCTCGAAGTGTCGCATTTCGGCGCCGAGGGCTTCGCCGAGGACGCGAGCTTCAGCGTGCGGCCCGGCGAAATCCTCGGCTTTTCCGGACTGGTCGGCGCCGGTCGAACCGAATTGTTCGAAGCCTTGTTCGGGCTGCGCAAGGGCGGCGGCGAAATCCGGCTCGGCGGCGCGCCGCAGCAATGGCCGAACGCCCGCGCCGGGATGCGCGCGGGCGCCGTCTATCTGACCGAGGACCGGAAGAGCAAAGGCCTCTTGCTCGACGAGACGATCGCGACCAACCTGACGCTGGCGGCGCTGGAGAAGTTCCAGCGCGGCCCGCTGGTCGATCGCGCCAAGGAGGGCCGGGCGCTCGACGAGGCGATCCAGCGCTTCGATATCCGGGTCGGCGACAGGAACCTGCTCGCCGGCCAGATGTCCGGCGGCAACCAGCAAAAACTTCTCTTGGCGAAGATGATGCAGCTCAATCCGCGCATCGTCGTCATCGACGAACCTACCCGCGGCATCGACATCGGCGCCAAGCAGCAGATTTATCGATTCATCGCGGCGCTGGCGGCGGAGGGACGTTCGGTCATCGTCATCTCGTCGGAAATGGCCGAGCTGATCGGCATCTGCCATCGCATCATCGTGATGCGCAACGGGCGGGTGGTCGGCGAGGTGGCCGGCGAGACGATGAACGAGCACGCGATCGTCGTGCTCGCGACGGGCGTGAATACCAGCGGCGAGGGAGCAGGGGCATGACGCAGGCGGTGCACGAGGCTCCGGTCGCCGCGCCGCGACGGCGCGTCAGCCTCGGCGCGATCGCGCCGTTTCTCGCGCTGGCGCTGATCTGCGGCCTTGGCGCGCTGGCCAACCCGCGCTTTCTGAGCTTCGACAATCTCACCAACGTCCTGGCGCGCAGCACCTTCATCGCCACGATCGCGGTCGGGCAGACGCTGGTCATGACCGGCGGCGGGCTCGACCTCTCGGTCGGCGCCATGGCGGCCTTGGTCTCGGGCCTGACCATCCTGTTCCTGAACTCGGGGCTGATCGACAACATGCCGCTGCTGATCGTCTGCGCGATGGCGCTGTCGCTGGCGGTCGGCGCGCTGTGCGGCTTGTTCAACGGCCTGACGACCACGCTCGGCAAGATCGAGCCGTTCATCGTGACGCTCGGCACGATGGGCATTTTCCGCTCGCTGCTCACCTGGCTGGCGCAGGGCGGCTCGATCACCATCACCAACCCGGATGTGCGGGCGGCCTACCGGCCGGTCTATTTCGGCGACCTGTTCGGCCTGCCCTATCCGGTGCTGGTCATCCTGGGCGTGGCGGCGATCGGCGCCTTCATCCTCTACGCCACCGCTTACGGGCGGCACGTGCGCGCGGTCGGCTCGAACGAGGACGTCGCGCGCTACTCCGGCATCAACGTCGCGCGCGTGCGCACCATCACTTACGTGCTGCAGGGCCTGTGCGTCGCGATCGCGGTCATCGTCTACGTGCCGCGGCTGAGTTCGGCCAGTTCGACCACCGGCCTCGGCTGGGAACTGACGGCGATCACCGCCGTCGTCGTCGGCGGCACCCGGCTCAAGGGCGGCGTCGGCTACATCTGGGGGACGATCGCCGGCGCGCTCATCCTCGAAGTCATCGGCAATATCATGCTGTTGTCGAATCTGGTCAGCGAATACCTCATCGGCGCGGTTCAGGGCGCAATCATCATCATCGCGATGCTGGCGCAGCGCGGCCTGACGCGCGGTCGATGAGGCAAACCGAGCGGCCTGGGCGCCCGCCCGGACCTTCTCACAAGCGGGAGATGAAACATGAAGCGTATTCTGGTTAGTCTGGCGGTTCTCGGCCTCTTGGCCGGGGCGGCGCAGGCGCAAGAGAAGAAGACCATCGCGGTCTCGGTTCCGACCGCCGACCACGGCTGGACCGGCGGCGTGGTGTTCCACGCGATGCAGGAAGCCAAGGCGCTCGAGAAGAGATACCCGGGCCTCACGGTGATCGTGAAGACGTCGCCCGACCCCGCCGCCCAGGCGAACGCGCTCGAGGACCTGTCGACCCAGGGCATCGACGCTCTGGTGGTGCTGCCGCACGATCCCAACGTGCTGACCGACCCGATCCGCAAGGTGAAGAACAAGGGGACGTTCGTCACCGTCGTCGACCGCATCGCCAACGACCGCTCGATCTACGACCTCTACGTCGGCGGCGACAATCCCGGCCTCGGCGCGTCGGCCGCCGCCTTCTTCAAGCAGAAGATGCCCGAGGGAGGCGACATCGTGGTGATCCGCGGCCTGCCCATCCCGATCGACGCGATGCGCGTCGACGCCTTCAACGAGGGCATCAAGGGCACCAAGATCAAGGTGATCGACAGCCAGTTCGGCAACTGGAGCCGCGACGACGCCTTCAAGGTGATGCAGGACTTCCTGACCAAGCATCCCAAGATCGACGCCGTCTGGTGCCAGGACGACGACATGGCGGTCGGCGTGTTCGAGGCGATCGCCCAGACCAAGCGCACCGACGTCAAGTTCGTCGTCGCCGGCGCCGGCAGCAAGGACATGGTCAAGAAGGTCATGGAGGGCGATCCGATGATGCCGGTCGACGTCCTCTATTCGCCGACCATGGTCGCGGTGGCGATGGACGTGACCGCGCTCGGCCTCGAGGACAAGATCCCGGTCAGAGGCGACTACATCCTCAAGGCGTCGCTGATCACCAAGGACAACGCCAAGGACTTCTACTTCAAGGACTCGCCGTTCTGATCGGCGCGGGATGGGGAGGCGCGTTCGCGCGCTTCCCCTTTTGGACGTCGGGACGGAGCGCGCAGGCGCGCGTCAGGAGGGGATGATGGCGGGCACGGTCAAGGGTCCGGCGATATTTTTGGCGCAGTTCGCCGGCGACGCGGCGCCGTTCAATTCGTTCGACGGCATGTGCCGCTGGGCCGCATCGCTCGGCTACGCGGGCGTACAGATTCCGGCCTGGGACGGGCGGCTCTTCGACCTCGCCAAGGCCGGAACGTCGAAGACCTATTGCGACGAAATCGCCGGAATCGCGGCGAGCCACGGCCTGGCGATCACCGAGCTCGCCACGCATGTGATCGGCCAGTTGGTCGCCGTTCACCCCGCATACGACGAAGCCTTCGACGCCTTCGCCCCCGCGGCGACGCACGGACGCCCGAAGGAGCGGCGGCAATGGGCGGTCCAGCAGATGCTGCACGCCGCCAAGGCCTCGCGGCATCTCGGCCTGGGCGCCCACCCGACTTTTCCCGGCGCGCTCGCCTGGCCCTATCTCTATCCCTGGCCGCAACGCGCGCCCGGCCTGATCGAGACCGCGTTCGAGGAGATGGCCAAGCGCTGGACGCCGATCCTCGACGCGTTCGACGAGGCCGGCGTCGACGTCGCCTACGAGATCCATCCGTGCGAGGACCTTTTCGACGGAACGAGCTTCGAGCGCTTCCTCGCGGCGGTGAAGGGGCACCGACGCTGCGCCATCAATTACGACCCTTCCCATTTCGTGCTGCAGCAGCTCGACTATCTCGCCTTCATCGACATCTACCACGAGCGCATCAAGGCGTTTCACGTCAAGGACGCCGAGTTCAACCCGACCGGACGCCA
>Ga0181526_10002781_pt1 | contig 14827 bp, 14 predicted proteins | sample PEATcosm2014_Bin_35_FD_119750 | JGI IMG/M metagenome (GOLD analysis project Ga0181526, IMG submission 119750) | Peatland microbial communities from MTU Mesocosm Facility, Houghton, MI, USA - PEATcosm2014_Bin06_30_metaG | ecosystem: Environmental > Terrestrial > Soil > Wetlands > Peat | place...
GTAGTGCGGGCCCAGCTAGTTGGCAAGCTGACAATCGGCAGGACTGATTGGAGGTCAGCTGGCACCTGGCTCATCTCGTTCAGCGAATCTGGCGGCCAGCAGGAAGCCATGCTGTTGATGCCGGAGCACAGCTGGATGCAAACCGAGTTGGGCCGCTTTGTCCTGGAACCGGAAGCGCGGCGGCCATGGGTTGCACGGCTTGTGCTGAGATCCGTGCAGCAGGAGTAAATCACATGCGCTATCGGAAAGGCATGATCGCGCTGAGTGCGACGCGGGATTACCCGCTGCTTCGCCGTGTGCTGTACAGCAGTTTCGTCACACCCGCTCAGTTGTACCAATTCATGAAGCTGGACTATTGCGCGTCATCGCGCAATGCATTCGACAACCGGCTGCGACGTTTGCTGGCTCACGACCTGCTGGTACGACATGAGATTCCAAGCATGAACCGCGGCGTGGTGTATTCGATATCGCGCGCTGGAGCGTCGGAATTGGTTGGCAGAGGAGAGTATTACTCCGGGTCCACGGACATCGGCAAAGAGTCTAACGGTCACGTGCAACACGCTCTGGAATTGAATGACATTCACCTCGTGCTGAAGCAGGGCCGCACACTCGTTCGTTGGACGCCTGAGTCTGACATCCGATCGCGCAACGAATTCACGGAAATTGGATACGTAAAGGATTACGACGCGGTGGTTGCAGTTCGTTTTGACGAGCACGAACATCGCTTCGCCCTCGAGTATGAACGCACCCAGAAAGCAAATGCGCGATACCAGGAGATACAGAAGAGGATCCAAGCTGAGACCGACGTTTGCCACTTCTTGTATCTTGTTTCCAACTATGACCTGTTGCTATTCCTCGTAAAGAAGTTCGAAAGCTGTAGGCGGCCGGTTTACTTCGGCCTACGGCAGGATTTCCTGACTGAGGGCCTTCGCCTGTCCGTCCAAGGCAACCACTCGCCTGTGTCCACCACCTTTCTCGCCGTGCTAGAGCATGGCCTCTCCCGTCCGAGTGGAGGGCGCATATCCGCTTCGTAAAATGGAGTCCGATTTACCTATTGCCGTGGGTTTGAAGTGGGATTGGAGTGGAATTGGCGTGAATCGAGCCATTGCAACCTGTTCATCGCGCGGCGGTTATCGGTTGACTATACCCTGTCATGGTGCTCAATTTCCGAAAAACGACGGAAGAGTTGTGACGCATTGTGCGGGATGTTGCATGAAGTCTTGCCGCCGTTTCCGCGAGAGAATGTTTGCGATTGTCGGCTGATGTTGCGTGGTCTTCCCCATCTAGTGTGTCGCGCAGAAGATGAAAGCTGTAACTCCAGTCTTAGACGTCTCACAGCAGCGCTCCGCCACTGTTTTACGCCGTGTCGGATCCGATCCTATTCAGGTATGAATTCCGAATGACACGCCAGGGCGAATCTCATGTTAGTCACTCGGATGAGGTAAATGCCTGCCTCTGACTTGTGAGCAATGCGCCTAGCGGATACAAAGCCCTACTCCCATAAGCTGCCCCTCACCGCGCTTCAACACAAGTCCCGTCGTTGCCCTAACAACGTCGCAGATTGCCGGGATCAGACCATCAAAGACTTGAAAGGTCGACCATGCGCCGTAGCCAGCCCACAAAGTGTCGAGTTCCTGCTCCACGCTACGTAACGCCTCAGCGATCTCAGGACTCTGTTCGAGGAGGCGGTAGTTTTCCGGAACATTTTGCAGAAGAGGCCAATGCAATCCCCGGCAATGTCCGAGCAGGTACGAGAAGGATTGCAGAAGCGGAAGAGCAGCGTTAAGTCCAACCGTCAATGCGTTCTGTCTGCCCTGTTCAGTTGGCGCAAAGGCATCCTTGGTTCTGAGTCGGGCGTCTGCTAGACCTACAATCGCCTGTCGCAAACATGCCTTCAAGTCGTGCACTTGGTCGGGATAAGAGTATGCAGCGAGACGACATGCTGCATATTCGTTCCAGCTTATCTGTAAGCAGAGGGCCAACGGTCGGGATAGAGGCTGATGCAGAATCTCCCCGGGCAGTGCCACGGCACGTTGTTCAAGATCGTGCACGTGCGCGCACTCATGAACAAACATGTACGTGCTAGTGTGATGAAGCGGGGCCTCTCGATCGAGAATCTGAAGAGCGGCATCCACAGGGAAGAATATGTGTCCCCCTATTGCTCCGCCTCGCAGCGTTGTAATCATCCTGCCAACGACGGTTTCGCGCATTGCGGCAGAATGGTCGCTCTCATACCCCGCATCGAAAGCACCCAGCGCTGTTGTTAGATTTTCGGTGACCGTAACTCCTTCAAGCCGGGCAAGGCTGAAGTCCCCTTCTTCTTGCACACTTTGCAAGAGCATCTGAAGACGCGCACTCAATGCGTCTTTTTGATGAGGGTACGGCCATTCCGCCAAATGCAAGGGTATGGGTTCACGTGACATCTGGAACGATGATATATCCTGTCGCCCAATTCCCTGTGAGGCCGTAATCCAGTATTTCTTCACACCGTCTTAGGCGGGAGTTCGGAGGCGTAACCAGACAATAAGTCGGTGCCGTTGGCATAACGGAGGTCATTCCAACAGGAGATGACGTACTTGAGAGAAGAGGTGACTCTGGAATTAAAGGCGTTAACTTCCGAATCTGTTTCGACGAAATGAGGACTGTTTTTCGCTTTCACAACCATCAGGTGAAGACTTAGCCGCAACGCCTCCGCCAATCGGAGGCCGATCATGTAGTTGCGCATCAGTTGGTAATAGAGATCGCATTCTGGGGCTAGAACCATCGGCACAGGCATCGGAAAAGCCACGAGTTCGTTCAGACCCCGAGCCCAGTATTGGCAATATGGACGCTTGCGCCTGTCCACGTCAATCTCAGGGCACCTCTTATCCTTAAATCGGCTGCACGTACCCAAGCGGCTGTGACGCTTGCACTCGATGACTAATAGCGACGATTCTGTGAATACAATCACATCAGGTTCGGTTTTCTGTCCTTCCGGCCTTCCGTCTCGATAATCCTCAACCGCGGAGAGCACGTCAGACAGCGGAGCCCACTTTGAAGCTGAACTCGTGTGGATCTCCCAACCCCACAGGACCAAATGGGCACCGGCGAGCTTCTCGCGCGGAATCGCCAAAGAATCAGCGAGTACTGGACCCAGCGCCTTCGCTTGTTTTAGACCGACGAAGCAGTCCCAGGTCAGCTTGTCTTCCGATATAGGGCTCAGGATCTTCTTCTGCGTGCGCTGCGGCAGCAGATGGTACACCGGATGGTTGAGAGGGTTGACGACCACGTTGCACGAATCAGAAATGTCGATTTTAACAGGGCGCGCAGTCCCTTCGTCCTAATGCCAGTCAACTCGGCCACGATCCAGAAAGACAACTACACTTCGCTGCCTAAGAGATTGCACGACTGAGTTCCACAGATTGGTGGCAAGGAATGCGAGCTATGTGCCTGCATCCTTTATATAGTGATCTTCATAGAGATCCTCCCGACTAACGATGTTCCTCTTGGTTTCCTTCTTTTTGTCCCTCGTTACCTCCAACAAAACAAGAGGCTTAACCGACTTGGCCATCTTCCCAACAGGTGGAGATGTGCCCCATTGATGTTGTCTTGGTTTCAACAAGCACGACTTGGGCGAATGCCCGGAAAGGATAACTGCGGTGTTTGGACGAATGATGGTTGAACCGGTAGTGCAGCTCGACCCCGGAGTCGACCTGCAAGCAGCAATAGCCGAACTAATAAAGGCCACCGAAAACGTCGAGATCGTTCGTTGGATCGAGTTGCCGACGTCGGTCCTGCTGTTCTTGCTCGTGCCCGGAGATCCGGATTCTGGGGCGGTCTATGTCCTAGACCGCAAGAAAGGAACCTGGTACGCCGTGGACTTCGAGGACGAACAATTCGGCGGGTACAGCGTAAGCCAACTCGAAATGCTCCTGAGGGACTGTAACTTCCTCGATCTCATTGAGCGACCGGGACTTTGGCGGACCGGTCTGCAGTGGGTGGTACTGCCCGGAATGGTGCCTGAGGCGGCCGTTTGACAGAAAAAATATTCCGGGTTATCTAACGACACCCACATCCGGAAACCGTGTGGCGAAATGGCGAACACGAGCCCCGGATTCGCGAATCTGCCAGAAGGAGGTGATGGGGTAATGGTAATGGCACCGACAATCACAGCAGCCCGGCAGGTCGTCGAGGATTACGAAAGGCTGTTCGTCAACCGGCGTGCGTACACGATGCAGTCCCTGCGTCCGCACCCGGGGACCGGGCGGCACTACTACTTCCGGCCAAGCAAAAAGGGAACAGACCTACCCCTAATGCTGACAGAGGAAACCATCCGCCAACACTTGGAAGGCAAAATCACGGTCGGCCTGTACGCCATCAACCCCGCGACCCAACGCTGTAAATGGGTCGCCATCGACGCCGACTACAAGAACTCCATGGAGGACCTGCTGAAGCTGCAGTACCACCTCACCCAGGACAGGGTGGAGCCGGCTCTGGAAATGAGCAATCGCGGTGGGCATCTTTGGATCTTCCTGGCAACGCCCCTGCTGGCGAAGGAGTGCCGAATCTACATCCATGATCTTGCTCTGAGGTTGGGGGTGCCGGTGAAAGGCTCAGGCCTGGCAGACGGCATCGAGGTGTTCCCGAAGCACGACGCTATCGGCCCCGGAGAGTTTGGCAACGCCATTCGCGGACCAATGGGAATCCACCGTGGTGCCAATCGTCGCTTCTGGTTCTACGGCGCCGATTACACGCTGGAGGACCAGATCGCATACCTCAACCGTCTGCGAAAAGTCACCGAGGAAGAACTGCGGAGGTTCATTGCCGGGAAGGAGCGTCCCGCGGCAGTCGCCTCCCCTGCACCGCCGAGAACCACTCTACCTCAACGTAGGCATGGCCATGCCGAGCCGGACTTTCGCATCTTGGCGCACGTTGGTGTTGTGCGGAAGGTTGGAAGGAACTACATCACGCGCTGTCCATCCTGCTCGGTCAGTGGCCACGACCGGAGCGGCGACAACCTGGCCATCCTGATTGAAGATCCCCGCTTTTACAAATGCTGGGCCGGCTGCAGTAAGGAGATGATTCGAGCCGCCCTTGGCTGCCCGATTCGCGTTCGGAGTTCTGCATAAGAAGAAGGAGAGTTGCTGGCATGAAGCAGAAGCGAGTGTTGGACCAAATGGGGCTAAGGCTCTCTCGGCAGGCATTGCGAGTGTTGAAAGAACGAGGAATCTTTGCCCATTCGCCCGTGAGCCTGGAACACCAGCGCTTGGCGAAACGCTATGTGGTGCGTGGGCTGGAGTCGGGTGGGGCGGTCGCAGACCTGGGGCGATACGTTACCTTCGCACGAGAAGATGGCCCGGCAATCGAGTGTCTGCATCCGGTAGAGGCAATCGGAGTGAACGGCCTTCATGCGGTCCTCGTGGCGCCGGTACTGGTGAGAATCGAGATGTTGCGCAAGGGACGAACCTACGAACTATTGATAACCCGGCATTGGCCGGGAGAGGTAAGCGACGGCAAGCGGCCTCCACTAGAGACAAGGGTTCTGTTTCGCGGCATTCACGGGCGGCTGGAATTGGATCTGTCAGGCAAAGACAAGAACCAAACCGGTGCTGTATTGCCGATGTTTTATACGCTCGCCGGCGAAGAAGTCACTATCCCAAAACGGTTTCACGAGGCAATTTGTGCCATTACCAAAGCGGTGAACTGCGTTGGCTGTTCGCATCGTCATTTTTCCAAACAGTCTAAGAGAGACGAAATACGCGCTGCGAGCGGCGTGCCCGCAAGTCGAAACAGCGAGGAAAGCGTGCCCGCAGCTGAGAGTGGGGTGAGAGGAGTGGAGCGGATATGCATGGAAGACTGAAGAACTACGCTCTGGTTATCTGCCTGTTTGTTTTTCTGTTCGTATGCATTGGAAATGGTCTGCACCTGACTCCGGGCGCGGCTTTCATTGGTGCTCTGTCCGGCACCCCGCTTGTAATATTTGCTTTCAATCGCTGGAGCGATGCCCGATGTCGGAGAGAGGAGGGACGCAGAGAGGAATCCGCTTCCGAGATCGTCCCACTGCGCGAGCGGCCATGAGATTTCTGCTGCGTCTGCTACTACTGCTCGTTCTTAGCTCCTTCCTAATGAGGCACTATGGATTCTTCCTACGCGAGAACCTTTGGCATGTGCATTCGGCCGGGAAGGGAGAACTCCTGAACCCTCTTCCTGGGATAACCAAGGATCATCCGCAAGTGGGATTAGGGGAGGCGAACCTGCCGCCTGGAGTGTTGCCGCGCCACGACCTGACGCCAGGAGCGATGGATCTGCGCGTTACTCAAAGCAATATCAGAGATACCATCTGTCGGCGACGCTACACGGCGACTGTGAGACCACCCTTCGAGTACACCAATGCGATGAAACACCATCTCATGCGTGTGTATGGGGTTAGGGGCAGCATCCACGATTACGAACTTGATCACCTTGTACCCCTGGAACTGGGCGGCTGCCCGAACTGCGAGACCAATCTCTGGCCGCAATCCAGGAAGGTATTCCCAGGGGCGAATGAGAAGGACGAGGTCGAAGACTATCTGCACCATCAAGTCTGTTCTGGCGCGCTGCTGTTAGCTGAGGCACAGCGAGAAATCGCCTCCGATTGGTATGCGGTGTACGAAAGAATTCACACGCGGACGACAAGGCAGCAGTAGGAAGGGCAGCAATAGCGAGGTTGTGTATGTCAGCGGTAAAGCAAGTCGTTGCAATCAACGAAACCGAAGCCACGCGGCTGGAGGGTTCGCAAGCCGGATCGGTGCCCGTGCCTGGAGAGATCGGGGGCAGCAGTTCGGAACTCGTGCGCGCGTTGCGCCGGCGCCTGCCAGATGAACGGCGAGCAATCACCCATCATTTTTCTATCGCGGGCCAGGAGGGATATCTCACCGTCGGCGTGTACGACGACGGCTCACCGGGGGAGATCTTCGTCAGGATGGCGAAGGAGGGTTCGACGATCTCCGGGCTCATGGATTCGATTGCGACCCTCGTCTCACTCGCTTTGCAGCATGGGGTGCCGCTCGACTTGCTTTGCGCAAAATTCAGTCACACACGCTTTGAGCCCAGCGGCTGGTCAGGAAGTCCAAAGATCGGCTATGCCACATCACTGATGGATTACCTCTTTCGCTGGATGGAGCTCAAGTTTCTCAAGAAGGAGCAGGGAGAGCTGTTCGAGTCCCGTCCAGTGTCGATTCATGCCACGCCGCCCCCGAATGGCAAAGGAGCGGTTGAAGCGCTCGGTGAATTCGTGCAATTCGGAGATGCGCCTGCCTGCAACATCTGCGGCTCGCTAATGGTACGTAGCGGAACCTGCTACCGCTGCACCTGCGGGAATACAAGCGGCTGCTCCTAGCAAGCCATACGCGGCCGGCTTCTTCTTCTTCTTTTTGAGAGACAGCCGCATGCGTAACCCATGCCAGTGAAGCTTGTGCGGTTTTACTGTCGACCAATATAAAAGTGTGAGGTCCAGCGAACATTGGAATCGAGCTGTCTAACGGCATAGAACGGAATCACACCTTTGTTCGACACGTCCGCAGCGATCCGGTACGTGCCGGGCGATAGGTCGATATTGATTGATTTCCCGTTTGGGATTATGTAGTCGCGCTCGGAGGGGCCGCTGAGATACATATGAAGTTGGTATCCGGTGGCGTTCTCAATTGACCATCCTGGATTTTGACCGCGAGTAGTTGAGGTCTGAGTAGGAACCGGGAGATCCTGGTGCGCACCATTGGCGATTCGATCGATCTGGCTTCGAATCAAATCCGGACTGGAGGGACCAGGCTGATGTTCACCCATCGAGGAAACGACGGAGCCCGTAACCTCGGCATGGTAATTACGCGAAGGAAGCACCTTAATGTGAAACTTTTCCCGGGCACCTTCGGATCCGGTATTGACGACAATGTCGTAGTCATGCGGGGGTATGCAGAGAAGGAGATGGCCGGGCGCATTTGGAAATGAGGGGTCGCTGCCGAGGGGGGCGATTGTAGCCGAGAGCACTTCAGGATAAATTCCGGAGGGAAAGACTATGACATTAATAACTTTTGGCAAAAAATTCTGAATGAACAGAAGGGAGGTGGATGCCCCTAGAAATTTACTGCAAGATTCCGGCAGCCTTATGTTGCTTTCCGAGGTGTTTATTTTGATTTCTTGTTCCGGATCGCTAGAGCGGCTGTTTTCTTGCGCAGGCGCGGCAACCGCACCGGCTATGATAATTGCGAGTAGTAGCCTCAGCGTCAAATAGCGGTTGCGAACCGGGCGTAGAAGACGCCAACGTGAACCCTTCATAGTCAGGCTCCTTTTATGTGTGCCACAATACGCTTAGGGCTTTTGAAGGTCAAGAATCATTGTTCTTGAATCATCTGTTCTTGATCCAACAGGCCCGCGACCACTCGCGCTTTGCCGTCCACAAACCCGCCAGGGGCGGTTGAGGCGCTCGGTGAATTTGAGCAATTCGGAGATGCACCCGCCTGCAACTTCTGCGGTTCGATAATGGTCCGGAGCGGTACATGCTACCGCTGTATCACGTGTGGAAGTACCAGTGGGTGTTCGTAGCTAGGCCTGTCCCCTCGAACAGAAGAAGAAGAAGAAGAAGATCTGCTGCTGCTACCAACAAATCGCGCTAGAATTACGCAAGTTGCGTTACGCATCTCGCGTAATGCGAACTGGCACCTATGAAGAACCCTTTCGAATACGGCGCCGTGGTCCCTCGGTTCCGACTGGCTCCGAGATCGGCGTGTAGTCATGGTCGATTCCAGAGGTCAATGCGGAGCTATGTAGAAGTGTGAGGACCAGCGAGCGTCACCGAGCTGTCTCACAGCGTAGAAGGGCAGCACGCCGTGACCCACATCGGCGGCAATGCGATAACTCCCCGCTGGCAGATCAACAGCAACGGAGCTTCCGTTGGCAATGACATAGCTATGCTCAACTGGACCGCTCAAATACAAGTGAAGCTCATACCCTGTGGCGTTTTGGATCGACCAGCCGGGCGTTTGACCGGGAGCAAGCGAGCTTTGTTTAGGAGCCGGAAGTTCTTGATGAGAGCCCTGTGCGATTCGGTCAATTTGCGTCCGAATCGTATCGGCACTTCCCTCAGTGACAGGCTTTTCATCCTTGGGGATCGCCAGATCGCTCGTACACTCTGGTGAACTAGATCCGATATCAATGCAGTAGCCAGTCCCTTTGTCACCCAAAACGTCGTAACCCCCCAAAGCATCGAGGCCTACACCGGAAGTCATCACTACATACCGTGCCACAGGCAGAACGATCGTCATCATTCCTGGTAGACACTCGCGGACGTGGCTATTGACTTTATCTTCAGGGGCTTCCTGGAGGAATTGTCCCCTCGCTGAAATTTCACCATCAAACATTGTTCCCTTTGTGGAGGGAAAGCTTGACGCTAAACTGATTTGGACCCTGACTACACCCTTCGTGTTGTTGGAAATGCGAATTTGCGTACCGCTCGGAGCGAATCCGACCCCCCAGCCGCATTCATCCGCCACCTTCAACACCTTCAAGGCTGGATTCTCTGAGCCATGAGCAGCGGTATTCTCCTGCGAAACGCCGGCCGCGCGTGCCGTACCGCCGCTGCCTGGAGATGCGGAGACATTGGAGCCACGGTTGGACTCCCTGCACGTGGCAGCAACCGCATCACGGAATCGGTCTACTTGAGGTTTTGAGTACAGGACGAACCAATATCTCTTAGTGAGGGAATAGAGGGCGATCTGGTCTTTAGCCCCCAACGCACGTTGGTCTACACGTTTGAGCTGGTCGCAGGACCACACATATTCACTCTGATGGTCACCACAAGTCCGTTGACAGGGAGATGCGCAATCATCTGGTCGAAATTCAACCCGATTGGGTGAGACATACATGTTGCCTTTACAAAACCAAGGGACGTCCTTGCTGCCGCCGTCAAGCACGGCGGGAAACGAAAGTGCAGATCCTGGCGTTGAGCTATCGGATTGGGAGAAGGCTAGTGTTGTCAAAAGTCCAAGAGCCAGGGACAACAAAGCAAGGCGCAAGAAATACATTGCGTCCTCCTCTTAGAGAGAATCGGTCGAAAACGCAATCAGCCGTACTGCTGGCGACGTCACCTCTAAAGACAACACCTTCTGCACGTGCGCAGTTCTCTGGCGCTCAAGAGTTCGAGGTCGGTCCCGGCATCCACTTCGTCCAGATCGACCTTCAATGGTGAAGGCAACTATACGCCGCATCAGAGCAGGCATTCAAAGTCCTGTTACATGCCTCCACGCAATCCTTATCAGCGGGCCTGCAGGCCTGTGCACATGGCGTCCAGTCACGCATACATTGCGCCGTCTTTGACGGCCAATCGCAGGGAGGGGATTCCTTTGGAGGGGGAACAGTTCTCTCCAATAGCTTCTGTCCGCAATCCGACTTCTGTAACCAAGCCTTCACCCCGTCATTACTAAAAACTGACGAAACATTGAAGGGTTTTTCTGCTGGGCCAATGGTAGTGTCGAGGTTGTACTTATGCCGAATCGTCTTGATTTGACTCTCGAGGCTGCGTATATCACTTCCGATATCCCATCCTAGAGCTTCGGGAGAATCAGCCGATGTTGCTGCGTTCGCGGGACGGGTCTTTCCTGTAGCAGATTCCGCAACCAGAATCGAAGCCTTGGATCCGACTGCCGCTCCGGCCGCGGCTAAGAAGTCCCATGCACGGTCCTGCACCTGGAGAAGGGCAACCGGCAGGCGGAGCCGTTGAAGATAGTCGAGTTGCTGATACAGAGGTAACAACTCCCGGCGAGCAGAAGCTGGGACGCCCGGATCGTTAATCCAGTCATACCAACCCGGTGCAACCACTGGGGGGAACTTACAGATTGCTGTTTGTGCAATAGCACATGGGACACTGAACGCGGCAAGTGCCAACGATAAAGCGACCACGCGGCGACGAGTGCCGATCATTTGAACCGGAATCTCCTTTTTGATCTCGAAAAACGGTACCATAGTACACCTCGTCTTGCTTGTTCGCGACACAGTAAAATGAATTGTCATCGGGAACACCCCCGACGGTCTTCCATCCGCACCGGCACCGCCAAAAATTGCCCCATTTGTGGCCTACGTTTGCAACACCTCTCCCTTGCCCAACTAGACGCCGGATGGTCTTTTTGCAAATGTCGGTGAGACCTATTCCCAGGTGAGCGCGGATTACAAACTCTTTCGGTTATAGTGGCCTTTCTTTTAAGCCGGTGTCGCACTAGTGCCAGTGTCGCATAGTGTGGACCAAAGCGGAACATTCGACGTAGCGGTGACCGACTCCAGTAACCCTCAGCAATTGCGCAGGAATATAACGCCGAATTGGCCAAGTGGTCTGGAATCAGCGCAAGTGCTAATGGGCAAAGTGTTTAAAGTCGGTTGCGATTAGGCTGCTTTGGGATGGTGTGCGCCGCTGGCGGCTGGCGGATGTTCGCGCATGGTTCGTGCAGGTTTGGGAGAAATATGCCGGTAGACCATGAAGATTATGGAGCGGCGGCTTTGACGCCGGGCCTAACTGCCTATATCGGGCATCCGCATGTAGGGGCCTGAGGAACTTGGGACAGTTGTTTGGCGTATGACGAACTATCCTTTGGAAAAATATCAATGAGACAATTTGTGACCAACACTGACGTCACTCCCGGGGAAAGCCGCATTATCATATATTTCAAGTCTTTTCGAGTGTAGAGAGGAACCTTGTATCTGTATGTCGATGACGCCACCGAGACATCCGTCATTTTGAGGCCATTTACCAGAATATGTGTTCGGACCCGTTGCGGTGATCTCAACCGGCGGCGGACAATTCTCCATGGCCACCGGCATTTGAAGCGTGAATACACACCTGCCTTCCTTGGCAAAAACCCAATCGCCTTCTAGAGGCGGAAGGCACTCTCCAGAGGGTTTACAGACCGGCGGTTCGAAGTGCGTTGTAACTGACCAAGTACCCTCCAGTTTGGCGCCATCGGAACGCTGTTCTGGACAATCTTGGCAGTCCCCCATTCGAGCCTTCGCACCATTGAGGAGTTTTACATCCTGATCGAGTTTACGAGACAGTACCTTAAGCGCGTCCAACTGCCTCTCTGTTACATCCTTTCCCGTGGATTGATAGGGTGAGGGCTTTACAGTGCCCTGAGATTCCTGCACCTCGTAACGGAGGTCACTCAACGGCTGCGGCTGGATCGGATTTAACGTGTTGTTGATGATTGAGGAAATCAGATAAGCATCCGTAAGATGCTCGGTTGCCGCAAATAGTGCTTCCCCCACGTCGACGCTTATTTCTCCTTTGCCAGCGAGGCCTGAAAGAAGTTGTAAACCAACTGCGGTTGTCTTGACGTGACCATCGGCATTGGAAATGTCGCCAACGTTTGTTCCCAAATCAAAACTCTTCTTGAAGTCTGTGGCTGTGTCATTCACCTTCGCAGCAAACTCCAACGTTTCGGTTTTGTCTTTGAAAGGAACCAGGCCCCTAATGCCATCAATAACCGCCTGCGTTTCAGCCGAGTCGCCACCAAGCCGTTGTATCCTGCCGATTATCAGATTCGCCTGTCCGGGGCCAAGTGAACCTACTCCATGCGGCAGGTAGACGCCCGCAATATTCATTGGTTGCACGGCGTTCTTTGCCACTTCGGTGGACGCAATGAGACCGTCGGCTGTGAGGCCTATGCTGCTGACGAGAGTATCCTTCAAAACTTCCCGACGTTCTTTGTCAGCTTCTTCTACCCACTTCTCAAGGTCCTCCGTCGTTACACCCGCTTTCAATCGCAGAACGCTTTGTTGGTCGGCCTTGACCCGTGCCCGAGCAGCATCCAGTGCTTGTTGCTTGGCAGCACAGTTAGCTCCCGGTGCGGCAAGCGAGGGGCGACAACCAAGAAACAGGACAAGCGTTATGAGGAGAGTGATTCGTACCAAAAGAACGGTTCGCAGAGACATGGCCAATCCTCCGCTATTCAAGTTGGCTATTCAGGCGGCATCAAGTGTAACTCACCTTAGCCAAGAACAGTTTCCGTTCTTCGCGTAGTAGGCGCCCCCTCGGGCGCACGCTGGCCCGCAGCGGTGCCAATGAACCAGTTGCACCACTGGTCGCGGCAGGTCGGGAAGCGCATCTCGCATGCGATCGGCCATAAGGACTGGCCCCCAAACGTCAGCGTGAAACCGCGCCCTAAGTTTAGAGCGTCTCGAACGGCACCAGCACTGGCAGCCCCAAAAAACCCAATCAATAGCCAGTTCACACTCTTCCACTCAACAGCGTTCAAGACCACTCAATCCATTGGAAGGAGGAACTTTGTCCCATGGCAAATGAAGAATCCTCGGCATCGGCTTTGGCACTGGACGTCAAAAAACTTCTTGCGGATCTGGAGGTTCCGTTTCCACCGGATCAGGTCCGGTGGCGGGTTACTAACACCACAAACGACAAGAAGCGCGGTCAAATCGTACCCTACGCCGATCCCCGTGCTTACACCGACCGGCTGAATGCGCTGTTCTCTCCGCAAGGCTGGACGCGGGAGTACAAAATCGAAACGATGAATAACATCACTCGGGTGAAGAAGGGCGAGAGCATCGTCTCGGGCAAGGTGCTAGTCACTTGCACGGTCACGATCCTTGGCATTGGGTCGCATTCAGGCACCGGCGAGGAATGGGCCGACGATGACAACGGTATGACGTCAGCCGATGCGCAGGCCTTCAAGCGGGCGTGTTCGTGCTTTGGTCTTGGCCGTTACTTCTACGACATCCAAGCCGTTTGGGTTGATCTGGACCAGAACCGCCAGCCGGTGAGAACAGCCGCGTTGTTCGCCTGGGCGCTTCCGGAGAACTGGCGCAAGGGAATGCGGCCTTCGGGTAGGAATGGCAACGGCAGCGCCGCTGCAGCGTCCAACGGCACAAATGGACGGAGCCAAGCCAACGGGAGCAACTCGCCTAAGGTTGCTGGAAACGGCCACACCCAGGCCGGAGACACCAAAGCCGACGCGAGCGGAGCCAACGGCGACGATCTCGATGCGCACATTCTGTGCCTGGAGAAGACTGTCGGCACAGTGTTGTACCGCAACATCCTGCGCGAGTGCGGGCGCGTCAACCAGCCAAAGTTGATCCGTGACCCCGCCGTCAAGCGAACCGTCCTGCAGATGCTCGAATCCGCCGCACGCGGTTTCACGCGATTGGAAGCCGTCACTAAGCGGCTCGACGCCAAGACCGTCGAGGCGCTTCTGGCCAAGCTCCAAGCCCCGCCTTTGGGCGAGATTCCGGACATGAAGACCTTGCAACACGTGGTCTTCGGCCTCGAAGAACTCGCTGGTTGCGACCAACACCACGCAGCTTAGCCAGTACCGCTACCACGAATGCGAGGGCACACGGATACGTGTGCTATCCGCTCCCTGACCACACCAGAAATGTCGTCCGCAACAACCTTCATACAAGACATACAGAGTCGGCAACGTGTCTATCAAGGCAGTCGCACACATCTCCCAGGTTCGCGGCGGCTCGCAAGCGCGAATCATGCTGGCCGATGACGGCAACAAGTACGTGACCAAGCTCCAGGGCAACCCACAATGCACAAGGGTACTGGCCAATGACTACTTGGCGTGCGGTCTGGCGCGGATGATCGGGCTCAGCGTGCCGGAGCCGGTCATTATTCTCGTGGATGAAAAGACGATCGTTGAGCAGCAAATTACCTTCACCCTGGCTGGCCGGGCGGTTGCAGCGCGCCCAGGGCTTCAGTTTGGTTCCTCCCTGGTGACTGGCGAGGTCTTGGACTGGCTGCCAGGGACAATGCTTGGGCGGGTCAGAAACTTGAGGGAGTTTGCTGGCCTGCTTGCTTTTGACAAGTGGACCTGCA
>Ga0181526_10002784_pt1 | contig 14813 bp, 16 predicted proteins | sample PEATcosm2014_Bin_35_FD_119750 | JGI IMG/M metagenome (GOLD analysis project Ga0181526, IMG submission 119750) | Peatland microbial communities from MTU Mesocosm Facility, Houghton, MI, USA - PEATcosm2014_Bin06_30_metaG | ecosystem: Environmental > Terrestrial > Soil > Wetlands > Peat | place...
CTCCGGCCCGATGTTGCCGAGACCAGGTCCGCCCCGCATGATGTTGACGAAGACGGCGGGAACCTCGGCGCCGATCATGTACGAGATGCCCTCGAGCATCAGGCTGAAGCCTGGCGAGCTCGTGAAGGTCATGCAGCGCTTCCCGGCACCGCCGGCGCCGTACATCATGTTGACGGTCGCAACCTCGCTGACGGCCTGCACGAAGACGCCGTCGAGCTGGGGCAGCACCTTCGCCATCAGCTCAGCACCCTCCGTCGAGGGGGTGATCGGATACCCGAAGACATGGCGGCAGCCAGCGAGGAGGGAGCCGACGGCCACGGCGTAGGTCCCCTTCACGACGAGGGGCTCGCGCACCGGCAACGGGAGGGTGCTGTCCGGCCAAGGTTCCGGCACAGGGGCATCAAAGGGCCGCGGCCCGAACAGTTCGGCCGGATCCACCAACTCGAAACCCGCCTCGTCGCCTTGCGGCCGGAGGCCATAGGGCTCAGGACAGGCGTCATAGCAGAGACCGCACCCGTTGCACTCGGTCAGGTCGAGAATGATCGGGACAAGTCCCGTCTCAGGATTGATCTCCGTGCCGAGCGTGAAGCAGTTCTTGATGCATGAGCCGATGCAGCGCCCGCAGCCCTTGCAGTACTCCGGTACGACGAATGGCTTGGGCTTCTCGGCCACTGTGCTCATGACGTCATCTCCTCGAAAAGCTCACGTCGCGGGGCGCCGGTGCTGCCGGCGCCCGCGACTTCTCGGCGAGAGGCTGCTCTCTCGATGGCCAACATCGGACGAGAAGCTCTTACCGACTCCATCATCAGCGGGCGGGGTCGACGCGGCTAGGGCCTTTCGGCCGGAAGAAGCCTCCTATCGGACAGGAATTCCCAGGTACGGGTCACCAGGAGAGCTTCGGTGACCTTCGACCCTACAAGTGAGCGCCCGGCTGCAGGAGACTGCAGTCGTGGCAGATTTGCGCGCGCAATCGGCAGCCGGCGCGCCAGACGCCGCCCTGGACGCCTTCCTGCACCCTCGCTCCATCGCCGTTGTGGGGGCGAGCAGCGATCCGAACACGATCGCCGGTCTCCTCTTCGCCAATCTCGTCGAGAGCCACTTTGCGGGAATGGTGCTGCCGGTGAACCGGAGCCATCGGGAGGTGCAGGGCGTCGCCGCTTACCCGGACCTGGCCTCCTGCCCGGTCGTCCCCGATCTCGTCATCGTCTGCGTTCCGGCGCCCGCTGTCGCCGGCGTGATCGCCCAAGCAGGCGATCTCGGCGTCGCCGCCGTGTGCGTCATCTCAGCCGGGTTCGCGGAGACGGGACCGGCGGGGGCCAGTCTCGAGGCAGCCCTCAGGCGGGAGGCGGCGGCGGGCGGCGTACGGCTCGTCGGTCCGAACTGCACCGGGATACTCGGAGGCACGGGCGAGGGGCGTTTCAACGCCACCTTCAGCCGGGCCGTTCCCGCGACGGGGCGCACGTCCCTGCTCAGCCAGTCAGGCGCCATCGGGCTCGCCGTGCTGGAGGCGGCTGAGGCGCGCCGCATCGGGATCGGTGGTTTCGTGTCGGTCGGCAACAGCGCCGACGTCGCAAGCAGTGACCTGATCCGATACTGGGGACACGACCCCGATACCGACCTCATCCTGCTGTACCTGGAATCCATTCCGGACCCACCCACGTTCATCCGGGTCGCCCGCCGGGTCGGCCGCCGCATCCCCATCGTGGCCGTGAAGGCGGGCCGCACCGAAGCCGGCTCCCGCGCCGCCACATCGCACACTGCGGCCCTGTCCGCCGGCGACGTCGCAGTGGACGCCCTGTTGCACCAAGCCGGCGTGATCCGGGCGCAGTCCATCGAGGAGATGCTCGACCTCGCCACGCTCTTGAGCTCGCAACGGCAGTTTCGAGGACGCCGCGTCGGCGTTGTCACCAACGGGGGCGGCCCGGGCATTCTCGCCGCCGACGCCTGTGAGGCCAACGGTCTCGTGGTGCCCGAGCTGCGCGAGATCACGGCGGGGCGCCTGCGGTCTTTGCTCCCGCCGGAAGCGAGCGTGTCGAACCCGGTGGACATGATCGCCAGCGCCACCGCCCAGCAATACGGTGAGGTCGTCCGCATCCTCGGGGCGACATCCGAGATCGACGCCCTCATCGTCATGTTCAACACACCCCTCGTCACCCGCTCCTCGGACGTGGCGGACGAGCTCATCGCCGCCCGCCCCGAGCTCGGTGAGGTTCCGCTCATCACCGTGTTCATGAACAGGGAGGGCCCGCCTCCCTCGCTCCTGCAGGCGGGCATCCCGTCGTTCGGGTTCCCCGAGAACGCCGCCCGCGCCCTCGGGCAGGCGGTCGCATGGGAGAGCCGACGAGGGCAGCCGGCCGGCACGGTCGTCCGTCCCGAGGTGGACGCCCGCCACGTGAGTGGGCTCGTGGACGCCGCCCGTGACCGCGCCCATGACGGCTGGTTGGCGGCGCCGGACTGCGAGGCCCTGCTCGAGGCCTACGGCATCGAGGTCGTCCGCTCTCGCTGCGTGCGCACTCCCGAGGAGGCCGAAGCCGCCCAGATCGAGCTGGCCGGCCCGGTCGTCGTCAAGGTCGCCGCCGCCATCCACAAACGCGACGTCGGCGGCGTCCGGCTCGGGGTGACGACGCCGGCGGCCGCCGCCGACGCCGTACGGGCGATTCGCGCCGACCTCGAATGGGCCGGGATGGCCAGGCTCGCAGGCGACCTCCTCGTGCAGGAGCAGATCGAGTCGGGGCAGGAGATGATCGTGGGCCTCAACCGCGATCCCTCCCTCGGGCCCCTCGTCGTGGTGGGTTTGGGCGGCACCTTCGCCGAGGTGCTGGGGGACGTCGCCGTTCGGGTCGCACCCCTTACCGACCACGACATCGGTGACATGCTGCAGGCTCTGAAGTCGTACCGGCTTCTGACGGGGTTTCGGGGATCACCGGCGCTCGATGTCGCCGCCCTGCGCTCGGTGCTTCGTGGCGTCTCGGCTCTCGGCGACGACCTGCCGGAGATAGCCGAGATGGACCTCAACCCGGTCTTCATCCTCGAGAAGGGTGCCGTCGCCGCAGACGTGCGCATTCGCCTCGCCGATCCGCTCGTGCACTGACGTCGGCCGCTCGTACAACTGCCCTGCTCTCCCATGGAGAACAATGGGGAGGTGGTCGACACCTTCGCCTCGCGATTCGCAGCCGTTCGATCCGTCCACGGACCCCTTGCGTGGGGACTCGACCCCTCCGGGGAGATTCTCGATCGCTGGGGAGTCGGGGACACGCCGGACGGGCTGGACCGCTTCGCCGACATCGCCCTCGAAGCAGCCGCCGGGACGGTCGGCCTCGTCAAGCTGCAGGCGGCCTTTTACGAACGACAGGGGTGGCAGGGGTTCCGCACCCTGCAGCGTCTGATCGCCGACGCACGAAGCACAGGGCTGCTCGTCATCGTGGACGCCAAACGAGGTGACGTCGGCACGACGAACGACGCCTACGCCGAAGCCTTCCTCGGAGCCGAGGCGCCACTTTCGTGCGACGCCCTCACGGTTCATCCCTATCTCGGCTTGGCGGCGATGGGCTCGCTCGTCTCGCGCGCCCACGAGGCGGGGAGCTGCCTGCTCGTTGTCACGCGCTCGTCCAACACAGAGGGCCGAGCGATCCAGTCAGCCGTCGACACGTCGGGTCGAAGTGTCGAGGAGGTGCTGCTGGGCGAGATCGGGAAGCTGAACACCGAGTTGGCGCCTGGTCAGATCGGTCCCGTCGGGGCGGTCGTCGGCCCGACACATATGGAGCCGACGCTCGATCTCCTCACTGCTCACGGCCTCTTCCTCGCCCCCGGCGTGGGAGCTCAGGGCGCCACATCCCATGACGTCGCCCGCATCTTCGCGAGCTGCCCCGACCGGGTCGTGCCGAGTGCCTCTCGGTCGTTGCTCTCGGGTGGTCCGGACGTCAGCCGCCTGCGCGAGACCGCAGCCGCCCTCGCCCAAGAGTTCCGCCAGAGCCTGCCCGGCTGACACGGTCACCGGCGCCTCGGCCGGGCGCCGGTGTTGGCGGTGGGCGAGGAAGAGGGCGTGAGCGCCCGCCTCACCCCAGGAGCGGCTGAGGCATCTCGGCGAGGGCGTCCTCGAGGACGCTGAGAGCCTCCGCCATGTTCGCCCTCCCGAACCCGAAGCGGACGTGAGCGGGCTCGTCGTAGACCGATCCGGGAAGGAGCAGGACGCCGGCGGCGGCGAGGCGCTCACAGAGCCGGTCGACGTCGCCGAGCCCGCTCACGCGGGGAAAGCCGATGGGGCTGGCGACGGGACGCACCCATTCGAAGACGTCGGAATGACGACGGAAGAAACCATCGAGCACTCCGAGGTTCCTCGTGACGATCCCGATGTTGCGGGCGAGCAGCTCTCGCCGGTGGCGCAAGGCGAGAGCCGACAGCCGCTCGCTCGGGCCACTGGCGCAGATCGTCGTGTAGTGCTTCAAGTCGATCAAGGCCTGTCGCACCCCTTCGTCGTGCGTGGCGATCCACCCGATGCGAAGCCCGGGCAGGCCGTAGCTCTTCGACACGCTGCCGAGGGAGATCGCTCCCCGATAGCGATCGCACGCAGCCGGGAGCCGGTCGCCCTCGTCATGCTCGAGCTCGCGGTAGACCTCGTCACAAAAGAGCGTGACGCCACGCTCCTGTGCGAGCTCGACGGCGGCGTCAAAGGTGGCCCGATCCATCAAGGTGCCCGTCGGGTTGTGCGGTTGGTTGAGGTAGAGGATGCCCGTGCCTGGTCGCAACAGTCGGCTGAGCGAGCCGAGGTCGTGCGCCCAGCCATCCTCGTAGCGCCGGCGCCACTGACTCACCTCGGCGCCCGTGCTGCGGGCGAGCTGTAGGGCGGACTCGTAGCAGGGCGACTCCACGACGGCGTGGTCGCCGGGACCGAGAAGGGCGTGATAGACGAGGAAGATCGCCTCCTCGGCGCAGCTCGTCACGACCACCTCGTCGGCGCGAACCGTCTCGTAGATGGCCGAGATCGCCTCCCGCAGCTCAAGAGAGCCGGACGACTCCGTATAGCCGCAGCGCATCGCCAGCAGCTCGTCGCGGGCGCCGGGCTCGAAGCTCAGCAACTCACCGATCGTCCGCGACTCGCAGTCGCTGCTCGACAGCATGTAGCGGGTCGTGAACTCGTAGCGCTCGTAGTACTTCTCGATGCGGAACGGAGTGACCTCCACAGCGCCCTCCCTTCTGTGACTCGTGAGCGTAGGCCACCGACGACGCCGAACAAGCCCTCTTCGTGGGCGCGCGGGCTGGGGGGTGCCCGAGGTCGTAAGGTCACTCCGGTGCTTTGCAATCACTCGTCGCCGGCGACCCTGGCGCGCACCCCGGTCGAGCGACGGCAACGTCATGAGAGCGGGCCGTCGCCCTCCCTGCAGGCGCCTGCCAGCAGCGCCTCGTGACCACCGCAACCGTTCCGTCCAGCTCCCCTCCGCGCCCGACGGAGGGCGAATGGGCCGTAGAGACCCACGGGTTGACGAAGCGCTTCGGCACGACCGTCGCCGTGAACGCCGTCGAGCTCCTCGTCCCTCGGGGATGCGCCTTCGGCTACCTCGGTCCCAACGGCGCCGGCAAGACGACGCTCATCCGCGTGCTCCTGGGACTGACGCACGCGGACGCCGGCACCATGTCTCTGCTCGGCTATCCCGTCCCCAAACATCGTGATGCCGCGCTGGCTCGTGTGGGTGCCATCGTCGACGAGCCTCGCTTCCACCGGCATCTGACCGGCCGGGAGAACCTGCAGCTGCTCGCCAGAGCGCGTGAGCCGGCCGCCTGGAATCGGATCAGCCCATCGCTCGAGCGGGTCGGCATGCTGCAGCGCGGCGACGACCGCGTGGCGAAGTACTCGATGGGCATGCGCCAGCGCCTCGGTGTCGCCGCCTGCCTCATCGGGGATCCGCAGCTGCTCATCCTTGACGAGCCGATGAACGGCCTCGACCCAGCCGGCATGCAGGACATGCGCGACATGATCCTGTCCCTCGTCGCCGAGGGGCGCACGGTCGTGTTGTCCTCCCACCTCCTCGACGAGGTGCAGCGGACATGCAACGCCGTGGCCATCGTGGACCGGGGCAACATCATCCGCCAGGGCCCGATCTCCGAACTGCTGGCGGGAGCATCACTCATGCTGCAGGTCGAATGTTCCGATCCCGATCGGGCTCGAGCCCTCCTCGAGCGCACCAACCTCGGGGGGCACGTCGAGGTGGGGACGCTCGGACTGGGAATCACCCTGCCGGCCGGCACGCCACGCGACGTCATCGCCGAAGTCGCCCGCGTCCTCGTGGAAGGCGGGATCTCCCTGTATCGCCTCCAGCAGATGCAAGCGTCCCTCGAGTCGTGGTTCCTGCAGGTCACGAGCCGCCTGGGGGCCCCCGAGTGACGGCGCTGCCCGACGTGGGCGAAGCGGGGGCCACACCGCCGGCGGCGCCCGCACGCACGCCGCCCGATCGCCGAGGATCCTGGATTCCCACCGGCGGCATGATCGCCACGAGGTTCATGGAGCTGCGCAAGCGCCGCGGCCTCATGGTCGCCCTTGTCCTCGTGAACATCGGCATCCCCACGATCTTCCTCGTCGTCCGCCTGCTCGCCCACGCCTTTGCACCGAAGTCGTACGGACCGGCCGGCGGCTACGACATCTTCGGCGGTCTCGTCGCCGGCGTGATGTACATCTTCGGCTTCATCATCGCTGCCACGTTGGGCTGCACGGCCGGATCCGTCGACCTCAGCGAAGGGGTGTTCCGCCATCTCGTCGTGACCGGCCGCTCCCGATTGGCGCTCTACCTGGCCCGCATCCCCGCCGGCTTGGCCATCGTGGTGCCGCTCGTGGCAATCGGCTTCACCGTCGTGTGCGCCGTCTGCGTCTTCGCTGCGCCCACCACGCTCAGCTACGACGGCGTCAGCGTTCCCGCCGGTCTCTCGCGGGTCGGGCTCGAGAGCTGGGCGGCGGACCACGCCGACGAGGTTCTCTGCAGCTTCAACTACAGCGGACCGGGCCTGCCGAACGTCCCGTGCGGCAACGGACCGGGTGGCCCCACGATCACCGGCTCGGGCCCAGGGTCGTCCGGGCAGCCAACGCCGGCCCAGCTACGGGCAGCCGCCATACAGATCGCCCAGCAGAACTACGCCAGCTACGCCGACGACTTCCTCTACCCGTCCGACTCCCTCATGATCAGGTCGGGGCTGTGGCTCGAGCTCGAGGCCACCATCGGCTTCGTCGTCGGTCTCGGCCTGGGTTCACTCCTTGGACAGCGGACCGTCTCTGTCATCCTCATGGTCGTGCTCGAGCTCATCCTGACGCCGCTCCTCTCGAGGGCCCATATCGCTCACCTCTCGAACCTGCAGCGCGCCGTGGTCGGCCTTGCCACCGCTCATCTGGAACCGGGGGCGCTGCCCTTCGTGTTCGGAGGAGGCGGCGGCGGGGGCGGTGGTGGTGGGCCGGGCCCCGGAGCCGTGTCGCTCTTGTTGCCGGAATCGAGGACCGTGGCGATCTGCGTCATCATCGCTTGGCTGGTGGGCTGGACGGCGATCGGCGCCTGGCGGATGATGACGAGGGACGCCTGAGAAGGGCGCCCCACGGAGCTAACGGCTCACGGTGCCCTGGGTTTCGAACGTCATGGCACGCTGCAGGGCGGCGGCACGTAATTCCGCCGGTATCTCGACCGGGCCGCCGATGCCGCCGGCGTTCAAGCCGGCCTGCGCCGCCTCCTCGACGATGCCGCCCACGAGGATGGCCAATTCGGGCGTCTTGTGGAACACCAACACACCGTGGTTGGCGAGCAGCACGGCAGGAACGCCAGGGGTGACGGCGGCCCGGATGTTTGCCACCGCCTGATCGGAACCGCGCGGGCCGTAGCCGGCCACTGGCACGCCGGTCGCCAGGCCGAACATCGCCAAGGCCTCGACCCAGCACCCGATGGGACGATGGGCGACTGCATAGGCGGTGGCGAACGGCGAATGAGTGTGCAGCACACAGCCGACATCGCGATGGTCGGCGTACATGGCGGTGTGCATGGCGACGACGGCACCTTGAATCGGTGGCAGCTCACCTTCGAGCAGGGCGCCATCGAGGCCGATCCGAACGACGGCCGACGGAGCGTGGTTGCGAAGCGACGGACCGGCCGTGAAGTACATCTCGTCGGCGCCGGGGACGCGAAGGCTGACGTTTCCGTGCCCATTTGCCGAGATCGCGCCGCTCGCGACGACGCGCTGAGCCACATCGACAACCTGATCGACCAAGTCTTTGTCCAAGAGAGCTCTCCCTCGATGTCGGAACGAAACAACCCAGCGCGCACCCTATCGATGGAAGGCCCGCTCCGCTGGCTGCTGAGCACAAGGGGGGTCGCCGGCCGTCTCGCCGCCCGTCGTCGGTCTGCCCGGCCGGCGCGACTCGGTGAGCTTCCGATCAGTCGCCGCCCGGCACCTCAAGCCTGAGGGACGTTCAGCCACAGCGTCATGAACGAGCTGTTTCGACTGGCGTCATAGGCGCCGAACGGTTCGCTTGGCCGGAACCCGGCGCCCGCGTAGAGCGACCGGGCGGGCGCGAACGCCGCCATTGACCCCGTCTCCAAACTCACCTGGTGAAGTCCGCGGTGGCGGGCGACGCCAAGGAGGTGATCGAGCATGGCGCGGCCGACTCCGCGCCCACGGGCTGCCTCGGCGACGTGCATCGACTTGAGCTCCCCACGGTGATCATCGAGCTGCTTGAGAGCCCCGATGCCGAGCAGCTCACCGTTGACCCTGACGCTGAAGAACGTGATGGCCGGGTCGAGGAGACCGTCGACCTCGAGGGCGTGCACGTCCTCTGGCGGGCTGTGCGAGTTGGCGAAGGCGAGATGGCGCTGCAGGAGCGCACGGACATCCTCAGCCCGGGGGTCATCGATCGCGATCTCGAATTCAGCCACCGACGCCGCCTCCCGAGGGCGTCGGTGTCGGGGCCGTCGAGGAAGCCCGAGCACCTGTGACACCGTCCCGGGCGGAACCGAAAAGGAGGCCCCTCAGCATGACGCGTCTGCAAGAAGCTGCCAGCGCATCGGCCATGATATGCGCCGGCGTACCGGTCGAGGGCAACGGCGGTGGGCGCCCTCACCCAGAGGCGGCGGGAATGAAGTCGACCGTCACGCACGGCTCGTCGCCGACGACCCAAGCGTCGTGCCCAGCTGCCACGACGTGGGCGTCCCCTGGCCCGAATTCCAGCTCGACGCCGTCGTCCATTCGGACGTGGAGACGGCCGGACACGACGTAGGCGACGTGGTGACCCTGGCACGAGTCGGTGCCGACGAGCGGCTTGACGTCGGTCGACCAGCGCCAGCCGGGACGAAAGCTCGCCCGGGCAATCGTGGCGCCCGTCAGGTGCACGAGATGTAGCTCACCATTGTCGAAGCTGCGCTTCTCGTCCGGTGTGTCGAGGTTCTTGCCTTCACAGATCATGACGCCTCCTTCGCTTCGGCTCTTGGCCGTCATGATGATCGAGCGACGCCGCCGGCGCATCGGGGAAAGCACGTACCTCGCAGATTCCCCCCGGCTACGTGGTCCAACCGATGCGGGACGGGCACAACCGGCTGATGATGATCGCCATGGGCCGTCGTGCACGGGCCATGAGAGCAAAGGAGCCCAGCGATGAGCCTCAGAACACAGCCGGAAGCTGCCACGACACGAACGAGGAAGCGGTCGTGGCTGGCCCTCGATGTCATGGTGACGGAGCTCTCGAGCGGTTCGGGGGGACGCCCGGTCGTGGCCGAAGGGGTGCTGCCGGAGGGAGCATCGCCCCCCTTGCACGTGCACCACGATCTCGACGACAGCTTCTATCTGCTGGCCGGCACGATGGTGCTGCGCTGCGGCGAGGAGGTGTGGGTGGCCGGCCCCGGAGAATGGGTGCCGTTTCCCCGGGGGGTGCCACACACCTTCCGGGTCATGGGCGGCCCGGCCCGCGTCCTCATGGTGCACGGCAACGACAGCTTCATGGGCCTCGTGCGCGACCTCGGTCAATCGGCAGAGGAGCCCGGCTTCCCGCGGCCGACGGAGGCACCAAGCCTCGATGAGCTGAGCCGCGCGATGGCGGCTCATGACATCACGACGGTCGGACCCTGCATGGAGCAGGACGAGGCGGAGGCCCTCCTGGCGGCCCTCACCGGTCGAGCGGGAAGCGAGCACGTCAGTCGCTGGCTCGGCCCGACTGACGAACGGAATGGATCGGTCGGTTTACCCGGAGCGCCTTGTCAAGCTCGCGCCGTGAGTGCCGCGAGGGCTTCTACCGCCCCACTCGTGGGTGCGATCGCAACGAGCCCGCGGTAGAGCTGGACGATGGTGGCACGATCGAGGGTCCCGGTCCGGGCCCGGTCGCAATGCGCCGACTGGATGGCGGCCTCGAGCTGGAACCGTCCGAGCGGAGCGCCAAGCGTGTGTGCTCGCCGCAGGAGCGCTTCGCCCTCGGCGATGAGCGAGCGGTCCCACAGCCCGGTGTCCTGTTCGTCGAGGGGTGGCCACGGCGTACCCGTCCGTGCCGGTGCCCGAGACTGTGCGAGCGTGAGCAGCGCTGCGAGACCCCAGGCCTCCGGCTCGGTGTCGAGCAAGCTCGCCGTCAGCACGGCGAGCCACCGGGCCTCCTCGGCGATCGATTCGCGTATGCGCTCGTGCTGATCGAGCCAGTCGATTGCATAGGCGCCGTAGATGGCTTCGAGCACGGCGGGCAGCCGCGCCGGGAGGTCCGTCCGCGTCGGCACCTGAAACGGGATGCCGGTGTCGCGGATGCGGCGCTTTGCCCGGACCAGGCGCTGTGCCATGGCGGAGGGCTGCATCGCGAACACGCCAGCGATGCGATCCGCTTCGAAGCCGAGCACGACTTGGAGCATGAGCGGGGTACGCACGGCGGGGTCGATGGCGGGGTGGGCGCACGCGAACAGCAGCTCCAGCCGCTTGTCGGGGATGGCGTCCGGATCGGGATCGGCGAGCGTGGCGGCGACGCCGTCGTGAAGTGGCGCCGCCGTGCGCACGGCCGCCGAGGCGAACAGGTCGCGTATCCGGTTGCGGGCCACGGTCACGAGCCACCCTTCCGGGTTGTCAGGGACACCAGTCGTGGGCCACGTGCGCAGCGCCCGTTCGAAGGCGTCGGCGAGGGCGTCCTCGGCAAGGGTGATGTCCCGTGTCGACGCCGCCAGCAACGCCACGAGCCGGCCGTACGAGGCCCGCGCAGCACGTTCCGCGGCCGCGCCGGCCTCGCTGTCGGTCACTTGACCGGCTGCGCGCCCTGCCATGAGCCGTCCACGTAGCGGGTCGCGGTCGGTCGGATCTCGATGTGACCCCAAGACACCGATGGTGCCCGCCTCGCCCACTCGATGGCGGCGTCGAGGTCGGGGACATCGATGACGAACGTGCCGCCGAGTTGCTCTTTCGTGTCGGCGAACGGGCCATCCTGCACGACCAGCTCACCGGCAGCAAGCGTGACCGTGGTGGTGGCGTTCGACCGCTGCAGCACCTCGGCGCTCGCGAGCGCGCCTGCCTCTGCGAGGGCCTTCGCATACGCCTGGAACGCACGCATCCCCTCGGCGACGGCCTCGGGGCCGAGTTCCTCCGCGGTCGGCTCGGGATAGTGGAGTAAGAGGGTGTATCGCATGACTGCCGTCCTTCCGGGTCGCGTTTCGATTCTGACACCGAAGTGACGGGCGAAGAGCGGCGAAATCGACACGGATCTCGTCGCAGAGCCACATCGCCGTGAGACGCCACGAAGGAGGCGCCGGCGAGGGCGGCGCCGGGATACCGTCTCGCTGAGGATGAGCTCGGACGAAAGATGAGGCGATGACAGAGAACGAGATCACGGTCGAGACCGACGACGGGCGGATGCGGGTGTTCCTCGCTCACCCGGACAGTGGAGGGCCGTTTCCGGTCGCCGTGCTGTACATGGACGGTGTCGGCTACCGCGAGCAGGTGAAGGCGAACGCTCGCCGCTTTGCCGCCGACGGCTACTTCTGTGTGGCCCCCGACCTGTTCTACCGTTTCGGCGACGACGTCACCTTCGATGTCTCCCAGATGGGAGACCCTGGCTTCCGTGAGCGTTTGATCAGCCTCATCGGCGGCTTGAAGCCGCAGATGGTTGCCGCCGATACCCAGGCGCTGCTCAGGGCGGTTGCCAACGACCCCGCAGCAGCGGCCGGGCCGAAGGTGTGTGTCGGCTACTGCATGGGCGCCCGGATGGCACTGCACGTGGCAGCCACGCTGCCGGACGAGTTCGTTGCCGCCGCCGGGATACACCCGGGCGCCCTCGTCACCGAGGCGCCGGACTCGCCGCATCACGACCTCGCCGGCGTACGCGGCGAGCTCTACTTTGCTTTCGCCGAAAACGACCAGTCCGCCACTTCCGAGGTCGTCGACCGCTTTCGCACGGAGTTGGAGCTGCAAGGCGTCCGCGGGGACGTGGAGCGGCTGTCCGGCACATCGCACGGCTTCGCCATGGCCGACCTCCCCGTGTACGACGAAGGGGCGGCCGAGCACCACTTCGAACGAACATTGGCGCTGTGGCGGCGGAACCTCGCCCAGGAGACGGTCCGAGCCTGAGTCGCTGCCTTTGGATCGAGCGCAACTCAAATGCCGGAGCGCGGTCGTTGCCGGCAGAGGACCGACCTCATCGGCGCCCCTGCATCATGCAGCACCAGTCATTCCCGGCCCGAGCGCAACACCGACCTGGTCAGGCTCGATGGCCATTCGGCATTCGCTGCAAACGAGTTGCTGCTCGACGTCGCCGCCGCAGTCGACATGTCGGTAGATGATCGGGCGTCCGTTTGGCGCCGCCCAGCGATCCCCCCAATGGGTCAGGGCGATGATCACGGGGACAAGATCTTGTCCCTTCTCCGTCAAGCGGTACTCCTGGTAGGCCGAGCCGCCTGAAGAGAAGCGCTCCATGATCCCCGCTTCGACGAACCCGTCGAGCCGGGCTGCAAGTATGTTCCTGGCCAGGCCGAGGCGCCGGGCGAAGTCGCTGAAGCGGGTGACCCCGGCGAAGAGGGCGTCCCTGACGATCAGCAGGCTCCAGCGCTCACCCACCACCTCGAGGGCGCGGGCCGCCGAACAGACCTGGTCCTCGTAGCTGTTGCCGAGCATGCATCTGATCCTAACATTTCTGGTTGCATCATGCGACCGACCGTGTTACGCTCCTCCGGTTGCGTGACGCAACCAGAATGGAGGACCGGAGACATGACGAGTCAGAGCTTCAGCACCGCCTTCCTGGTCGATCAGGGGCCGGAGGAGGCCTTCGCCGCCATCAACAACGTGAGGGGCTGGTGGTCCGGACGGATCGAAGGGACGACAGACGAACTCGGCGCCGAGTTCACCTATCGCTACCAGGACGTCCACTACAGCAAGCAGCGGATCACCGAGTTCGTCCCGAACAGCAAGGTCGTCTGGCGCGTGCTCGACGCCTCTCTCAACTTCACCGAAGATCCGAACGAGTGGACGGGTACCGAGGTCACCTTCGAGGTGTCGCAGCACGGCGAGCAGACAGAGGTGCGGTTCAGCCATCTGGGGCTCGTCCCGGCCTTCGAGTGCTACGACCAGTGCTCAAGCGCATGGAGCTTCTACGTCAACAACAGTCTCCGGCGGCTCATCACGACCGGCAAGGGTGAGCCGAACAACGACGAGGAAGCCGCCGCACGAGCCCGATCGGGATCGACACCCATGAAAACGGGCCTTGCAGTGGGGAAGATCGTCATCAGCGGGACGTGAAGGCCGAAGAGCTTGCTATCGCTCGTTCAACGGTATATAAAGTCCGTATGGGTATACGAGCCATGCAGGAAGCGACTTTCATGATCCTCACCGCCCTCGCAAGCGGTAGCCAGCATGGTTACGGCATCATCACCGACGTCCAGGAGATCTCCGACGGCCGCGTCCGCCTGCGACCCGGCACTCTGTACACCGCCCTGGACCGCCTCTGCGCCGATGAACTGATCAGGGTCGACCGTGAGGAGATCGTGGAGGGACGGCTTCGCCGGTACTACCGGCTCACACCCGCCGGCACCAAGCGGCTCAGCGCGGAGGCAGCTCGGCTACAGGCTGATGCCACTGCCGCATTGACGCGGCTGAACCTGGCCGGAGGGATGGCGACATGACCGATCATGCGAACCTCGAGCGAGGGTACCGGCGGTTGCTGGCCTCGTATCCCCGGGCGTTTCGGCGAGAGCACGGCGAAGAGATCCTCGCCGTGCTGATGGCCAGCGCCCAGGAGGGCCAGCGTCGGCGCGGGCTGGCCGCCTCCGCGGACCTGATCAGGAGCGGCTTGTGGATGCGCCTGCGCCCCAGCCTGCCGCGGTCGGCGCCCACCGTGCGGGCAGCCGTCCGGCTCATGTACGCCGGCGCCGTCGTCACCGCCCTCAGCCTGATCGTCGCGATCGTCTCGCTCCCTTACGTCGGCCGCAGCGGGGCCACGCTCCGCCTGGCAGGCCGGAGCCAGCCGCTTCCGCTCGCCATCACCGTGGGGATCGTGAGCGGCGTGGTCATGATCGCCCTGTGGCTGTGGATGGCGCGGGCGATCAGCCGGGGCCGGAACTGGGCGCGCCTCCTGTCCACGGTGCTGGTCGGCCTGGCGACGCTGCACCTGTTCGGCAACAAGGGCGCCGTCCCGGTGGTCTTCGCCGTGCTGATGTGGCTGGTCGGCCTGGCGGTGGTATGGCTGCTCTGGCGACCTACCTCCCGTGCGTTCTTCAAACCGCAGGGTCTCACACAGGTCGGGCACGGCGCCTGACGATCGGCGAGGTCAGGTGGAATAGCTAGAGCGTGCGGCCAGCTCGACCGGTGCCGCCCGACTCGCCGCCGTCTTCGACGCGAAGGGC
>Ga0181526_10002786_pt1 | contig 14798 bp, 12 predicted proteins | sample PEATcosm2014_Bin_35_FD_119750 | JGI IMG/M metagenome (GOLD analysis project Ga0181526, IMG submission 119750) | Peatland microbial communities from MTU Mesocosm Facility, Houghton, MI, USA - PEATcosm2014_Bin06_30_metaG | ecosystem: Environmental > Terrestrial > Soil > Wetlands > Peat | place...
AGCCGCCGCCACCGCCGCCACCATAATAGCCGCCACCGCCACCGCCGCCGCCGCCGCCGCCGGCGCCGTCGGCGCAGCCATTCCCGCCGCTGCCGCCCCTGTAACGTGACCCGCTTTCGCCCGCCGCGCCAGAACAGCTACCGCTGCCGGGGCTGCCGCCGATTCCTCCGTTCTTATGCGTGCCGCCGTCGCCGCCATCCCCACCCGATTCCCCGTAGTATCCTCGAAAGCCGTTGGCGCCGCCGGCAGCTGTGCTACCTCCGCCGTTACCGCCAAAACCGGATGAGCCGCTGCCGGCCGGTAAAATCGCGTTTCCGCTGCCATAGGTGTTGTCTCCCGAAGGAGCGCCCGCTCCCCCGGCGCCGCCCGCATCCACGATGCGTTCCCCGGTACCGTCAACGCGCACGTCGGACGCGCCCCCACCCGCGTAGCTGGCGTAACTGCCCGAACCGAGGCCGCCCCCGCCGCCGTTAAAGCCTCCATTGCTGCCGCTTCCGCCGACGAAGACTGCCAACAACTCGTGAGGGGTCACGGTGACGGTGGCCGTAACCAAACCTCCAAGGCCGCCTATATAACCACTGTTGCCGCCACCGCTCGCACCGTCAGCGGTGATTGTGATCGTTTCAACGCCCGCCGGTACGGTGAACAGCTGCTTCTCGCCCGTGTAATGAAAGGTCTTTTTCTGCCCTGTCCTTGCGCTCGGATCATTCGGGGCTGGCACGCTCGGACCAGATTGAGTCGCGCAACCCGAAAGAATCAGCGCGAACGTTACGCATGTCAATACAGCCACTCGTTGACGGCCAAAACCTGTGAAGTTCATGCCTCTGGCTCCTTACCGGACCACCCGTTCGGCGTGGGCCTGGTGCTTCCGCCCGATGCCTGCGCAGGGAAACCCCGCAAGCGTCGAACGGCTTATCGTCAAGCAACATGTCGCAGAATCTCGATCGTTTCTGTTTAATCACCTTATGCGCCGTCGCCGGAGTATTTGCCGGCTGCAAGGGGCCGGCGCCGGCCGCGTTCGACGTCATCCCCCAACCGCACGAAGCGGTGCGCGTGCGCGAAGCGGTGCGCGTAAGAGAATACATCCGCCATGTCGTGATCCTGATACAAGAAAACCGCAGCTTCGACAACTTATTTGCGACCTACCCCGGCGCCGACGGTACGCGATACGGGATGATGAAAACCGGATCCAAGGATGTTCGCGTCGCTCTTAAGCCCGTCGCTCTCGACGGCGTATGCGACTTCGGCCACGGGTATGGAAACTACCTCACAGATTACGGCCGCGGCGCGATGGACGGTTTTAGTTTGGAAGGCGGCAGCAATAAATGTCCCGGTCCCGCCGGGAAGAAGCCCTATCAATATGTCCGGCCATCGCAAATTCGACCGTACTGGGCTATCGCCGATCAATACGTTTTGGCCGATCACTTATTTACGACGCAAGGCAGCGGAAGCTTCACGGCTCACCAAGACTTGATTGCCGGAGGCACCACGATCGACGCGATGCAGACCGAAGCGTTGGTGGATTTTCCCACGCACATGCCGTGGGGTTGCGACGCACCCGCGGGAACCGTGACGTCCCTTTTGATCGCCGGCAGCCCTCCGAAATATGAATCCGATGCCGGGCCATTCCCATGCCTAAAGTATTCGACGCTTCGCGATCTGCTCGACGCACGATCGGTTACGTGGAAGTACTACTCTCCGCCCGAGCCGCATGGGACGGGGGCGCTTTGGGACGCTTTCGATGCAATCAAAGCCGTTCGCGAAGGTCCCGAATGGCACACAAACGTCACGCACCAGCCCACCGTTATTTTCAGCGACATCTCCGGCGGTACGCTGCCGGCCGTCTCTTGGGTCGTGCCCGACGACGTCAACTCGGACCATCCGGGAGATGCCTCGGATACGGGCCCCTCGTGGGTTGCGAGCATCGTCAATGCAGTCGGCGAAAGCAAGTATTGGGATTCGACGGCCGTGATCGTCGTGTGGGACGATTGGGGCGGTTTCTACGATCACGTGAAGCCGCCGTTCTTCGATCGATTGGGGGGCTTGGGCTTTCGAGTCCCTATGCTGATCGTTTCGCCATTTGCGCGCGAAGGAAAGTCAAAGCGCGGTTATATTTCGCATACTCAGTACGAGTTCGGCAGTATCTTGAAGTTCGTAGAACACATTTGGGGACTGGGGAGCCTGGGCACGACCGATTCGCGCGCAGCCAATATCGTCGACTGTTTTGACTTTGCACAGCACCCCCGGACGTTTAATCCAATTCCCACGATGTATTCACGGCAGTATTTTCAGAAGCAACGGCCGTCCTACGAACCCGTCGATTCCGAGTAGGGGCTCATCCGAGTTACGCTGCGGAGCGTTCAACAAGTATGCGTCTCATGATCTTTGCGGTTCTGGCTTTCGTGGCCGTCGGGATGGTCGAACTGGTGCAGAGTTTGCCGGGCGGCGAACGGGGTCTGCTCCTGTTTGAAGAGGCTTGTCCCATTCATAGCAGTCAAAACTAAACCCGAGCTCCGGCCTCGGTGTATCGTCTACCCTTTGGCTGCCAGCGCACGCAGCGAGGAGTCGAAACCATCATTGGACCCATACCAGTCACCGCGGCCGGACGGCGTCAGATCGAAAAGATGCCAAACGGAACAGAGCAAGTCGATCCCGCGCTCGCGGTCCTCGAGCATGGGATGGGCCGTGTAGACGTGGCGCACCTCGTCACCGTCCTTTGCGAAGACGACGATCGTCGAATCTGGATTGCCGTCGGCGTCCTCGGCGTCGATGGCACGCGCGAACGCCGAACCATCGTCCGAAAGCAGACGCAGGCGGTGCCACTCGCGGTGGGCGCCCCAAGCTTGTAATTTATCGACCGGCGCGCGCGATGCGATGACGAAGTTTTCCCGCTCCGTCACGTGGGGCGCAATGCCGTTAAATCCGTCGATCCAGAGCGAGCACATCGGACAGAAGCTATCGTCTTTCGCCCAGTACATCAGGTGATAGAGGATCAAGTTGGGCTTGCCGTCTGCGAACAGCTCGGACAAACGAACGCGCTTGTCGCCTTCGATGAATTCGTAGTCGGGGACGACCGGGCCAGGCGGCAGGCTGCGGCGCATCGCCGCGACCTCTTCGATCCGGTTGCGCAGTTCGATCTCCGCGCTTCGCAGTCGATCGCGCGCCTGACGATACGCTTCGCCGGTACCCGGCATCAGGAGGCTTGAATCCGCCATGTCATTTCCTTTCGATCGGCAACGAGAATACCGTCCCACACCCGTCCGGGCCGAAGTCGTTATAACATGCTTCGCCGTTGCCACCCACGTTGGTGGTGCCGTAGAGCGTGCCGCTTACATCGATGAGGCCCGCAGTCGGGGTTTGGCCATTGGACGGGTAGCCCGCGAAGCTGTAGAGGACGGTTTCCGCGCCGGAGGTCGTGACTTTAAAGACCGTGCCGACATTCGCACTCCCACCTTGGCCGGTAGTGCCGTAGAGCGCGCCCTTTACATCGAGGAGGCCCGCATACGGCTCGTTCCCGTCCCCGGAGTTATTTTTGAAACTATAGAGCACGCTCTCCGAGCCGGACGGCGCGATCTTAAAGACGGTGCCGATGTTACTCGTGCCGCCGTTAACCGTCGTGCCGTAGAGCGTGCCCTTTACGGCGGTCAAGCCCCCAAACGGGAATTCGCCGTTGGCCGCTGTGCCGGGGAACGTGAAGAGCACGCGTTCGGTGCCGGATGTCGTGACCTTAAAGACGGTCCCGCAACCCGCGCCCTGGAAGCCGCTGCATGAACCCGTGCCGCCTACTTCCGTGGTGCCATAGAGCGCGCCCTTGAGGTTGATCAGGGCAGCGAGAGGGCTCGCACCGTCCGCACCGCCGGTGAAGCTGTGGAGAAGGCTCTCCTTGCCTGCGGTGGTGATCGTGAAGACTGTCCCGAGGTTGTCCGCGCCACCCTCTACCGTGGTGCCTAAGAGTGTACCGTTGACGCCGGTTAGGCCCGCTTGCGGGAAAGCGCCGTCCTTCGCGCCGCCTTTGAAGCTGTAGACGACGCTCTCTTTGCCCGACGTCGTGACTTTAAAGACCGTCCCGCAACCGGTTGAATAGCATCCCGAACCGCCGCCGCTTAGGGTGGTGCCGTAGAGCGTGCCGTTGACGTCGGTAAGGCCCCCATATGGATTAACGCCGTCGGTCGTCCCACCGATAAAGGCGTGCAACACGGTCTCCTTGCCGGATGCCGTGATTTTAAAGACCGTCCCGAAGTTGTCCGCGCCCCCGTTGGTCGTCGTGCCATAGAGCGTGCCTTTGACGCTGACGAGGCCTGCGTACGGGAGTGCGCCATCTGCCCCCGATGCAAAGTCGTGGAGAACGATCTCCTTCCCGACCGGCCCTGCGCCCATGAAACCGCCGTGCAACTGCCGATGCGCGGTGGTGCCGGGGCTAGGGATTGCGCCCGTCTGCATGCCCGAGCAACCATCGACTATAAGAACAAAGGCTGCGACGCTGAGGATACGTCCGACAGATGGTAGCATGCGCACGAGTTTACGCCCAAGCCGCGGCATGCCCTGGCAAAGACGACCGATGGAACGGCGCTGTAGCTGCGGACCGCCGAATCAGCGATTGAACGGATGTTCGCTGATCCAATGAAATCCGCGATGTAAGAGCAAGAACTTCGATTCATCGACACGATGCAAGTCCGCGACGATTCGCCGCCTGCCGATTTGCCCCCAAAGTCGCAGTTGGTTCGGCGGCATCTGGATAAAGCGTAGAACGCCGGCGGAATGGGAGCTGTGGTAGCGCGAAAGCGTTATGGTCCGCCTGGCGGCGTTAGTCTTCTGGAAATAGTACTGCATCGATCCCTCGCGAGACTGCAGTGCCACGTAGCCGTAGTCGTCAAAAACCACCTGTTGCCAGTCGACGTTTGCGCGGCTGACGGACCAAACGCCGTAAAGGGCCGGACGGTCGGTCAGCGATGCCTGGTACTGCAACGAATTGAAGACGTCGATGCCGACCAGAAACGCGGCGAAAAGCAGTTGCAAGATGAGACCGGCAAGGTTCAGACGCCGGTTGACAAAGAAAGGTGGGTCGACCGTCAGCCGTGCGGCGCGCCTGAAGACGAAAAATCGGGCCAGATTAGCGAGATCGGGTCCGGCAAGGATGAGCGCCGCCACGAGAAGGTGGAATGAAAAGAGCTTGACGGGAACGTCGTAGCTCATGTTGAGCATAAAGACGTTGGTCATGACGGCCGCGCAGAGGAGGGCGCCGAGCGTGGTGAATCGCGGAACCAGCAGAAGAATCCCCGCGAGCATCTCTGCCGAACCGGCGAAGACGTTGTAAGCCTTCGACATTCCCATGAACGTCCAGAGCAGTCCCATGGGCGAGTGCTGCGCGTACGGCACGATCAGAGTCGACAGCAGCGGCGGCGGAAACTGTAACTGAATTACCTTACTCGCTCCGTAAGAGCACATAAACGCCCCGAGCCATAACCTCAAGTACAGACGCGACCAGCGATAGAGACGCTCGTAGTTTTGGCGTTTGCGATCGAGAACCGACCAAAGGACTGTCGCCAGGATTGCGATTACCAGGAAGCAGCCGACCAGAACCCAGTTATAGGTCGTGTCGCCGCTGCCGTTTTCAAAGATCGTGATCGGCCGGGGAAGGTGCAGCACGTGGAGCCCGACCCACGGAACTACGGCATGCCAAGAGCCGTAAACCCACTGGCCGGCTTGATCTGCGTACGGAATCCACATTAGTGGAAACGGAGCGCAGTAGAGCAAGAAGTACGTGAATGCGAAACGGAAGGCGATGCGCAGCGAAAGCGACCACCTTGGCACCGAACCTGCCCCGCTGGTCATGGCAATCCGTTATAGCGCGTGGCTGCGGGTTCCCCCGCCCCGCTCAGTAGCGGCTGCGATCGAGGTTACTTGGCTGGCGCGACCGTTCCGTCGGACCAATGAGAGACGGGCACCATGAAGATCGTTTCCGGCTCCGGCACGACACGGCGTGAGGTGTCGAGTACAACGGGTGACGCCGGCAAGTCCGCTCCCCAGCTTGCCCCGTTTTTTGAGCCATCCGTTTTCGGAGCGTAAAACATCAAGTGCGACAACCACGGCCCGACCCCATCGCCCAGATCGCCGTGCTTCGACATCATATACGACATGGAGCCCGGTTCGGGCACCGGCAGCTGCTTATCGGCAACCGCGGCCTTCGTGCGGTCGAGCATTTGCGATTTGGTCAGCCCCGAGAGCGCCATCTCCGTCCGTTGGAGCGTGTAGCGCAGAACGGTGCGCGCCGCAGCCGGGTTGTAACAAATTGGCCCGCGCATTTTCCAGTTCCAGAACTCGCTGGAGTCAAACGGCGACGTCCACGATCTTTCCACGACGCAGGTAAACCCGTTTGTGCCCCTTTCCGCGGCTTCGTAGCCGTGATGCCCGAGCACCAGGATGGTCGCGTGGAGGGATATCGCCGAGGGCGCGGCGCTTCGCGCCAGGTCGATTTCCGCTCGACGATCGCTCATGAGGTACCGGCTGAGCGGTGCCATTTGTTCGTAGGGCACAGTCCGGGTCCAGCCGGCGATGGGCCGGGCGACGGCAGTGACAAGGGCCAACATCATTGCAAAAGGGATGTGGCGCCGAATGGATTTCATGAAAACATACCTCCCGGTCGCGTTACTTGCTTCTAACAAGTGAAGGCATGCGATTGTGACGACACCTTTTATCCTCATCTCTATGCAAGACGGGAGTAGGCCGCGTCGAAAAATGGGCCTTGAATGGCCCCCAGTTCTCGCCCGGGGTTTCGCCTCTGCGTCTTTGCGATGGTTGCCGGCGCCTTGCACGCATGCGCGGCCCCGCCACGGTTTGCTTCGACAACGATCACGCCGCAGGAGTTGCTTGCCCACGACCGCGACGCCGCAGGAAAGTGCCTCGCGCCCGGGCTCTACCACTTCCGCTACCGCTCCGTCTCGAGCAGCGGGGACCTTGGGCGTTCGGATGCCTACGAAGCAGCGGGTGCGACCAGGTTAGGCGATTACCATCTAATCAGCGAGAGCCACGGCTTGCGAGTCGAGCGCGGACGACTCTCCGGTCGTTCGTGGGCGAGAACCGCTAATGGGCTCGTTTTGACGGATTCAATTCTGCCAACCGCGTTTGACCGTGTGCGTAGGGCGGCGCTTCACAGGCCGGACTCGCGGGTCCGCGTCCTGGGCATAACCACGACAACTCCGCACGAATACGTGCTCCAGATTAGGCCCAACGCTCGGATCGATCAGGAACAATATTTCGATGCCCGAACGTTCTTGTTACGCCGCATCGTCGCGCAGAACTACGACCGTGCCGTCGAAGTCCAACGATACTGGGGATACGTCGATGTCTGCGGGAAACCGGTCCCGTCACACGCAGAACTCTCGAGCAGTCTTTCCCCTCAAACCTCCGACTTCAGCTTGGTAAAGCACGAACGCCTGCCTTACGACCAACGTCTGTTGGCAATTCCTCAATCGAAAACGCCTTTTGTGCCGCAGCATACTCTCCCCGCGACGCTCAACTCGATGTTCGGGGATTCGGGCATCCTGATTCGCGTGGACATCGAGGGCACGCCGTACTGGTTCGAGCTCGATTCTGGCGCCACAGACATATTGATCGACCGCGACCTGATCCGGCGACTCGGCGGCCGCGAATTCGATAAATACACCGGTTCGAAGGGTGGGCCTGTCGAGTACTCGGTCGCGGTTCTACCTCGTCTCGACATCGGGCCGGTCTACTCTACAAACCTCGTCGTCACCGTCCTGAAGCACGACTATATCGCGCAGGGGGTCCACGTCGTCGGCATGCTGGGATGTGACTTTCTCGGAAGCCGGCCGCTCGCCATCGACTTCCGCAACCAGAGCGTGACGCTCCTAAACTCAGCACCCTCACCTGCGGATCGCCGTTGGACGGTCGTACAAACGCCACTGCATTCGGGGGTACCATCGCTGGACGTGCGGCTCGAGAAGCAAAGTGCGACGCTCGTCCTCGACCTGGGCTCGCCCTACACGACAATTAACGAAGACGTCTTTGACAAGATCGGCGAAAAGCTCACCCAGCTCGATGAAACCAAGCTTACCTTCATCGGCGGAGTGCCGCTCGACGCGACGCAGTACGTCGTGCCGCGGACCTCGGCGGGCAACCTGCAACTCGGGCCGCTGATTGCGACCGTTATTGCCGGCGGCCGTGGACAAGATCTCCAGACTGACGGTATCCTCGGCCGCGATGTCCTAAAACATTACCGGCTGGTCTTGGACTACGCGCACGAGCGGACGTACTTTCAGCGCTATGCGACCGACGAGGAGCCGTAATGGACCGACTTCGCGGTCGGCGGGGTCGACCCGTCGCGGCGTTGAAAGCTGCGAGACCTGTGAGCGAGTCATGAGCGTATATCGCGATGGGTTGTTAGACGCTGAGCGGAATGGACTAGCAGCATTCGAGGCGATGGAGCGGTGGGTGAGCCGGCCGCCGGAGGCACACGACGACACGACCGGCGCGGTGCTGGAAGGTTACGCGCGGGACTTGCGCGAGAGCCGCGAACGATTGTTAGAGCTGCTGGCCGATCACGGTATCCGCGACGACATCGCTGAGGCCCTTGCGAAGAACGAACGATATCACCGCAGCCTAGGACTGTCGATTCGAGATAAGCCGGAGCCAATCGAACCGGATGATTAGCCTGCGGCGTCGGCCACCTCAAACGAGCGTATTTCCTCGACGAAGGCGGTACCGTAGCGCTCGAGCTTGACGTCACCAACACCACCGATCTGCCGGAACGCTTGCAGCGTCACCGGTTGGCGCGAGCACAGCTCGCGTAAGGTCGCGTCGGAAAAGACGACATAGGGCGGAACGCCTTGATCGTCCGCCAGGCGCTTGCGCAGACTGCGCAATCTCTCGAACAGTGCATCATCATGGACGGTAGGCAGTGCCTGAAGCCGCCGGCTGCGACGCTTCTCGGCCTTGGCGACGAAGCGTGGCATGGCAAAAGCGAATGCGCGGTGCTCTTTGAGCGCCCGCAATCCTTCTTCGGTTACGAACAAGGTTCGATGTTCGGAGTCCTGGTCGATGCAGCTAGTCCGAATGAGCTCCGAGAGCAGCGCCATCCATTCGCCTTTACTCTGCTCGGCACCGATTCCGAAGGTCGATAGGCGATCGTGCCCCCATGCTATGACCTTTTCGGTCCGCTTTCCGAGCAGCACGTCGACGATGTGGTGCGCACCGCTGGAAAATCCGCTGTACTCGCGCACGCGATAGATGCATGAGAGCGCCTTTCGAGCGATGTCCGTGCCGTCGACTTGCTCCGGCGGTTGCTGGCAATTATCGCAGTTGCCGCACTGTTGGGCAACTGCGTCCTCGCCGAAATAGCGCAACAGGTGACTGCGCCGGCAGTGCGTCGTCGCTGCGAAATCGAGCATTTGTCGCAGAAGGCGCTCGGCCTTTTCGCGTTCCTGCGAATTCTCTATCTGACGGATGAAATGGCGCTGCTTCGCCGCATCGCCTGCGCTGAAGAAGAGCGCACAATCGCTGGCGAGGCCGTCGCGACCGGCGCGCCCGGTCTCCTGGTAATAGCTTTCGACGTTCTTGGGCAGATCGTAGTGTACGACGTAGCGCACGTTAGGCTTGTCGATGCCCATGCCGAAGGCGATCGTCGCACACATGACGCGGATCTCATCGCGAATGAATAGCTCCTGGTGGCGAGCGCGCTGCAGCGGCAGGAGGCCTGCGTGGTAGGGGCGAGAGGAGATCCCGGCCGCGGAAAGCTTCGCCGCCAGCTCTTCTGCGGAGTTGCGGCTCTGCACGTAGACGATGCCGCTCTCGTTGGCACGGGCCGTACACCAAGACAGCAGTTGTTTAACGGCGTCCGCCTTTTCGAAGACGGCATAACGCAGATTCGGCCGGTTGAAGCTTGCAACGAATCGGCGCGGCGTCCGCAGCTCGAGGAAGCGCTCGATGTCGTCGCGCACGCGCGCCGTTGCGGTCGCGGTGAGCGCCAAAATCGGAATGTCGGGGTAACGCGATCGCAGGGATGCGATCTGGCGGTACTCGGGGCGAAAGTCGTGACCCCATTCGCTGACCCAGTGCGCTTCGTCTACCGCTACGCGGCGCAAGCTCCAGTGCTCCAAGCGGGCGAGAAACCCCGCCATCACGGTGCGCTCCGGAGCGACATACAGCAGCCGGTACGCACCACGGTCGAGCGCTGCCAGCCGCTGCGCGGCCTCCGCCGGATCGAGCGAACTGTTGAGAAAGGTCGCCGGAATACCGTTGGCTTCGAGCGCATCGACTTGATCCTTCATCAACGCGATCAGCGGCGAGATAACCAGCGTGAGCCCTGGCTCGAGCAGTGCCGGCAATTGATAGCAGAGCGATTTTCCGCCGCCGGTCGGCAGGAGCGCCACGACATCGCCTCCAGCCATCGTCGCCTCTACGATCTCGCGCTGCAGCGGACGAAACGCCTTAAAGCCGAAGTGATGGTTGAGTGCTTCGTCGAGGGTCAGGATGCGGCCGTGGTCTACTTCATCTTGCAAAGGGGCCTTCGCCATTCAAATGCATGTTTGCATAAAGTTATTTCCCTAACGTTTCGCAACGATTGGAAAACCCCGTTGTGCGGTCCGTTAGAAAATGTTAGGCAGGCCTACGGTGCCGGATCCGATTTGCAACCGGCCGGCGGGATGACGTTTGCGTTCCTCGACAGCGATGCGGTTGCGAGGCGGTTGATTTAGCGCGCAGGGTGCTAGTCTTCCATTCGGTGGCTTCGACCTCGCACTTCGCCGCCGTCGCCTTGGCTGACGATTGGGCTTTCGGAATCCCCCGGCGTTTCCTGAAAGTCGCCAGTATCCGGAACAAGAGACTCAGCTTCGTCTGCGACTTCCTTGCCATCGAGCAAGAGACGAACACTGCCAGTGTAGTTTTCGGGGTATGCGGCCAGCGCGATTGCGGTCGCCCCGTTGCTCATAATAACGCGATCGCCTTTTGCGAGGGGCCTCGAAAGGCCAGAGGTGTTTTCATTCATGGAGTCTCCTTACCCACGGCCGCGATTCCGTTAATCGAATCGACCTTCTCCGAGAGCATTCGCAGGAACTTAGAGCGAACCGAAGTCCACCACGATCTCATCAAGACCCGGGAACATGTTCCCTGCCTACCCTGAATACGGCTGTCCTCTGCCGGGTTGTAGTTCCGCTGTGCTGGTACCTCACGGCCCGAACGCTAGCGCATCCGGTACGCTCCCTCCCTGGGAGATTGTGCGCAGCAGCGAGGTTTTGCCCGGACGGTATCCCGTCACGGTCCAATTGTATTCGAGGCCTTATCCTGCGTTCGCAACCTGTACCGCTGGTAGTTTCCATTCACCGCTAATAGCGGACTGCTCCGGCCAATAGATCCGCAGGATCATAAAGAACGGTCCCTGGAATTCATAGGTGCGGGAACGGCTTTCCTTCGAATATCGTTCCCCAAATCGATATGTCAGCGAGCGACGCTGGATCAACGCCGTAAGGGTCTTCAGCGAGGACCGTAAAGTCTGCGCGTTTTCCCGAGGATACGCTTCCGATTTCATTCTCGAGTCCGAGCACAAAGGCGGCATCGACCGTAATAGCGCGGAGCGCTTGATCGAGCGTCAATCGCTCACTTTCGGCCAACTGCGCGCCGTCTGCCGTGCGGCGGGTAATGGCGATTTGTGCCAGACGCAACGGCTGGGCTGGCGCCATCGCAAAGTCCGAGTGCAACGCGAGGGGAATGCCGGAGCGCGCAACACTGCCAATACGTACCATCTTGGACGTGCGGTCGCGCCCAAGAGCTCGTTGAAGATATTCGTCACCCATCTCGTACATGTAATACGGGTTGGCGGACACGATGGCGCCCAGGCGCGCCAGCTTTCGCACTTGCTCATCGGTGCCGTAGCCAAAATGCTCGATTGTAAAGCGATGATCGATGCGAGGCTTTGCATCTTGCAGCACTTGCAGAGTGTCCAGTACCATCTCGAGCCCCGCATCGCCATTGGTGTGGACGTGAAGTTGATACCCGGAGTTCCAAAACGTAGTTGCTAGTTGCTCGAATAACGAAACGGGCGTCATCCATTCGCCGTGGTGGCCGTCGATGTAGCCGGCGCCCCCAATTTGCATCCCGAGCGAATAGAAAGCGCCGTCCGCGAACAGCTTGATGTGACGCCCGAAGCGCAAACGGTGAGTGTTGCGCTGCGGCAGCGCGTCGGCCCACGCCAGAGCTTGCTCTGCCCCGAGCTTCATGGTCGGCGTCTTTGCATCGGCGACAAAGAAAGTACGGAATGGGACGTCGTCGCGATCGAGCACCGCCTGGGGTCCGAGCCATTCGAGGTCCGGATCGGTGATGCCGAACGACATCTCGGCAATCGTTGTGATTCCGCCGGAGCGAACGACGTCGCGTGCGCGCGCCACCCCGGCGAGGAAGCGGGTGCGATCGAACATGTACGGCGCGAGCTTTGCTGCAGCAAGCTCGACCATGCCGGATTCCCAATAGTGGCCGGCGGCGTAGTCCACGGACGAATGCGAGCGGGCCTCTTCTTCGGTGAGCTTCCAGCGCTGCAGTGCCGCCGTATTGAAGAACATTTCGTGTGCCGAGCGGTGCCAGACGACGATCGGTCGGGAGGCAGAGACTGCGTCCAGATCGGCCCGCGCGACGGCGCCATGCCAAAACGGATGATACCCCCAACTTATCAGCGGTTCGGAGGGGTCGCTTTTCGCCTGTTCGATGCGCCGAATCTCGGCGATGTAGGCGTCTTTTCCGCGAGTCGGTTTGACTGTGGCCCAAGGAAGCCGCCATTCGAACGCCGTCACCATGTCGGTCATGACCATCGCCGCTGCCATGAACGGATGAAGATGCGGATCGATCAATCCTGGTAGTAAGACGTTTTCCTCGAAATCGCGTATGAGCTCGTAGCGCTGGTCTCGGAGCCATGGCTGCAAATCGACTAAAGAGCCGACGGCTAGAATCGATCCATCGCGCACGGCAACGGCCGTCGCCTCAGGGCAGGCCGGATCCATCGTTACGATCTTCTTTGCAGTATAAACGGTAATGGCTGAGCTCATGTGTGCGTCCTTTATGGAAATAGCGGTGAATTCGTGCTAAGAAATACGTCGATCCTGACGTTGGCGACGGTGATCCACAAAAGCGTATTGTGCATGCTTAGCATCATCCGTCTTCAGCCGCAACTCAGAGCGGGCCTGGCTGCTCGTGATGATAGGTCGAGCGTTTAGAAGGCGGTATGCAGAGGCGGAGCCGTTGCTCACGCGCGCGCTGTCAATCCGAGCGAAGACGTTCGTACGCGATCACGTGGATGTTGCCGAGACCTTGAACAATCTTGCAAACGTCTACCGCGGCCAAGGTCGTTTCGTAGAGGCGGAGCCCCTGCTCGAGCGCGCGCGCCGATTCGAGAGAAGAGTATGGGGCGCGATCATCCATTGACGAACGCCACGCGCGAAGTGCTCGAGGCTCTAGGCGCAAGCAGATAGCGAAAAACGTTCAAGTGCGGTTGCTCCTTTTGAACCTCTCTGTTGCACGGCAGAGCAAAAATGGGGCCCTTTCCGGGGTCCGCTTTCATGCCGGATGCGGTCGGCACGATGAGCCGAGAACCTAAGTTGTTGTCAAGCGCGGCTCATCGTGCTTTTCTCTACCAGGAAATCTCGATCTCGCCGTTGCCGACATGCACTCCCTGCAGGTTTGTGACGTTGGTCGCGCTTGGCTCCACGAACGAAGAGGCACCACCGCCGCCTCCCCCGCCGCAAACCCCGCTTGTGCGCTCGGCTCCGGACCCGCCGCCGCCGCCGCCGTAGTGGCCGCCGCCGCCTCCTCCCCCGCCACTGCCGCCGCCGTACGGCTCGTTGCTGCCTCCGGACCCGCCGCTGCCGCGGCTTCCCGGATTGCCGTCGGCTCCAAGCGACGATTCGCCGTTGCCGCCACTACCGCCGCTTCCGCCTGCGCTCTGGGTGCCGCCCGATCCACCGCAACCGAAGCAAGAGGAGGAGTAGCACGGGTCACCACCGTCGCCGCCGATAGCGCCGCCGCCGAGACCGCCATTGCCGCCGCCTTCATAGAAGCCGTAGTGCGTGCCCCCGCCACCGCCGCCGCCGCCGGCCACCACCATGCGGCGAGCGCTGCCGCGACGAACATCCGAGGCGCCGCCGCCCCCTGCACCCTCGCCACCATAGGACTCCGCGCCGCCCGGCGCCCCGCCGTTGTAGCCGCCGCTGCCGCCACTACCGCTGCTACCGCCATTTCCACCAGCGCCGCCAACGAAAACCCCCAACTTCTCTCCTGGCGTCACCGGAATCGTCGCCTTTACCTCCCCGCCAGGGCCCGCGGTCACTTTGGAGCCTTGACTGCCACTGGCGCCGCCGCCGCTAGCACCTTCGGCATCGATTCTAACCGTCGTCACGCCAGCAGGCACCGTGAACGTCTGCTCTGAACCCGTATATAAGAACCTTTGATGGTGCCTAGCATCGTTGCCGGTGTTCGTTACCGGGGGTGTCGAATCGCTGCCTGCTCGACCGCCACAGCCCGCTAGAATGGAAATGGCGGCGCAAATGCCTACCGCATAGCGACCGCAATTTAGAGTGCTCATTTGCTGTGCCTTCCTGAAGCGGAAACGCTTCGATGCCGATTGAGTTTCGGCGCAGGGTCGGGTTCACCCGGTGCCACCTCCACCGTCATACCGATGCGCGCTGCTCCATAAGCAGGTCGCGTGCCCTAACCTTGATCCTCAGGTTTTCGTTGAGGCGCACGTAGCGGCGGCATGGCAAAAGTTCTTCAGATGCCTCAGTTTGAGAAGACCTATTATC
>Ga0181526_10002787_pt1 | contig 14790 bp, 18 predicted proteins | sample PEATcosm2014_Bin_35_FD_119750 | JGI IMG/M metagenome (GOLD analysis project Ga0181526, IMG submission 119750) | Peatland microbial communities from MTU Mesocosm Facility, Houghton, MI, USA - PEATcosm2014_Bin06_30_metaG | ecosystem: Environmental > Terrestrial > Soil > Wetlands > Peat | place...
GCAAAAATATGTCAACGCAGCGGCTTGGCGCTCACGCGATCACTTCCATCGCACGGTAAAATCACCAGTCCCAAGTCTTGATGCCAAGCGTGCAACAGCATCATGAACTAGCGCTGTATCGGCGCCATTCGTTAGCAGCAGCCGGCCTAGTATTACTGTGTTATAAACGGTTGAGTCTATTGAGGATGATGGCCAGAGCCGGGTATCGTGGAGAGGATGAGTGTCGTCCGAGCGAAGATCCAGACGGTCGAGGACATTTATCGACTGGTCTGGGCGGCCGTGGGTGGCAAACGCCCTATTCGCGCCACCTACCATGGGCGTGATCGGTGGTTCTGCCCGCACAGGTTAGGCCGGAATCACGAAGGCCAGGTTCGTGTGCTTTTCCGATGCTTCCTTGGGCCATTCAATCAAAAGCCATTCTTCCGGGCGAGGTTCGGTGCGTTTTTCATCGCGATGAGCAGGACGCACACGCACAGCGGCAAAACGGGATCGCAGGGTTCCCTGACCACCCGGCCGCCAACCGATGTTCTTCCAAGCCGACGACGGTAGACCCAGAGCCAACTGCTTCACCGAAATCGGCTGATGATCGGGGTTGCGCTGCAAGCGCGTGGGGGTGGCTCCACGACCCGGCTTTCGCGGCGGCGCCGGCAAAGGTTGTTTCCCTGGTTCGCAAACACTCGTGGTCGTCTCGATACCTCCTAAATACGATGATCCGACACGGAGAGCCCGGCCAGGATGTGAAAAACATGGCCGGACTGGTGTGCCGCGTGCAGAACACCACGAAAACCGATCTCGCCTGGGAATGAAGCGGAATCAAGCACGGGCCGCCCGGGTTATCGGCTTTAAGTCAGACCTTGAATGTAGGGCGAGATGGCCGCCCGCGCAAGCGTGTGAAACGTGAGGTTGAAGCCGACGATCGCAGGTGTTGCGTCTTCGGTCACGTCGAGCCGCTGGACGTCTAGCGCGTGCACCGCGAAGACGTAGCGGTGCGCACGATCCCCCTTCGGTGGAGCCGCACCGCCATACGCGCGCTCACCAAAATCATTTCGGACGTGGAACGCTCCATCTGGGAGACCACCGCCGACGCCGGCGCCGCGCGGCAACTCCGTAATATTCGGCGGCAACCCGACGACCAACCAGTGCCAGAAGCCGCTACCAGTTGGGGCATCCGGGTCGAAGCAGGTGACTGCGAAGCTCTTGGTCTCTACCGGGAAGCCCGACCAGTGCAGCTCCGGCGAGATGTCCGGGTCGCCGCGGCGCGAACGGGCGAACTCGGGATTCAAAGGCTCTCCGTCTTTGACGTCGTTGCTCTCGAGGGTAAACGAGGGCACCCGCGGCAGCAAGTCGTACGGGTGTGGCGCGACGGCTCGTTCGAGCGACGTCGCGATACCTCCCGCGCCCCTCGTTCCCTCTTTGGCAGAGATGTTGCTCATAGGTTTCTCCACGGTCGTGGGTTCGTTCGCTCCTGAGTCATTCGGGGACGGGTCGTGAGCTTGGCCCCCCACGGCGGACACACGGCCTCAGATCAGATGGATTTCCTTGGCCGCCGCCGTGAGCTCGCCTTGGAACTCGGGGTGCGCCAGGGCGATCAACGCTTTGGCGGGCTCTGCCGACGACTTGCCTTTGAGGTCCGCCCAGCCGAATTCTGTGACAACGATGTGCGTGTCGGTGCGCGGCGTGGTCACCGGGCCCTCCAGTCGGGCGACGATGCGCGACACTTTGCCCTTCGCCGCGGTCGACTGGCATGCGATGAACGACTTGCCGCCCCGAGAAGCGTATGCCCCGCGCACGAAGTCAAGCTGGCCCCCTGTGGCACTGTACTGGTGGCCGAGCATGTGCTCCGCGTTGACGGCACCGGTCAAGTCAATCTGCAAAGCAGCGTTTATGGAGATGACGTTGTCGTTCTGGGCGATCACGAATGGGTCATTGACGTAATCCACAGGGTGGCTCTCGACGGAGGGGTTGTCGTTGAGGAAGTCGTACATGGCCTTCTGCCCCATGGCGAAGGTGTAGACAGTCTTGCCAGTATTGAGCCGCTTGCGCCGGTTCGTCACGACGCCGGCTTCGATAAGGTCAATCAGCCCCGGGCACAGCGCCTCAGTGTGGACGCCAAGATCTTTCCGTTCGCGGAGTTGGGAGCAGACCAGGTCCGGCAGTGCGCCCACCCCCATCTGCAGGCAAGCGCCATCGGGCACCATCTCGGCGATGGTCTTGCCGATAGCAGTGTCCTCCGGCCCCGACTTGCGGACCGGCAACTCCAGCAGCGGAACGTTGTTCTCGACGATGGCTTCGACTTCGGAAACGTGCAATTGCGCCAGCGACCCGTTGACTTGCGGCATCTGGTCGTTGACTTCGACGATCAGACGTTTTGCCGAACGCGCCACCTTGGTCGAATAATCGTTGCCGGTGCCGAATGAGAAATACCCATGCCTGTCCATGGGCGACACCGTGGTGAGAAACGTATCGACGCCGATGTATTCCGTCAACAGCCGGGGCGCTTGCGAGAAGTTGCTCGGGACGTACGTCAGAACCTTGCGCCCTCCATTCTCTAATCCCTTCTTAATCAGGGCGCGCTCGACCGCGGTCATGAACATGCAATACGGGTGAATGCGCCCGCCCAGTTCGTAGCGCAAAATGGTCTCCCCGGCGATGCGCGTGGATTCGTAATAGTAGATCTTCAGGTCGTCGACCCGGCCCGCGGCAGCGCGGTCCGCCAGTGCCTTAAGCAGTGCCGGGGGCTCGGACATGGCCATGCCCATCGACAAAGTGACGCCAGAGGCGATGTGCCCGACCGCATCTGCGGGCGTGGTGAGCTTCGATTTATAGAGCGTTGAGAGTTCCATTGTTAAGCCTGGTGCGTTACTCGTGAAAGTTAGTAGTTCGCAGCGGCCTCCGGCGAGTGACCCCGCTTGTAAATCAGCATCGTGCGCTCGAAGTTCATCACTTCCTTGCCGTCCTGATTCACCCCCCGAGTGGAAACCGTCACGATCCCTTGCGTGGGACGGCTCTTCGAGTCGCGCTTTGACAAGACGGTTGATTCTGCGTAGAGTGTATCTCCCGCGAAGACGGGATGCGTGGCTTTCACCTTGTCCCAGCCGAGGTTAGCAACCACTTTGGCGCTCACAGTGCGGACGCTCATGCCTGTGAGCAGAGCAAGCGTAAGTGTGCTGTCGACCAGCATTTTCTTCCACTCTGTTTTCGCCGCGTAGGCAGCGTCGAAGTGGACTGGCTGCACATTCAACGTGAGTAGTGTCATCCAGATGTTGTCGACATCTGTGATCGTTCGTCCCGGGCGGTGCTCGAATACATCGCCCGGTTCAAAGTCCTCGTAGTAAAGCCCCGATGTCTCGCGGTAGCGCTTCGGACCCAACTCTTGATATGCGGAAAGTGCCTGTTCCATACGATCTCCTTCTATTTGTAGTTGTGATCTGTCTTTTACGAAGCAACCAATTCCTCAGCAGCGATGCCCGCTCGTTCGAGAACGAGCCTTGCTGTTCGCGCGACGGCCTCGTCCACCATCTGGTGACCCACGGAGCCCACGCCTTGCCGGTTGATGACAAGAATCTGACGTGCCTTCGCCACATCATCCGGGGTTGGCGTCAATATCTCGTTGATGATCGCGATTTGTGCCGGATGAATGGCGCACTTGGCGTGAAAGCCGAGATTGGCCGAAGCAACTGTCTCTCGCCGCAGACCTTCCGCATTGGCGATGTCGAAGTACGGGGAATCCAAAACTGCGATCCCGGCAGTCGCAGCGGTTTGAACGATACGGGATCTAATCATCAGAAGTGGCTCCCAGGCCGTCTCGGCTCCGAGGTCGGCCGACATGTCCGCAGCGCCGAAGAGCAAGGCGGCCGGTTTGATGTCCGCGCCGTTTATTTCCCCCAAAGCCGCGACGGCCTTGGCAGTCTCGATGAGCGCGATTACTTCCGTTGATTTTCCGGCCTCTCGCAACAAAGTCGATACCAGACCAATCACTCCCGCGGATTCGGTCTTAGGCAGGATTATATAGTCCGGTTGAGCAGACGAGTGCAGGAGGGCCTGCAAGTCGTCCAGGCCTACCCTGGTAACCGGTGCGTTTATCCGCAGGGCGCAGGAAAGATGATTTGAGGAAAGCCTTTCGAGATAGTGCAGCGCCGAGCTGCGCGCTTCTTCCTTCGCAGAAGGCGCGACCGCATCTTCCAAGTCAATAATCAAGACGTCGGCATGCACATCCGCTGCCTTACCGAACCGATCAGCTTTCGTTCCCGGCGTAAACAGCCAACTCTTCAACGAATGGACCGATTTCGTCTGCTTAGCGGATATCATGGTTGCTCCTTAAACCAGAACAATATTCTGAACGCGATGCTTTTCGTTTTGCGCTGAGAGCGCGCCGCAAGTCGACACCGGCAAATCCGATGCTGAGAACTGAGACATTCCTTGCACTACTCGCATAGCCAACTCCTTTTGATCTCCTCAGATTCTTTCTTGTTCATCCGCATTCGTAATCGCAATCCGGAGGCCAAAAGTCGGAATCGATTTTCTATTCCGCCCCAACACGATGTCGAGAAACTCGGTCCCGGCGTAAACGATTGGCTGTATACGGCGCGGTAGGCTCGCCGGAGACACTTTGAAGCCTCTTCCGTTCGCTTTATGTGCGTCCTCCGAAGACGGCACAGTGACAGGTGTGCCGCTCGGCGGCGTTGGAAGCCATCAGCCGAGTCCGCACAAACGACGGGTGGCTTTTCCGCAGGCGAGCCCTAGAAGTAAGAACGATGTGATTGATCGAACCAAGTTCGCGCAGCGTGCATCGTGCTTAGCGATGACTCGTGCGGTGTCGCCGTAACATATTGCCGGCACAGCCATCGAACGCGCGGATCACGAATGCTTGGCGCATGTGTTCATGGCCACAAGTGTGCATGGGACACACCGCGATGCCAGATAACTGCAAAGGGAGCAAGAGGAGGGTAAAGCGGATGCGGGAGACGGGCGTAACGTCGGCTACCTAAGAACGTCGCTCATGGTGCATGAAGGAATGCGTGTGATCTAACGGAGCAAAATGGTTGTCGCGGAAACACATCGCCCGAATCTCTATAAAATGATCCTGCTTGAACCGCTCATAATACGATCTCCCCCCTTTCAAGGAAGATCAAGCGGCGGACCATCTCATTAACATCGGGCAGGCCACTTTCAACGAACCAGTATAGGCCTCACGGCATAACTGCCGCTTTCTGCGCCAAAAGATAGGCCGAACGGCACGTGGGAGATTTCTCCGCGATGGAAGCCGACTTTCTCAACGGTGTGCCGCTATACATGGAGTACAAGTAAGTCTGTTCATCATCGAGAGCGGCTTGCACTTCAAGGAACTCGACGGATTGGACACTTCCCGGAATCCTTCCACCGAACCACCGAGGATCTTCCTGCTGACTCCACGTGATCATGGCCAGAACGGATCCTGCTGGATACTCGTGCGAAGCATGATGTCGTGCATAATCGACGGCATTCTCATTACCAGATATGGTCCTCACAGTATGGTCAGCAGCGTTCAGGGAGGATGATATGACATCCCACAGAAGAGGGTTGTACGGAAGCTCTCCCGATATCTCGGCGTCACGATTGAGTCGAGTTTGTATACGAGAATTCGGCTTCGAGCATCCGATCAAGAGAATCAAAAGGACTGCTCCAACCAAGCGGACGGTAGTCACTTCGCACCTCCCCTCAGCGCATTTATCGGCATCGTGAAGACATAGTCATTTCGCTGCACCGCGTGGTGACAGTCAACGCAGTGTGTGCTTGCGAAGTCCGCAGTATCTCCATCGGGCTTCAGGTCGGTGCCGATCCATCTTCCCCAACCCCAACCTGCCGTCGCGCGATACCCTATGCTGTCTCTGATCATGAACTCGACTTGAACGAACTCTCCGGGCACTATTACTCCACTTGGTTCCCGCTGTTCATGCCAGGTGACCTTTCCGATCATGGTTCCATTCGGCCACGGATTGATATGGTTGTCAGCGATCGCCCTTATTGCGAGATCATTACCAAGAATGACGCGTATGGTGTGATTTTCGACGCGTTCGGTGCTGCCGATCTGCTTCCACGTCTTGTATTCCGGATGGAATGAAACACCCGCAAGCGTGCTCTCCACGGCGTGGGCAGCTCCGCTGTCATCGACCCAGCGAACATATTCACGGTCCGCTGCTTCAACGTGAGATGACGCGGCACCTTGTTGCTCCCCTGATAGAGTCGTCAGATATTTGCGTAAAGTGTCCAGCTGTTCCGGTGTGACCGCCGAGTTCCGATGCATCATTTGATAGGAAGGGAGCGGCATAGCGCCGAGCTGAATTTGGTTGAATGCATCGAATAGGGCCAATCGCTGCTGTTCTTCTGTGAGTGCAGCAATCTCGGAAAAGTTCAAATGCGCACGTGCCCGTCGGACATCATAGGAAACAATCCAATAGGCCGGCACCATTTGATCAAACCACGTTAGTTTCGTTTCATTCGAGTGACAGCTATAGCACGAGTGCCTAAATATTGACTTGACCTCGAGTGGAGCTACGATCTCCGCTGTCACAGGGGGATCATTGAGCTTAGGCCGGATAAACTGCACACCGATTAAGATCAGCAATATAACCCCAGAGGCCTGCAATATTCGTCTATACAACCACGTCGGCTTCATGAGCAACCCCCATATTCCATGAATCTGTCCGAAAGCCGGTACGTGAAGCGAATCATTGAAAGAGACTCTTCGCCATCATGCGCTTGTCTTCGTGTTTCAGCAGGTGGCTGTGAAAGACAGTCCACCCACTGATGATCGGGTCGGTAAAATTCATTATCAGATCAACAGAAGTGTCCGGCGTGACGTTCCCGTGTCCAGCCACTCTGGCCTTTCCGCCTTTTTACCGGGTGGAGACTCCTTGCGGAGTCCGAGCTACTTCGAGACCGCGCGTGCTGCACCCTCAATTACATCTGCGACCTCCTTAGGATGCGAGACGTAGACTGAGTGGCTGGCACCTGCGACTTCGACCGTGTGGCTATGAGCCCGCTTGGCATACCAACGTTCCAAGTCCGGGCTGATGGTTCGATCGCTTCCCGCCACTACCATCCAGCTCGGCTTGGTCCTCCAGGCAGCCGCGGTGATCGTCGCTGAGAAATTGTCCCCAAAGTTGAGTACCTGCGAGCGCGCCATGAATGCGGCCCGGTCGGCGGGAAGGTCAGCCGCGAACAATTCATGAAATTGCGCCGGGTCGATATAGGTGAAACCGTCCGGTGTGTTCTTTATGGCACCCGATTTGGCGAGGTCGCTCGGAAAGCGTTTTCCGTCCTCTGATTCTTTCTCGCCGGAATCCGGCATGTGCGCCGCGACGTACACCAATCCGGCAACCGATGGATCCGTGCCCGCTTCTGTAATTATAGATCCCCCATAGCTATGAGCGACCAGAATACAAGGCCCATCTTGTTGAGCGAGGAGTCGCTTCGTGGCAGCCACATCTTCTCTAAAAGACGTCTCGGGTTCTTGGACGAGGCTGACGTTGTAGCCATCCTTGACAAGAATGTCGTAAACGCCTTTCCAGCCAGAGCCATCTGCCCAGGCGCCGTGGACCAGAACAATATTCCGAACGCGATGCTCTTGGTTCTGCGCTGAAAGCACGTTGCAGGTGAACAACAATAGAACGATACAGAGGGACTGAGAAATTCCCACTACTACTCGCATAGGCTTCATCAAATTACTCATTTGTTTCTCCTTTAAAGACTCTTGGGCATTGCCTCTAGGCAGCTCCCTTTTGCAGATTGCCGGATTTCTCGCCGAGGAAGCAGAGCAATTCGGCGTTTACTTCTTCCGCGTGCGTCCATGTGACGCAGTGCGGACCATCCTTCACTACGACCTGTCGCGCCCCTTTGATGAGCTTGGCCGTGCGCATCCCTGTAGCCGTGATGGGAAGGATGCGGTCGGCATCCCCTTGGATCACCAGCGTGGGCACATCGATCCGCGCCATATCCTCCCGGAAGTCTTCATGCCAGGTTGGGACGCACGCGAAGCTGGCGGTAGCAGAGGCGCCGGCCGCGATGTTCCAACTGGCCTGGACGGCTTGTTCGCTGACACGCTCTCCCAGGAATACGTCGGTGTTGTAGAAATTCTGAAAGAAACCGGTGAAGAAGGCATACCGGTCAGCTGCTACCGCCTTCTGGATCCCGGCAAACACGCTGCCATCCACGCCCTCGGGGTTGTCCGCCGTCTTTAGCAGGTACGGTGGCACGCCGGAAATAATCACCGCTTTGCTCACACCCTTGGAGCCGTATTTTCCGAAGTAGCGTGCCACTTCGCCCCCTCCCATGGAGAAGCCCACCAACGTGAAATCTCGCAACTTAAGCTGGGTGACCAATTGGTGAAGATCTTCCGCAAACGTGTCGTAGTTGTAGTCTCCGGTTGGCTGGCTCGACTTGCCGAAGCCTCTGCGGTCGTAGGTGATGACCCTGGAACCCGCATCTAGCAGCGCCGGTACTTGCTTCTCCCACGAAGCGCCGCTCAATGGATATCCGTGGATCAGGACAATGGGTTGCCCCGAGCCGTGATCTTCGTAGTAAAGCTCGATGTCGCTTGAATTTTCTTTTCCGACCGTAATGTATGACATTTCTAATCTCCTTCTTTAAAGATTGGCCTAGTGGACTGCTTACTTCTCCTCGATTTTCTCGACCGCGCCCGGACTCAGCACCAAAGATTGGGACCGCGAGATCGAGCACCTCGCCAGTTCGGCCAGCTTCCGGCGCAAACCGCGAGTGAGCCAGTGAGCTGTGCCTCAGCGCCCGCTGCAAATGCAGCAACCTCCTCATGGCGGACGTGGATCCACTCGATCTTCCCTTGGCGACGGATCGAATCGGTGATCCCGTTGAGGCTATCGCCAACGACGCCGTAGATGCGCTTGACACCGGACATTGCGAGGGTCTCAGCGAATTGATCTGCCACTGTACTCATAATCTCGGTTATCCTTTTCGATCGTCGAGAACCCGATCCACCATGGCACCGGAGTTCCCAACGTAGTTGGTTGGGTCGAGTAGCTTTTCGAGAGCGTGACGATTAAGTATCTTGCTGATTTCAGGGTCCGCTTCCAACAGGTCGATCAGCCGCGCTTTCCCTTGAGCCAACGCAATGCAGATGGCCGAAATCTTGTCATGCGCGTTGCCTCGACCCATCTTGGGGGCTAATGCCATCATCACGGCTTCCGTATTGACAAGGCCATCGGTAAGCCGGAGATTCTTCACCATATTGTCTGGATGCACCACCAACCCACCGAGCACGTATTTCGCCTGCGCCAATGCGCCGGCGGTATAACAGAAGATCTCCGGCAGAACGAGCCATTCGATCTCCCAGGGTCCGGTTGCTCGCTCGAAATCCGCACTCATCGCGTTTAGCAGGCTAGCCGTATGCTGGCGCACTACGCTACTGCAAGCAGTGATATAGGCGCACGAAATGGGATTCCGCTTTTGCGGCATGGTGCTGGAGGCGCCCCGGCCACCCCCTTCATCGGGCTCCTGCACCTCATCGAGTTCGGTCATCATCATGACCTTTACATCCGTGGCGACCTTGTCGAGGAGACCGCACAGGATGCCCAAGAAGCACCCGGCCTCAGCGATCGTGTCTCGGACTGTATGCCAAGCAATGGGCGGCTGCAAGAGTCCAAGCTCCTCCATCATGCCTTGCTGCACGGCCAGCCCCTGCTCTCCAATTGACGCAAGAGTTCCCACCGCCCCGCCGAACTCGCCCATTAGAAGTCGTGCTTTCATCTGGTCAAGGCGCTCGATCTGGCGATGGAAGCCAGCGAGCCATACCGCGGCCTTATAGCCGAAGGTAAGGGGGACAGCCTGTTGCAGGTTGCTTCTTCCCGCCATCGGCGTATCGCGATACTCTCTGGCGAGACCGGCCAGCGATTCGACCACTGCTTTAAGGTCTTGTTCTATGAGCAAGAGAGCGGAGCGGATCTGGAGGACGGTAGCCGTGTCGGTGATGTCTTGCGTTGTTGCGCCCCAGTGGCACCATTGCCCGAGTCCGTCCTTACAAAGCGAAGTCAACTGCTGCACGACCGGCAGGACGGGATAACCGATGTGCTCCGTCGCAGACTTCAGTCTCTCGAAATCTACTTCGGAAACGTTGCAGTGCCTTCCGATTTCTTCGGCCGCCTCAGATGGAATGACACCCAAACGTGCCTCCACCACAGACAGCGCTTTCTCGACGTCTAGATAGCGCTGGATGCGCGCCTGATCTGACCAAACCGCCCGCATCGCGCTCGTGCTGAAGATGTCGTGATAGATCGATGAGTCAATAACCGTTCCGTTAAGTTGCATGTACATACCTCCCGCGTCTATGGGTCCTCGAACGTAGTCTGCTCGCCGCGGTGAGAGGACAGCGCCAACGCTATCCTCACGTTTCTTGAAGAATTCTTACCCTCGCTCGGGTGGCCGCTGGATCTCTCATGCAATCGGATTCTCCTCGAACAATCGGGCGACCATCGCCGAGTCGAGGTAGGCACGAACTCTCACGATCAATCCTCCTCGGAAATACACTACCCAGCAGTAGCGATTGTCGAAGCGCATGCCGTTCTTCGCGGTCGCTAGAGAATGAAGTTCGACAACCGCCTCGTCGTCCTTTACGATCAAATCCTCCACATGGAGCTGCGCGCCGTTTTGTAGAACCTGGCCCAACTTGGCGAAAGTGCCCTCCCTGAAATCCTTCTTGCTGCGGTAGTGACCGGCGAGTGGGTGGGTGCCCATCACGGTCCAGTCGACGTCGTCAGCTACCCGTTCGAAGAACGCACCGCCGTCGCCGTTCTCAAGCCCCTTAAAGATCTCACGAACATTCTCGGATGTAATTGTCATTTGTATCTCTCCTGTCTTTTGCGATTTGTCTTCTGCTTTCCTCATGCTGCCTTTGATGACGATGGCTTCCCGTGGCCTATCTTGACGGAGCCGAGCAGTTTCATCAGGTCCTTGACCTGGATATTTTCCACCGTACGCGCGGCATCCTTGATTTCGCAGGAAAGCCCCTCGTCGACGCGACCCGCCACGAGCGTGTCGAACTTACGGACCGCGTCGTCCCAGGTGAACGGACGGGAAGCCAGGCCTGGGTAATCCTGAACCTCGTGCTCGATCACTCTCCCGTCCTGCAGCCGCACGATGATCTTGGCGGGCATTTTCTTTGGATATTCCTCCGTGAATTCATGGTTCGGCCGGACTGAAACCTTCTTCAGCAAGCTCTGCACATCGGGCTTGATGATGCGGTCTGGTTTGAATTGCGCCGGCATCACGTCGCCGTCAAGCAGGGCGACCGCAAGCAGGTACGGCAGGCTGTGATCCGCCTGTTCCTTGATGCGGATGACTTTGTCCACGCCGTAGATGCCGCCACCGGCGAAATCAAAGGCAAGTTGGAACACCTCTGCCTCAATCGAGACAACCTTGTCGGGATCAAGTTTGTTCTGCTTGGCGAGTTCGACCATACAATGAACAGCCGACTGGGTGTGGATCATGGCGTTGTACTTTTTGATGGTGCTCTCCACAACGCCCTCGCATCCCTGCTTGCCCCAGTCAATATTGATCTTCATCCTCAGGAGATGGTCGATGCCTAGCGGGCCCTCCACCACTTGCAGCGGTCCCTCGACGCCGCGTCGAGCCATGAAGAGCGTGTTCATAGCGCCGAGCGCAGACTGCGCCGAGGCAAGGCCCTTCCACTGCGACAGAGGCTTGGCCCGAACGACGGCGAAGGACGCATCGCTAACCGCTGCCATCGCGATGGCGTGCGCGATCTGCCGCTCGCTTAACCCCATCAGGCGGCCGGCAGCAGCGCTGTGCGAAAAGGCCAGTTGCGTCGTGTGGTCGAAGCCGCTAGTCATGAAGTTGGCTTGATCCACGAGGCGTGACTGGACGGTGTAGCCGAGCGCCACGCCGAGCATTAGGTCTCGTCCGCCAGCGCCGACGTAGTCGGCGATAGTCAGCGCCACGCCGAAATTGTCCGCCGTGTGGCACGTCTCGGTCGGCGCGAGGAAGTTGTCCATGAAATCGACATAGCGCACGAGTGCGGTGTGCCAGAAGGCAGCATAGATCGGGTTCGCCTGTTCACCGCCAATCAGCGCGCACGGGCCAGTGCCACCGAACTCGCCGACCTGCTCGCGACAGGCCTGAATTGGACCCGCGCCAAGGGCGGCAATACAGCAGCCCAGCGAGTCCAAGATGTGGATTGGCAACTGCCTGCGCGATTCGGCCGAGAGGTCGGCGAAGGAGGCGCGGGCGGCATACTTGGCAAGAGCTTCAACCTGTGTCATAAAGTGTGAATGTTCCTTTCCAGTACGATTTACTTTGTCTAATGTGTCAGGGCGATGAAGCCCCCCAGCGTGATCACCGAGCCGATCACGCTGAGGAAGACGACGGAAGCAGCCTCGTCCTGTGCCACTTGGTATTGGAGAGCGAGCATGGTGACAATCGGCATGGTTGGAATGGCGACCGTCAACACGGCTTCCTTGAGAATTGGATTGCTGTAGCCGAACCATCGCAAACCGCCGAGGACCAACGCGGGCTGCACAACGTTTTTCAGAAATACGAAGATCAGGACGAACGAGTTGACTTTGATTTTGCCGGTCGCAAGCACGATTCCGGAGGCGAACAGGGCGACGCCCCCGGACGCATATCCCAGCATGGAAAACGACTGGACGAGTAACTGGGGAACACGGGCACCCGTTAGCACCACCACGAAAGCGAGAACGGGTGCCCAAACAAGTGGTTCTTTGACCGTTTCCCCGAGTTTGGCTGCGAAAATAGATAGGCGCGACGGCCCTGAATGCCCGCCGTCATGAGCGGCCGGGTTCTTTGGGTGTAAGTCTTCCCCGCGCATGTCCAATGTGAGAAGGAGAATCGTGACTGGCACGACAGTGAGGTTGATGACCAGACTGCCTATCGCGATCGGAATGGCGCTGAGTCGTCCGAACAGGTCACCGAGAACGGCCGGGCCCACGAAAGGCACTGCCGGCGCGGAAGCCATGAGCGCTACCAACGCACTGATACCCACCCGAGCGCGGAAAGCAAAACGGGACAACAGAAATATCGCAGCGTATAGACCGATGATGGCGACGCACAGCGCAATGACCAGCGGGATGTCCTGACTCAACTCAGCGCGCGGCGTGCTGACTGTTCCAGCGAACAGTGCCAAGGGGACGGCGTAGACTAGGACCATCCGATTCAGGACAGAGGCGTCCTTGGTCTCAAAATCGTGGTGCCAGGCCGCCACGAAACCAAGCAGGAACGTTACGAGCATTGGAAGGAGCGCGCCCAAGATGGTGTTTAGCATGGTCGACCTGCATTGGTTGTCGGAGCAAAGGGAGAGCGCCTCAATGAATGGATTGCGCGCCGTTCGTTCTTGATATTCACCAGCATTCGGAATGCCTCCGCAACGTGATACGCGCTATGGTTCCGAAGCATGACACCGCCAGAGCCGATGCGGATGCGTTGTGTCTGTGTTCCTATGGATGCGAGCACAACCGATGGAGCGGACTCTTGCAAGCTGCTCATGTTGTGGTGTTCGGAAAGCCAGATTCGGTGACACCCCAACCGACCAACTTCTTTTGCCAGTGCAACCGTGTTGACTATCGCCTCGGCGGCCGTGAACCCTTCCGAAAGGGTCGATTGATCTGGGCTCGACAGTTTCACGTCCCCTCCAGGGAAAAAGTCTTTTTTCAGAGAACCCCTAAGCCGCATACGTCTTTGAGTAAGCACATAGCGGGCCACGAAACAACTCCCACTTTCTTGAGGCAATTCTGGGTCGGACTGAAGATCGAGTGCCGCTGAGTTGGCACAGTCACCGCATTTGGTGTCCACCGCCGACACCAACTGTTGCGTCCAGCAATTCATTCCGTTTTTCCTTCGGCGGCAAAACAGGAGGCGATCCCGTTACATTTCGGCGGCGACCGGACGCGCCGTCATTGCAAGGGATCTGAAGGGAGAGAAATACGATCCGAGTAAACGTGCTTTGCAGACGAGTGACGGACTCTTCAGCAGCGCTGCGTCTAAGATGGCATTGAGGAAAACGAACGAGACCGGCTGAAGGGGCACACTTCTTCCTCCAGTTCTCCCTTCACTCGGTTATAGGACACTCTGGACTCTGCGTTCGCTCCCATCGCGCTGTCCCGCACTGAGATAATCGGTCGGAGACTGGGATTTTCGAAAATGATACGACTCATTCTGGTCAACGTTTGCGTGCTTGAGATTATGCGCCACATCTGGCGTGGCATTCATCTGTCGTAGGGCAAGCGTAGCTGTTGGATCGTGAAGCCAAACACATCACCCCGCTGATGACATAAATAAGCGATAGCGGTATCGAGGAGAGTCTCCAAACCCTGCCGTCAGTCCGAGCTGCCTGGAGATTGGGAGCCTTATCTGCGAAGCCACCGTCGGATCAAGCGGCCCAAGCGTTTTTCTACTTCGCAGGGGAGCCTGGCTTCCTTAGTCAGGGAGCGTTCTAGTGGCACAAGGTGCCACGAAACCCGCAAAAATATGTCAACGCAGCGGCTTGGCGCTCACGCGATCACTTCCATCGCACGGTAAAATCACCAGTCCCAAGTCTTGATGCCAAGCGTGCAACAGCATCACGAACTAGCGCTGTATCGGCGCCATTCGTTAGCAGCAGCCGGCCTAGTATTACTGTGTTATAAACGGTTGAGTCTATTGAGGACGATGGCCAGAGCCGGGTATCGTGGAGAGGATGAGTGTCGTCCGAGCGAAGATCCAGACGGTCGAGGACATTTATCGACTGGTCTGGGCGGCCGTGGGTGGCAA
>Ga0181526_10002792_pt1 | contig 14780 bp, 8 predicted proteins | sample PEATcosm2014_Bin_35_FD_119750 | JGI IMG/M metagenome (GOLD analysis project Ga0181526, IMG submission 119750) | Peatland microbial communities from MTU Mesocosm Facility, Houghton, MI, USA - PEATcosm2014_Bin06_30_metaG | ecosystem: Environmental > Terrestrial > Soil > Wetlands > Peat | place...
ATCACCGTCATGAATCAGCACCCGATATCGCAAGGTCAGGGAGTCGCCTACAGCAATGGTCACGCTCCCGTCGCGCTTGGGATCACCGTAGAAATCATGCTCGCCGAAAGGATTGACGGCGAAGAGGCCGTATCCACGGGCATGCCAATAAGTAGGATGTTTGATGTTGCGGGGATAATCGAAGATGGCAATTCCAACCCTTTCCCCTCCTACCACCCCGGAGTAATCAACCCAATCGGCTCGCTTGCCCCAAATGTTCTTCTCACCTACAGCGCCGTTGGAGTTCAGCATCTTCACGGCGGGTTCTTGCAGGTTTCTAACCACCCTAATGGCGAAGGTTCCCTCCTTGGTGTCGCCCATCTTGAGGGGCGTTCCATGGTCCGCCGTGATGGTGAACGCGCAATCGATGGTGCGGGTTTTGGCATCGCCTCGAAAAGTGTATTCCTGCGTCTCGCTGCCCATCACCACTCCGTTTGAACTGAGCAGGCTGAAGACCGCCTGGAGCGTGCCGGAATCAGGCCCCCCCTTCGCTTCTTCGAGCTTGGTGAAGACGGTACGGCCTTTGGGCAATTCCTCTGAAGTGGTGTAGGCTTTTCCCGCGACATGCACTGGCGCCTTTTCCATAAACTGTGCTTCGCCCCAGAAATCAACTCCGTTGATATCTCCGTGAGCGAAAAACAACCCGCGGTGATGTGGATGGTCTTTGCTCTCGCCAGGGATGTCCTTCACCATGGGGTACCCACGCGTGACGATGATGCCCTCCGGCGAACGCAAAGGATAGAGGTAGGGTTTGGGAGTATCAGGGCTGAAATAGTAACTCGCGAAAGGTTTTCCGCCGATGCTCACGTCAACTTGGTCGCCGTGCCGGACGAAGGCCACGGGCATGTCCGCAGCCACGAGCGACGAAGCTTGTAATAATATTATTAAGGAAATCAGGCGCAAGAGGTTTCTCCGTCGGAAGAGTCTAAGCGGACTTGTGCAGGCCAAAACTTCTGGCCCCTATTCGTCTATTCCCAACAAGATTGCCGCGGCCAGCACGGTGGTCCAGAGGCCCCGCTTGTCGCCAATTGCCGACTGGCTGATATTCATCGTACGAACGATCTTATTGGAAATTCGGTAAATCTCCTTTTTTTCATCCCAACTCCGGTCGGGGTCGAACTCCACGCCCAGAGTGGTGGCGAGCATTTCGGCCGCCAGTTCTTCGGCGTATTCCCCGGCCACTTCTTCTGTTTCGCCAAACGAGTGGTGCTCCGAGAGATAGCCAAACGCATTCCGGTCAGACGGAATTGCAACTCCTACCGAAGCGGCAATCAAACGGTGCGGTTCCCGCGTTGAGTTCTCACTCATGACTACGAATGTCACTTGGCCGGGGCGGAGTTCTTTCACGCCCTCGGTCCGGGAAACCAGCTTGCAGCGGGGCGGGAAAATGCTCGAGACGCGCACCAGATTACAGGCAGCGATTCCAGCAGACCTAAGCGCCAATTCGAAGCTGGTAAGCTTCTCCCGGTGTTTCCCTACACCTTTGGTGAAAAACATGCGTTTGGCTACGAACATTGGATTCCCCACCTTCTCATCGACGCTGTTTTGTCCCAAATCGAGCGGCGACGCGACGAAGACAGCCCTGGAAGACTCCTTTTCGGGTAAGGCCAGGAATGATGTAAGCTAACAAAAAGCCAAGAAAAGTGTCAACGCATTTTTCAAATGATCAAAACAGCTGGCGCCAAGCTACTAAGCCGCGAAGGAAAGCAAAGTGGAAGTTGTTGATTCTCTGCGGCCTTCGCGTAGTTTGAGACTTTGCGCGAACTTCTTCCCGCACAGAATTCTGTGGCGCATCCCCGTGACCGAAGTATGCCGCCTGCTACACAGACTGATAAAAAATTTTGATGGTTGCAACCCTTGACTAAATCCTCCGCGCACGCTATGTTGCATTATTAAGTAAAAGACAACCTGCGCTTACGCCCGTTGTTCGTGGGCAGAAACTTTCCTATGGAGGATCTATGAATCCGAAGGCAGTCTTAGAGTTCGCTGCTGCCAACAATGTGAAGATCGTGGACATCCGTTTCACCGACCTTCCGGGCCTGTGGCAGCACATTTCATTCCCTATTCACGAACTGGAAGAGAGTTCTTTCGAAGATGGATTTGGCATGGATGGCTCCAGCATCCGCGGCTGGGCGGCGATTCATGAGAGCGACATGCTCCTGATTCCCGACCCGAGCTGGTTCACGCTCGATCCGTTCACCGAGACCCCCACTTTGGCCATGATTGGCGACATCATCGACCCCGTGACCCGGCAACATTACCTGAAGGATCCCCGGAATATCGCCAAGAAGGCGGAGAATTATCTCGTCTATACCGGGATTGCTGATACGGCATACTTCGGTGCGGAGGCCGAGTTTTTCATATTTGACAACATCCGATTCGACCAGGCCCAGCAACACGGTTTCTATTTTATTGACGCCGAAGAGGGACGCTGGAACTCGGGCCGCGAAAAGGATAACCTGGGTTACCGGCCGCGCTACAAGGAGGGTTATTTCCCGGTTCCGCCCACCGACCATTACCAGGACCTGCGCAGTGAGATGGTTTTGGCGATGGAAAAGGCCGGGCTTAACATCGAGTGCCACCACCACGAAGTCGCCACCGGCGGCCAGGCTGAGATCGACCAGAGATTCAACTCCCTGTTGAAGTCGGCCGACGGGATGATGGTCTACAAATACATCATCCGCAATGTGGCTTATCAGTACGGCAAAACGGTGACCTTCATGCCCAAGCCGATTTTCCAGGACAACGGCTCGGGCATGCACACACACCAGAGCCTTTGGAAGGACGGCAAGCCGCTGTTTGCGGGCGACAAGTACGCGGGATTCAGCCAACTCGGCCTTTGGTACATCGGCGGGCTGTTGAAGCACTCGCCCGCGCTCGCCGGGCTGATCGCGCCCACCACAAACTCCTACAAACGGCTGGTGCCGGGCTTTGAGGCACCCGTAAACCTCGCATACTCGCGACGCAATCGCAGCGCCTGTTGCCGCATCCCCATGTACTCGCCCAACCCGAAAGCCAAGCGGGTGGAGTACCGTCCGCCCGACCCGTCCTGCAACCCCTATCTGGCATTCGCTGCCATGTTGATGGCGGGCCTCGACGGAATTGGGAACAAGATCGACCCCGGCGAGCCGCTCGACAAGGACATTTACGACTTGGGACCGGAAGAGTTGAAAAAAGTGCCCACCCTCCCCGGTTCGCTCGAAGAATCGCTGCGAGCCCTCGGGAACGATCTCGATTTCCTGCTCAAGGGAGATGTCTTCAGCGAAGAACTGCTCGAGACCTGGATCGATTACAAGATGAAGAACGAAGTGCAGGCCGTGAACATGAGGCCGCACCCTTACGAGTTCGCGCTCTACTACGACATTTAGTCGTAAGTGGCGTGCTTTAAAGTAGTTGCAGACACGCCACACAAAATCGGCAGATATTTGGCATACTCGGCGATTTTTCCTCCTGCGGGCCAGTATTAGGGCTTAGGGAGGAAAGCTGAGATGCAAGGCGTAGCGACCTACATCGGGGCTGGATGAAATCCAGCCCCGCCTTCTTTTTCCACCCAGACAGTCACTGCCATCGTTCGCCATAGCGCCGTTTGCGAAGACGAGCATCGGGGAGGCGAGTGGCGAAAGTGCCGCTGTCCGAACGCTCTGCTCATCTAGAACGGCGACAAGTCCAATCTTGCCCACCACATCGAGGGCCGCGACCTGGAAAGCGTCATCCGGGCTGTCTTCCAAGGCAGCCCAAAATACAGGGCGCGGCTGGAGCAAAACCGGGAAACCATGGTCCCTGCTCACGGCATTGGCCAGTCGCCGAAACGCCGGCATCGTCAAGTGAACTGGGATAGGTAAGAACTCCGGCGTTACCCGTGATTGATCCCAGCGGGTGCCACTTGAATCTTGATGACCCCTTCCGGACGTGAGACATTGTAGATGCTAAGGGAAGTTTGCCGCGGCGAGCGACTTTGCTAATTCGTTAACAAAGTAATTGCGCCACGCGAAAGCTATGGGTCCAGTCAATTCCATCAGCGGCATTTCGTTTCCATTCTCCCCGTCCGCTTCGAGCAAGCGACTCTTGCCGTGGCTCGTGGCGGTCGCGTTTTTTATGGAGTCGCTCGACACGACGATTCTGAACACTGCGGTGCCCGCCATCTCGGAGGCCCTCAAAGTGGCTCCGCTGAGCATGAAGTCAGTGCTGGCCAGCTACACTTTGAGCCTCGCGGTTTTCATTCCGATCAGCGGCTGGATGGCAGACCGGTACGGAACGCGCCGGGTGTTTGCATCCGCGATCGGCTTATTCACCCTCGGGTCTTTTCTCTGTGGCATCTCGGGCACCATCCATCTGCTGGTCGCGTGTCGCATCCTGCAGGGCTGCGGCGGAGCCATGATGGTGCCGGTGGGCCGGCTCACGCTGGTGCGAACGTTTGCAAAATCTGAACTCATCCGCGCCATGAGCTTCGTCGCCATTCCAGCTTTGATTGGCCCAATGCTCGGACCCATTGCTGGCGGTCTTATCGTCGGATACCTTCACTGGCGATTCATCTTTTTCTTGAATATTCCGATCGGCCTCGTTGGTTTGTTGATGGTCTATCTGCATCTACCGGACTACCGCGAAGAACGAACCCACCCGCTCGATATTGTCGGGCTCATCCTCTTCGGTTCCGGTATCGCGCTGCTGTCGTACGTGCTGGAGATATTCGGCGAACATACGCTGAGTACGGGCGAAATCTCAGGGCTATTGACGATTTCTCTGGCGCTTATCGCAGGCTACGGGCTCCATGCGATACGGATCGCCTTTCCCTTGCTGGAATTGAGTCTGTTTCGCATTCGCACGTTCAGCGCGGCGGTGAGCGGCAGCTTCTTCACCCGCCTTGGCATCGGCGGAGTGCCTTTCCTCCTGCCGCTCCTCTACCAGGTTGGTCTCGGATTCACGCCCGTTCAGTCCGGCCTGCTCATCATGCCCCAGGCGATAGCTTCCATGAGCACGAAGTTCCTACTGCCGCGAATCCTGAACCGCGTTGGCTACCGCGGCGTGCTGGTTTCGAATACCGTGATCCTCGGTTTTCTTCTTATGCTTTTCGCGACCATTGGACTCGGTACACCGGTATGGGTCATCGTGTTGCTCGCGTTCCTCTATGGGGCTTTCACTTCGCTCCAATATACGAGCATGAACACCCTCGTCTATGCTGACGTCACCGAAGAGCGGACGAGCAACGCAAGTTCCATCGCGAGCACAATGCAGCAAATGTCCATCAGCTTTGGCGTTGCCTCGGCGGGGCTGGCCACCGCGCTTTTCATTCCCAATCGCCTTCGCTCCAATCCGCGGGAAATGATTCACGGCATCCACGAGGCATTGCTCGTTCTTGGTGGATTCACCATCTTATCCACAATCATTTTCCACAAATTGAAAGGCGGCGACGGCGACAACGTCAGCCAACACAAAGTCCTTCACGGTGGATGACGATCAATTCAGCGGACTGGAATGCCTTCGGCGCCAGCGTGTCGGTGGAACCCGTCGTGAGTTTAGGTCGATCGTCAAGGTTCTTTAGGAGTAACCGACACGGGAGTTGATCGCTTAGGTCAATCCTACTGCATAAGGATCTATCTTCGATTGCTCGTGCGAAGGGGATTTACCGCCAATAATCGGCGGGGGTGATATAGGTCTGCACTACGCGTTCGGGAACAATCTCGAGAGACGTCGATCAGCGCTTGCGATGGTCACTTCTGTGTGCGGCGGGCGGACAGTTGAGTGTCTATTTGTTTTCATGACTTGGGCGTTGGAATTACTGCAACTTCGCGCACTCCGCCTTCGCTTGCTTGAGGATGGGGAGGTAGGGGTCGGCGACTTTCCAAATCGTGAGGAAATCCTGATAGGCGGCGCGGGCCTTGGCGAGGGCGGCCTGCTATGGCACGGGCGTCTCGCCCGTGTTGCTCTCGTGGTTTCTCGCGGCCGGGACGGCCGTGCTACCCGTTTCGGCTTCGAGTGCGTACGTGCGGGCGAGGCCGAGACACGCCACCGCACCTTGTAGCAGTCAGGTCGACGCCATCGGGGAGGCGCCAACCGTTGCCTATACCGGTTTCCCATGCGATTTTGCGGACGTCGCGCTGCTCGCTGTGAGGGATGCGGGTGAGCCCAGCCGAGGAATATCGTCTTGCCAATTATTGGAAATTCTTGATCAACACTGCGTCGGTCGTGTCTGTGCCGCGGGAGAGGGCCAGGCGGCCATCGCTGGACCAGTCGAACCAGAAAATCCTGTCTGAAGTGAAATGCGTCATCGGCCTCGCCGGGCCGCCCGCCACCGGCTGCTCCCAGATGTTATCCACCCCATTCATGTTGTTGAGGAAAGTGATGGCGCGGCTGTCGGGAGTCCAACGAATTGGCCAATTCTCAAGAGAGGTGGGCGCCGGAAAACGCTTGCCGGGTTGGCCGCCGGCGAAAGGAAGTATATCCAGAGTGCGTGTCTCGTGTTCTCCTTCCCAGCACGCGATCCACTTGCCGTCCGGGGAGACGGAGGATATCCATAAGTCATAGTCCGTCAACTGGGACTCTGGGCCACCTCCACTCGGAACCTTCATCAACCTGCTGATTCCAAGACCCCGTGTGAAAATCACCCACCGGCCATCCGGCGATACGTCGGGATAGTAGTCCGCCTTGTCATTCACACCACCCTGGGTAAGCTGTTTCAGGGTGCCACCGTCCAGGTCCGTTCGCCCGATTTTTAGCTCGCCATTCTGGTACAAGAGGGACGCAATGAACCTGCCACGAAGCGAGACAGCGGGCGATTCGACACCGAGGTATGCTTCGGCATGGGTGAGCCGCCGGGGATTCGAGCCGTCTTCGCCCATTTCCCAAAGATCCGCTCGTCCGTTGTGATTCGAGCAATAAACGATTTTCCCGTCCGGTGCCCATGCCACTCCGTCATGGCCGTCGCTGGCCTGATTCCCGACGCTCAAGGTCCTGGCCTCCGACTCTTTGCCGGGCGTGGCTACTTGGATGGTAGCGAAAGTCTGGCCCTGAAGGGCCAGCAGCGTCTTTGCGTCCGCGCTCACCCGAACTTCGCTGTACGTGGAAAAGTCGTGGGTGATTTGCCGGACTTCGCCTCCCTCAACCGAGACTTCGTAGAGCTGAGGCGTCACAGCAGTTCCGCCCGAAACGAGCAAGCGACGGCTACCAGGGAGCCAGGTGAGATCGTAAAGGGAGGCCCCTAAAGAAGTGGCGCCAGGTACCGCCTGGACCGGGCCGCCTTCCGCCGCCACGGTCGCCAGAACCGCGTGCCCAGTCCAGAGGGGAAAAGCGAGGGTCTTGCCGTCTGGGGACCACGCGACGCGACGAGGGTCAATGACCTCGGGGTTCTTGTAGGATGCCAATACCCGCTGGTTAGAGCCATCCAGAGAGGCGGTCAACAACATGGACTCAACGGCGGAGTCCCGCACAAAGGCGAGCCGCTGGCCATCGGGTGAAAATGCCGGCGGGCTGCAGACCCACGCCAACACCTTTCTTGGCGTTCCGCCGAGGGATGGCACCTGGTAAAGATCATCGCCGCTGGCCCCAGGGGCCCCATTGCGGCTGAAATAGACGTAGCTGCCGTCGGCAGAGAATCTCAAAATGCTGCAGAGATTTCCGCCCTGGGTGGCAATCTGGACGTCGCTGTCGGTGGCCAGTTGCCTCAGCCAGAGGCTTTGCTTGCCTGCCGTCGATCGCGCGTAAGCCACAAACTTTCCATCGGGCGAGATGTCCGCACCACAGATGTCGCCGCTGTACGTCACGCGGTTGAATTCCAAGGCCGCGGGCGAAGCCGGCGTGTGGCGGGCGGCGCGATAGAGGGCATAGATGAGCGCAGCGACGATTACGAACCCGCCAGCCACAAATGCGATGATGGCCTTCTTGTGGCGGCTTTCCCGGCTGGCGATTACCTGCGAATCAGAGCTATCGCCTCTTAGCAGCGGCGTCCCCACAGCATGGCCCGAACCCGTATCCCGCTTCAGGCGCTGCAACTCCGCCCGCTGGTCAGAGGCGTGCTGATAACGCAACTCCCGGTCTTTTTCCAGCGCTTTATTGATGATCTCTTCCAGCTTCGGCGGCAAATCAGGCTTGAGGCTCTTCGGCGAAACCGGCTGTTGCCTCAAGATCGCTTGCTGAACCTCGGATGAAGTCTCGCCGGCGAAAGCCTGCCGCCCCGTAGCCATCTCGTAGAGCACCACGCCAAAACTGAAAATGTCCGTTCGGGTATCCAGCGGCTCGCCTCTCACTTGCTCGGGAGACATGTAGGCGGCTGTGCCAATGGGGGAGCCCGGAAAGGTGAGGTGTTCCGGGTCGATGGAAAGTGCGGCCGTCTCCTGTGGGGCCGACCCTTGGGACGGCTTGGGCGGTGGAGGCTCCGGCCCTACGGTCAGCTTTGCCACCCCGAAATCCAGAATCTTGGCTTGGCCATGTGTGGTAAGGAAGATATTCGCCGGCTTGATGTCGCGATGAATGATGCCCTTGCCGTGTGCCGCCTCGAGGCCCGCCGCAATCTGGATGGAGAGATCGAGCAACGTGTCCAATTGCAGCGGCGGTCTCTGACCGCCGATTCGTCGATCAGAGATCGCCGCTACAGCCAGCCGCTCCTTCAGCGTCTGGCCCTCCAGCAGTTCCATCGTGATGAAGGGCTGGCCCTCGTATTCGTCCACGTCGTGAATCGTGCAGATGTTGGGATGGTTCAGGGCGCTTGCGGCTCGGGCTTCACGCTGGAACCGAGCGAGCGCCTGCGGGTCTTGAACCAATTCCGCAGGCAGAAACTTCAGCGCCACCGTCCGGCCCAGTCGTGTGTCCTCCGCTTTGTAGATCACCCCCATCGCGCCGCTGCCGATGCGCGCCAGAACGCGATAACGCCCGACTTTCCGGCCGACGACGTCTGCGAATCCTTCCTCGTCCCTCTTCTCCAAAGGAGCTTCGGGGGAAGGCGATTCATGAATCGGCCCGACCACAACCTCCCCCTGCCCCCCTCCTGATTCAGCAGGGGAATCGCCAATGGTTCCACTCTTCGCCGGGGATGGGGTGAGGGGCTGGTGCGGCTCCACCTGAGCGATGAACCTGTAGCCGCGCCTTGCCAGGGTCTCAATGTATCGAGGCTCATCCGCCGAGTCGCCCAGCGCCCGTCGCAGCGTCTTGACCGCCGCGTTGATGCTGTGCTCGAACTCGACAATCGTGTCGTGTGGCCACAGCCGCTTCTGCAGCTCCTCGCGCGTCACCAGTTCGCCTGGACGCGCAAGCAGCATCGCCAGCACTTCCATGGGTTGGCCCGAGAGCCTGATCCTGAGCCCATGCTTGCGCAATTCCAGGGTATGCCGGTCAAACTCGAAGGCTTCGAACCGGACAAGACGCCCGGAAGATGCGAGGGGTACCATGACCAACGCGCCTGCTTTGAAGTTAGATTCGACTCAGCCGGAGAGCCCCACGCGGCTGCTGTTCTAAGTCCCAAGAATGGTTTAACGCTATCACCGCATTAAGGACAAAGTCAACGCATAGGGGCTGCCTGTGTTAACCACCGTCCCGTCAATACGTTAGCTCTTCACCTATTCTTCCGACATCTTTCACCCGCCTTGCATTGAGGCAGTAGCCCGGCCCAACCAAACTGGCGCCACCTCGCGACGGAGGTGAGCGCCATGGACAACAAAGGTCGGGAAGCAAAGAGTGATGACCGGCGAATCAAGTGCAGGAAAGGATCTTGGGGATTAGCTGGTTCGAGCTTGGCGATCCTCCTGATGGTCCCATCTGCCGCTGGGAATGGCTGGGCTCGAGACCAACTCACGGGAGACGCAAGTGCGGACGTAGATCTCACCGTCCTGGTCTATAGCTACGTCCCTGTTCCGCAGCACGATCTGGCCATAGCCGAGCGCACGGCGTCGAACATCTTTCAGAACGTGGGTGTGAAGATGTCTTGGGTCGATTGTCCGCTGACCAGACCGAGGGCTGAGCTGAACCCGGCTTGCACCACTTCTCATGCTCCTACGGACATCCGCCTGAACGTCGTGCCCGACATCGCGGAGGGTCCTTGGGTGGAAAAGTTCACCATGGGTATGGCTGTGCCAATTCCTCCGCCGCGCCATGGACAATTTGCGTATATTTCCTATGCGCGAGCAAAGACAGTGCTCCTCGAGGCGCCGCAGTTGTCGCTTGGACAACTACTCGGACACGGCATTGCGCACGAGATCGGCCATTTGCTGTTGGGCACGAACAGTCACTCTCCCGCGGGCCTGATGAGCGCTCACTGGAGTACTCGGGAACTGAAGCTTGCAGCGCGTGGACAACTCACCTTCTCAATAAATCAAGCAGCGACCATTCGCGGCGACGTCCGAGCGCGTCGAGCCCAGCAGGAAACGGCGGAGTCGGAACGGGTTGCTCCTCAGGAGTGAGCAGAGCCGGAGAGCACCAAGGCCATCCCCCGCTCAAGCCCTAACGGTCGCGTCCAGCGGCGCCTTGGCGACCGACGCGGAGGGGGTACTTAAGCAGCCGCCTCCGGCGCCGATGCTAGGATCCCCCTTCAACGCGTTCGGGCGTCGAAACGGGGTTCGAGGAAATAGATCCTGCCTTGTCGCCTAGCATTTACCAATGCTCCGTCGCGTATGGCGCGAGCATTCCGGTCGGGAGCCAGGGGATTTCGCGGACTCTTCGAATGCGGCTGATAGCCCATCTACTCGAAGTTAGACAACCGCAGATGCGATCCCGCTAGACTTTGAGGGCGAACTTGGGCTCAAATCGATTCAAAGGTCAATTGAGGCGGATTCCACCAGACGGGCAACCCCAAGTCAGAGGCTAATACCCGTGCAGCATTGTAACCGCAGAGGCCCGTGATGTTGCCGCCCGGGTGGGTGGAGCCTCCGCAAAGATACAAGCCTTCGACGGGTGTCCTATACGTGCCTGCACCGGGGAACGGCCGGTTGGAACCCATTTGATTGTTCGCGAATGAACCAACCAGCAGATCACCGAATTTCATGTTGGGGAAGGCCCGCTCGGTGTCCACCGGAGACCGGGAAAAAGAATCGATGACGACCTGCTGCCTCAAGTTGGGCGCAAAGCCTGCCAGCACATTGAACAAGGTCTTACCGTGAGTCTCTTTTTCAGCTTCCCAATTCGAGGGCGAACCCCGTAGCGCGTACGGTACCTTTTCCCACATGAATGCTGTGTGCTTGCCGGGAGGAGCCTGACTGGCATCAAACAAGGTCGGGCACGCTCCCCACATCACAGTTCCCGGAATCTGACCTCGCTCGTGTGCGGCGACAATATTATGGAATTGAGCGAATCGTTCGAGGCCCAGGATTACCATGAAGGCTTTGTTGAGCTCGGGGCGCTGCTCGGCGGCGCTGAAACGCGGAGGCTCGTGGAGAGCAAGGTTCAAAGCGAACAGGGGAGCGAGCGTGTTGTACTGAAACCCCGCAGCCTTGTCCCGAATTTCTGCAGGGACGGCGTCAGCGTCGAGCATTTGCAAGAACGTCTGCTGGGGGTTCAGTCCGGAGGCGACAAAAGCCTTGGACCCGATGGTTTCTCCACCCGCCAGTCGAATACCCGTGACCTTTCCATTACGGACCAGAATTCGTTCGATCTCGACACCCGTCAGGACTTCGCTTCCGTGCTCACGGATATCTTTGACAAGGGCCTGCGCCAGATTGGCGGAACCGCCTTGGCACATTTGGGCGAGATGCGGTCCCGCCAGCAGAGCCGGAATCGAATGGCCGAATCCCGCCAGCCGCAGGTCGATCTCACGCAGTCCATTAAAGAACAGGAGGCCGGCGCGAACGACGTCGTGCTCGAACTCTCGCACGACAAACTCCAATGGAGACAGCCTCGCCACCTCGAGCAACCTGCGCCCCAATGGAGAGCGCCCCAGCAGTTCTCGTCTCTGCTCGGGAGGTAAGGGAGGCGACTGGGCCTCGGGGATGAGTATGTGTTCTAAAATGGGTCTGAACTCCTCAACCCACCGCCGCAGCGTGGCCGCGTCCTTCTTTGAGAATTCCCCGAATGACTCAACTGTCTTTTCAAAATTGGTCCACCACTCCAGGGCGCGGCCATCGGGGAGGATGAGGGCAACATTCAGTTCGGGTTCGATGTAGTGTGCACCGTGGCGTTCCAATTCCAAGTCACGGTACCAGGGCGTAGCGGATAGGGCTCGATGAAAGAACGAGTGGGTGTTGTGCCGGAAGCCGGGCACCCGCGGGTTCTCAATAGTGGCGAGGCCTCCCCCTGGAACAGAGGCTCGATCCACGGCAAGAACCCGCAACCCGCTACGCGCCATGTAAGCCTGCAAGACCAGCGCGTTGTGTCCGGTCCCGAGAATGATGCCGTCATATTCATGGGACATAGGAATCGACTCAGTTCTCCCCGCCGTGGTGCGGGCATCCTGCCTGCGAGCCTTCGCGGGGGTGAGACGCACCCCCGATACCGGGCGAGACGCCGCACCACATCATTCGCTGGCGCGGTACAGAACACAGGAGTGGGGTTGCAATTTCAGCTTGAGTGAAGTCGCTGAACCTAAATCCTTACGTTCCCAAAGGTCTCGCAACCTGTAGCTCTTGCCCGACGTAAGTCCAAGCTCATTCCATTCCAGCGCAATGTCCTCCGCGGCTTCCGCGCGATTGAAGATGGCGAGGTAGTGGCCCTTTCCATCCTCGGACCTGGCAGACCAGATCACCGCGCCATTTGTCATAATCAAGGGCCGGTTTGCGGTGGAGTGCTGGTCCACGGCAATCACCTCGGGATTCGTCAGCAGCGATGTTGTCCAGGCATCGCTATGCGGCAGGTCGCAGCCGAGCATGAGAGGAGAACGGATGATGGACCAGAAAGCCAGCAGGGTACGCTGTTCGTCGTGAGTGAAGCGCGTGGAGCGCGCCGAACCCAACCCCGGTCTCGGGCCCAAATAACCGATGGGGAGCATGTCCGCATCCGGCCAATGGTTGACTCCCGCGTAGGGCGCCCATCCGACAGCCGTGGCGAACTGCCCACGCAAAGTCTGAACCCACGGCTCTTCGGCGCCAGGCGCCCAATAATCCCAGAAATCATCCGAGATGCGCCACATCTGCGCGTACTGGCGTACGTCATCGGCGACCCCGAGCGACGTTGGCCCCGGCGATAGGCTCAGCACAATCGGGCGGCCCGACTTCTTCAGCGCCGAGCTGAGCATGTGAATTTCTCCTGCGTTGTACGGACGGCTCGAAATGCAGTCCACTTTGATGAAATCCAGGCCCCAGTTCGAATAGAGCTGGGCTAGTGAGTCGTAAAAGGCCTGCCCGGCCGGATTGGACTTCACCCCGTAAGTGTCGGGATTCCATGAGCACGTGTCCGACTTATCCGCAGCCTCAGCCGCATGGAATGCCGTACCGGCAATCGGCATATTCTTGTCCACCGCTTCGCGCGGAATGCCTCGAATGATGTGAATGCCGAACTTCAGGCCGAGAGAGTGCACGTAGTCTGCAACGGGCTTGAAACCCGCGCCGTCCGCCGCGGAGGGAAAGCGGTTCGTGGCCGGTATGAAGCGCCCCTGGCTGTCCAGAGTGAATTTCCATGAGGGCTTGCCGCCGCTTTCCGGGTTCTGCAAATACCAGCCTTCGTCAACCACAGCATATTGCCAGCCGAACTGTTTCAGGTGTTTCGCCATCCAGTCGGCATTGGCCTTGTACTGTCCTTCATCGATCGTCAGGCCATACGAGTCCCAACTGTTCCAACCCATGGGCGGAGTGGCCGCGAGTTGCGGCCCTTGCTGCGCTGAGAGCGGCAGAAGGCCTGCTCCAATCAGAAAAATCGATAACATCGCTCGCATTAGAAGTCTCCTTTCATCCCGCCTCGAGAAGCTTTCACTACCCGCGCTGCGTGTCCAAGGTATACCCGGCAGTTCGTTTGTTCAATGGTTTTGTTCGATTTTTCTGATTGTGATTGCAGCCAGTGAGAGTAAAGTTGAGTCGAATTGCTGGTGGGTTCTTGATAATGCGCGAAGCGACCCGGACGACGAAGGGGAAGGCGGCAGTTGGCGCTGCCGCACTCCAGGTTCTGATTCCTTTATGTCTTTGTGCCTTGGTGGTCAATCTCCTCGCGCAGACCCAGAGCATTCGTGTTATCGCTGATTTCGAAGGCGGCTCCGTCGGCAGGGTGGGCCAGGTTTCTCCCACGCACCTGCGATGCGCCGTGAAAGGGCAGTTCGACCAGGAACATCGAAACCGCCAGGCGAATTGGTATTATTTCGAGCTCACGAACCTTCCGCGTGAGCCCGTAACGATTGACTTGATTGATCTGGCTGGTGAGTACAACTACGCGGGCCCTGCCTATTCGGTCACGGCGGATGTGCGGCCTGCCTACAGCTACGATGACATCCACTGGACGCACTTCACCGATCAGCAAGTATCCTGGGACGCCCGCGAGCCGCTCCTGAGCCTGCAGTTCACCCCCGAGCACGACCACGTCTGGATTGCGCACGTCGAACCCTATACCTGCCGGGACCTCGCCAGCCTGCTTAGTTCCTTCTCTATCCGCCACTACCTCGAGGAACGGTCTGTGGGCCGCACAGTCGAGGGTAGGGAGATACCTCTCCTCACCATCACTAACCGCAGCGTTCCGGAACGGCAGAAAGCGGTAATCTGGCTCATGTTCCGCCAGCATGCCTGGGAGGCGGGCACTTCCTGGGTTGCCGATGGAGCGGTGCGTTTCCTGCTCTCCGGAGACGCGCGCGCGGCCCGAATCCGCGATCGCGTCATCTACAAGATTTTTCCAATGGCCGACCCGGA
>Ga0181526_10002794_pt1 | contig 14765 bp, 11 predicted proteins | sample PEATcosm2014_Bin_35_FD_119750 | JGI IMG/M metagenome (GOLD analysis project Ga0181526, IMG submission 119750) | Peatland microbial communities from MTU Mesocosm Facility, Houghton, MI, USA - PEATcosm2014_Bin06_30_metaG | ecosystem: Environmental > Terrestrial > Soil > Wetlands > Peat | place...
ATCTGGTGCTGATGGACTTGAGCATGCCGCAGCTGGATGGCTTTGCGACCACGCGGCTGATCCGCGCGCAGCAGGGCGAGGGCCGCCGCGTACCGATCATCGCGCTGACGGCACACAGCTCGACGGCGTACCGGGAATCCTGCCTGCAGGCCGGCATGGACGACATCCTGAGCAAGCCGTGCACGCTCGAGGAGTGTCGCGCCGTGCTGCAGCGCTGGCTCGGCTCGCAACAGCCGCAGCCGGAGCGACGCACGGCAGCCGTGGCGTCCGATGATGCCGCCTGGTCGGCGATCGATGCCGCGGCGGTTGCGCGGCTGCGGAACCTGCGCAGCGGCGCGTCATCCGATCTCTACGCGCGCCTGATCGAGCTGTTCGAGTCCGGATCCGCGCGCGCGCTGCTCGAGCTTCGAACGGTGCTCGATGACGGTGAGCTGCCGGAAGCGGCCGCGGTGTGCCACAGGCTGGCCTCGAGCGCCGCCAACGTCGGCGCGCTGGCCTTCGCGCACAACGTGCGCGAGCTCGAGCGATTGTGCAGGGCCAACGATGCGGTCCGTGCGCAGGCGCTCCATCAGCGCCTGCGTGCCGTGCATCCGCAACTGCTGGCCGTGCTCCAGACTTACCGCCTGCAGGCGAGCGCATGATGCATCGTTCCTCCCAGCGCCCCATCGTCGTGATTGCCGACGACGAAGATCTCGGACGGTTGCTGCTGTCCGAATCGGCAGAGGAATGTGGGCTCGAGCCACTGGCATTCGACAACGGCCTGAGCGCACTGCAGGCCTGCCTGTCGCGCGAGGTGGCGATCGTGCTGCTCGACGTCGACATGCCGGGGCTCGACGGCTTCGAGGTTTGTCGGCGGCTGCGCGCCGAGCCGCGGCTTGCGAACGTGCCGATCGTCATCGTCACGGGCAACGAGGATCAGGTGGCCGTGAGCCTCGCGTTCGAGGCCGGCGCCACCGATTTCATCTCCAAACCCGTCAACTGGGCGCTGCTGCCACGGCGCCTCGAGTACATATTGCGCAACGCCGCGGCGGCACGCGCGCTCTCGGAGCGCATCGTGCAGGTGCGCACGCTGGTCGAGGCGATCCCGGATACGCTCTGGGTGGTGGCCGCCGATGGACGGATCCAGTGGAGTCCAAGCCTCGGCGCGCCCAGTGCGCAGACGCTTGCGGCCGTCGGGCCGCCGGAGCACCGCACCGGCATCGAGCGGGCCATCGGCGAGACGGCTCGCGATGGCGAGCAGCGCACGCTCGAGTACTGCGAAACCGACGCCGACGGCGCACGGCGCTCCTACGAGCTGCGCTTCACGCGCCGCGAGGGGGGCGATGTGGTCGTCGTGCGCCGCGATACCAGCGAGCGCACCGCAGCCGCGGAGCACATCGAGCGGCTGGCCTACATGGACCCGCTCACGGGCCTGCCGAATCGACAGCGCTGCCTCGAGTCGCTCGAGCGGGAATTCGCCCAGGCGGCGGCGCTCGGTGAATCGGTGGCCGTGATCTATCTGGATCTCAACAGCTTCAAGCGTGTCAACGATGCCTTCGGCCACGGCGTCGGCGACGCAGTGCTGCGCATCGTGGCGGCGATCCTGGTCCGGACACTGGATGGATTTGCCGATCTGCGCGACCGCATGCGGCTGGCCCGCTTCGGCGGTGATGAATTCGTGATCCTGTTGCGCCACACCGAGGCGCGTGCGCGCGCGCTCGCGATCGCGCAGGCCTGTTGTGCGGCTTTCAGGGAGCCGATCGCGTACGAGGGGCTCGAGTTCTACTCCGCGCCGAGCCTCGGGCTGGCGCTCTATCCGGACGACGGCGCCGATGTTGCCACCGTGCTCAAGCACGCCGATACCGCGATGTACCAGGCCAAAGCCGGCACCGGTGCGGCGGTCGCCGTGTACACGCCGTCCATGAGCACACGGCTGCGCGACTGGCTCGATCTTGAGGCGCGCCTGCGACGGGCGGTCTACGAGGGTCTGCTGCAGCTGCATTTCCAGCCGAAGTTCCAGCTGCGCGACAATCGCATCGCCGGCGTCGAGGCGCTGCTGCGCTGGTGCGATGCCGAGCATGGCGATATCTCGCCGACGCGCTTCATCGAGATTGCCGAGGACAGCGGCCTCATCATCGACATCGGCGCCTGGGTCGCCGATTCCGCCTGCCGGCACCTGCGCGATTGGCTCGATCGCGGCTGTGCAATTCCAATCGCCATCAACGTCTCGGCCAAGGAACTGCTGCATGGGGATCCCGCCCGCATCGTCGAGCAGGCCGCCGCGGCGCACGGCGTACCGCCATCGCTGATCGAGATTGAAATCACCGAATCAGTGCTGCTCAAGGATTCGACCGTCGTGCGCGGCGCCCTCGAGCGTCTGCGGGCACTCGGTTGCAAGATCGCGCTGGATGACTTCGGCACCGGCTACTCATCGCTGGCCTACATCACGCGTTTTCCTCCCGATCGCATCAAGATCGACAAGGCCTTCGTGCGCGAAGTGGATCGTTCCGCCAGCGATGCCGCAATCGCCAACGCAATCCTCTCGCTCGGCAGCGGCCTGAACCTGATCGTGACCGCCGAGGGCATCGAGCGCGCAGGGCAGCTCGAGTGGCTGCGCAGCCGCGGCTGCCACGAAGTGCAGGGTTTTCTGCTGTCGCGGCCGCTGACGGCGGCGGATCTCGAGCGCCGCTTCCTGCTGCAGCCCGATCTCATCGCGGACACGGTGCGCATGCGGTACGCTTAAACAGTGACTCGATCTGTCGCGCCACTGAATGCGCGGCGCAATGCGTTCCGCCGATCGCGGATCATGGCCTGTGCCACCTGCGCCTCGCTCGCCAGGTCAAAGCCATGGTACGCCCCCGGATAAACGTGCAGCTCGGTCCGGACGCCGGCCTGCATGAGCCGCGTGGCGTAGTCGATGTCCTCCTCGAGGAACAGATCGAGCTGTCCCACGGTGATCAGGGTCGGCGGAAGGCCCCGCAGGTCGACGGCCCGCGCGGGTGCCGCATAGGGCGAGACCCTGACCGCACCCGGTGCGCCACCGAGCAGCGACGACCATCCAAAGCGATTGCTGTCCGCAGTCCAGATATGCCGCCCGGTGAACGGATTGGTCTTCACCAGCGAGGCGGTGCGGTCATCCAGCATCGGATAGACCAGATTCTGGAAGCAGATCGGCAGTTCCGCGCGATCACGTGCGAGCAGCGCCAGCGCGGCGGCAAGACCGCCGCCGGCGCTCTCGCCGCCGATCGCAATGCGCGCGGAATCGACCTTCAACTCCGCCGCCGCGCCGTGCAGCCACTTCAGCGCCGCGTAGCAGTCCTCGACCGAACCGGGCGCGCGCGTCTCGGGCGCCAGGCGATAGTCGACGGAAACGATGAAGCACCCAAGCGTTGTGGCCAGCTCGCGGTTCGAGGTGTCGGCCGTGTCGGCGGAGCCGAGCACGTAGCCACCGCCGTGAATGTGCAGGTAGGCAGGCAGGGGCGCGTTTGCACGGGCGGGCTGGTAAGTCAGCACCCGCACCGGCGGCGCGCCCGGCGGACCGGGAACTGCGCGCTCAGCGACGCGGACGCCCATCTCGGGCGCGGGTCCGGCGGCCGCCAGGAGATTGCGCCACAGCTCTGCGCCGTCGCGCCGGATCTGGGGCAGCTCATCCAGCGACAAGGTGAGGGTCGGAAATGCGCCGAGCAGGCCGCGCAGCTCCGGATCGACCAGGTCAAGGAAATCCTCGCCGCTCATAGCCTGTGTTCCTGTGATGTCGGTTGATTACGGGACCGCAAGAGCCCAGGATCATTCTAGGGCAATCGCGGAGTATCGAGATGCTGCGTGTGCTTAGGCTCTGGCGACTCGCGGGTCAGGACATGCGCCTGCTGTGGTTCGCGCTGCGTCACCGGAGCCGCCCGATCTGGCTCTGGCCCGTGGCCATCGTGCTGCTGCTGTACGCGCTCGACCCATTCAACTTTACGATTCCCGTGCTCGGCGTGCTCGATGACCTCGTGCTGCTGCCGTTGATCCTGCATCTGGTCGCGACGCTGCTGCCCGCGGAGATTCGCGCCGGCTTCGGCCGCCGGGCGGCGCTCAGCCCCGGCGCTTAAGCGCTGCGTCATACTCGCAGAGACACACCCATGGTGACACCCTCGATGAGCGACGCGGCCGTCAAGGCCGGCACCGGCAGGGACTGGGCAGCCTGGTTCGCGGCGCTCGATCGCGCCGGGGCGGCAACGCTCGATCACAAGGGGATCGTCGCCATCCTGACGGACGCTCATGGTGTGCCTCGCTGGTGGCGGCAAATGGTGGCTGTCGAATACGAACGCGCGCGTGGCCTGCGTGCGCCTCATGAGACCGCGACCGGATACTCGGTAGCGGTCTCGAAGACGCTCGCGATCAGCCTGCCAAAGCTCTACGCCGCAACCGCGCGCGATGCCACGCGCGCCAAGTGGTTTCCCAAGGGCCGGTTCGAATCCTCCTCGCGCACCAAGGACAAGTACTTCCGCGGCGCATGGGGCAAGGGCGCGCGCCTCGAAATCAACTTCTACGCCAAGGGCGCCGGCAAAGCGCAGCTGGCAGTGCAGATCAGCAAGCTCGTGGCCAAGCCGGACGTCGAGACGCAGCGCGAGATATGGAAAACCGCGCTCGGCAAGCTGCAGTCACTGCTCGAGCGGCCAAAGTGAGCCCACAGCGTTTCGAGTCGATCGAGCAGCTGCGCGACGCCCTGCGCGCCTTCTGCGCGGAACGCGAATGGGATCAGTTTCATTCGCCGAAGAATCTGTCCATGGCGCTCACCGTCGAGGCGGGCGAGCTGCAGGAGCACTTCCAGTGGCTCACCGAGCAGGCCTCGCGCGAGCTGACCGGTGGCGAGCTGGCGGCCGTCGGGGCGGAATTGGCCGATGTTTTCATCTACCTCGTGCGGCTCTCGGACAAGCTCGGTATCGACCTGCTCGCGGCGGCGGCCGCCAAGATCGAGGTCAACGCACGACGCTATCCGGCCGATGAGGTGCGCGGCAGTGCCCTGAAATACACCCAAGTCAAGGTATAGAATCGAAGCGCACGGCCGCAACGCGTCGATCGCGTCAGGACATAAGACGGTCAATGGACAACGACAGCGCCACCCGTATCACCACCACGGCGGCTGACGGCATTCCCGGCTATCGCATCAGCCGCCTGCTCGATCAGGGCGGCATGGGTGGGGTCTACCTGGCGGAGGACGAGACGCTCAAGCGGCTGGTCGCCATCAAGCTCATCAATCCCGATCTGACCGAGAACGCCGAGTTCAAGCGTCGCTTCACGACCGAGGCGCTGATCATTGCCGGTTTCCAGCACCCCAACATCGTGACCGTGTTCGCGAGCGGCTGGCTCGACCAGAAGCAGTACTTCGTCATGGAGTACGTACGCGGCGGCACGCTCAAGCAGCGGCTCGAAGGGGGCCGTCTCGAGGCGCGCGAGGCCTGCCGCATCGCGCAGAAGATGGCCGATGCGCTCGCGTATTCGCACGAGCGCAAGGTCATTCATCGCGACTTCAAGCCCAACAACGTCCTGCTGCGCGAGGATGGCACACCGGTTCTGTCGGACTTCGGCATCGCCAAATCGGTCGTCATCGAAGGCGAGAAGACCGCCTTCGGGGTCGTGGTCGGCAGCGCGATGTACATGGCGCCCGAGCAGGCATTGGGCGGCGAGATTTCCAATCGCGTCGACACCTACAGTTTCGGCCTGGTGCTGCATCAGATGCTCGCGGGCGCGTTGCCGGAGCGACACCCGTTACGCTCCAGGGAGGATGCGCGGCAGATCGCACGCGCGCTGCGCGGCATCGATCCGGCCTGCGTCGACCTGATTGCGCGCTGCCTGCAGGCCGCGCCGGAGGAGCGCCCGTCGGCCGCGGAATGCCGCGATGTACTCGCCGGCCTCACGGCGCGTTTCAGTCCCCGCCGTGTCTCGCGGCGCGTGCCGCTCACCGCAGTGCTGCTGGTGGTCGCGGCGCTGGCCGTTGCGGCGGCCTGGCGGTTGGGCTACATGGGTGGGCCCCGCTCTGGGGTTGCCTCCCGCTCCGCACCCGTGGCCGCATCAGTGCCGACGCCGACGCCGACGCCGACGCCGACGCCGACGCCGACGCCGACGCCGACGCCGACGCCGACGCCGGTGCCGGTGCCGGTACCGGTGCCAGTGGCAGTGCCCGTGTCGACGCCAACGCCGGCAGCGCCGGTGGAGGCCCCCAGGGCTCCCTCGACCAAGGTGCAACCGGCCGCAATGCGGACTGCGAAGGCGACGCCCGCCACATCCGCGCCGGCCGCAGCCGCATCGCCGGCGCCGATTCCCGCGGGCATGGTGGCGCTCGCGGTGCAGGTGACGCCGAAGTCGGCGACACTCTTTCTGGATGGCCATGAGATGGCGAGCCCCTCGATGCCGGTGGAGCCTGGCCCGCACAATGTCGCCGCCGTCGCACAGGGTTACTACGGCCGCATCGATCACGTGATGCTCGGCGGCCCGAAGGCCAATCCGGTCGACCTGGCGCTCGAGCCGACGACGCTGCCGGCAGGGGATGAACTTCTGCGCTTCCTGAAGCTCTCGCAGAACCCGACTCTCACGCCGGCGCTGGTGCAGACCGTGTCCGAGAAGACGCTGCGCGATTCGCTGCGCACGCAGCGGCTGCGCCAGTCCAATCATGACCTCGAAGTCGAGACCTTTACCAATGCCACCAACGCCTTGCGACGCTTCGGCGATGCGCGCGCCGCGGTGGCGGCGCTGCTGGTCGAAGGCATGCGCCAGGGACACATCACGCGCTCGCTGGCTTCTCCCGCACTGACAGCGGCCTCGGACCAAGGGGATGCGCTCGCGAGCTTCTTTCTGGCGCTCTCGCATCGTGAGTCGTTTGACAGCGATACGGCGCAGCTGTCCGGCGCAGGTCCGCAGTTTCAGATGTTCTGTCGCCGCATGGGCATGGCCTCCGTCCAGGGATTGGGAGAAGTTGCCGGCCAGTTCCGCCGCCTCGAACACTGCCCGGAATGAGCCGGCCTGCGCGTAATGCCCCCTGTCCGTGCGGCAGCGGGCACAGATTCAAGGCCTGCTGCGGGCGCATCGGCGCGGCGTCGATGCCCTCGGACGCCTCGCTGCGCGCGCTGCTCGCGATGCTCGAGGCGGCGCGTCATGAGGATCTCGAATACGCGGCGCGAGCGCTGCTCGAGCAGCACCCGGACAGCGGCGCGCTCTGGCAGCTGCTCGGCGCCTCGCAGCGCGCGCGCGATATCGACGCGCTGCCCGCTCTGCGGCGCGCGGCCGAGCTGCTGCCAGCGGATCCCGTGGCTCACCACAACCTGGCGAATGCGCTCTGCGGCGCGGGCCGTCTCGAGGAGGCGATCGCCAGCTATCATCGCGCACTCGAGCTGAATCCCGGGTTCGCACAAGCGCACCAGAACCTGGGGCATGCGCTGGCGGATTCGGGGTGCATGCAAGAGGCCGCCGAGTGCTACCGACGCGCCGTCGAGATCCATCCGGGCTTCGCGGCGGCCTGGCACAGCCTGGGCAACGCACAGCGATCGCTGGGCCGGCTCAATGCGGCGGCGGCGAGTCATCGGCGCGCGCTCGAGATCGAGCCCGGATTAGTCGCCGCCCATCACGGCCTCGGCATCGTGCTGCGCGATCTCGACCGGCTGGATGAAGCCGTGGACTCCTACCGGCGCGCGCTGGCGCTCGAGCCTCTGGATGCGGAGCTGCATCGGAGCCTGGGTCTGGCGCTGCGACTTTCGGGCCGCACCGCGCAGGCCGAGCAGAGCTGCCGACGCGCGCTCGAACTCGACCCGTCATCGGCGGCCACGCTCGTGGTGCTCGCCGAGTCGCATGCCGACCGCGGAGGCTTCCTGGAAGCCGAGGCGCTCTATCGGCGCGCGGTTGCACTCGAGCCGGACAGCCCCGAGGCCTGGGCGGGCCTTGCGCGGCTGCGGCCGATGACTCCGGCCGATGCGCAATGGCTGGCGGAGGCACGGCGCATCGCCGACAGCGGCCTGCCGCCGCGCCGCGAGGTGCCGCTGCGCTACGCGATCGGCAAGTATTTCGATGACACCCAGGACTATGCGCAGGCGTTCGGGCATTTTCATCGCGCCAACGAGCTGACGAAGTCCTATCGCGCGCCTCACGACCGTGAAGCCTTGAGGCGTTCGGTCGATGCGCTGATCGAGCGCCATGATCATCGCTGGCTGCACGGTCAGCGCGGCGCCGTCCGCGCACGTGAAGCCGCATCGATGGGTCCCGTGTTCATCATCGGCATGCTGCGCTCGGGCACCTCGCTGGCCGAGCAGATCCTCGCCTCGCACCCGCTCGTGTTCGGCGCCGGCGAGCTCAGCTTCTGGTCGCGGGCCGCGGCGCGTCCGTGGCCCGCAGGCGAGCCGGGCGAGCGCGAGCTCGCGGCATTGGCGGACGAATACCTCCGGCTGCTCGAGGGACTCTCGCACGGCGCGCAGCGGGTCATCGACAAGATGCCCGCCAATTTCCTGCACCTGGGACTGATTCACGCGGCACTGCCGGATGCGCGCGTCATTCACATGCAGCGCGACCCGATCGACACCTGCCTCTCGATCTATTTTCAGCACTTCGAGGGCACGCATTCCTATGCCACGGATCTCGGCGATCTGGCGCACGCCTACGGCGAATACCGCCGGCTGATGCAGCATTGGCGGCAGCTGCTGCCGGCGGAGATCCTGCTGGAAGTGCCCTATGAGGCACTGATCTCAGAGCCCGAAACCTGGAGCCGGCGCATGCTCGCGTTCATCGGCCTCGACTGGGACCCGCGCTGTCTGGAATTCGAGCGCACCGAACGCACCGTGATCACCGCCAGCAAGTGGCAGGTGAGGCAGAAGATCAGCACGGCCGGAGTCGCTCGCTGGCGGCACTATGAAAGGTTCATCGAGCCACTGCTCGCGCGCCTGACGTGAGCTCGATGTCATCACGCCGACGGCACGCCGTCATCGTGAAATCTCTGCAGGAACTCATTCAGGCGATGAAGGCGCTGGCGGATCTCGATGGTCGCGGCGGTGTCGTACTGGCTGGCGAAGAGCTGAATGTCGCGGAAGTCCCCGAACGCGAGGACGTAGCGATGGCCCAGGCGGCGCAGGAATGCCGTCACCTCGGCAGTCCAGGCGTCGATATCCGGCTGCACCAGCTGATCGCCCTCTTTGCGGCATCGCTCGTGCAGGTCGCGGCCACGCTGGATGAACTGCTCGAGCGCGGTCGCCGGCGGCTGATCGAGCGCGCCGCGCAACAGCGGCGAGATGACGATGAGGATCCCCAGCCCCGCGAGCGCGTACAGCGCAAACGGCGTGAAATCCGGCACGCGCTGCGGTGACATCCAGCCCGGGCAAGCGAGCGCGAGCTGATGCAGCCGCGGGCAGACATCGACCACAATGTCATGCGGTCCGTTCTGGAGCATCAATCCGGAGACGATCAATGATACGCAGGCCAGTGCCAGCAGGAACCGCAGGAAGGGCATCGGCCCATGTTAGCTACAACGCCGCGTCAAACTCCAGCGGCGCCTCGGTGCGATAGGCCCGGGCATGGTTGTGCATGGTGGCAGGCGTGTCGTGCCCGAGCCAGCGCGTGATCTGGGCGAGCTCGGTCCCGCATTGCAACAGGTGCATCGACGCGGTGTGTCTGATCGAGCGTGGTGAGATGCGTCGTCGTGCGAGCTCCGGATACTCGCGTGCTGCGCGGCGCACCGCAATCGTGAGACGCCGGCGGATGCACGTGGCCGTCATGGCGGTGCCGCGCTGATTTGGCAGCAGCATGGACTCGGGACCGAGCAGTGGATTGCGCGCAAGCCAGCTCTCGAGCGCGCGCACGGTCGCAGGCCACAGAGGCACCGTCCGCGTGCGATGGGTGCCGCGAAAATGCACGCACGGATTGTCGCTCAGCTCGAGCTGCTCGACTCGCAGCCGCACCATCTCGGACACGGTCCCCGCGCTGTTGTAGAGCAGGCTCAGCAGCAGATGATCGCGCTGGCCGATCCAGCTGCCATCGTGCGTGCCGATGATCGCCTGCATCTGCCGGTGCGACAGGAACTGCGGTTTCGGGCGTACGAAGCGCTTCATCGGTACGGCAAGCGATTGCGTGACCGCATGGCGTGGCGAGGCGTCCCAGGGCGCGACGAATCGCAGGAAGCAGCGCAGCGCCGCGAGCCGTACGTTGCAGCTGTGGACGCTGTTGCCCCGCTCCCGTTGCAGATACTCGAGGAAGGCCGCGATGCGCTCGGGCGTGAAATCGCCGAGCTCCACGCTCGCAGCCTGCTTGTCATCACGCGATGCGATGAACTCGATCAGCAGCCGCAGCGCATCGCCGTAGCTTTCCACCGTGCGCGCGCTCAGCAAGCGCTGCTGCAGCAGGTATTCGCGCAGGAATTCCCGCATCAGATCGGTCAGGCACGCACCGGGTTGCACGCTCATGCAAGCGCGAAGATATATGCCGGATCGCCGGCCCATTCAGCAATGTGACGGAACTACACGTTTAGGTGACGAAGAGCTGCCGTGCGGGGATGAAATTCATCTCGCGGACCCGGCCTCCTGCGCATGTGCTCGCTCGAGCTTGCGCTATGATTTCGGACGATGTGGCTGATCAAGCCGAACGCTGCATTGCAGCAACTGCCGGCGGGGGTCTCGCATCGTTCCCTATTCTGGCTGCTGCAGACCGGCGGCTGGATCGCCTTCGGCCTGATGATGTTCGGCTATGCGCTGGCGCGCGAGAGCCCGCCGCAGGCGGTGTTCGACGTGCTGATCCTGATCGGCACGGGCTTCGCGCTCACGATTCTCTATCGCCATCTCTTCAGCCGTTGGCGTCGCCGCAGTGTGCCGCCGATTCGCCTGTCGATCTATGTGCTGCTGCTGGCCGCTGTCGGTGCGCCGGTATGGTTCGAGCCGCAGGTGCTGCTGACGTGGATCGCGGCCAGCATCAAGCCCTCGCTGGTGCGATGGATGCCCTCGTACACCTTCATTCCGCTCGACACGTGGCTGTTCGAGGCCTTCGTGCTGCTCACCTGGTCGCTGCTCTACTTCGGCTGCAACGGCTGGATCAGCCTGCAGCTCGAGCGCCGGCGCGCGGCGCGCGCCGAGGCGCTGGCGCAATCGGCCCGGCTGCGCGCGCTGCAGTCGCAGCTCGAGCCGCATTTCCTGTTCAACACGCTCAACGGCATCTCGGCACTGGTGCTCGAGGGTCGCAGCGAGGCGGCTACGACGATGATTGCGCGGCTCAGCGATTTCCTGCGGCTCGCGCTGCAGACCGTCGAGACGCCCCAGATCACGGTGACCGAGGAGATGAGCTTCGTACGACACTATCTCGACATCCAGAAGATCCGCTTCGGCGATCGGCTGCGCTTCGAGATCGAAGTGCCCCCCGCGGCCGCCGAGGCGCTCGTGCCGACGCTGCTGCTGCAACCGCTGGTCGAGAACGCGGTTCGCCACGGGATCCTCGAGCACGCGAATGGCGGCGCGGTTCGTATCGGCGTGGCCGCACGGGCGGGGGTCCTGACACTGCGCGTCGAGGATGACGGCCCGGGCTTCAAACCGGCCCCATCCGAGTCCAAGGGTCTGGGCCTGTCCAACACCGCGACGCGGTTGGCTGAGCTGTACGGTTCGCAGGCCAGCTTCAACGTCGGCCGCAGCGAGCACGGCGGCGTGGCCGTCGATATCGCGCTGCCGCTGCAATTCAAGGCGCCCCCGGATGCGCGCCCGATCGAGGCGCCGCTCGAGGCCGGGGCGTGATGATCCGCACGCTGCTGGTCGATGACGAGGAGCTGGCGCGACGCGGGTTGCGCGTGCGGCTCGAGCGCGCGGGCGATATCGCGGTCATCGGCGAGTGTGTCAACGGCGGCGAGGCGATCTCGGCCATCGACAGGCTGGCACCCGATCTGGTGTTCCTGGATGTGCAGATGCCCGAGGTGAGCGGCTTCGATGTGATCCAGGCGCTCGGCCCGAAGTGCGCGCCGCACATCATCTTCGTGACGGCCTTCGATCAGTATGCCGTCAAGGCCTTCGATGTGAACGCGCTCGACTACCTGCTCAAACCCATCGATGATGAGCGCTTTGCACAGGCGCTGCGCCGTGCGCGCGAGGCACTCGCATCCTCGCGCGACGAGACGTTCGGTGCGCGGCTCGCATCCTCGGTGGCGAGCTTAAACCAGGGCGGCGGTGCGACTGCGCTGCGGCCGGGATCCGACCGGCTCGCGATTCCCACGGGCGATCGAGTCGTGGTGGTGCGCATCGCAGAGATCGACTGGGTCGAGGCGTCGGGCAATTATGTATCGCTGCACATCGGCCGCAAGGCGTGGCTGCTGCGCGAGACCATTGCCGCGATGGATCAGCGACTGGCACCGCACGGCTTTGCCCGCATCCACCGCTCGACGCTGGTGAACATCGAGCGCGTGGCCGAGCTGCGCTCGCTGGCCAACGGCGAGTTCGCCGTCACTCTGCGCGATGCCACCGAGCTGAAACTCAGCCGCAGCTTTCGGCACGCCCTGGAAATGCTCGCCGGCGGAGGACTTTAGACGCCTCAGGCCCTTGTGTGTAGGATGGCAGCGTCTCGAACGGCGGAGCCGGTATGACGCGGGAGAGGGAGCGTCTCAGGGATCGAGCGCGCGGCGCGGCCAGCTGGAAGAACTGGGGTCCCTATTTGAGCGAGCGTCAGTGGGGTACGGTGCGCGAAGACTACAGCGCACACGGCGCCGCCTGGGACTATTTTCCGCACGATCACGCCCGCAGCCGCGCCTATCGCTGGGGCGAGGACGGCATCGGGGGACTCTCGGACAGCGAGCAGCGGCTGTGCCTGTCGCTGGCGCTGTGGAACGAGCGCGACCCCATACTCAAGGAACGACTGTTCGGACTCACGAACGCCCAGGGCAATCACGGCGAGGACGTCAAGGAGCTCTACTACTACCTGGATGCGACGCCGAGCCATTCGTATCTCAGGATGCTCTACAAGTATCCCCAGCGCGCCTATCCGTATGCGGCGCTGTGCGAGGAGAACGCGCGCCGCGGCGTCGATGCGACCGAGTACGAGCTGCTCGATACGGGCATATTCGCCGAGGATCGCTACTTCGATGTCTTCATCGAGTACGCGCAGGCCGAGCCGGGCGAGATCCTGATGCAGGTCACCGCGCACAACCGCGGCCCCGAGGCGGCGCCACTGCATCTGATCCCGCAGCTGCTGCTGCGTAATACGTGGTCCTGGCGCGAGGGTGCCTACAAGCCGCAGCTCAAGACCATCACCAACGGCGTGGTGCGCGTCGATCACAAGGAGATGCCGCCGCACTACATCCATGCCGAGCCCGGCTCGCGCTGGCTGTTCACCGAGAACGAGACCAACCTGCCCCATCTCTGGGGCATCGCGGCCGAGGGCTATTTCAAGGATGCCTTTCACGACTGCATCGTCGGTGGACGCGCGCAGGCGGTGAACCCTGCGCTCGCCGGCACCAAGGCCGGCGTATGGCAGCAGACGACGGTGAGCGCCGGGGGGCAGTTCCAGGTGCGGCTGCGCCTCTCACGCCGCGCGCAGCCGAAGCCGTTTGCGGAATTCGATCGCATCCTGCAGGCGCGCCGGCACGAGGCCGAGGAGTTCTATGACGATCTGCAACGCGACATCGAGTCCGAGGATGCACGCGCGGTGCAGCGCCAGGCATTCGCGGGACTGATCTGGAGCAAGCAGTTCTACAATTTCGATGTACCGCAATGGCTCAAGGGCGACCCGGCGCACCCGCCGCCGCCGCCTGAGCGTGCGCGCGGACGCAACCGCGACTGGGAGCATCTGAAGAACGCCGACATCATCTCCATGCCGGACAAGTGGGAGTACCCCTGGTACGCGGCCTGGGATCTGGCGTTCCACTGCATTCCGCTGGCGCTCATCGATCCCGAGTTCGCCAAGGAGCAGCTGGTGCTGCTCACGCGCGAGTGGTACATGCACGCCAACGGCCAGATGCCGGCGTATGAGTGGGCCTTCGGCGATGTGAATCCGCCGGTGCACGCCTGGGCGACCTGGCGTGTCTACCAGATCGACCGCAAGCACAACGGCGGGCGCGGGGACCGGGAGTTCCTCGAGCGCGTGTTCCACAAGCTCATGCTGAACTTCACCTGGTGGGTCAATCGCAAGGACGCCGAAGGGCGCAACGTCTTCCAGGGCGGCTTCCTGGGACTCGACAACATCGGCGTCTTCGATCGCAGCTCCCGGCTGCCGACAGGTGGGCACATCGATCAGTCCGATGGCACCAGCTGGATGGCCATGTACGCGCTCAATCTCATGCGCATCGCGCTCGAGCTCGCGCAGCAGAATCACGTCTACGAAGACATCGCCACCAAGTTCTTCGAGCACTTCCTGCAGATCGCGCATGCAATGGGCAGCATGTACAGCGAGGGTGTCGGGCTCTGGGACGAGGAGGACAAGTTCTTCTACGACGTACTGCACCTGCCGGATGACAGCAAGGTGTGCCTGAAGGTGCGCTCGATGGTGGGACTCATTCCGCTGTTTGCGGTTGAGGTGCTCGAGCCCGAGCTGCTCGAGAAGCTGCCCGAGTTCCGCCGGCGCCTGGAGTGGTACCTGAACCACCGCCCCGAGCTCGCCAACCTGGTATCGCACTGGCAGGAGCCTGGGCGCGGCCATCGGCGGCTGCTCTCGCTGCTGCGCGGGCACCGCATGAAGCGGCTGCTGCGACGCATGCTCGATGAGTCGGAGTTCCTGTCCGATTATGGCGTGCGCGCGCTATCGCGCGCGCACCAGCAGCAGCCTTACGTGTTCCGCGTCGATGGCATCGATCTCTCGGTGCGCTATGC
>Ga0181526_10002802_pt1 | contig 14736 bp, 12 predicted proteins | sample PEATcosm2014_Bin_35_FD_119750 | JGI IMG/M metagenome (GOLD analysis project Ga0181526, IMG submission 119750) | Peatland microbial communities from MTU Mesocosm Facility, Houghton, MI, USA - PEATcosm2014_Bin06_30_metaG | ecosystem: Environmental > Terrestrial > Soil > Wetlands > Peat | place...
GCGCCGGCAGGCGCCCTGGTATTCACCGTCATCGGCCGCATCTGCCCGTGGGAGATCATGCACTACACACGGCAGCGACGGTGGGCGCGGCTCGGTGTCCGGTTTGCACGCAACGCCGTACCCGTGGGCATGGCTCAGCGCACTATCTGGACGCGCTACTACAGTCCGCGGCAGTTTTATCGAGCGTTTGCGCAACACTTCAGGCTCGAACACGTGCGGGGACTGTGCCTGTTCGTGCCGCCGCCCTATCTGACGCAGGTTCGCGAGCGGCACCCGGGGCTGTATCGCCTCTTGTGGCGTCTCGATCGGCGCCTGTGCGGTTGGCCCATGCTGCGCGGCATGGGCGATCACTTCCTGATCATCATGCGGCGGCGCTGAGAGCCACGGCCGGCACGGCCCGGATCGTCACCGTCGCGGAATACGTCAGCCGGATCACTTCGGCTGGCGCTTTGACAATAATCTCAATCCACTTCTATTCTTGGCACTCGCCGCAGTGACCTCGGCCGCGGCGCTTTGCGCTTCCACCCTCGTCAATACTCTGCTGCGTCGCCAGGATCTGCCCCACCGCCGAAGACCCAGGACCTTATATTGGCTGCCTCCACAATGGGTAGTCGCGGGAACGCCCCTGCGGTGTCGGTCCTGATGCCGACCTTCGATCGGCTGCAATTTCTGCCGCCGACGATCGCCTCGGTGTTCGCCCAGACGCTCACCGACTGGGAGCTGATCATCGCCGACGACGGCTCGGGCGAGCAGACGCGTGCGTATCTGCGCTCGATTGCCGATCCGCGCGTTCGCGTGCTGTGGATGCCTCACAGCGGCAGACCGGGCGTGACGCTCAACGCCGCACTGCGCGAGGCGCGCGCCGATTACATCGCTTTCCTCGATTCCGACGATCTCTGGCTGCCCCGCAAACTCGAGCAGCAGCTCGCATCGCTGAGGCGCCACCCGGCGCGGCGCTGGAGCTGCACTGCATTTGCACTCATCGATGCGGCCGGATCTCCGTTGGTCGCCGCGCGTACCTCCTGGTCCGCGCCCTGCGGCTGGGTTCGCGACCACCTTTTTACCGATGCGGTAATCGCCATGCCGAGCGTGATGGCGGCCCGCAGCCTCCTCGAGCAGGTGGGGCATTTTGATGAGGAGTTGGTCATGAATTACGACGGCGACCTGTGGCTGCGCTTTGCCGCGCTCAGCGAGCTGGATGGAATTGATGAGCCACTGACGCTGGTGCGCCGGCACGACCAGCACGGGGGGAGCGACATCATTGCCTGGCGCGATCTGCGGCGCATCATCGAGAAGGCGTTGCGCGCCGCGCACGATGCCCAGTTCGCGGCCCTGCTCCGCGAGCAACGCGCAGTGGCATCCGCGGGGCTGGCACGCAGCCACGCGCTGTTCGGCAAGCGCGCAGATGTCTTGCGCACCGTGGCCGAAAGCGCACCCTACTCGTGGCGCTATCTCAAATGGTGGCGGGGAACCGCCTATGCGTCGGCCCGGGCGTTCGCGCCGCGGGTGCTGCGCCGGGCGCTGCGCGCACTGCGGAAGTGACCGTTACCGGGCACCGGCGGCCGGCGCGGTGACAAGTGCCTTCGGCGCGAGCACTCCATTCATATCGCGCGTGAGCAGAAAGTACTGCTGTGTTCCACTCGCGGTCTCGCCGAAACCCAGGATGTCACCGCGGTCGTTGATGGCGGCCGCCTCCGCAGAACGATAGTCGTCCGGTGTCAGGTCGAAAGCGCCCGAATTGGCACTCCATATGAAGAGATGCCGTCGGCTGTGCCCGGCAGGCTGATAATATCCGACGACGTCCGCAGAAGAATTTATTCCAACCGCGTAGCTGGGCAAACTCAGGATCACCGTTGCGATGCCATTTTTAAATACAGTGGCCATCGTCTTGCCGTCCGAGGTCGAACCGCCAGCCGCTTCGCCCGAGTCGTTGATTGCATAAACAAACCCATTCAGGTGCTCAGTGGCGCCGTGGCGGAGAACGTACCCGCGCAGGCCGGTGCAACTCAATCGTCCCGTCAGGAGACGCCGCATGAAGCTGAGAGTACGGTTGCCAACGATGGTGCCACTGGAATTGATGCCCAATGCGGCAGTGCTGGTGCCGGACACGGGTAATTCGGCATAGGCGCCGTTGGACCAAAGCCAGCCTATTTGTTTGTTGCGTGGTGTATGGTCATATCCGACCACCTCGCCCCGGCTGTTGATCCCGATTGCGGCGCTGCCGAGGTCGGTCGGGTCTGCCAGCGGTAGGACCGTGAATTGACCGCGGTCATATATAAACGCACGCGACGGTAGATCGCCGGCCGAGGTGTGAACAGTGCCGACGATTGCGCCGGAATTGTTTACGCCAAACACGCGGGGTCGGTTGAAGTCGGGGCTCGGAAGACCCGGCGGGACGCCCAAGTCGGTGAGCCCGCCGTTGCACCATCTCGCAAGTGAAACAGAGCCGTCCGAGTTGGCCATTCCACCGACCACCACACCGTTGTTGTTCAGCGCCTCGCCACCGGTGTCGGAGAAAGGGATGAAAGGCAGCGTGGTCACGGCGTACCGCTCAGCTGTCAATGCCAGCGTAGCGGGTGAGGCGCTACTGGAGTTCATGCCGAGGCCCTTGCGAGCTTCCGGACACGTCGACCGTAAACTGTTGTGCGGCGCAGCAACACTCGAATACTGGCTTGCGAATGACCGCCGCTCCGTGACGAAAACCCTTTTCCCAAGCTCGGACACTCACACGTGTGCGAGCGACTCGAAAACTGTCGCATGGCGTGAGGGCTGCAGCCCGAGCCGCGCTTCACAGAGCGTGCTGGCGCGGCCACAGGCGTTCGTAAGGAGCGGCGAGTTGCAACAGAAACCTCCACCAGCCGCGCTCACCGTTGACCAGCATCCGCGGCAGCCGAAACCGGTCATCGGACGCGCGCATCAGCCCCGGCAAGACCGTGACCGCCGACACATAGCCGGCACGCCGCACCAACTCGACACTCTCGGCAGCGAAGTGTCCGAAGGGGTAGGCGAAGTGCTCGACCGGGACGCCAAACATTTTGCGCAGCGCCGCGCGACTGTCCGCGATTTCGTACTGCGCCGCATCCCGCGACAATTCCAGCAATCGCGCATGCGAGCACGAGTGCGAGCCCAGCTCCATGCCGGCGGCCAACCACTGATCGATCTGCTCGCGGCTCATGAGCGACTTGGTTTCCTGCAGTTGTTCTGCATCCCAGCGGTTGTAAGTGCCGACGGCGCCGCTGACGACGTAACAGGTGGCACTGAAGCCATAGCGCTTGATCAGCGGCGCTGCCATCGTAAGAGTATCCACGTAGCCATCGTCAAACGTGAGCACCACACAGCCGCGCGCCGTGCCATTGAGCAGCCGGGCAATGCCCTCGCTGGTGGATACACCTCGAAGGCCGATCCGGTGCAGCGTCCACAGCTGCCGCTCGAATCTCTCGGGGCTCACATATAGCAGCTTGAAGTGCGTCTCTTTGGGCGCCTCGGCCACGTTGTGATAGCACAGAATAGGAAGCGCTGACATGATCGATAGGATATTACCTGCATCTTCGCTAAGCACGGACCGAACGCCGTGAGCAGCTCAAGCATTGGCCCGCATACTCTTTTGGATCATGCGGCGCGCTGGCTGCAGATGCTGCTGGACCGCGGCCGTCGCTGCGATGGCCTGTTGCAGTCCGCGCAGACCTGGGAGGCGCAGTATGCCGCGGGCAGGTGGGACTTCCTGGCGCAGCTTTCCGAGCTCTCCCGCTTCGGCGTACTCGCGGGCTACATAGGGCACCTGAAGCCGGGAGCGGCAGTGTTGGATATCGGATGCGGCCAGGGGATGCTGCTGCGCAGACTCCCGAGCTCTTCCTATTCCCGGTATGTCGGAGTGGATGTGTCCGGCAGCGCCATCTCCGTGGCGCAGGAGCAGCGGCCCGAACGCAGTAGCTTTCTTGCGGCGGACTGTGAGCACTACTCTCCAGTGGATCAATTTGATGTCATCGTCTTCAACGAAGTGCTGTGCTGCCTGCGCGATCCGCTGCACACGGTCGATCGATATGCGCGTTCCCTGAAATCCGGTGGTCTTCTGCTGGTGTCGATGTGCACGGCGGCGCGAAGCAGCTCGACGATACTCTGGCGGCTCAAGCGCGCGTATACGACCGTCGATGAGGTGCGGATTGTCCACAGCGCCCGGAAGGTGTCCTGGGTGTGTGCGGCCCTGCGCCTCGAGCAGCGTAACGAGCCGGTTTGAAACGGATGCTTCGTGAGCCCACTCAGGAGATCGCGGGGATCTGTGCGCCAATCGTCTCGGTGGTAGTGCCTGCCTTCAATCGACTGCGTTTTCTTCGACCGGCAATCGAGTCCCTGTACAGCCAGACATTCATCGACTGGGAGTTGATCATTGCTGACGATGGCTCGGATCTCGAGACCACGCAATACCTTCAGTCCCTTGCGACTCAGCCGCGCGTCAGCGTGGTCTGGCTGCCGCACACCGGAAAGCCCGCGATGGTCCGCAATGCAGCTCTGCAGCGGGCAGTCGGGGCATACGTCGCCTTCCTGGACTCCGATGATCTATGGGCACCCCGAAAGCTGGAGCGGCAGCTCGAGACACTGCGTGCCCGGAGCACCTGTGGCTGGAGCTACACAGCGTTCGTGCGAGTCGATGCGGCTGGACATCCGCTGCCAGAGGAGACGCGGCGGCCCTGGGTACCTTATGAGGGCCACATATTCGAACAGGTGGTGACCGGCCGCGCTTCGATCAGAACCCCCAGCGTGCTGGCCACCCGCCGGCTGCTCGCGCAGGCGGGCGGATTCGATGAGGCGATGCAGTCCGCCGAGGACTATGACTTGTGGATGCGGCTGGCCCTCCACAGCGAGGTCGCAATCGTCGACGAGCCGCTCGTGTTTGTGCGCTACCACGACGAGAATCACACCCGCGAGTGGGCAAGCGCGTACGCCGGTCGGGATCGCTCGCTCAGCCGAGGGCAGCAGCTGGTCGATTCCGCGCAGCGTTCGCTGTTGCGTGCCGAGCGCGTGACAAACGCGCTGAAGCTCGCCGCGACCCATGTGGAACGGGGTGACCACGGGCGCATGCGGCACGCGTTGTGGCAGAGCTTACCGTTCTGCTGGAGGTATCCGCGATGGTGGCTGAGTGGCGGAAAGATGCTGCTGCGCGCGCACTCGCCGCGTCGCCTGCTCGAGTTCTATCGGCAACGCCGGCGCGGTGCGTGAAGCACCGCCGAGTAGAGTGCCTCGAAGCTGCGCGCGGTGTAATCGGCATCTTCGCGCGTAGCGCGCTGCCAGGCCTCGCGCGCCAGCCGCAGGCGCGCATCTTCGTCGCCCAGCATTCCGATGATGGCCCGGGCGAGTGCCGCCGGGTCCGCGACCGGGACCGCGACAGCAGCAGCCGGTGCCCATTCAGCCACGTGACCCACGGCGGTACCGACCGTGGGCACGCCGACCGTGGCCGCTTCCAGCACCACCAGCGGGCCGGCTTCGTGACGCGAGGAAATGAGCATCAGGTGCGCCGCCTCGACGAGCGGTCGCAGGCGCGCCTGGGTCAGGAAGCCGTGAAACCTCACGCGCCGGGACAACCCCAATCGCAGTGTCAGCGCCTGCATCTCACTGCGCAGCGTATCCTCGCCGACCACATCGAGCTCGAACTCCAGTCCCGACTGCGCGACCAGTGCCAGCGCGCGCAGCAACGTCGGCTGGTCCTTGACTCGATTCAGGCTCGCCGCATGGATCAATCTCGCAGGTCCCGACGGCGGACGCCGCACGGGCTCGCGCGGCGGCCAGATTTGCAGGTCCACGCCCAGCGGGACTCGCCGGGCCGCGATCCCGAGGCGCGCAAGGGACTCGATCATGCCCGAACTTGCTGCGGTGACCGCGTTTGCCGCGCGCAGCACCACGGCTTCGCGCACGCGGCCTCGCCAGCCGAGTCGACCGCCGTATCGGATGTCCGGCAGTGCCACCAGCTCACCGCCGCCGAGATGAACGCAGCTCGGGATGCCCAGCATCCGGGCCACAGCGACCGCGACCTGACCCGGGGCACCGGACCAGATCGCCTGCACGAGCTGGAAAGCGCCGGAGCGATGTTGGTCATAGATGGCGCGCACGGCCCGCAAGCGCGTGTTGCCGCGTCCGATATTGTGGATGCGCGCTCCGGCCAGATGCCAGCTCCCCGGATCCTCCTCCTGCCGCAGCGCGAACACATCGATCTGGTGGCGCGCGGACAAACGTGAGATCAGCGCCAGCAACGCCGGGATTACCCGGTACTCGCCGGTCCGGTCGACGCCTCCCGGCACGACCAATGCGATCTTCAAGGCGTGCCCATGATGCGACGAAACGGCTCCGACTTGCGGCTCAGCTCTTCACAGCTGCCGCTGTCACAAACCCGGCCATTCTCGAGCTGGAACACCAGATCGCACCAGCGCACCATGCTGAGACGATGCGCAATCAGCACGATGGTGCAGGAGCCTCGCAGGTCCTCGAGCGCGCTCATCAGCTCGGTTTCGGTCATCCTGTCCTGGGCGCTCATCGCCTCATCGAGCAGCAGCAGCGGAGCTCGTCGATACAGCGCACGCGCGATACCGATGCGTTGACGCTGGCCGCCGCTCAACCGGACGCCGCGCTCGCCGACGCGGTGCCGATACTGCTCGGGCAGCGCTTCGATGAACGGTCCGAGCTGAGCGGCTCTGGCCGCTTCGACCATCCGTGGCTGGTCGATGCAGTGCTCGGGCAAGCCGAAGGCGATGTTCTGCGCGATGCTCGAATCCAGCAGGAAGACGTTTTGCGGCACGTAGGCAATCTGCGCCTGCCAGGCCGCACGATTGCGATCGCGCACGGCTACCCCATCGACTCGCAGCACTCCAGTGGTCGGCACCAGAAGTCCTGCGATCAGATCCATCAGTGTGGTCTTCCCTGAGCCGTTTGCGCCCACCAGCGCGACGGTGGCGCCGGCAGGGATGCTCAGATTCAAGCCCTCGAGCACCCGACTGTCACTATCCGGGTATTGAAACGCGGCCTGCTCGAGAGTGATGCGGTCTCTGGGACGCTGATGCCAGCGAGGATCGCGCAGGGCCGCGGCGCGCGGGCGGACGGTGTCGTTGCCGAGGCGAGCTTGCCGCAGGTCAGACGCGATCAGCGTCAAGGCGGGGCGGTCCGCCCGGATCCTGACGGCAGCCGCAAACACCTGCTGCAGAATCGGCAACAGCCGATACGCGCCAAACGCAACGAAGGTCAGCTCACCGAGCCATGCGCCCATGGATCCGCTGCGCGCGCTCACGACGAGGGCGCCGCCGACCAGACCGCACACGGCCACGCACTCCATGATGTGCTTGGGAGTCTGGCCAACGAAGTAAATATGAGCGTTGATGCGCGACAGGTCGCGGCCCGTGTCGCGAACGATGTCGCCAAAGAAACGCTGGCCCCGCAGCAGCAGCACCTCGCGGATGGCCGCAAGACTCTCGTGGACGACGCGCGCCAGCTCGCCATAGCTGCTGGAACATAAGTGACCGAGCTGCAGCAAGCGCCTGCGGGCGCCGAGATAGATGAGCACGTAGCCGCCGGCCAGTATCAGCAGCATCGTGATCGAGATCAGCGGATTGACCAGCAGGATCGAGACGATGATGAAGGCTGCGGTGACCAGGTTGGTTACCAGCACCAGCAGGCTCTGTACGATGCCGTTGGTCACGCGCGCCGTTTCGTTGACGACGTTGTTGAACAGCAGGGTGCTGTTGCTGGCGGCATGAAATGAGTAGGGTCGCTGCAGGTACTCGGCGTACAGCGTGCTCTGCAGCTCGGTGCCGATTCGAAGGGCCAGGCGGTTCGTCGCCAGCGATCCGAGCGCGTTGGCCAGATTGGCCAGCAGCACCACGGCGATGAACAGCAACCCGAGCGCCACCACGAAGCTATGCCGGTCCGTGAAGCCGCCGCTGATGTACAGCCAGCGCAGCAGGTGGTTCTGATCGATCAGCTGCGGCGCGCCGAGCACCGCAAAAAACGGGGCGATTGCTGCGATTCCGATGACCGTCGAGAAGGCCATGATCACCGATACCGCCTGCATGGCGAGGACGTCCCGCCGCTGCGCCCGCGTAAGAATGCCCCAAAGGTCGACTACCAGGTTCATGGATGCTGGCCGGAGGAGCGCCGCATCACCCGGCCGCCTGCCGGTGGACCGCACACGTCCTGATACATCGCGGACAGCTTCAGCCCGAGCGCATCAAACGACAGCTCGCGCTCAAAATGTGCGCGGACGGCCGTGCGCATGCCCGCATCCGCGCGCGCTGCAATCGACAGCAGCGCATCGCGCAAGGCCTGCGGGTCATCGCACGGCCAAAGCCTGCCGACCGCGCCCCCCGCGGTCAGGGATCGAAAGGAGGGAATGTCGGTGACAACCGGGGGCAGACCGCAGGCCAGCGCCTCGATCAAGGAATAGCCGCTGCCTTCGCGGTGGCTGCCAAGGATGAACAGGTCCGCGGCTCGCATCAGTTGCTCGATACGATCGTGCGGGACGCGCCCGAGCAGTTGTACCCGACTGCCCAGGTTGGGATCGGTGGCGATGTGCGCCTGGACCACTTCCAGCAGCGGCGCCGATCCAAAGCACAAGGCGAGCTGCAGGCGGGGCAGGGAGCGTGCGGCGGCACTGACCCCCTTGAGCACGGTGAGGGGGTCCTTATTGGCGTTCAGATGCCCGACCCAGAGCACGGCCGGCTCCCCGGAGAGGCCGGTCATGCGGCGCGCCGCGGCCTGATCTCCGGGCGAGAAGCGACTGGTGGACTCCGGAATCTCGTACAACCGGGTCTTGCTGCACAGCAGGCGCGCATCCGCAAAGGGTCGAGCCTGCTCCAACGCGCAGAAGCTGATGCCTGCCGCGAGCGACGCTCCGCGCCGCCACGCCACCCGTCGCCAGATCCTCGGTGGTCTGCTTGCGTGGTCCTGCAGAATGATGGGAACGCCGGGAGCCAGGCACGCAAGTGACAGCACCTCGCGCTGGAAGTCGAGACCGTGCACGTGAAAAACGTCCGGCTCCAGGCTCAGCAACAGCTCGCCCAGCGCTGCATTCTGCCGTATGGCCGACGGTGTGCCGCCAAACGGCAGGAAATGGTAGCTGATGCCGTTGTGCTGCAGGCACTCGCGATGCGAACTGGCCTGTACGACCGAGACCCGGATACCCGATCGGCGCGCCGCTTCGGCAATATCGACCATCGTCGGCCATGCGTCCAGCAGCTGCCGCGGCGTGCGTCCCGCCGGGTCGTCGAAGAAACTGATCTGCACCGCGTGCAACGTGGAGCGCGGCGCAAGCGTCATAGGCTCAACACGCGAGGATCCCAATGACGCACTATTTTTCTCGAAAGGCGCAGCTCCCAAGGACGATCGTAGCGTCGGAAGCGGTAGCGCCAGGAGGCGAGCGTGCGCAGCGCGGATTTGCCCAAGGCGGATGCGCGAATATCCATGATGGTCGGAAAACGACAGCCCAGCACGGTCGTGAAATCCACGATTCGTCGCCGCAGCCGCTCCGAAACCCAGGGCGCATCCTGATGGCACCAGTACGCCACCCATTCCGGCGCGGCCCATTGATCCGCAGTCTGTGGATAGAGCACCGGGCGACCCTCGCAATCGCGAGGCGCATTGGACGCGCGCGCGGTGGCCGAACTCGATGGGTCACGCAGCCTGGGCAGTGGTGTGTAGACGTAGATCATGACTTCCGTGGCCGGATGCAGCCGCTTGATCTGGCGTATGAATTCGAAGGTCTTTTCAGTTTCGCCCTCCGGATCCTGTGGCGGCGCCACCATGAACGACAGCTCCGGGATCACACCGTGAGCGCGGCACTTCTCCACGGCTTCGAGCGTCTGATCACAGCGTGTACCCTTGCGGATGTCGTGCAGCAGCCAATCGCTCGGCGACTCCGCGCCAATGTAGGCCATGCGCAGCCGGCTCTTCTTGACCAGCGCCCAGGATCGCTCTGACAGGTTCACGAGGGCGTCCGAGCGAGCGAAACACCACCACGACAGCTCGAATCTGGCCATGACCTCGAGCAGCGGCACCATGTCGACTTCGCGATCGAAGAAATTGTGGTCGTAGAACTGGATGCCATCCACGCCCAGCCGGCTCGTCATGAATTCGAGATCCTGCTCGAGCCGCTCTGCCGGCGGCAAAGCGAGCTTGCCGCGAAACATCGTCGCCACGCCGCAGAAGGTGCAGCGAAAGCGGCATCCGAGCCCGGCCTGGTAGCCGGCGGTGCGTCGCCCGAGGTAGGTGTGGGTCAGATACTGTCGCGGATTGGGCAGGCTCGCGTAGGGCAACATTCGGTTCAGGCCGGCGGCAGAGAATGGGCGATCTGCGTTGTGGACGACGTGGCCGCCTTGGCGCCAGCTCAGTCCCGCAATCGAGCCGAACGAGCTGGATTCACCGGTCGAGAGCGCATCGAGGAGTTCAAGCAGCGTGCGCTCTCCCTGCGCTCGCACGGCAAAGTCGACGTACGGTGCACTCGCAGCGGCGTCCGGACAGACGGTCGCAAAAGCCCCGCCCCAGATGATAGGAACCGACGGCAGCCGGTCGCGGATCGCCTTCGATACCGCAATTGCAGACAGCAATTGCGGCCCGCCCATGACCGTCACACCAACGGCGCCCACGGAGCCGTCGCTGACGGCGCGCACCGCCGTGGCGACGAAATCCCGATCGACATTGCCATCGAGAATCGTCGAAGCGTAGCGGCCATCGAGCGCCTCGGACAGGCTCAGCAGCGCAAGCGGAAAGCGCGCGTGGCGGCGCGAGGTGATCGTGGGATTGATGAGCAGCACACGTTGCGATGCGATCATGATGTCGCCAACCTGAAGATCTTCAGTCTCTCGTTAACGAATCGGCGTTCCGCCAGCAGCGATATCGCAAAGTGGTACCGGCGCAACTCTCTGAGGAAGGCCGCGGCATCGCCGAAGGTCGACAGCAGCAGCAGCCCCGAGCCACCCGGCTTGAGGTGCTTGCCGAGTTCGGCCGCGAAGCGCCAGGGGATGTCATTCGAGCGCCAGGCGCGGTCGCGATCGTCCTTCGCCGTGCCCAGCAGAAAGGGAGGGTTGAACAATACCCAGTCGAAACGCTCCTCCGAAACCGGCGCAAAGAGGTCCCCGTGGCGCAGTTCGATCTTGTGCTCGAGATGATTCAGACGCGCGTTGATGCCCGCGCAACGAACGGCCGCGGGGTTGATGTCCACCGCCACGACGCGGCGCGCGTGACGGGCGGCGAACAGCGCACAGACGCCGGATCCGGTGCCCAGGTCCAGCACCTCCGCATCGCCGGCAATGAGTCCCGAGTGGAGTTGCGAGGCCAGAAATTCACCGGTACGAGGCACTTTGGGATTGAACACGCTCGGCGTGACGAGCAGCGGCATGCCCAGCACGCGCTCGAGACGGAAATCGTCGTATCGGTCCTTGCCGATGAGCCGATACCCGAAGGCCATCACCTTGCCGAGCAGTCGCCTGAACATCGGCAGGCGCCGGATCTCGAGCGGGTCCTCGACGGTGGCCGACGGTTGCAAGGCGATCATGAGAGCTTCTGCACGGGTACCAGCCAGCGCGAGAACAGCATCTCGACGGGAAAGCGATACTGGTCCTTGCGGCAGCGATAGCGTGCAAGTTGTTGCAGCAGCTGTTTGCTGCGCGAAATGCGTTTCCACGCCAGTTCGTGGAAGAACTTGAAGCGCTCGATGAGTTCGAATTTCTCCGGCGATACCCACGGGCCGGGTTCCCCGGCGACATAGTCGAATTCCGCCCACGCCTCGAGTGTCTCGGGCAGACGGAAGCCGCGCGCCACGGCCTCGGTCACCAGCGCGCTGCCCGGATAAGGTTTGAAATAGTAGATCGGTGTCAGGAAATCCGGGCTCATCGATCGCAGCTTCTTCGCGCAATCGAGGGTTGCCTGTATGTCAGTGTCGCTCTCCTCGGGGAAGCCGACGATGAATGGAAAGTGACCCGCAAGCTGGTAGCGCCGCATCTGGCTGGCGGTCTCGAACACCTGCTCGATACGGATGTCCTTGCGAATGCGCTTCAGGACCTCGTTGGATCCGGATTCGACGCCGACCAGCAGCCGCCGCAATCCCGATTGCTTGCAGCGCTTCCAGACCGCGTCCGGCAGCCGCACCCCCTGGTCGGCGCGCATGGTCGCCGCCCAGGTGATGCGAATACCCGATTCGATGATGTGATCGGCGAGCGTCTGCACGCGCTCGCGCCTGGTGAAGAAGGTCTCGTCCTGAAAATTGACGTCGTTGAACTGGTACCGATCCCAAAGCTCCTTGAGGCGCAGCGCCATGCGCACCGGCTCGAGACCCACCCATTTGCGTCCGTACACGAACGGGTCGGAGCAGAACGCGCAGCGAAAGTTGCAGCCCTGGGAGGAGATGTAGTCGAGCTGTCGCTTGCCCTTGAGCGCGAAGTAGCGTTCCACCGGGATCAGGCCGTAGTCATGGGCCCTGAAATTCTCGACCGATGCCAGCGGCCGCGACGGATTCTCGCGGATGCTGCCATCGGCCAGGCGCACGGTGCAGCCGGCGCAATCATCGAGCGGGCGATCGGTGGCCAGCCGATCGACCAGTTCGGCGAATGTTTGTTCCCCCTGGCCGCGCACCGTGACGTCGACCGATGGCTCGAGCAGGCATTCCCGGGAAAACATTGACGGGTGCCATCCGCCCCAGATCACCGGCAGGTCGGCGCGTGCCGCCTTGGCGGCACGCGAGATCTGGAGTGCATCGGAGATTGGCGCACCGGTCAGCACCGTCACGCCCAGGCAAAGTGCGCCGTCGAGATGAGCGAGCACGGCGCGCTCGGGATCGGATTCGAGACGGCCATCGACGATGATGACCTCGTAGCGCTGCGGGTCCAGCTCGGAGCCGATTGCGAGCAATGCCAGCGGCATGGTGAAGAACACCGCGCGCGGATTGTAGAGCACGACCTTCAGCCGGCCGCTCGCGCTAGCCGGCATAGCGTGCTCCGTCGCGCGCGTTGCCGGGTGGGCCGTGCCGGCGCAGGGCGGCGCTGACGGCGGTGGCCGAGAGACGGCTGAGAGCCTCGGGCTCGCGCCACATCGAGCAGACGCAGGTCAGGCATTCCGCGCGCCGCCCGCCGCGGATGTCTTCACGCAGCTGTCGCATCGCAGGCGCATCCAGCGCCTGACCGAGCGGTGCTCGAGCAGGCGGCCCCTGGATGAAGAAGCAGGGATTGACGCGGCCGCCGGCCTCGAGCACGGCGGAGAATGCCGGTGCATTGCAGCGCGTCGGCGGAAAGCGGGCGAGGCCGCACAGGGCAGCGAAGTACTGCCACAGCCGGCGCATCTTGGAGGGCGACTCGGCGATGAAGCCGGATTCGAAGTCCCGGGCGTGATCGCGTTCCAGGCTCTCGAGCGCCTCGGCGAACAGCGGCAGATCCTGCGGCAGCAGCGAGAGCTGGCTGCTGGGAGTGCCGTCGTCCGCCTCGGATCGGCCGAACGCCTGCCGATTGCTGACGTCGGCGGCCAGGAAGGATATTTCGCTGGCGCCGCAGCGGTGCGCAAGCTCGACGAACGTCGCCAGATGGCGATAGTTGCGCCGCTGTACCGTCACTCTGACGCCGACGTGCGCGCCGCTGTCCGTTGCAGCCCGAATCCCGCCGCAGACATGGTCGAATGCGTCCAGGCCGCGGATCGCGGCATACATGGGTCGATCGATGCCATCCAGCGAGACCGTGATCGATGGGAACAGCGCGGCAGCGCGCGCGGCGTGTTTGAGCAGCGACAGTCCCGAGGTCAGCAGCCAGAGCTCGAGGCCGCCGGCGCGCAGTGTTGCGGCGATTTCAGCCCATTGCGGGTGAACCAGCGGCTCACCGCCCGAAATCAGCACCAGCTTCGTTCCGAGCCGCTCGAGCTCGGGCAACAGACCGGCGATCGCCGCCGCCGTCACGTCGGCGCGCCCGTGACGCCAGTAATCACAGCTCACGCAGCGCGAGTTACAGCGCTCGGTCAAATACAGAGTGATCAGCGGCAAAGATCGCATCGGACGATCCAGCGGCCGCGATTGGCAGTCCAAGCGATCCCCTACGGTGGTGCCGGCGATCTCCTGAGTGCCGGTGGGGAGCCTATTGGTTTGAGCCGCGCGACAAGCGCGCAGGCCACGCCTGCCCGGCGGAGCTTACAACCTCGCCCGTCGAGCCGTGGCACCTACTGCGACCTGATTCTATGAGAACTCTGATATGCCTTGCGAGCGCGCTGTGTCGTGGATTGGCATCCTGGTGATCGGCCTGCTTGCCGGCTGCGCCGGCAACGGCGATGGCCTGAATGCGCAGGGGCTGCCCATCGGCTCCTCGAGCAGCAGCTCATCGGGCGGCAGCTCGAGCGGCGGCTCATCGGGGGGCGGCGCCGTGACGGCCGACTTCCAGTCGATCCAGGACAACGTGTTCACGCCGATCTGCTCCAAATGCCACATCGGCGCGAGTGCGCCAGAGGGCCTGCAGCTCGACGCCGCGCACAGCTACAACCTGCTGGTCGGGGTTCCGAGCGCCGAGGAGCCCAATTTCGATCGCGTCAAGCCCGGCGATCCGGACCACAGCTATATGATCCTCAAGATCGAGGGCGCGGCCGGAATCGACGGCGGCCAGATGCCGCTCGGCGAGACGCCGCTGCCGCAGGCGACGATCGATGCCATGCGCCAGTGGGTCACGAACGGCGCGCTGAACGATTCCACCTCGCAGCCCGCGGCACTGGCGCAGGCGATCACGCGCGAGGCCGCGC
>Ga0181526_10002807_pt1 | contig 14716 bp, 11 predicted proteins | sample PEATcosm2014_Bin_35_FD_119750 | JGI IMG/M metagenome (GOLD analysis project Ga0181526, IMG submission 119750) | Peatland microbial communities from MTU Mesocosm Facility, Houghton, MI, USA - PEATcosm2014_Bin06_30_metaG | ecosystem: Environmental > Terrestrial > Soil > Wetlands > Peat | place...
CTCGTCCTTCATTCGCTGAGACTCCGGAGACTGTGGACCCGCGCCATCCCCGTGGGAGCCCAAACTCCGGCGGCTGATTCGCCCTCAGCCCCCTGGGTATTTCGTCGCCGCACCGCCCAGATCTGCACCACGCATGATCTGGATCGCCCCAGTGTCATCGGCTTCTTCGCCCCACGCATCCTCATTCCTGATTGGCTGTTCGTGCGCCTCACACAAGGAGAGCTCGATCAAATCATTCTCCATGAGACCGAGCACCTCCGCCGTTTCGACGACTGGACCAATTTCTCCCAAAAGCTTTGCCTGGTTCTCTTTCCTTTGAATCCCGCGCTTTGGTGGATCGAACGCCGCCTCTCGAAAGAACGCGAGATGGCCTGCGATGAAGCCGTTATCCGCATCACGCAAGCTCCGCGCGCCTACGCAGCCTGCCTCGCGAGTCTTGCCGAGCGCGGTTTTGAGCACCGTGCCGAAGCGCTTTCTCTCGGCGCCTGGAATCGTCGCTCCGAATTGGTTCATCGAGTCCACAGCATCCTGCAGCGCAATCGAGAACTGCATCCCGTCACCGCCCGCGCCTTGCTCGCAGTGCTCGGTTGCAGCCTTCTCGCGGTGGCGGCGGAGCTAGCTCAATGCCCACAGCTCGTTGTCTTTGTTCCCTCCCAAGCAGCACCAATAAGCGCCTCAGCACAATCGGACGCTCAATCAGCGCGGCTTGACGACGCCCTCTACCAAACTGATTCTGGGCGTGCAAAGCTGGTGCCCGGTTTCTATGCTGTGCAGGCCAAAGCTGAAATGTCGATGTCTTCGATCGCAAATCCGTTCGCAGACCGGGCTCGGAGACAAGATACGAACCTGAAAACCCGCGCAAATGGAGAGTTGCCCGCCCGGTCTTCCGAGCCCCTCCGCTCTGAATCCAAATCTCGCTCGCAGAATTTACGCTCTCTTTCAGCCAAACAGCCGGTCTCGCCTGACGTGAACGCCCCGCAACAATGGATCGTTTTCACCGCGTGGGAACAAACAGAAATTCCAGCATCGCAATCAGTCTCTGACTACGACACGGGAGCCACCGCAGGCGCGCCCAGTGAGACTCCCCGGTCCGGTTCTAACCCCCAACCCGGCGTGAACGCCACAACCCAGCCCGTTCAGCCGGCCGCGAATCGAGCTGTTCCAGTCACCCGACTTATTTTCAGGATTTTGCCCGCGAACCCTAAGTCCATTCAGCTTGGCGTCGTTTCCTTCGGCGACGGCTGGCTAGTCATCCAACTTTAAACATCCACTTCAATAACCATGGAGAACAAAGATGACCCCATCAACTAATTCATTAGTAGCAAAAGCCAAAAAGCTCGCGCTTGTCGGCGGAGTGGCTGCATCCCTCCTCCTCGGCGGCGCGTTCCTAATTGGCCACAATCAGGTTCATGCCGCCAGCGCTGCCGCGGCACTTGGCACGGGAGCTCCGCTTGACGACTCGAGCGTCACGTCCCTTGTTTCGCTCGATAATGCTGTTGAAGCCGTAGCTGCCCGGGTTACGCCCGCCGTCGTCAACGTCTCTGTTACCTCGCACGGTCACGACGAGGCCGACGAAGACGGCGGTTCGAACAGCGGCCCCGACTCCGACGGTGGTTTGCAGAACCTGCCTCCCGAGTTCCGCCGCTTCTTCGGATTCGGTCCCCAGGGCCGCATGCAAGGCATGCCCCAGCAGCAGCAGATTGAGCACGGCATCGGTAGCGGCGTCATCCTCTCGCCCGACGGCTACATCCTCACCAACGATCACGTCGTCGATGGCTCCATGAAAATCAACGTCACCCTCAATGACCGCCGCGTCTTCCCCGCAAAACTCGTTGGCGTCGACAAGCTCAACGATCTCGCCGTCATCAAGATTGACGCGCATAACCTGCCCACCATCGCCTGGGGTGACTCGACCGAATTGCATCCCGGCCAGACCGTGCTCGCCTTTGGCAGCCCCTTCGGCTACTTCCAGTTCTCAGTCACACGCGGCATCGTGAGCGCACTGAACCGCCCCAATCCGTACACAGACGATCCGCGCAAACCTGGAGCATTTATCCAGACCGACGCAGCCATCAACCCGGGCAACTCTGGCGGCCCGCTCGTCAACGCCCACGGTGAACTCGTCGGTATCAACACCTTCATCATTACCGGCAACGGTTCATTCGCCGGTGCGGGATTCGCAATTCCTTCGCAGATCGCCCGCGCTTCCGCTGAATCCATCGTGAAGAACGGCACTGTGCATCATGGCTACCTCGGCATCAGCATGAACGACGTGACGCCGGACAACGCCAGCTTCTTTAACCTTCCCGACGCGTCTGGCGCCATCGTCAGCCAGGTCACGCCGGACTCGCCCGCAAGCCGTGCCGGCCTCAAGAGCGGCGACGTACTCCGCGAACTTAACAGCAAGAAGATCGTCAACGGCAGCGCCCTGCAGGTTGCCGTCAGCGAGATGTCTCCCGGAGCCAACATCGCCCTCGGCGTTCTCCGCGACGGCAAGCCCGAGACCCTCAACGTCACCGTCGGCGAATTCCACAAGGAGACAGAGGAAGCCTCGAACAACTCAGGCGACCAGCAACACGGGAAGCTTGGCGTTTCGGTCGCAAGCCTCACACCCGACCTGCGCTCGCAGCTGAACGTGCCGTCTCAAGTCAAGGGTGCGGCAATTGAGAGCGTTCGACCCGCCAGCCCGGCAGATGATGCCGGTCTTGCCCCGGGCGATGTCATCCTCGAAGTCAACCGGCACGCGGTCGAAAGTGCCGACAGCTTCGTCAACCAGGTGCACTCTGTCCCTAATGGCAAGGACATCCTGCTCCTCGTCTGGTCGCACGGCGGTACCACCTACCGTGTAGTCCACCCCGAGCAGAACACCCAGAACGGCATGTAAGCAGTCGTTTTGGAATTCGAAAGAGCATGAAACTCCGTGTCCCATCCTTGCGACTTCCTTCTGTCGCAAGGGTGGGACACGACGAGAATGCTCCAATCCCGTCAAAGTCGGTCCGCCAGTCCTTGCATTTTCTTGGCCTCCCTGCCATCATCTATCTATGGTTCGTTTCTCCTGTTGTCGCCCCTGTATGACGCTTCGCGCGCAGAGGTGACCTGAGTTTTAACGACCATTCGAATCTCCAGGTTTCCGTAAGCCCGCGATACAGCCCAAGCTGCCGCGGGCTTTCTGCATCTACCGAAGGGAAAAAATGGATCAGGCTGTTCAACCTAAAGAAACCAAAGCCCAACGCTCCGAGCGTCTCAAGCTCGCCAAGAACCCCTGGGAGGCCTTTGACGAAGTGCGCCAATTTGCGCGCGAAGGCCGCTCCAGCGTAGTGCCCGAATGGGCCTCTCTCTACTTCAAATGGTGGGGCGTCTACACCCAGGGCGACGGCGTCGGCGCCACCGGGGGCAAAGGCGGTGAAGGCCTCGCATCCGATTACTTCATGATGCGCATCGGCATCCCCAACGGCATCCTAACCGCACACCAGCTCCGTGTCATTGCCGGCCTCACACGCAAACACGCGCGCAACCTCGCCGACATCACAGTCCGCCAGAATATCCAGCTCCATTGGCTCACAATCGAGTCGCTCCCCGAAGTCGTCGACGCGCTTGATGCCATCGGCCTCTCGCCGAAGGGCGCCTGCGGCGATGTTGTCCGCAATGTAACTGGCTGCCCGCTTGCCGGCATCGCCGCAGATGAAGTCCTCGACGCTTCGCCGATCGCGGTCGAAGTCGCGCACCTGCTCACCGCGAATTCCGACTTCTACAACCTGCCGCGCAAATTCAAGATCTCAGCCACCGGCTGTCCCTCGTGGTGCACCTATCCGGAGATCAACGACATCGGCCTCACCCCCGCCACTCGCGACGGGCAGGTCGGCTTCTCATTGCGCGTGGGCGGCGGCCTTTCGAACGAACCGCATCTCGCCGTGCGCCTGAATGCTTTCCTGCTTCCGCATCAAGCCGTCGCAGCCGTTCGTGGTGTCACTGAAATCTTCCGCGAGCAGCAGGGCCTTCGCGAAAGCCGCGATCGTGCCCGGCTTAAATATCTGTTCATGAAAGAAGGCTGGACCCCCGACCGGTTCCTCGGTGAATTGCAGTCGCGCCTCGACTTCACTCTGCTTCCAGCGGGCGAAGAATCCGTGCCCAGGGATGTCTTCCGCGATCACGCCGGCGTTCATCCGCAACGCCAACCGGGCCTGAGCTACGTCGGAGCCACCGTCCTACGTGGCCGCCTGACAGGAGAACAATTGGAAGCCGCAGGCGAACTCTCCGAGCGCTTTGGCAGCGGCCAGCTCCGGGCCACCGTTTCGCAGAACCTGCTCTTCATTAACGTGCCTAACGCCAAGGTCGGCGAATTCGTGCGCGAACTCGGCCAGATTGGCCTTCACGTCGAAGCTACAAATTTCTGGCGTGGCACCGTCGCCTGCACAGGCACCGAATTCTGCAAGCTCGCCATCACGGAGACGAAGGGTTTCGCCCGATGGCTTGTCGACGAACTTGAAGAGCGCGTACCGCAGTTTGATCAGCAGCTTCGCCTCCACGTCACCGGCTGCCCCAACAGTTGCGGACAGCACTGGATCGCCGACATCGGCGTCGAAGGCAAAAAGATCAAGCACGAGGGCAAACTCACAGATGCCTACTACTTCTGCCTAGGCGGAGCCGTGGGGCAGTATGCCAACGTCGCGCGCCCCGTCGGCTATCGCTGCCCTGCTCCGCTTGTGCCGGAAGCGATCGAGCGGCTACTCAAGCACTATCTTGCCGGCCGCAATCCTGAAGAAAACCTGCGCCAGTGGTTTGCCCGCCACACCAACGACGAACTGCGCGCCCAACTCGCCGGTGAAGTTCTTGCCGCCGTTGAGCGCGATCTGCCCACCGGCCGCGTGCCCCATGCTGTCGCCGACTGACGTACGAAACCACCCTGCCCCATCCTTGCGATTTGTTTTTGTCGCAAGGGTGGGAAAGCACCAAGGATGAAACGATGACACTGCTGCCCATTTTTCTCAAGCTAGACGGACGCCCTGGCCTCCTGGTCGGTGCCGGCACGGTCGCGCTCGACAAGATTGGCAGCCTGCTCAAAACAGGTATCCGCCTCCGCGTCGTCGCTCCCCGAGCCCACGGGGAAATCCTCCGCCTCGCCGCCGAAGACAAGCTCGAATGGATCGAACGTTCGTTCGAACCCACTGACCTCGACGGTAATTTCGTAGTCATCGCTGCAACGGACAGTCCTGAGGTCAACGCCGCCGTCTACCAGTCTGCCATCGAGCGCGGCATTCTCTGCAACTCGGTCGACGACATTCCCAACTGCGACTTCTTCTTCGGATCCATCGTCAGCCGCGGCGATCTGCAGATTGCCATCTCCACTGCCGGCGAAAGCCCCGCCTTCGCACAGCGCCTGCGCCGTGAAATCGATGAGCAGCTTCCCGCCGATCTAGGCCCATGGCTCGCGAATCTCGGCGATCTCCGCCGCAAGGTCCTCGCCACCCATCCGCGCAGCGAAGAACGCAAGCTTCTGCTCCACGAACTGGCACACCGCCCAATCTGCGATTCACCCGCATGCTCCACGCGCCAACTCGCCCAATCACCCCGCGATGCGGAACGCGGCAAAGTCTTTCTCGTCGGCGCCGGTCCCGGCGATCCCGACCTGCTCACCGTCAAAGCGCTGCGCCTCATCCAATCCGCCGACGTAATCCTCCACGATGATCTCGTCCCCGAGCCGATTCTCAATCTCGCTGTCTCCTCCGCCGAGACCGTCAACGTAGGCAAGCGCTGCGGCGCAAAGAGCATCACGCAGGAAGAGATCCACGCGCTGATGATCGAGCACGCGCGCGCCAATCGGCGTGTCGTCCGCCTCAAAAGTGGCGACCCACTCATTTATGGCCGTGCTGCCGAGGAAATGGCCGCGCTGGGTGCCGCCGAAGTTCCCTTCGAAGTAGTTCCCGGCATTACAGCAGCCTCCGCTGCCGCAGCCGCCGTCGGGTTCTCGCTCACTAGCCGCAACGCGGCTTCCAACGTCATTTTCTCGACGGGGCATCACGCTCAATCGCATAATCACGCGCCGCTGCCCCAACTCGAAGACGCCACGCGCGTCGTCTACATGCCGGGCCGCAATCTGAGCCTGCTTGCGCTGGAGTGGCTCCAGGAAGGCCTGCCACCTGAGTTCCCCTGCGCGATCGTTTCGCGCGCCGGTCACGCTGACCAGCAAATCCGATGTACGACCCTGGCTGCCCTCGGCGACGCCGAACCCGTCCCCGCCCCCAGCCTGCTCATTGCCGGCTGGGCCATTCGGGAATCCGCTTCAATTCAGCGATTCGTAGCTGACGGCGCCTCAGTCAGAATCTGATCCACAACCAAATCGGAGAAGCACATGCCTGAACCCACCGCACCCCGGCGCGGTCTCTCGCTCGACGTTTATGCCGTCGCGCTCGCGATCATTCTTGCCCTGCTCGTTCGCCTCAACGTGATCCCCACTGTCAAGTGGTAAACCAGCGGGCCTTAGCTTCTCTCGACGCTGCCTGGATCGCCGCGCTTCGATTGACCCTCTTTCGTTTTCTGTAAGGAGATCGACATGGCCACTGCCGCCAACACTGCGCATCCCATCGGCCTCGCCGAGCAGATTCGTCTCGGTCGCCGCCTTCTCGCGCTAATCCCAGGCTTGCTCCTGCTTACCGCCGTTGGTTACGCCGGCAAGTTCATTGAGCAATCCATCGCTGCTTACACCAAGTCCCACCACATCACATTCCCCAACATCGAATACGTGCTTTGGGCCATTGTTCTCGGCCTTTTGATTTCGAACACCGTAGGCGTTCCGCGTGTCTTTCAGGCCGGAGTCGCCACCTACGAGTTCTGGCTGAAGGCCGGCATTGTGCTGCTCGGTTCGCGTTTTCTCCTCGGAGACATCCTTCACCTCGGCGGCATTTCGCTGCTACTGGTCGCCGTCGCACTCACGCTTTCGCTGACTTTCATGCACTTCCTTGGCCGCACCTTCAAGCTCAAACCTAAGCTAACGTCCCTGCTCGCGGTTGGCTCGTCCATCTGCGGCGTCTCCGCCATCATCGCCGCCAAACCCGCCATTGACGCAGATGACGAAGACGCATCCTACGCCATCGCGGCTATTCTCGCCCTCGGCGCGTTGTCGCTCTTCACGTTCCCGCTGATCGGGCACTCACTCCATCTCAGCGACAAGGCCTACGGCCTCTGGGCAGGCCTCGCCGTCGATAACACCGCCGAAGCCACTGCTGCCGGAGCGCTCTACTCCGACGCTGCCGGCAAAGTCGCTGTGCTGGCCAAGACCTCCCGCAACGCACTCATCGGTTTCGTTGTCCTCGCCTACGCCATCTATTGGGCGTCGCGCGGCCAAGCCCAGACCATCGGCAACAAAGCTCAATTCCTTTGGCAAAAATTCCCGAAATTCGTTCTGGGATTTCTCCTTATCTCGCTGCTCGCCACCCTCAGCTTCTTCACCAAACCGCAGCTCACCTCGATTGCGAATCTCTCCCGCTGGGCCTTCCTGCTCACATTCGCAGGTGTCGGTCTGCGCACCAGCTTCCGCGAGTTGGGCAAGCAGGGCTGGCGGCCCTTCGCTGTGGGCGCCATCGGCGAAGTCTTTATCGCGCTCATCACCCTCGGCCTCGTCTACGGCGCCGATCGATTCCTCCACCTCTAGATTGAGCCTTTCGCGCCCGAACTGCGGTTTCCCGTTCGGGCGCACTTCCCCGCACTCATCTCCTTTTGACATGCGCACACTGTGGCCGCAGTTTCCGTCCCTCCGGAATCTTCTCTGCACCCAACCTTTATACTGAGATGTTTGCGACACAATCTGCTCGCAGCCGCGCAATCGTCCGCGCGGTGAGGGTAAGGAGCATTCCTTGGCTCAAGCGGAAATCGGCATCATCGGCGGCAGCGGCCTCTATTCCATGCCAGGCTTTACCAATCAGCACGAGGTGCGCGTGGAGACCCCGTTCGGCGACCCATCCGATCCCTTCGTTCTCGGTGAACTGGAAGGCCGCAAAGTTGCTTTCCTCGCGCGCCACGGCCGCGGCCATCGCATTCTTCCCTCGGAACTCAACTTCCGCGCCAATATTTACGCCTTCAAAAAGCTCGGTGTGGAGCGCATCGTTTCGGTCTCCGCCGTCGGCTCGCTCAAGGAAGAACACAAGCCCACTGACTTCGTCATTCCCGACCAGTTCATCGATCGAACGTTCCATCGCTTCTCCACTTTCTTCGGCGATGGCGTCGTCGGCCACGTAGCCTTCGGCGATCCGGTCTGCGCCACCGTCGCCAATGCAGCCTCGCACGCCTGTGGAGCAGTCGGCGTCGTCGGCAAACTCGGCGGCACTTATGTCTGCATGGAAGGTCCGCAGTTCTCCACCAAGGCCGAGTCGAACCTCTATCGCAGCTGGGGCGCCGACGTCATCGGCATGACCAACCTACAGGAAGCCAAGCTCGCGCGCGAAGCCGAAATCTGCTATGCGACGATTGCGATGGTGACCGACTACGATTGCTGGCGGGAAGGTCACGATGCCGTCACCATTGAAGAAATCGTCGCCGTCCTTCACCAGAACGCCGAGAACGCCTGCAAAGTTGTGAAAGCCGCAGTGGCTGCGCTGCCGCGTGAAAGAACGTGTGCCTGCGCCTCCGCGGGAAAGTTCGCCATTCTCACGCAGCCCGACGCGATCCCCGCTGCAGCAAAAGAACGGCTGAAACTTCTCTATGGCAAATATCACGGCTGGTAACCACCTGCGGTGGGGCCACTTCACTTAGATCACCTGAAAGGGAAAAAATGGCAATTACAGTAGTCGGCAGCGTCGCGTTTGACACTGTCGAAACTCCGGCGGGACGCCGGGAACGCTGCCTGGCTGGCGCCGCAACTTATTTCTCGCTCGCCGCAAGTTACTTCACCCAGGTGCGAATCATCGCTGTTGTTGGCGAGGACTTCGGCGCCGAACAGCAGGCTGTCTTTGACGCCCACAAGATCGATATCCGCGGCATCGAGCGCGCTCCCGGCAAAAGCTTCTTCTGGCAGGGCTCCTATCTCGAAAACCTCAACGAGGCCAAGACGCTCAGGACCGATCTCAACGTCTTCGCCGGCTTCGAGCCAAAGATCCCCGACGCCTATCGCGATTCCGAGTTTCTCTTCCTCGCTAACATCGATCCCGTCCTGCAGCGGCGCGTGCGCGAAGCTACACCGAATGCGAAGCTCGTCGCCGGCGACACCATGAACTACTGGATCAAGGACCACAAGCCCGCGTTGCTCGAAGTGCTCAAGGGCCTCGACATCCTGCTCATCAACGACACCGAGACACGCATGATCGCCGGCAATTCCAACCTCGTGCAAGCCGCGCGCGCTGTCCTCGAGCTGGGCCCGCGCATGCTCGTCGTCAAACACGGCGAATACGGCGCGACCGCCTTCTTCGGCAAGTCGCCAAAGACTGTAGGCGCCACCACTTTTCGTGCGCCTGCACTGCCGCTTGAAGAAGTCGTCGACCCCACCGGCGCAGGCGACAGCTTCGCCGGTGGCTTCTTTGGCTACCTCGCCTCTCTGCCTGAACTCTCACCCGGCGCATTCCGCCGCGCCATGTTTTACGGCTCAGTCATGGGCTCGTTCGCTGTGGAGCGCTTCGGTACAGATCGCCTCCAGCAGCTTTCGCGCAAAGAAATCGATGAGCGCTTCAACATCTTCCGCGAGTTGACCCACCTTGACTGAATTGCCCCACCGCCGCGCCGAGACGTTCGCAGTCCTCGTCTCCTGCGCGGCAGCATCCACAGCAGCAGTCGTGTGGAGTTGGCAACACGACGCGATGCTTAACTATGGCGACGCCGTGGCTCATCTTGCCATCGCGCGTCGAGTCATCGACTCGCACTATCCGGGGCTTAAGCAGCTCGGATCCGTGTGGCTGCCGTTGCCGCATCTGCTGATGATTCCTTTCGTCGCCATCTACCGCTGGTGGGCAGATGGCATCGCCGGCATGATTCCCTCCGCCCTGGCCTACATTCTCGGCTGCCTCGGCATCTACCAACTCGCGCGCCAGTGGCTCTCGACAGCGGCCGCAATTGTCGTACTCACTTTTTTTGCCCTCAATCCGAATTTGCTCTACCTGCAGACCACGGCGATGACCGAGCCGTTGTTTCTCTGCGAATTAATCTGGGCCGCTGCTTGGCTCGTCGAGTGGAGGCGTGCCCTCGACACTGATCCGCAACGCAGCACGCGGCTCCTCTCGTTCATTGCATTCGTCCTCGTTGCGGCTGTCTACACACGCTACGACGGATGGATTCTCGCCTTCCTAGCTTGGACGTTCATAGGCATCACGCTTCTGCGTCGCCGCCAACTGCGCTCGCCCGCATTCTGGCTCGCCAGCATACTTGTGGTCGCGGCCCCACTGATTTGGTTTGCGTACAATGCCGCCGTCTTCGGCGACTGGCTCGACTTCGCACGCGGTCCGTATTCGGCACGAGCGATCGAAATTCGCACCGCTACGCCCGGCTTGGGTCCGCCGCATCCGGGCTGGCACGACCCATGGGTTTCGCTGCTCTTTTTCGTACGCACCGCGGAGATCGACACCTCTGCCGAACTGTGGGGCAACCGCGTGCTCTTCCTCAGCACGATCGGTGCGGTGCTCGGCATCGTCACCGCGCGCCGTCGTGCATTTCTCTGGACGCTCCTTCTCTGGCTGCCTGTACCGTTTTACGCCTACTCGATCGCCTATGGTTCGGTGCCTATCTTCATTCCGAAGTGGTGGCCGCACTCCTGGTACAACACGCGCTACGGCATGGAACTGCTGCCAGCCTTCGCTCTCGGTCTCGGATTCGTCGCGCAGTTTGTTCTGACCGCTATCCAGGAATTCAAGCCGCTATGGACTAGGTATGCTGCCGCTCTCCTCGTCGCTCTCGCCGTCTGGAACGCATGGAAAGTCACCGCCGAAAAACCTCTCACCTATATTGAAGGCACCAAGAACATCGATGCCCGCCGTCCGCTCGAGCAGCAGATTCCCCCTGTGCTCCGTGCCCTGCTCGCCGCACGTCCTGGCGGTCTGGTACTGATGAAAACATCTATCTACCCGAATCTCGTCGCGTTCACTGGCATCCCCCTTCGTCAGACGATCAATGAGAGTGACGGCCCACTCTTCTCTGAAGCGCTCGCCGCGCCAGCCACTCACGCCGCAGTTGTGGTTGCTTTTGATGGAGACGACATTGACCAGGCAGTCAAAGCCCATCCCGCCGGCCTCACGGTCATCGGCCGTTACTCGGCGCCCAACCAGCCCACCGGCACCGTTTATGTCTCCGATACCCCAGCCCTCAAAAAGGCTGCGCACCGGTGATAGCATCGGGGCAAGGTTTCCCATTGAGTACGTTCATCGCCCACTTCGCGCTGCCCTTCGATTTCACCTGGATTCAGCAGGTCGGGGTCGTCAACGGTGCTGTGGGCCGACTACTCCTGGCCTGCCTCCTCGGCGGTCTCGTCGGTCTTGAGCGCGAAGCCAAACGCACCGCCGCGGGCGTTCGCACGAATCTCCTCATCTGTATGGGCGCGGCCTTCTTCACCTTGCTCTCGGCCGTGCTGGCGGGCGAAGGCAGCGCGAATAAGGGCCAGGTGGCTTCGAACATCGTGCAAGGCATCGGCTTTCTTGGCGCCGGATTAATCATTCACAATCGCAGCCGCATCAGCGGTCTCACCAGCGCCGCCAGCGTCTGGGTCGTCGCGTCTATTGGCATGGCTTGCGGCGCCGGCCTTTATGCCGCCGCGACCGTTGCTGCGGTCACCGTTATCCTGGCGCTCGAACTCGTGGGCTTTCTCGAACGCCGCGCCAATTTAAAAATTTATCCCCTCATGTACGAAGCGCGCGGACACGACGAGAACGCCATGCTCCAGTCAATTCTCGACGCCATGGACAAGGCGGGCGAACGCCTTCCCCCTCCTGACCGCGACACCATCGGCGATATTCAGCGCATCAGCTTTTCTCTCACCGCAACAAAAAAGCAGCACGAACGCCTGCGCGGACAATTACTCGCAGAGCCCGCTATCGACGTCCTGCTCACCTTCCGCGATCCGGAGGAAGATTGATTCCCTTCGTCAAAGCTCACGCCTGCGGCAATGATTTTCTGATCGTCAATGAAGACGATGTCCGCGGCGTCGACAAAGCGCTCCTCACCCAGCGCCTTTGCGAGCGCAACACGGGCATCGGCGCCGACGGCATCGAATTTTTTGAGTGGACTGGCGATTTCTCCGGCCGCCTCCGCCTGCATAATGCCGACGGTTCCATCGCTGAGATCAGCGGCAACGGCACGCGCTGCGTGGCCGCGTGGATGGCCGAGGAACGCAATGCCTCCGCCGGCGATCAGTTCTCCATCGAAACCGATGCCGGCACCCGCCTTTGCACAATTCAAGAGTTTCACGACTCCACTTTCGGAGGCCCCACCGTCCTCATCACTACGGATATGGGTGAGCCCGAATTCGAGAAGCGCACCGTGGAACTCTCCGACGGCACTGCCCTTGATGGCGTCTATGTCTCTATGGGCAATCCGCATTTTGTGATCGTGATTCCTCGACCCGAATCGGACCTGCTCCAAGGCGGCCAGCCGCTCGACTCAAGCGAGCGCACATTCGCCATGCTCGACTTCTCCATCGGCGAGCGAACATGGGATGACATCGGCGAAGAAATCTGCCACCATCCTGATTTCCCCGACCAGACCAATGTCGAATTCGTTCACATCCTCGGCAGCGTCTCCGATCCCATTCATCAAATTGCCATACGCATTTATGAGCGCGGGGTCGGTCCCACGACCTCCTCGGGAACCGGCACCTCCGCTGCGGCCACGGCCTTGATCGGCGTCTACGGCGCATCAACGGAACTTGATGTCATTGCCCCCGGCGGCATGCAGACCGTGCGCTGGTCCGGTGCCGGCATGCCGCTCTTTCTCACCGGGCCCGCGACGCTCATCGCCAACGGCGAGGCATGGTGACTATGGTTCCCAGCGCTGCGACGGTTCCCTTTGCAAGCCTGAGCTCAATCCCAAAAGGAGCTGGCATCAACGTTCTTTCGCCCGCCTCTTTCGCAAAGCCCGAACGGATAGACCGCGGTCTTGAGCGCTTGCGCGCACTCGGCTTCGCTCCCCGCCTCGGCGCAAATACTCAAAAACGCGGGCCGCTCTTTTTTGCCGGTACTCCGGAAGAGCGCCTCGCAGATTTTCACTCTGCATTCGCCGATCCAGACAGCGCCATCGTTGCCTGCGTGCGTGGTGGGTACGGCTCCAATTATTTGCTCGATGGCCTCGATCTCTCGCTCATCCAACAGCACCCGAAACCGCTCTTCGCCTACAGCGATCTGACCGGCATCCAGCTTCACTTGCTCGACCACCTCGGCCTTCCTGTCTTTCACGGACCCATGGTTGCTGCGGATTTTGCGCTCGATGACGGAGTTCATCTCGCAAGCTTCCAATCTGCACTCGCCGGCGAGCCTTATTTGGTAGGCGCCGCCGAAGGCCTGCGTACGTTGAAGCCTGGCACTGCCTCGGGCACGCTCTACGGCGGCTGCCTGAGTATTCTCGTATCACTGCTCGGCACGCCATGGGAGCCAAATACAGAAGGCAAACTCCTCTTTGTCGAAGACGTCGGCGCGAAGCCCTATCAAATCGACCGCATGCTGTGGCAACTTCGTGTCGCGGGCAAGCTAAAAAGTATCCGCGGCATCATCTTCGGCGAGATGCTCGATTGCTCCTCTCCCGGCGCGCCCGGCAACCTCCTCGATGACGCCATCCTTCATGCATTCCGTGAGGAAGACATACCTATCGTTATCGGTTTGCGCAGCGGTCATGTTTCGCGCCAGAATGTCACACTCACTTTTGGCGTGCAGGCTGAATTGTACGCAAATCCCAATCCGCAATTGAATCTCCTGCAACCGGCGGTGGCCGCATGACCACCGCTCGTCACATTCACCTCACCGGCATCTGCGGCACCGCGATGGCCTCACTGGCAGGCCTTCTTCAGTTGCAGGGTCATCGCGTCACCGGCTCCGACAGCGCCGCATATCCGCCCATGAGCGACCTGCTTCGTTCGCTCGGCATTCCGATTCTCGAGCCTTACTCCGAATCGAACCTCGACCCGGCGCCCGATCTCGTCGTCATCGGCAATGCGCTGTCGCGCGGTAATCCCGAAATTGAATACGTCCTCGACAAGCGCGTCCCTTTCACTTCCATGTCCGCGCTGCTCCGCGAAGAATTCCTCGCCGGACGCGAATCGCTCGTCATCGCCGGCACGCATGGCAAAACCACCACCACCAGCATGCTCGCGTGGATTTATCAGGTCGCCTCCCGTGAAAATCCAGCGCTTGAGCCATCCTTCCTCATCGGGGGAGTAGCGGAGAATTTCGGCACCAGCTTTCACCTGCGGCCCACGCGCACGTTCATCATCGAAGGCGACGAATACGACACGGCGTTCTTCGATAAAGGTCCAAAATTCCTGCACTACTTTCCCGACGCGCTGATTCTCACTCATGTCGAGTTCGATCACGCCGACATCTACGCCGATCTCGAAGCCGTCAAAGTTGCATTCAAGCGTCTAGTCAATCTGGTGCCGCGCCGCGGCCTCATCGTTGCCTATGATGGCAGTCCCAATGTCACTGAATGCGTAGCCCGCGCATTCTGCAAAGTAGAACGCTACGGGTTCACCTCCGATGCCGACTGGCAACTGCGCAAACTGCGCCACGAAAAAGGCCTCACCCGCTGGCAACTCTGGCAC
>Ga0181526_10002808_pt1 | contig 14713 bp, 14 predicted proteins | sample PEATcosm2014_Bin_35_FD_119750 | JGI IMG/M metagenome (GOLD analysis project Ga0181526, IMG submission 119750) | Peatland microbial communities from MTU Mesocosm Facility, Houghton, MI, USA - PEATcosm2014_Bin06_30_metaG | ecosystem: Environmental > Terrestrial > Soil > Wetlands > Peat | place...
CCGCGGTGCAGCTGCGGCGAGCAGGGGTAGAACCACTCCGAGATGTGGCGGCGGTGGCGCTCGGCGATCGCGCGCACGCTCTCCGCGCTCGCGGGCTCGCCGGCGGCGAGCGCGGCCGCGAAGTCGGTCGTGATCTGCTCGGACTGCGCGCGGATCTCGCGCCACTCGCGCTCGCCGTAGCGGGCGGTGCGGGCGGCGGACTCGCGGTAGGCGTCGGTGTGGCCCCAGCGCTCGCGCGCCTCGTCCTCGAAATCGTTCGCGCCCAACCCCTCGAACATCGTCTCCTCCTGTGGCTCGGTTCCGTTTGCGTGTGCGGCCAGTGCGGCGTCCAGTGCGCGGGCGCTCGCGCGCAGGCGCTCGAGCTGCGCCTCGACGAGCTCGCGCTGGCGGCGCAGCGCGAGCACGCGGTCGTGGGCGCGGTCGTCGAGCAGCGCGCGGATCTCGGCGAGCGAGAAGCCGAGCCGGCGCCACACCACGATCTCCTGCAGCCGCGCCAGATCGGCGGCGGAATACAGGCGGTAGCCGGCGTCCGAGCGCGCGCTCGGCGAAAGCAGACCGAGCTCGTCGTAGTGGTGGAGCGTGCGGACCGTGACACCCGCGAGCTCCGAAACCTCGCTGACCGTTCTCATCGAACGGACGGTAGAGCCTCACGCCGCGTGAGAGTCAAGCCCGCTGTTCGGGTCGGCGCATGCGCCGACCCGCGGGAGGTCGCATGCGACCTCCCGGCGGCTGGGTGCATGCACCCAGCCGTAAAGCCCGAGAAGGTCAGGCGGCGGAGAGGTACTGCGTGAGCGGGAGCTCGGCGCGGCCGACGTGGCAGGAATCCCAGTCCGGGGCGCCGATCAGCTGGCGGCGCAGCGGATCGCCGATCGCCGCCGCCAGCTGCTCGGCGGACGGGAACTCGCGCTGGACGATCCAGCGGGGGCTGTAGCCGAAGAAGACGACCATCCGCGTGCGCTCCGAGAGGTTGGTGGAGCGGCCGTGCCAGATCCGGCGCTCGAAGAGGGTGACGTCGCCGGCTTTCGCCAGCACCTGGATCGCGCCCTCGGGCGTCTGGCCGGGGGTGCGGGGCAGAAACTCGGTCCAGTGGTTGCTGCCGGGGATCACCTCGAGGTTCCCCATGCCCGGCTCGTCGCAGTCGCTCAGCCAGTAGCCGAGCTTCGCGGAGAGGCGGGCGCGGTAGTCGAGATCCGCGGTCTGGCGGCCGCCGTCCTCATGCCAGCGCCAGGCGTTCGGCTTGTCCTCCTCGGGCGGGTGCACATCGATGTGCGAGTGGTAGATGTGCAGGTTCGGCGTCAGCGCGCCCGCGAGCACCCCCATCAGCCGCGGGTCGCAGGCGAGATCGGTCAGGCGCGGGTGCAGGTAGGCGGCGCCGAGGGCGTGGGTGAAGCCCTGCTGCGGATCGAAATGCTCGCGCGCGAGCGGCTCGACGACCTCGCGCAGCGCCGCGACCTCGTCCGCCGAGAGCACACCGGGGATGTGCACGAAGCCGTTGCGGTCGAGCTCCTCGAGGATCTCGCGCGTCTGCGCGGCATCGAACATCTGGCTGGTCGTGCTCACCGCGGCAGAGCCTAACAGCCCGGCCTGCGGTCAAACGCAACGGCCTCGCGGGCGGCGGTCGCTCAGCCGAGCAGGGTGCGGTCGAGCAGCGCGTCGACCTCGGAGCGCTCGATCGAGACGGCCAGCTCGTTGGCGATCGACTCGCGCGAATGGCCGGCGAGGGCGAGATCGATCGCACGCACGCGGGCGGCCGCCAACTCGGGGGTCGCCTCGCGTTCGGGCGTCGCCGCAGCCGCCGTCAGACCCGTGTCGAAAGCGGGTGGCGGCGACGGCGAGACGGCCGACGGTGCGGCGCCGGCGGCGGCATGCACCGCGCGCCCCAGCTCCTCGATCTGTGCTGCCGTGGCCAGCTCGAAAGCGTCGAAACGCAGGCTCAGGCGGTCGAGCGCGCGGGCCACGTCGTCGATCGTCGTGTCCAGCGCGGCCGCGAACGAATCCGAGTCGTCCTCACCGCGCGCCACGGCGAGAATCTCACGCGCCTCGCGCTCGGCGGTGCCGAGGATTTCACCCACGCGCGCGCTGACATCCTGCGGCGTGAGCTGGGGAACATCCGTGTGCTCGTCGGTCTGGGTCAATGCACTACCTCTGTCGGCCGTCCCGGAGGGATGCTTGAGAGCCTCACGGCGCCGTAGACGAGAGTTGCGGCCCATGAAACCCAAGCATACGCGGGGGAAAACTGCCTAGTCAGATGCCTCCGGCTTGGTGTACGTTCGCACAGGGAACAACCATGCCCAAATCACACCCACACCCGAAGAAGGCCGGCGGCGAGCCGGCCGGCGAACCGGCGATGCCCGAGGCGGTCGACGGGGCCGCCTCCGACCTGCGCGCGCAGGTCGCGCAGCTCGCCGAACAGGTGCGGGCGCTCGGCGACCGAGGCGACGGCACGCGAAGCGGCGCGGGCCCCGTCGAGGGGCGGTTCGCTGAGCTCGGAGACCTCCTCGTGCCAAAGCCGCGGCGCCCGCGCCACGCCCCGAGCGCCGTGGAGCAGCCGCAACCGGCGCCGGCGCCGGTTGCGGAACCGCCATCGGAGCCCGCGCAGCGGCCGCCATCCGAGCCGGCGGCGCGCAGGCCGGTGGGTGAGGGCGAGGGTGAGGGTGCGCGCCGGGGTGCCGTCGCGCACGGGGGCGAGAGTGCGCGCGCCGGCGAGGGCGGTGGCACGACGTTTGCCGACCGCAGCAGCACGCTGGTCGCGAGCGTCGTCGCGCTGGCGGAGCTGGCCGCGATCGAGATTCGCACCGGCGCCGAGATCGAGGCCGCTGCGATCCGCGCGCAGTCGCGCGAGCGCCTGAACGAGCCGAGCACGAGCCACCTGCTGGCGCTGCTGGAACGCCAGCGCCTGATGCTCGCGGCCCTGGCCGCGCAGACCGACCGGCTGGAACGCGCGGGCGCCGTGCTGCGCGCTCAGATCCGCGCGCTCGAGGCCGAGCGCGAGCACATCTCCGAAATGCTGGAGTCCGGGCGCCGGACGCCGTGAGCGGGGCGGCCCGCGGTCAGCGGGCGCCGTGCTTGACGCGGTACATCTCCGCGTCCGCGCGCTTGACCAGCGCCTCGGCGCTCGTCGCCGAGTTCTGCTCGACGACCACGCCGATGCTCGCATGCACGACAAGCAGCCGCTCCGCGATGCTGACAGGCTGGGCGACGGCCTCCGCCAGGCGCCGGGCGAGCGGCTCGGCGGCCTCGATGCGAACGAGATCCTCACACAGCACGACGAACTCGTCGCCGCCGAAGCGCGCAACCGTGTCGCCGTCACGCACCTCGCGGCGCAGACGGTCCGAGACCCTGATCAGCAGCTCGTCGCCGACGTCGTGGCCGTGGACGTCGTTGACCTCCTTGAAGCCGTCGAGGTCGATGAACAGCACGCCGACGGCCGTGCCCTGACGGCCCAGACGGGCGAGCGCCACAGATAGGCGATCCATCAGCAGCTCGCGGTTCGGCAGGCCCGTCAACTGGTCGTGCATCGCACGATGCTCCAGCTCGCGCCGGGCCCGCAGCTCACCGGTCGCGTCGCGGAAGCAGATCACGATGCTCTCGTCGCCGTCGCCGAAGGCGTTGACCGAGACCGCCAGCGCGCCGCCGTCCTCGCCGTGCAGCGCCACCTCGAACTCGCTGGTCGGCCGTTCGCCGTCGAACTCCGTCTCGGGCGGCTCGAGCGCCAGAGCCAGGCGCGCGTCGAAGTCCTGCGGGTCGGCGACGATACGGTGCACCTCGCGAACCAGGACCGAAAGGTCATGCGTGCCGCCGCGCGAGGGCGGCGACGGGAGCATCGAGGCGAGCTCGCTGTTCCAGGTCGTGAGCGTCCCACCGCGGTCGAGCACGGCGACGCCGAACGGGAGCGCGTCGAGCACGCCGCGCATCAGCGTCGCGTAGCCGCGCAGCGCCTCCCACGACGGAGCCGTGGAGAGAACGGGGGCAGCAGTGAGCGGCGGCGCCGGCCGCGGCCGGTCCGGGTCGGCCACCGGGTCGATTTCGGAGTGCGTCGTTGTCACGTCAGTCCAGTGTATGCGGAGCTGCGGCCGGAGGTGTGGGTGGAAACGTAACCGCTGCCGTATCGGCAGGAGTCCGCATCTTCCGGTCTGATTGACACTGGACGCCCATGCGAGTTATGTCAAGCCGTTTTGTGTTAGGGCGCCGCCGCGGCGCGGACTTTGAGCGAGAAAGCGCGAGTCGGGCTAGCCTCTGCGACGTGTCGACCCGCGATCAGGAGAAGCGTGAAGCAGCCGAGGCCGCCGCGGCGCTGGTGGCGGACGGACAACTCGTCGGGCTCGGAACGGGCAGCACCGTCGCGCACCTGCTGCCGGCGCTCGCCGCGCGGCGGCTCGCGATCCGCTGCGTCGCGACCTCGCCGGAGACCGAGCGGGTCGGCCGCGAGCTGGGCCTCGAGATCGTCGCCTTCGCCGGCATCGAGCGCCTCGACATCGCGATCGACGGCGCCGACCAGGTCGATCGCGACGGCTGGCTGATCAAGGGCGGCGGCGGCGCGCACACGCGCGAGAAGGTCGTCGCGGCGGCGGCGGACCGCTTCATCGTGATCGCCTCGGCGGACAAGGCCGTGGAGCGGATCGGCCCGCCGGTCCCGCTCGAGCTGCTGCGCTTCGGTCTCGACGCCACGCTCGCCGCGCTGCGCGACGTGCGCCTGCGAGACGCGCCGCCAAGCCCGGACGGCGGCGTGATCGCCGACTACCTCGGGGAGTTCGACGACCGTGAGGCGATGCTCGCGCGCCTGGACGCGGCGCCCGGCGTGGTCGGGCACGGGATCTTCGCGCCGGCGCTGACCGCCGAGGTGCTGATCGCCGGCGACGGCCGCGTCGAGCATCGCGTTCTGCGCTGACGCGGACCCGGCGGGGGTTGGGGCGGCGTCCGCGCGGAGTTCGCGCGGCGCGGAGCGAGCGAGGATCCGGGGTTCAGCCGCCGCGCGACTTCAGCAGCGGCTTGTAGGCGCCGTGGACTAGCTTGCGGCTCAGCCCGCGAGGCCCGCCGAACAGGCCGAAGACCGCGCGCATCTGCGGGCGATCGACGATCACGACGGCCTTGCCGCCGGCGGCAGCGGCGGCGATCGCGGCGGCGACGCGCTCCGGCGCCATCGCCTTCTCGAGCGTCGCGCCGCCGGTCGGCCCCCAGGCGATCTCGCCCCGCATCTGGTCCGTGCGAACATCGCCCGGACAGACGGCGCAGGCGTGCACGCCAGACCCGGCCAGCTCGTGGTAGAGCACTTCGGCGAGGCCCACCATGCCCCACTTGCTCGTGCAGTAGGACGCGTACGACGGCCCGCCAATCAGCCCGAGCTCCGAGGACACGAGCACGATCGAACCGCGCCGGCGCTCGCGCATGCCGGGCAGCACCCGCTGGCTGAGCCACAGCGCCGCCCCGACGTGCAGCCGCCAGGTCTGCTCGAAGTCCGCCGGCTTGACGTTCTCGACGAAGTCGCGGTGCAGCACGCCGGCGCAGCTGACCAGCACGTCAACCGGCCCGAGCGCGGCGACCACCTCGTCGACCGCGCGCGCACACTCGTCCGGCTGCGCCAGATCGGCGCCGACGACGTGCGTGCGCCCGCCGATCCGCTCCGCCGCGGCCGTGAGCGCCGCGGTGTCGCGCGCCACCATGCCGACGCGCGCGCCCAGGGCCGCGAAATGCTCGGCGCTCGCGAGGCCGATCCCACGCGAGGCTCCAGTCACCAGCACCGTCTGTCCGTCGAACTGCGCCACCGCGTCCTCCCTCCTCGATCGAGATTCAGGCGCGCACGCTACGACACCCGCTCCGTGCGCGCGTGCCCGCCGGGGCCGCGGCCGCAGCTGCGGCCCGGGGGTGGGTGTTCGCGTGATGCGCGCGGCTTGGAGGGCGGGCGTTCGCGTGATGCGCGCGGCCCGGGGTGTCAGCGCGGCGCGAGCAGGTGATGGGAGACCATCCACTCCTGCCCGTCGCGCCAGCCCCACATCTGCTCGGTGGAGAGCAGGAACAGCCGCCAGCCGGCCAGCGCCCGCGCCGCCCGGCGCTCGCCGACGGCGTCACCCAGCACGATCCGCGCGCGCTCCGCGTGCGCGTCAAGGCGCTCCAGCCACGCCGACAGCGTGCGCGCGTAATGGGTGCCTGAGAGCGCCCAGCTCGCGCGCACCTCGAGGTCGCGCTGAAAGCGCAGCAGCAGCTCGTGAGAGGGCATCCGCCCGGCGGTGAAGAAGCGCTCGGCGGCCCAGGTCCCGGTGAACTCGTAGGGCAGGCGCCGGTGCGAGAAGACGTGGACGAAGAGCAGCCCCTCGGGCGTCAGCCAACCGGCGATCCGAGCGAGCAGCGCCTCCCAGTTGCGCATGTGCTCGAACATCTCGATCGACACGACACGGTCGAAGCGCCGCCCCGGCGCCACCGTGTTCACGTCGGCGGTGATCACGGTCAGGCGGTCGCGAAAGCCGCGCCGGTCGCGCACCGACTCGATCCAGGCGCGCTGCGACGCGGAGTTGGACACGGCGACGACGCTCGCACGCGGGTAGCGCTCGCAGATCCACAGCGACATCGAACCCCAGCCGCAGCCGAGGTCGAGCACGCTCATGCCGTCCTCGATCGCGGCGCGCTCGCATGAAAGCGCGAGCATCGCCTCCTCTGCGGCGGCCAGATCCGCGACGCCGTCGCCCCACCAACCGCACGAGTACTTCAGCCGCGGCCCGAGAAACAGCTCGAAGAACTCGGCCGGCAACTCGTAGTGCTGCTCGTTCGCGCGCGCCACCGACTCGGCGATCGGACCGCTGCGCATCGTCGCCACCAGCTCGCCCAGCCGCTGCTCCTGCGCCTCGACGCCGCCGCGCTGCTCACGACGAAGACGCGCGCGGGCGCCCGCGCGCGAGCCGGCTCGCAGCACCGGGTCGGGCAGCAGCCCGCGCTCGAGCGCCCGATCGAGCAGTCCATAGCCGGCACGCCGCAGCACGCTCATCAAGAATCGCCTACGCAGATCGATCGCATCCGGCTCATTCCGGCTCTACCCGCATCGTCGCAGGCGCAGTCGCCGCACCGTCGCCTGAGGGTTGAAGTGCAGACGGCCGATGTATAGACTGTCTGCTTATGGCCAGCACGGAGCTGCAGGGACACCTCGACGGAATGCTGCTCGCGATCCTCAAAGCGGGACCGCTGCACGGGTATGCAATCGTGGAGGAGATGTGCAGGCGCAGCGACGGCGAGTTCGACCTCGCCGAGGGCACCATCTATCCGGCTCTGCATCGGCTCGAGGCCGCGGGCCTGCTGTCGAGCAGCTGGGAGGTGGTCTCCGGCCGCCGCCGCCGCGTCTACAGGCTTTCGCACAGCGGCGCAGCCGCGGTCGGCGAGCGTGTCGCCAGCTGGCGGGCCTTCCGCAGCGCCGTGGACGCCGTGTTTGCCCCGATCGCCTCCCAGGCGCAGCTGTGAACCCGATCGCCGAGTATCTCGACGAGCTTTCGCGTCAACTGCGCCGCGGCCGCCGCGCACGAATCCTCGCCGAGGTGCGCGCGCACCTGCTCGACGCCGCCGCCGCCGACGCGAGTCGCGGCATCGACCCCGACCGCGCAGCCCGCCGGGCGGTCGAGCGGTTCGGCCCGCCGGCGCGCGTGGCGACCCAGTTCAACGCGCTGCGCCGGCGCCCGCGCGCGCTGATCCAGCGCACCGCCGCCGTGGCGCTCGCCGGCGCGGCGATGGCATCGCTCGGGACCGCGACCGTTTGGGCGTTCGAGCCGGGAGCCACGCCGGCCCACGCTCACCAGGTGCAGCACGTGCAGGCGCGCCACGGCGGCGCGCGCCGATGAGCACCCCACCCAGGCATCCGCAGGAGCCGGGGCGCGACACGGCGGCGCCGGCGCGCGATGGCGAGGGCGCCGTGGCGCGCCCGGATGCGTGGGAGGCCGCCGCCGCCGCATACGCGGCCCGTGTGAACGAGATCGCCACCCGCGCAGCCGCGGCCGCCGCGGCGGGCGACACCGATGCCCCGGACGGCGGGGATGCCGCGGACGGCGCGCGCGAGCGCGAGGCCGTCCGGGCGACGCCCGCGCCGTTGACGCCCACCCCCGCGGCCGAGACGGTTGTGGCGAAGACGCCGGTGCCCGCGACACCCAGTGCGGCCGAGGCCGCTGCCGCCGCGAGGTTCGCCTCGGCGGCGCGGGCTGCGCGGCTCGTCGCTCCCGGCGACGCGACGCCCGCTGCGCGCGACGCCGGCCCGACTGCTCCCGGCGACGCGACGCCCGCTGCGCGCGACGCCGGCCCGACTGCTCCCGGCGATGCGACGCCCGTTGCGCGCGACGCCGGCCCGACCTACGTGCGCCCAACGCCCGACGCGCGCGACCCCGTCATTCGCCCCGCGACACCCGCCACGAGCCAGACCAGCACGCCCACCCCTCGGTCGCCCGGGGCGAGCGAGGCCGCCACCCCGACCGTCGCGACCGGCACCCAGAGGTCGACCATTCCAACCTACGGCCGCCCGGCGCCCGACCCGCGCGACGCGATCTCTCCCGCCGCCCCGCCCGCCGCGTGGCCCGCCCCGCCCGCCGCGTGGCCCGCCCCGCCGCCGGCGTCCGTGCCGCCCGCCGCGCGCCCGGACGCGCCCACATTCGCGCGCCCCGCCGCACCGCCATTCGCGACGCCCTCCGCACCGCCATTCGCGACGCCCTCCGCGCGCCCAGCGGCCCCGCCCGCCGCCACACCGCCCGCACCGCCTGTCGTGCCCGTCGGGCGAGCGGCCACAACCGCACCACCCGCCGGCTCCCCTCCCACCCTCCGGCCGCCCGGCACGCCCGCGTTCACGGCTGCCCCTCCCGCGCCTCCCGCGACGCCCGAGGTCAGGGCGGCCCCTCCCACATTCGTCCCACCGAAGGCGGGCGAGCCCGAGATCAGCGCCGCCGCGGTCGCGCTCCCTGTTCACGACGAGGCCGGGGCGGAGCCACCGCGGCCGATGACCCGCCGCGAGCGCTTTCGCTCGTGGCGCTTCGCGCCGGTTGTCGAGATCCTCGTGACCGTTGCGCTGGCGCTCGGGCTCGCTGAGAGCGTCCAGGCGGCGGTGGTCAAGCCATTCGTGATCCCCTCGGAGTCGATGGAGCCGACCCTGCTGCCTGGCCAGCGTGTGCTCGTCGATCGCCTCGCCTACGACTTCGGCGGGACCCCCTCACGCGGCGACATCGTGGTCTTCCATCCACCCAGCTCGCTGACCTGCAAGATCAACGTGCCGCTCACCGAGCCGTGCCCGGAGAGCGTCGGCACGCACGCCAGCGACTACTTCGTCAAGCGCGTGATCGGGCTCCCCGGGGACACGCTGTCGATCAAGAACGGGCATCCGGTGATCAACGGCAAGGAGCTGACGAACGAGCCGTACATCACGCCGTGCACGGACTCGACGAGCTGCAACATGCCTCACTCGATCGTCATCCCCCGCGGCGAGTACTACATGCTGGGCGACAACCGAGGCAACTCCGACGACAGCCGCTACTGGGGCCCGGTGCCGCTGTCGTGGATCATCGGCGAGGTCTTCGCGACCTACTGGCCGATCGATCGCATCGGCATCTTCTGACGTTCGGCCTGCAAACGGCCGGGTTGCAAGTTCGATTGCAGCCAACGGAGTTTCCCGCAGCTTTGCTCGCAACCGCAGGATAAGACGTGCTAGCCTCGACGCCCACATAGAGGAAGCCGAATCGCCGAGCCCCCCGTGGCCGGCGAGCGGGGGACCCATTTCGACCCCCGAGGCCGATGGGGCGAATCGCCGCCAGGTGGTGGCGTAGCGCACTGCGCGAGCCCGTCAGCTAACCCCGCAGGCTTACATGTCGCACGATTGGGAGGAGGCCTGCAGGTGGAGCTCGCACGTGATCTCGGAAGCGCCGATGTGTGGGCGGCGTCGCTCGAGCGCTCGCTCGCCCGCCGCGGACGTCCTCGCCGCGCCTCGCTCGAACTGGGGCGCCTGAGCCCTGAGCGCGACCTCGCCGACACCGACACCGTCAACGAGTCGGTCGTCTACTGGCGCACGCGCCGCTCGGCGAGCGCTCCGTCCGCGTTCACCGCTCCCGCGATCGGCGGCGCCTCCGTGCTCGCGCTGCTCGCCGCGACCACGCTCCCCTCGCTCACGGCCGGCTCCAGGCCGGCCAAGGCCGGCCATCTGCGTTCCGGCGCCGCGCCCTCGGGCGTGCAGACGCCCCCGCTGACGCAGACGATCGCCCACCAGACCCTCACGCACAACGGAGTCTTCACCCCGGCGCCGGCGGCCACCCAGGCCCCCGCGGTGGTGCTCGACTCGACCCCCGCGCCGGTCGCCCAGCCGCGCCACGTCGTCTACGGCAAGATCAGCTTCGGCGACCTGCGTGACGCCCAGCGGATGCTCGGCGTGAGCATCGACGGCGTCCTCGGGCCCAAGACGGGCGCGGCGATCCGCGCCTTCCAGGCAGCCCACGGGCTGACCGTCGACGGCGACGTCGGGCCGGCCACCTGGAACGCGCTGGCGAACGCGGAGCACGCCGCCGAGCGGGCCGCGAGCGAAGCAGCCCAGACACCCGCTGCCGCGACGGTCACGGTGCACGAGGCGTCGGCGCTCCAGACCACCGTGACGCCGTCGGACACCGCCGATGTGATCGCGCTGCAGACCGCGCTCGGCATCCCCGCCGACGGGACCTTCGGCGCCGAGACCACGGCGGCCGTCGAGGCCTACCAGACCGCGCATGGCCTGACCGCCGACGGCGTGGTCGGGCCGGGCACGCGCACGGCGCTCGGTCTCGGAGACGGCCCAACGCTCCAGCAGACCGATGCGAGCGGCGGCACAACCGCTCCCGGTACGGACACCACGACGACCGACCCGACGGTCGATCCGACGGCCACGGCCGACACGACGACCGACGGGACCGACACCACCGGCGCCACGTCCACCACGGCGGTGCCCCCGGTCTCGACGACCACGAGCACGGCGTCGGGGAGCGTCGGCCTCGCGCTGACGGCGATGATCAACGCTGCGAACCAGATCGCGACCCTTCCCTACATCTGGGGCGGCGGGCACGGCTCCTTCATCTCGCCCGGCTACGACTGCTCCGGCTCGGTCTCCTACGTGCTTCACATGGGAGGCCTCCTGAGCGCGCCCGAGGACTCGAGCGAGCTCGAGAGCTACGGCGCCCCGGGGCCGGGCCAGTACATCACCATCTACGCCGATGACGGGCACGCCTGGATGACGATCGAGGGCAGGCGCTTCGACACCGTCGCGCTCGCCGAGGACGGCTCGCGCTGGGCCGACGGCGGCGGCGAGTTCGCCGGCTACGTCGTCCGCCACCCCGTCGGCTTCTAGCCTCCCCGCCGGCTTCAGTAACGCGCACGAGGGGCCGCCCGGTGGGCGGCCCCTCGCAGTTTGCCTGCCGTTCGCGGGCGGGAGGCTCACCCGCTGGCGGGCACCAGCGCGGCCGGCGAGATCGGGTTCACCGTAATCGTGAACGGCGTGCTCACCGCCCCCTCGTTGTCGGGACCACCGGGGATCTTCACGCGGACGACCTCGGTGCCCGGCTCGAAGAACAGCTGCGTGAGCGTGTAGCTCGAGTTGGCGCCGATCGTCGCCGCCCCGATGATGTGCCACGGGTCACCGGGAGCGTCCTCGCGCTGGAGGTAGATCACACCCCCGGTCTTGTCGGGCACGACCGAACCGGTGAACATCACCGACTGGCCCTGGTTGATCGTCGTCGACGAGGCCTTCGCCGTCAGCGCATCCGCGACGCCGATGAACAGCACGGCGGAACGGACCCTGGCCCTGGTGCCGGTCGTGCCGGTCGTGCCGGTCGAACCCGTGGCCCCGGTCGCGCCGGTCGCTCCGGTCGAACCCGTGGCGCCGGTCGCACCGGTCGCGCCCGTCGCTCCGGTCGCTCCGGTCGTTCCGGTCACCACCTTCGGGGGCGCCGACGCGACGACCTGGTAGGCGGTGCTGTAGATCGGCGTCACGTTGAACGAGTAGCTGCCGCCGGTCCCGCTCATCGTCGTCGCGATCGCCCCATATGAATGGCGGTAGTCACGCGCGTAGAGCGTCAGCAGCTGACCCGAGCCGGCCGCGTCGACGCCGGAGACCGTGTCGGCGCTTCCCTCGACGATCGGGTTGCTGCCGGCGTTGATCGTGAGGTTCGGATTCTGCGTCTGTTCGATCTCGTAGGACATCGTGTCGGACGGGCTGTCGATGTTGCGCCCGTCGTTGCGCAGCAGCACACGGATCGTCGCGTCGCCGTTCTGCGAGCTCGGGACGACGAAGACGTGCGCGATCGAGTAGCTGCCGTCGGCCGCGAGGGTTCCGCGACCGATCGTCACCCAGCCGTTGCCCTTGTCGCCGGCCTGGCGCTGCAACAGGACGCTGGCGCCGGCCCTGCCGGGCGTGACCGTGCCGGCGAAGGTGTAGACGTACTTCGAGCCGGTCTGCAGAATCGAGCCGTTGGGCTCCGAGACCCCGCCGGGACCGGTGACGTTCAGCGACACGATCGCCTGGACGCGTTCGAACAGGGTCCGGCTCACCGCGCCGGCCGACGCGACGTACCAGAGGCGGTTTGTCAGGACCGCGCCGTCGGCGCGGGTGAACTCGTAAGCACCGGTCGAGTCGGTGTGCGTGACCTGCACCGGGACGAAGCCACCGCCCTGCTCCGCCGCGCGGTGGAAGAGGACGACGAGCCGCCCGGAGTGCAGGCGCCCGAAGAGCCGGCCGAAGATCACGACCGGGTCTCCCGCCGTGATCGGGTTGGGTTGCGCATGGATCGTGATCGCGTGGCGGCGGAAACCGTGGCGTGGCGCGGCTCCGGCGCCGACCGCGGTCAGCGCGATTGCGACGCAGGCGACCACAGCCGCCGCGCCACTGACGTACTTCAGTCGCATCGTGTACCTCCTCAGGCACAAGGGCATGGACATCTCGCCCTTACCAACCGCGTCGAGCGACCCGCGATGCGCTCCGTTAGGCACTCATAACAGGCCGCATCTTTCCGCCGCCGGCGGTGTTCCGATCCTCTCGCCCGCGCCCACGATCCCTCCCGGCGGCCGCCGCCGAGCCCCCGACGCCCGCCCCGGCCAGCCATGGACGGCCCGGCTCGGCTACCCGCTCTTCCAGGCGGTCTGCTCGCGCGTCAACGCGACCACGTGCTTGGGCAGCCGCCCGCCGGCGACGTCGGCGAGCGTGACCCGCTCGAGCACCGAGCGGATGTTGGCGCGCAGCGCGATCCACACCACCTGCAGCGACTCGGCGGATCCCGCGTAGTCGAGGTGCTCGGGTCGCTCACCGCGCACGCTGGCGAGCGGCCCCTCGACGGCGCGGATCACGTCGGCGAGCGTCAGCGTCTCCGGCGCACGCAGCAGCCACCACCCACCGTCCGGCCCGCGCTGCGAGCGCACGACGCCCGCGCTCTTCAGCTGGTTGAGGATGTTCTCCAGAAACGAGAGCGGGATGCCCTGCGCGACGGCGATCGAATCCGCCTTGCGCGGCGCCGCCGCGCTGGCCCCCACCAGCTCGACCGCGGCGCGCACGGCGTAGTCAGCTCTGGCGGTGACGCGCATGCCGCGATTCTGCCGCAGTCCGCGGGGCGGTGCACTTTGCCGCGGCGACCTCGGTCAACGGGCCGCGCTGACACGCTTGCGCAAAGCCGGCGACACCGGCGCCTCCGTGCGCCCTGGCGGCCGGCACGACCGACCGATCTCGCCGGCACGCGTCGTGCCGCCGGCGAGATCCGGATGCGACTGGCGCGCGACCGGTCCGCGGACCGCCGCGAGACAGACGGCTACGGGTTGAGGTGCTTCTTCAGCGCGCTTGCCGCCGAGAACTTTGCCGCCTTGCTTGCGCCGATGTGGATCGTCGCGCCGGTGGCCGGGTTGCGGCCGCTGCGGGCAGCACGGTGGCTGACGGCGAACTTGCCGAATCCGGCGACCGACACCTCTCCGCCGGCGGCGAGCTGGGCCGCGATGGCGTCGAAAACCGCGTCGACGGCGCTCTTGGCCTGGCCTACCCCGAGTCCGGCACTCTCCGCGACCTTGCCAGCGAGCTCGTTCTTCGTCATGACACTCCTCTCAGATGGTCAAATGCTCGGCCAAAGCTAGCGCGTGGCCCGGATGTTCACGAGTTTGGGGCCACAACCGACGCCCGAATTTGGGCACGTTTGCGCGTCCGGAGCGGTTCAGCGCGCCCAATTGCGGCGATCGCCCACAGCACACAAAGCCAGGTCAGCGACGCCAGCGCCACGTGCACCCACACGAGCTCGGTCGGCAGATGGGTCTCGTACTGGACGGCGCCGACCACCCCCTGCAGCGCGATCAGCACGCACAGCCAGCTCATCGCACGGCGCGCCTGCGCGTTGGCCTGGCGGCGTTCGAGCAGGACCCACACCGCGACCGCGGCGAGCCCGAGCGCGAACGCGACCGCGCCGTGCACGTGCACGGCCCAGTTGAGCGTGTCCGCGCCCTTGAACGTCAGCCGCTTGATGTGCTGCCCGGTCGCGCCGCCGGAATGCGGGCCCGCGGCGGTCGCGACGGTGCCGGCAAACACGACCAGCGTCGCCAGCGGCAGCAGCGATCTGACTGCCCATACGCTCCGCCGGTCCCCCGGCTCCGCGACCGGCGCGCGCTCACGCGCGCGCCATGCGAGCGCCACCGCAGCGACCAGGATCGCCATCGACAGCGCGAAGTGCGCCATCACGAAGCCGGGCGCCAGCTTGTTCTCGACCGTGTAGCCGTC
>Ga0181526_10002813_pt1 | contig 14702 bp, 14 predicted proteins | sample PEATcosm2014_Bin_35_FD_119750 | JGI IMG/M metagenome (GOLD analysis project Ga0181526, IMG submission 119750) | Peatland microbial communities from MTU Mesocosm Facility, Houghton, MI, USA - PEATcosm2014_Bin06_30_metaG | ecosystem: Environmental > Terrestrial > Soil > Wetlands > Peat | place...
AGTACGGACTGCGCGACCTCATGGCGTTCTCGATTTCCCTGTTTTCCCGTGACCTTCGGTAACCTCTTCGGATCGAAGAGGACCGCGAACTTCGGATAAGTGCCCAGGGGGGGGATCGAACCCCCACGCCTTTCGGCGGCAGATTTTGAGTCTGCTGCGTCTGCCAATTCCGCCACCCGGGCGACGAAAAGCGAATCCGACCCGAAGGGGCGCCCGGAGGCAAGTCCCCAGTGATCCGTGCACCTCAGCCGCCGTTGACAAGGCTCCCGGCGCCACTCTGCTCTTAGCGAATGCCCCATTTTCGAGCGTACTGCCTGCCGCCCGTCACCGATCCCGCGGAAATCGCGCTTCCCGAGGCGGAATCCCACCACCTTGTCGCGGTGAGCCGGGCGAAGCCCGGCGACACCGTCGTCGTGTTCGACGGCAGGGGCTCGGAATGGATCTGCGAGCTGGCCGACGCGGACAAGCGCTCGGCTGTTCTCAAGGTCCGGTTCGCGCAGAAGGCGAAGCCCCTACCCTGGCGGATCACCCTCGGCCAGGCTCTCCCGCTGGGCGGGGCCATGGACTCCATCGTGCGCAAGGCGACCGAGATCGGCGTGTCCATGATCGTTCCGCTCGAAAGCGAGCGGACCCAGATGCACCTGGACGGAGAACGCTCGGACAGGAAGATAGGCAAATGGCAGACGGCCGCGCTCGAGGCCGCGAAGCAGTGCGGCAATCCCTGGCTGCCGGAGATCGGGCCGGTGACCCCCGCCTCGGCCTTCATGGAGTCGGCGAAGGGCTACGACCTGAAGCTGATCGCGAGCCTGCAGCCGGGCGCAAGGTCGCTGAAGTCGATGCTGGCCCAGTACAGGGCCGCCCACGACCGCGGCCCAATAAACGTGCTCTGGCTCGTCGGGCCCGAGGGCGACTTCACGCCGGCGGAGATGGGACGCTCGAGGGCCAGCGGCTTCGAGCCGATCTCGCTGGGCCCGCTTGTCCTGCGCTGCGAGACCGCGGCCGTCTACGCCCTCAGCATCCTCAGCTACGAGCTTTCCGGCTGAGCCGGGCGGTCACCAGACGAGCAGGCCGCCCGCGAAGGTGAGGCCGGCGCCGACGCTGCAGAAGATGATCCTGTCGCCCTTCTCGAAGATGCCCTCCTCGGCCGCCCACCCGAGGGCCATCGAGACGCTCGCCGCGCTCGTGTTGCCGTATTTCGCGATCGTCATCACGAACTTCTCGAAGGGGATCCCGACCCGTTTGCTGACCGCGTTCAGGATGCGGGCGTTGGCCTGGTGCGGCACGACCCAGGCGATGTCCTCGGGCCGGAGCCGCTCCCGCCGGAGCGTCTCCTCGATCTGCATCGCGAACCCCACGACCGCGTGCTTGAAGACCGCCACCCCGTCCATCTGGATGTAGAAGTTCTCGAGGTCCCCCTTCGCCTCCGGCCAGGGCTTCATGGCGCCTCCCCCCGTCCGCTGGATCGAGGCGAACTGCTCGGCGTCGCCCGAGAGCCCCATCCGGTGGAGCCGGTGCCCGCCCGCCGACTGCGTGAGGATCGCGGCGCCGGCGCCGTCGCCAAAGAGGAAGGCGGTCTCGTGGTCCTGGGGATTGGTGATCCGCGACAGGAGCTCGGCCGTCACCACGATGACGTTGCGGGCCGCGCCGCCGAGGATGAGCGTGCGGCCGACCTCCAGCGCGTAGAGCCAGCCCGAGCATGCGGCGTTGAGGTCGAAGGCCGCGGCCCGCGGGACCCCCAGCTGCAGGGCCAGGGCGCTGGCCATGGACGGGACCGGCTGGTCCGGGATCATCGTGGCCATGATGATCGTGTCGATCGCGCTCGCCGGCATCCCGGCCTGCGCGAGCGCGTGCTCCACGGCGACGGCGGCGAGCGACGTCGCGCTCTCGTCGTCCGTCGCATACCGGCGCTCCTTGATGCCGGTGAGCCGGACGATGTCGTCCTCGGTCCTGTTCGGGAAAGCCTTCAGGATCTCGCTGTTCGCGCGGATGTTCTTCGGCACGGCAAACCCGACCCCCGCGATGCAGACGGTCTCGGCCGCCGACGTTTGCACGGTCCTCATTTCTTGCGCTTCTCGATGTAGCGCGCGACGTCGTCACCCGAGACGCGGCCACCGGGGCCCGTCGCCTCGATGCCGGCCATCCTCGCGGGGTCAAGGCCGGCCTCCTGGGCAAGCTTGGTCGCCCTCGGCGTCCAGACGAGGCTGGCCGGCGGGGCCGAGGGCGCCGACGCGGCGGGAGCCAGCAGGCCCGACTTGCTCGCCAGGTGCTGGAGGCTCGCATCGGACGTCTCGATCTGGAGGAAGACCGCGCCGGACGGACGAACCTCGCCGGGCTGGATGAGGATCGAGCGGACGGTGCCGTCGCACGGAGCCTCGAACTCGAAGACCGATTTGTCGCTCTCGAGCTCGCCGATCTTCTGGCCCCTGGCCACGCGGGCGCGAACCAAAGCGGCGGTTGTCGGATTCTGATCCGAATTTCTGGACGCTTTACGGACACGGTTCGGGGCCCCGTCGAGTGCATCCTAAAGCAAAATCCCCCGTAACCTTGCGGCCACGAGGGATTAAATTGGGTGCAGGGGCTGGATTTGAAACGATAAGCCGCAAACTGCTGGTAGAGGCTATCGCCAAGCAGCGTGTGCAGGTCGTTCATGTATTCTGAGTCCACTTCGGCATCCACTTTGAACAGCTCATAATATGCGTCGGGGTCCTGTGGAGGGTTGTATGGCCCGTAGCCCTGAGCTCGAAGGTCCGCCGTCAGGTCCAGCTTCGCCTGGGCAAAATCTCTTATCACGGCAAGAAACCTGTCCTCTTCGTCGGCCGAGAGGCCGGCAGAAATGAAGAAACGGCTGAACTTGGACTTGGCACGCTGCACCTCCTTTTCGATGAAGGCTTCCCTCGCCTCGGGATGGTCGAGCGCATAGTTTACCGGACTGCCGAGCTGCCAAGCAGAGGCTCCGGTTTGTTGGGTCTTAGTTGCCTTTGTCTTTCCCAGGGCAAGGCTGACATTCGATGCGACCACACGGTCTTGTGCGGCCGTGAGCCTCTTCAGCAACGAGTCGCGCTCCGAGCTTATTGATGCCAGCAACTTTGCAGAGTTGCGGTTGACCTTAATTTCATATCCAGCGGTGAAGACCCCGACCAATGCAACGACGGCTGCGATCCCGCTTGCTGTTTTTGTTGCGCTCATAAGACCAAAAAAACTCATTGCCGGTGCGGTACCGCTGTCGGCCACAGCGCCAGCCAGCGCCGTGCTCGTGACAACTGTTGCAAGCCCTGATGGCGCAGCCACGCCCGCTTGGCTTGCGAGTGCCAGTGCTAGCGCCGCGGTGGTCGACGTGACGCCACGTCGCGCCAACAGGGGCCGCAACCGTTCCAGCGCCCGAGTGACCCGTTTCCGGGCCGCCTCCTCGGTCAAAGAAAGAGCAGCGCCGATGTCGGCAAACGAACAACTCTTGAAATAACGCAGGAGAATTGCTGTCCGGTCGGTATCATTCAAATCGCGCAATGCCTCGTCGAGCACCGGACGAATAGATTCCCAGTCGGTTGTCGCGGTTGAATCCGCCAAAGCATCCTGGCTCAATGATGCCTCCTGTTCGCGAGACTCGCGACGGGCCTCGCTGCGAATGAGGGCGGTGGCTGCATAGTGGGTGCTAACGTAAAGCCAACCAACCAGCGCCCTTCTTCGCACCAACTTGTGTGCTTTGCGGGCCAGATCGGCGAAAACAGCCTGTGCAATGTCCTCGGCCCGGTGCGCTCCTTGCGACTGGCGCAATGCGGCGGCATAGACGAAACCGACGTGCCGTTCCACGAGTTCCGTAAAGGATTCTTCCGAGGCGTCCTCGACGTAACGGCGAAGCAGTTCGATGTCATCAGTCATTGGTCTCCTCCTATACCAGTCGCCGAATGGCAAACCGGACATTAGCGAGGTTTAGACGAATCCCAAGTCTCTGGAGTCGCACATGTCTCGAAGAGGACCCTTTATTGGACAGCCGCTACATTCCCCTTGACTATCTAGGCTATGGTCGGATTAACCTAGAATATCTAGGTGACTTCTAAATATGGCTAAGCCGGAACTGCTCTCAGGAACGCTCGACCTATTGGTGCTACAGGTGCTCAACGGTGGGCCGTTACACGGCTTCGCGATCGCCGAACGGATCCACGCCCTCTCGCAGGACGTTCTGATCGTCGAGGAAGGCTCCCTGTATCCCTCGCTCTACCGGATGGAGGAGAAGGGATGGATTGAGCCGGAGTGGGGCCAATCGGACAAGGGCCGCCGCGCAAAGTTCTACAGCCTGACGAAGGAGGGTCGGAAGCAGTTGACCGCCGAGCGCCAGACCTGGGATCGCATCGCACTCGCCATAGGGGACGTGCTCAAGAACGCCTGACTCCAAATGAAGCTGGTCAGGAAAATCCGGTTCTGGCTAGGTGGCCTGTTTTCCAGGGGAAGGTTTAACGCCGAGATGGCCGACGAGATGCAGCACCATCTCGACCTTCGCATAGAGAAGAACCTTGCGGCGGGGATGACGCCAGACGAGGCAAGGTACTCGGCGCTCCGCACATTTGGCGGCGCCGAGCAGATCAAGGAGGAATGCCGCGACGAGCGTAGCGGCGCATGGCTTGGCCAAATCTCACAGGACCTCCGGTACGGTCTGCGTATTTTACGCAAGAATCCGCTGTTTACCACGATCGCCATCCTGTCGCTAGCCCTAGGCATAGGCGCCGCGACTTCGGTGTTCTCCTTGGTTGATGCCATACTCCTTGGGTCTCTGCCAGTGCCCAACCCTCAAGACCTCCGGGTCATCTGTTGGTCCGGTTCGGACACGAGAATGATGTACATCACGCTAACAGGTGATCCAGTTATTCCCGGACGCAGGGCTGGAGGATCCTTTTCCAAGGACGTTCTTCTCTCCCTGCGCAAAGAGTGCGCGGCCCAGGCTGACATTTTTGGATATTCACCATTCTTTGGTGGGACTGCGCGGGCACGGGGTCTACCGGTAAAGGTGGATGGGCTGTTGGTTTCGGGTAACTTTTTCTCGGGACTAGGCTTACAACCGTTGGTCGGGAGCCTACTCGGCCCAGAGGATGAAGGCGAGGGATCCATTCCTCGAGTCGTTATATCCTACCGGTGGTGGAAACAACAATTCGCCTTAGACCCTGGCGCGATCGGTCAGCAAGTTATACTCAATGGCAACAATTACACGATCGCTGGTGTTCTGCCTCAGAGGTTTTCTGGGGTTTGCCCCGGCGACGTTCCCGATCTTTACGTTTCGATGTCGGACAAATCGCTTCCGATGCCGGGTCTGCCCAAAGATTTGCCTGCACTTTGGTGGATCGCTGTGATGGGGCGGATGAAGCCTGGAGTGAGTACCGCGCAGCTTCAGGCGGTTGCTGATGTTACGCTAGCAACCCAAGCCGATAAATTCGTTACAAAACCGAATGTGTACATCGCCGATGGCCGCGACGGTCCGGTGTGGAAAATCGGCAAGTATCGGAATCAGCTGCAACTTCTGATGGCGGTAGTTGGCATAGTTCTGGTCGTCGCTTGCCTAAATATTGGCGGCCTACTGCTCGCGCGTGGTTCCGCGCGCCACCACGAGCTTTCGATACGAAAGGCTCTTGGCGCGAGTCGCCAGCGCATAGTCAGGCAGTTATTGACGGAGAGTGCGTTAATCTCAGTATTTGGTGGCGGTCTTGGGATTTTAGCCGCCCTCTGGGGGAGATCTGTTGTTTCTCGGCTCTTGGCTGGGTCTCCCAAGGGTTTGAACTACGATGCGGCGCTCGACGTCAGGGTTCTAGGATTCGCTTTGGTCGTCACATTGTTGACAGTGCTCTTGGCCGGCCTCTTTCCAGCGCTTAAAGCCGCCAAGATGCATCCGCAAGTAGGCCAATCTCAAAGGGGCGGCGGTGGAACACCGCCACTTCGCGCTGGGCAATTTCTTGTCGCTGCTCAAATCGCACTATCTCTCGTTTTGGTTACCGGAGCCGGCCTTTACTTTAGGACATTGGTCAACCTCGTAAGCATTGAACCTGGATTTGCAATGGATCACCTCTTGTCCTTCGCGGTGGATCCTGGGGACTCCGGCTATCAGGCGTCGCGAACGATCGCTTACTTTAATGAGATTCAACGCGTGCTCTCTACAGTTCCGGGCGTAAAATCCGTCGGGCTCGTCTCCCTTCCTCCGTTGGGAAGCGGGTTGCGGACTGGTAGGTTTACCATTCCTGATCGCGCGCCAGGCGGACAGGACCTGACGTCGGCCGTACTGACCGTCAACGAGACTTTCTTCGGGACGATCGGAATACCGATAATAGCTGGGAGGGATTTCCGGGCCAACGACACGGACGGGGCGTTGAAAGTGATCATCGTAAATGAATCCTTTCTTCGCAAATTTATGGTCGGCGTAATTCCCGTCGGACGGACAATCAAGTTTGGAGACACCGTGTGGCAGATTGTCGGTGTTTGTCGCGATTCAAAGACCTTCGACATTAAGAAGGGAATAGATCCGACCATATTTTTCCCGGTTCTCCAGTACCCCATCGGCAGCGCGTCAATTGTTGTGCGAACCTTGGTATCGCCTTCTTCGGTTTCTAAGGAGGTGCTAAGTGTCGTGACGGCCGTCGACCGCAATGTACCTGTCGGAGATATTAGCACCGAGGAACAAATGCGTGACCGGAATATCACGCCCGAACGTATGCTTGCTTCATGCTGCGGTCTCTTGGCCGCGTTTGTGATGCTACTTTCAAGCATAGGGCTCTTCGGCCTTATGGCTTACGACGTTACTCGCCGCACCAGCGAATTTGGAATCCGGATGGCACTTGGCGCAACACCGACTCATATAATACGACCCATTTTGAAGAGGGCGATAGCGCTAGCGAGCATAGGCGTGGCTGCGGGATTACCTCTGACCCTAGTACTTATTAGGTTGATCCGCTCGAATCTCTACGGAGTTACGCCATTTGACCCGGAGACTATCTGTGTGGCAGTCGCTTTGCTACTAGCCGTTGTCCTTATTGCTGCATGGATCCCGGTTCGGCGCGCGACGAAAACAGATCCAATGGTGGCGCTTCGGTGCGAATAGCTCGCTTTCGATGGATTGTTCGAAAAGAGCCGCCTTGCCGACAACGCACCATATCTGCTCTACAGCAGTCATCGAGCGCGGTGGCAATTCGATGCAGATCTTGACGCAGCCTGAGGTCGTACCTCCCGCGGAGCTGGCCGCGCCCCGAAGCTAGGGTGGTTCACTTCGATCTCCCAGGGGGAATATGACAAATGAGAATAAGGCCATATATCCTACCAGTCGTTTGCATTGGCATATTAGCACCATCTACTTCGCGGGCCGATGGAAACGATCCTTCTGTTCCCTCAGGATATGTCTGGTGCGCCTTAGAACACTTGAGCGGCAGAGTTTTGATTCCGACAGGTTGGTTTTGCCGTGGAATCCGTTTCCCGGCTGGCAGCGGTTATGAGGTAACTGAAGACGAGGTCGTTTCGAAGAATGACGACTATCAGAGCGACGCTACTAACAGGCCTATCTTTTTTGCCCCGAATCGTCTTTCTAAAATCTCTGACTATCGGACCGGAATTACGATCAAGGTCATCTCAGGACCATTCTGGACCAAGAGTCGCATTTCGAAATTGGCCGACGGGCTGTTTGAGGATAGAAGAAGGGAGGGCCGCATGTCGGTGTCGCTGAACAGTTCTAGCGGCACATATTCGGCACGTAGTTTTGATAGGGAGGGCGTGGAGGCGGTCGGCAATGTGATCGAGACCAAACATTTTACTGAACTGATTCTTCAAGATACGGAAACACCGACACTGGTCTTGGTGACGTTTGACTGCCCCCTTAGCGCGTGGCCCCAGAATAAGGACCATTGCGAGAAGTTTTTCGCCACGCTTTCGCTATTTCAAGATGGCAAGCAGGAGAACCACTCTCCGTATTCGGCGCATGCGCCATCCACAGCGGCTGCCGCGGAAGCCGCCGCGCAGGTCGTAGCCGCGGATCATGACACCGGCGGGACCTTTGTTCGAATACGCGGCCCGCATTGAATTATGCGCTCGGAGGCGCGGCGATTGGATCGAGCCTTGTAGTGCGACATGCATGCGTCCAATCATTCTGGAACCTCCTTAGGCACCCCTGAGACAGTCCGAATAGCTCCAAGATGCCTTCGTCGCCAACTGCCATCGTCAGGTATTGTGTTATTGCACTGATAACGGCAGGAATTCGAGTCTGGGGAGTTCCTATTGCGGTAGTAGAGAACTACGTGCTAACCGACGCTACGCGCGGCAGGCAGGTTCCTCTCAAGATCTATTATCCCCATCAGGAGCATCCAGGTGGCTATCCGGTCGTAATCTTCTCGCACGGAGCGGGGCTCACAAAAGACAGATACGGATACTTGGGGCGGTTCTGGGCCGAGAACGGTTACGTCGTGATCCATGTCACCCATCTCAATGACGGCGCCATCTTTATAAAGCGTGGCAAGCTGCTTGTCTCCGGATCCTGGGTGCCGTATACGAAGGCAGCGGAGGATGCGGTGATCGACGGCCCAAGGGTGAACCGGCCGCTGGATATCTCCTTTGTCATCGATTCCCTGGCCGTAATCGCGAAGGCGGTGCCGGAGCTAGATGACCGGATGGACCGCACTCGCATCGGGATCGCCGGCCATTCCTACGGCGCCTACACCGTAATGGCGGTCGCCGGCGCCGTCATTCACGGGCCTGCAGGGTGGAACCGGAATTTCGGGGACCCGCGTATCAGGGCATTCATCGCAATGTCGCCCGCAGGGCCCGTGAGCGCCATCGCGCCCGACTCGTCTGTCGCGATCGCACGCCCGATGCTGACCATAATCGGGTCCGTGGAATCCGGATGGGTCCTTAAGACCTTTGAGGGCCTGCCGCCAGGGGGAAAATACCGCGTGACGGTGGCTGGTGCGGACCACGGGGATTTCTATGACGACCGCCTAGACGGCACTCCTTGCCACGAGTTCATCGAGCGGGTGGGATTGGCCTTCTGGGACACGGCGCTTCGGGAAAACGATCCTAGCGCGGCTGGCTTTGTGCGGGCCCTGGCTGCGGAGGGCATTGCGGATGATGGCGGCGCCCTAACCGGTGTCGGCGCGACAGGGCAACTGGAGTCGAAATAGGGACTTTTTGGTCGGATGGTATTGGGCAATTGAGGGGGAGGTCTCATGACATCCCGTTGAATCCAGGATGTATGGGTTCGGAAGGGGCAGTGTTCGAAATCGACCGGTTTTTTGACACGCAACATGCGTACCTGACGGGGGAGGCGAGCTGACTTTCAAGAAGCGCTGCACTTCGCCTGGCGCTCATGACATGTCCATCCCCACCGGCTGTGCATGCTGGACCGTCGGTGCCTTGATCCGGTTGTCCATGAGTATGGTAAAATCGCCGCTGATGCCTACGTCACTGCGCCTGGCCTCCACGCTAGCGACCTCGTAACGAACGTTGTGGCCGCCAAACTGGTAGTAATAGTCCGAGTACGGGGATATTTTATTGACGCTGCCAAGGTTGAAGTTGTCGTGCTTCATCACCGCCAGCAGCCGCAGGAAGTCGCCCTTAACCGGATGGAGGATGAAGCTGTGTCGGGCCTTGAATTGCACAAAAATCCGCTCGTCAAACCGCTGCTTGCCGCAGCCCCAGGCTTCAAGGCTCTCGTGCGGGAAGAAATACCGGTCCCTTCCTGTGTCCACGCAGAATTGGAACGTCTTTACCGGGTTGCGCTCCGGACCCAGCGTGCCTTTTACCAGGGGCGTGAATATGTCCTCGTGCCGAATGCCGGTGATTTCAGCTTCCAGCGACGCAAACGGTTTTTCAACTCGGAAGTCCCGCAGCTGATTGTCAAGGATGGTCGGCAGCAAGAGCCAGAGCTTGCGACCGCGCAGCACGATCACCGACTCGGCGCCGCTGGTTTGGTAATGCTTGAATTCAAGGGTGTCGGCGGTGACCCGCAGCACGAGCACGGCCGGACCCATCAGCGGGAAGAAGTTGCGGGGATTGTCGTCGAATTCAAACGTTAGGTTCTTAAAGAGCATGGCAAAGCTTCCAGTAAATGCCGATGAATACGCAGCCCACTATGAAAAGGCCCATGCACCAGTACGCGATCCGGTAGCAGGCGTCCTTGTGCCTTTGCTTTTCAACAATGCCGTTGGAGACGGCGACCTGCTTCTGCACGGCGCCGACAATATGGTTCACCAGTGCGTTCTGGTCTGACAGTATTTCTTTGGCCGTCGCCTCTAGATCGCGGACGGCCGCCTTGTAGGCTTCCAGTTTCTTCCCGACGTTGACACTGACCCGATCAATGATCGACAGCTCCAGGTTTTGCACCCGCTCGATCTTCTTATTGAGCGCGGCCATGTCTTGGGCAAACTGCTCCTGGTCGGCTTGGGCTTTGAGCTGTTCGGGGGTCATTTGCTGCGATAGGGCTGCGGCCTTGGCGTCGGCCAGGTCCTTGAGTTGTTTTTCCTCGTTGGTCATGGATATTGGTGTACGGATTTCGGGCCCCTTAAATCAAGGGGCCCTCAATCTCGGGCTTCCAGGCCGGCATGCCTGGGTCGTTGGCAAGCCGCATGAGGGCCGTGAGCCAGTAGGCCACTAATCCGGGGAGGCCGCCTTTTCCGAAGCCGATTCGGACGGCTTTGGACCACTCGGAAAGGATTGCCCCTTTACCGCCTCGCCAGCCCGCAGGACGGTCAGCTCGAAGTCCCGCTGCTCGGACTCCATGCCCCTGACGCGGGGCTCGATGTAGTCCACCCAGAGTAACTCCAGCACCTCCTCGGTGGTCAGGTCGGAGTCCCTTGCCAGGGTTTTCAATAATTCCATTTTTGCCGACTGGGTCAGCTCCTTGATTCTTGGCATAAAGTTTCTCCAGGGCCGAATGGGTCCAGCCACAGTCGCGCCCCCGCAGCGAAGTGATCCCGTCGCTAAAGGAGATGCCTTTGCCATTGGCGTACTCGGTCACGCGCACCTCCACGCCCGCAGCATTGCCCCTGGATTGAAGATCTTCAATGGACGTGGCACGTCGTACCAGCTGGTCCACCTTGAGCCGTAAAACGAGTTTGTCGGGCGCAGCCGTTGGACGCTTGCCCTCCTTGTGCCTGCGGGCCGCCATCTCCAGCTCGTCCTTGGAGAACGCCATTTCATGCTTTTCCTTGTCGCCTCCACCGCCTCCACCGTCGCCGCCCCGTCCGGTTTTTTTGCAACCGGGTGTCTCATCCTCGACCTTCATGCACCACTGGCGCAAAAGCTCGGGGGTCGTGGACTCGCTGCCGTCCGGACGCTTCCCGCGAAGCCGCAACTGGCGCCCCGCTGCATCGTCGCCGAAGACATACACGTGCACGTGCCAGGTCGCCTCTTTTTTGTCCAAATGGCTTCGGGCGTAAATCTTGGATGCCTTCAGAAGTTTTTTGAAGCTTTGCAGCAGCTCAGGGGTTTTCGGCTCCCACAGCGGCTGCTCGTCAATTGGCACGCTAAGGATAAAATGGAATCCCTTGTACTTGTGACCGCGGTCGAGGGCGTTCACTTCGTCGGCGATCTGCAAAGGATCCTCGCCGCCAAAATCATTGTGCAAACAGACTCCATCGCCGCTCTCTTTTTGAATGTACCGGAGCAGGCGGACCACTTGGCGACGGTCCTTACAGCCGGTTCGGAATTCCGGGAAGCGGGGGTTCTTAAAGCACATCTTGGCGATCATTGCTTTCCCTCCAGTTGCTTTCGGACGTCCTCCAGTAGGGCATGGAGGTTGGCCAGCGCGGTGAGGTTTTGGACAAGCTGCGGGACGTAGCCGTCGCGATCGTTGGCCTTCACCAGGTGCCTCCACTCGGCCTTCAGCAGGGCCACCAGCTCGGCCAGCCTGTTCCATTGGTCCTGTGCGATTTCGGAAGCGCGCACGGACCTCCCCGTTGTTCCCAGCTCGCGCATGAGCGTTGCATAGGGCTTTCCCTGTGCCCTGGCATTCGCCTTGATGGCGTCGACCTCGGGGGGGCTCACCCTCACCATAATCCTTTTGGTGCGCGCCCTAGTCATCGCGGTTGGAGGGCTCAAAAGCCCGGACGAACTGTTTATACTTGAAGCGGTAGAGGCCCACCCAGTCGTTGTGCGCCACGATGTGGTCGGGCGTCACCGCCAGTACGAGAAAGGGACGCCTGGTTTCAGGGGCGTTCTTGACCAGGGGGTAGATGAGGTCGCCGGAGCTGACCAGGTCGGCGCCGTCGATGCGGATGAACGATAGATTGGCTGGGTCCATAATTGGGTATACGTCTTTCGGATTCCCAAAATCAAGGGGTGCCAAATGTCCGTTAAATGGCCGCCTATAGGGGCGGCCATACTGCCTTGACCCGAGGCTGACTAGCCGAGGGTCTTTACTTGCTCCGCGCCCCTTTTAGAGGGTTTGCTGTATGTATGCCCAAATCCGTTGCCGTGCTTTTCGCCCGCAAGGATTCCATCTATAAGAAAATGCCGGAATGTGATGTCTGGGATCAAGTCCGGGATGCGACCAAATATGCCGGAAATTTGCCGGTCGTTGCCCATCCTCCCTGTCGCCTTTGGGGCAAGCTGGCTCACATGTCGACCGCTCCAAAGTCAGAGATGGAGCTGGCGCGTTTTTCTGTTCGCCAAGTTCAGCGAGTGGGGGGGGTGTTAGAACATCCAGAAGGCTCACGCCTTTGGAAAGAAATGGGACTGCCTCAACAATGGGAGGAGGATAGCCTGGGTTTCACTCTAAAGGTGCCGCAGTCGTGGTGGCGGCACCGTGCCGCTAAGATGACGCTGCTATATGTGTCTGGAATGCGAATGGAGGACATCCCACGCGTTCCGCTCATTCAGATCATATTCAACCAGCCGACTGCGCTCATCGCCACAAGTCGGCGTGGATTGTCGGGCAAATTCTGCACCCAAGAAGAGCGGGAGGCCACCCCGGAGGAGTTTGCACAATGGTTGGTGGCGGTTGCAAAAATTTGCCGTAAGATCAAATAGGCAGGTCTGCAGCTCCAAGGCGATCCACCAGCCCCTAAGGTGAATTTGACCCACCGCTGGGCGGATATTTGGTCCGCCACATTTCGACCAAGGCGGGGTTGGAGATGCGCTGCGTGGCATAGTAGTCGTGGGTGACGCTGACCGTCGCGTGCCCGAGTTCCTTCTGCACCAGGTAGAGGTCGCCCGTAACAGTCGCGCGAAAGCAGCCGTACAACTTCCGAAGCTCGTGGAGGGGCTTGTCCTCCTTTAGGCCCTTGCCTCGGATGAGGGCGATGCACCGCTTGACCGCCGCGACTCTTTCCATCCTGCCGCCTTTGATGACGTAGTCGGCGCTACGCAGGGGCTCCTTAATCAGGCTGCCCAGTCGTTCCCAGGCACCCAAGTTTTCAATCTCCCTGGATCCACCGGACTTCGGATTGAAGTCGCCCACCGGTTCGGCGATTATTTTGCCCATCGTGCGCGTCCAGCCGAAGCGGCACTCAAGGATTTCCTCGCGCCGCAGCCCGAAGAAAAGTGCGAGAATGAACACTTTCTCGGCCTCTCCGTCCAATTCCCCGGTTCCCTGCATCAGCTGCGAAATCTCAATGTCGCCTGGGGGGAAGTATTTCCTTTTGGTCCTCTTAAACCGCAGCTCGTCGGTGAATCCGTGCAGGTCGGGCAGCTTAAGGCCGCCATCGCGGTAGAGCTCTTGTGCGGCCTTGGAAAAAACCGCCTTGGCATTGCCAAGGTACGAATTGGCTGACCTTCTTGCCCCCAACGCGGCCTCGCCGTCCTTCCTGCCGCCCACGAAAGCTTCTTTGAAGTCCTTCGCCAGACGGTCCGTAAGAATCGCCGTGGACAATTCCCGGAATTCGGCAAGGTCAAGCTTCTTGCCCCGTTCATAGACCAGCCGCTCGCCCTTCTGGAATGCGAGTGCATGTCGTACTACCAGCAGCAGGGAGTCCCTGTAGCCCTTAGCCGACTCATCCTTTAACTGGAGCCTCGCAACGTTCGCTGCATGGAGGTCCAGCACCTCGCCGATGGTGGCGTAAACCGCAGTGGATGGCTCACGCACGCCGTCGAGGAACTCTCTTTTTGCGTCCTCAATCGTCTTCCCGTCCCGGCGGAGATAATTCTTGATGTCGTCCGCCAAATCTGTGCTCCTTTTCTTTCCCTCAAACAGCCGCAGGTACGTGACCTTGTCACCTCGGTACAGTTTGAGATACCAGTTCTTTGAGAAGTGAGTCTTGGTCCCGTGCCTTCGGGCGATTCGGACGATCCGGTTGCCGAGCGGGGTTTTCTCGATAACGTCATTTCCGCGTGAGCGTTTCCGAGGCATCCGGACACTCTTGTCGGTTCTTGTCGGTTTTTCGAGGTAAAAATGACAAGAAAATGCTATTTTTCAGCCGCTAGAAAAGGGGTCAAATAATTTGTAAGTGATTGTTATATAGTATGTTACGGAGAGGTGGCAGAGTGGTCGAATGCGCCTGACTCGAAATCAGGTGTGCCCCCTGGGTACCGTGGGTTCGAATCCCACCCTCTCCGCCATTTCCTATCGCCGGTCGGCGATTGCCCTGAAAGGGTCTGGGCCCTGGCAGATCGGCTGGCAGAATGGCGGGTCTAGGAAAAAGATTGGGGACAGGCGTGGATGGATGGGTTGATGGTTTGAGTTAGCCGCACTGAGCGATGACGCGCAGGCGGTAGTTCTGGAAGGATTTGAAGCCGTAGGCTCTCCTCTG
>Ga0181526_10002815_pt1 | contig 14696 bp, 13 predicted proteins | sample PEATcosm2014_Bin_35_FD_119750 | JGI IMG/M metagenome (GOLD analysis project Ga0181526, IMG submission 119750) | Peatland microbial communities from MTU Mesocosm Facility, Houghton, MI, USA - PEATcosm2014_Bin06_30_metaG | ecosystem: Environmental > Terrestrial > Soil > Wetlands > Peat | place...
ATCCAGTGCCCGCAACACCCGCTCGCGCAAGTCCTGCGAATAGGATTGCATTCATGCCTCTCCTTTACCGGCAGAAGCATTATGTCACAAGACTGTATATACTTAAATTAGAAATGCTCTAGCCCGAACAACTCCGCCGCCGCCGCATGAATCATAGCCTTGGGTTTGTTTGTTCGCTGAAGGCGAGGAATTAGGGCGTCAGGTCATGAGACTCAGCCAGGCAAAGCATTGGCTGGAACGGCCGCCCAGATTCAGAGGAAGGTTCCTGCGACAATGTCACGGTTACGCTGTGCTGTTTCCCTGCTCAGTCTGCTCTCACTCTTAATCGCCGCGGGATGCGGCGGAGGATCCAGTAACTCCAACTCCGGCGGTAATAATAATGGAGGCGGCACCGGCAATTCGACCGCCCCGGCGGTGAGCAGCTTCGCGGTTTCGCCTATGGTGGTTGGTCCGGGACAGTTTGTAAACTTCTCCTGGGCAACTGCCAACGCGACCTCGTTCAGTGTGACGCCAAGCATCGCTTCCGACGACGAGCAGACGCTTCCCCTGAGTTCCAAGAGCTTTAACTACAACACGAACGGTCTGACCCAGAGCACGACATTTCAAGCTACGGCCAGTTCCGGGACAACGACATCGCCAGCGAAGTCTGTGACCTTGACCGTGGTTCCGCTGACTCTGCAAGTGTCGCCTACAACCATCCCAGCCGGAGGCACCGTGACGATTACCTACGGCGGCCCGAACAATGGCAGCTCGTGGAGCCTGGTGACGGTTGGGAACAACAATCCGATCTCGCTGCCGGCGCCACCCTGCAGTGGAAACACTTGTACGGGCACCTATACCACTGGCCCGCTCAGCACCAATACGATTTTTCAAATCGCGGCCGCTGATCCCGCCGGCGGGCAGGCTTTCTCAGGGCAGGTGTCGGTTACAGTGGAGAATCCAACCACCATAACGTTTACGGCGCAGCCCTCGACCGTGCCACCGGGCGGCGCGGTAACGCTATCCTGGACGACGACCAACGCCTCGGCCGTCACCATTAACCAGGGAGTGGGTCAGGTAGCGCCGCCGCTGCCGGTGAACATGGGGTCGTACTGCTGCGTTCATCCCACACAGACCACCACCTATACGGCGACGGCGACGTCCATCTACCCTGGTGCCCCGCCGGCCATGGCGACTGCCACGGTGACGGTAAGCACTGGCGGTGTCTCGAACCTTAACCACATTATCTGGATGGTGCAGGAAAACCGCGCCTTCGATAACTACATGGGCGTGCTCGCCGAGTACCGCGTCAATCATCAACCGCCGATCCAGGGAGCGCAGCTGAGCGACGTCAACGATTTGCACACACTCCCCTCCGGCTATCAGATATGCAATCCGCAGGGAGGATGCTTCGCGCCGTTCCATGCCCGCACAGAGTGCATCGAGAATCTGTCTCCCTCGTGGGATGAGACGCACTATGACATGGACCTGGTGGGTGGCAACTGGTTGGAGCTGACTTCCGGCTCGCAATATCTGATGGACAAGTTCCTGTGGACCACGTTGTCGGGAGGCACCGGCGATCAGTACGATCCCACCCACTCGCGACCCTTGGGCTATTACGACCAGACGGACCTGCCGTACTATTACGAGCTGGCCACTCAGTTTGCCACCAGCGACACGTGGTACTCACCGGAGCCCGCAAACACCGTTCCCAACCGGATGTATCTGTTCGCGGGAACTTCGTATGGTCACGCCTTTCCGCCCAGCAGTCCCGGCGACCCGGCGTGGCAGCGGCCCACCATTTTCCGTGCCCTGCAAAACGCGGGTATCACTTGGCGCTACTATTACCAGGACAACAGCGTTTTCCTGGCGAACTGGGCCGATTGGAACGATCCTCAGATCCAGGCCAATGTCCGCAATATTCAGGAGTACTACAACATTCTGGCCAGCCCGAACGCGGACCAGGAACTGCCTCAGGTGGTCTTCATCGAGCGCGCCAGCTCGACCGGATACGACGAACATCCTGGCAACAACGTGCAAACCGGTTCCGTCCGCGCCGAGACTGCAATCAATGCCTTACTGAATAGCGCCGCATGGCCGGATTCGGTATTCATCCTGACCTGGGACGAAGGCGGCGGATTGTTCGATCATGTGGGCCCGATCCTGGCCACTCCTCCTGACGACCTGCCGCCCCAGGATCTGGGATCGAAGGACACCAAAGGACTGTTCAACGTGACTGGATTCCGCATCCCTGTAATCGTGGTGTCGCCGTGGGTGAAGGCGCAGACCGTCGTCCACTTGCCCACGGACAGCACCTCGATTCTGAAACTGATTGAAACCCGGTTCAGCATGCCCGCGCTGACGCAGCGCGATGCGAGTACCGGGGATATGACGGACCCGACCAACGGGTACTTCGACTTCAGTTCGCCGCAGATGTTGCAGGTGCCGACGCTGCCCAGTCAGCCGACCAATGGCACGTGTAACTATCAGCTGGAGGGTTCGCCGAATTGACCGGCCACGGGGTTAGGTAGGACGTTGTGATGGTGATCAAGCGAAAGGCCTCCGCGACCAGAATTGCGGAGGCCCTGCTTTTTGCAAAAAAGTAGCGAGGCCTGTTGCCTCGCCGCGTCAGTTACCGCTTTTTCTTCTTGGCAGCCTTCTTCGTAGCCTTCTTCTTCGTTGCCATAGGACATTCCTCCTTTGTGGAACGTTTCCCTTGAAAGGGGACTTTCAGTGGCCCAAACATATTGCCCATATGTTGCATGAGCAATAGTCCTATCGCAAGATATTGCGGTTACTTAAACAGAATGTCAAGAAAATTCGCAAAAAATATCTTGCGCCCGGTCCGGTTTCGTGGTTTTGTCCGCTTGGCGTCTGACTCGCTTTCCGCCGATTCGCGATCGCCGGACGACGGTGCCTTGCTCAGATGGCAAACTCTGCTCTGTTGTCACACTGAGCGGCGAGTCGAAGCCCCCTATGGCGGCAACTCTGCTCTACTGTTGTCGCGAGCGGCGCGCACCGGAGTCGATGACGTGTTCTTGCTGACAACTGCTGTCCCGAGGATATCCTCAGCTCGCAAACACGCTCGCGTCGTCCACTCCATGTTCGGGCCAGTCCGCCAGCGACGGGCCATCGTGCTAGACTTGTGAAACTCTCCGCTCGTTCTGTTCATCAACATCGCTGCAACTGCGGCCATTGTCGCAGTTTTTACATTGGTGACGCGGCTCTGACATTGTGGGAGGTGGCCGCGAGTCGGTTTCGCGTTGTTCAGGAACTACACGGGAAATAGCTATGTCCGATCTCGGCGCCCATTATCTCGACGAAGTCTTTCGCGGCCTGCGCGGCCACAAGCGCCTGGCCGACGACTCCATCGCTCAGCTCAGCGACCAGCAATTCTTCGCCCTGCCCAGTCCTGAATCCAACAGCGTTGCCATCATCGTGAAGCACATGGCTGGCAACATGCGGTCGCGCTTTACCAATTTCCTTACCACCGACGGCGAGAAGCCCGACCGCAATCGCGATCAGGAGTTCCTCACGACGTCCGAGACCACCCGCCAGCAGTTGCTGCAATGGTGGGAGCAGAACTGGCAGCTATTCTTTGACACTATCAATTCGCTTCAACCTGACGACCTGGAACGCATTGTCACCGTTCGCGGCCAGCCGCACTCGGTGTTGCAAGCGCTGAACCGGGCCGTGTCTCATTGCGCCTATCACACCGGACAAATCGCCTTCCTCGCTAAACACTGGAAGGGCGCGGAGTGGAAGTCACTAAGCGTTCCCAAAGGCCAAAGCGAGCAGTTCAACGCGAAGCTGTTTGCGAAGTATCAGAAAGAAGCGCGAGGTTGAGCATTTCAGCCCAGCGTTCAACCTGTCGCCTGACCCGCCTCTGGTGGAGGCTACGCGTGCACACACAGCTACTCGATCTTGATCATCATCTGCGACCCCTGATCCAGTTTCACTTCTTTGCCCGTCGAGGTGAGCACTGAGTTGTCGAGTTGCAGGTTCTTAATTCCCACCACGCCGGTCGACTTTGGATTGAGGATCTTGCCTCCGCCTTGTTGTTGCCCTGGCTGCAGCCCGAGCCCGGTTCCTGCGGCTGCTGTGGAACCGTTGCCTACATTCAGGCTATTGCCTCCCGCCGCTCCCGTATCTGGTCCAGAGCCTGCGCTTGGATTCGGCCCAACAGCCTGCAGCGTGCCCTTGATGGGCATGTCTTTCCCTCCGGGCAGTTGAATTTTGTCGAAGGCAATTCCCAGAGACGATTCAGGATCGCCTTTGGATCGCGCTTTAGCCTGAGTCACATGGCCGACCACGTTCGATCCGAGGGGGACTGTGACGCCGCTGCTGCTGCGAAGAGCTACTACAGTCTTCGCGGAGATTTCGTCACCCTCTTTAAGCTTCTTGGAGTCGACGGGTTTCGCCAGGGTCACGGGAATCACCCCGTGCACGACGCTGCTGTCGCTGGCACTGTTGTCCGGCGTGGCCGCGGGTGTGCTTTGCCCCAGACACACTGTAATGGCAAGTAGTAAGAACGTTAGAACTATTGCTAGCCGATTCATTCGGTACTCCTTCCTGCAATGTTTAAAATTGCACCTTACAATTCTTCACCGCTCTCAGAAACTCGTCAATGACTTTGCATCACAAACTGTTGCTGCCCGCACTCCTATTTACTGTGACGATTTTCATGGTTCCGTTCGGCTGCTCACGGAACCAGATCTCACCGTCACCGATCATCGCTCCCTGGTAGTTGCCGAACAGGCACTTGGCCGATTGTTGCGCGATTGCCTGGCGAACATGAGCGTCAAAGATTGCATCGTACTGGCCGAGAACCTCGGCTTTGGTTTTGATCCGCGTCTTGCGGTCACCGTGAATGACCAGCAAAGGATAAGAGATCATCGCGGCGACTCTGGCTTTGTCGTCTGACTTGACGGCATTCTGCAACCCAGTCAGGAAGACGCGGGACTTCTGCGCGAAGTCCGCTCCTTGCAGATCAACCGTACTACCTTGGCAGGCTTGGGACCCTGGAGTAGTTTGCGCGCCTGCCGGCAATACCATCCAGACGAATACAAAAAGCCCAACCAGGCGGATGCCCGATAGCGGGATATAAATGCGTCTACGCATCAAGTGCCATAACATCGGTCTAATGCTTCTTCGGCGAGTGTGGCTTCGCCTTTTCGCGCTCAAGCACTTCCTTCGCGCGAAACTTCGCGATGCGTTCGATCAGTTTCACGGGAATCGCTGCGGAAAGAGGGAAGCGGATCGTGCCCTTGTCGACCTCGTACGGCGCGAGTTCGTCCTGGAACGCGGCGACGACGCTATCAGTGGCGGCATAGAGGGCATAGTGTTGCTTCCATCCGGCAAAGTACAGCACGCGGCTGCCCCGCAGTTTGTAAGTCGGCATCTTATACGAGATTACTTCCTCGGCTGCAGGCACCGCCTTGCGGATGGTGCTTCGCACGCGATTCAGTGCCTCCCGGAGTTCCTTAGGCTGCGCAGAGATGTACTCATCCACGGACTTGTAGTCGATGCCAGTAACCATAATTCGACTTTCGCCGGGCAGGCTACCGGTATCGTTTTATCATGTCCGCCGACGTCCCGGAATACGCGGCGCTATTGCATAGTAAAGCTGCACCAGAACAATGAACCCGATACTCCAATACGTATTCAGGAAAACGCACAGCAGCGCCCCGAAGGCATAGAGCGACTGCCCGATCACGATGCGGCGCTTAATGGCAACCTGGATTTCCGCTGGCAAGTCGGGTTTCACCAGCCCTGCCGCCACTGCACACACCCAACTGAAGTACAGGGTAGTTCCCAACAGCGCAATGTTCAGCCAGTAGACCAGCAGAGCGGGACGGTACCTGATGAACTCCGCCAGCAGCGCCGTCGAGAACGGGGTGATGGATACGACGAACAGGAACGCAAGGTGGATCCACGAAAGGCTGCGATCGGAGCGTGCCAGGTGATTCAGTTGCGTCTGCTGACCGACCCAGAAGATCCCCAGGGTCATAAAGCTCATCATGTACATGACGAGCCGGGGCGACAGCGCCACCAGGGCGTGCCAAAGGTCACGTTCACTGTGTACCGCGTCAGCCGCGGGCGCGCGCAGATCCAGCACCAGCAACGTCATCGCCACGGCGAAGATGCCATCGCTGAGCGCGGCCAGTCGCTCCACGCTGCGTCCGGCGATCTGGTTGTAGGACGTCGTCATGCAACTTTCGAGGGGTTACTGTGACGTGATCGGAATATTCTTCGATAGCTTCTAGTACGGCAACGTCACATCTTCCAGCCAGGCGTATCTCCCGGACAAGTCTAACAACTCAATAAGAGTCTTGAGACGTTAACGCCAAAGTAAATAGCACTTTAATGTCTTTATACTTTCAGCAATAGGATATTGCGCTTTCTACTTACGAAATGCGCTTTAGATTCGCCCTCTGGACTCGCCAGGAAGTCTAGGACTGTACTGGTTCCTAAGTAACTTTTGCTAAAGTGACTTTCGTTCGGGAAAGACTCTTCCGTCATACTGGATTTGCTACAGATGGAGCTATGCTCTCTACGCGTGTCGGCGTTACGCCTGCCCAGCGAAAGACGGTTGCGTGAACGGAGGTGGCGGACAACGTTCGACCTAAGTGTATAAAAAATAATTGCGTACCATGGAGGAAAACCCTTGCTTCTCTAAGGTTTGTGGACATAGAATACCTTAGTACGCAGGGTCCCTTTTCAAAGCTTTTTAGTATTCGGCCATCGAATCACTTCTGTTTCGGCGTTACGGTGTGAAGAGGGATAAATGAGAGTCATCATAACTGCTGTTCGCCGCGCTCTTGGGTCGTCCGCCTAATCAGTACGAGGCACTAATCGGAGCGCGTTTCTGCGATTGCTTTGGGTCCTTAATTATTCCAGCTCCTGGGTAGGGTGGAGCGATTCGGCCTAATACTTCGGTTTTGTCGGCGTCCGTGGCCAGGGCGCCCGCTGGCGTTTCTACTCGACGCAGACAAGCCGAACTAATTGGAATGGTTCGCGTCGGCGACTTTCCCCGATGCGCCAAAGGCAATGAAAAGGCGTCAGGGCGATAAGGAGGTTCTAACCAGATGAGAAAAACAAACGATTCCGGTCAGACGCTCGTAGAGTTTGCGTTCTCACTGTCGATTTTCCTTGTGCTGTTAATGGGAACCATCGAGTTTGGATTCATGTTCTCTACGAAGGTGACCCTCCAGAATGCGGTACGCCAGGCAGGGCGGTACGCCGTCACGGGGCAATGCATCACCGGCCCTAGCGGTTGCTCCGAAAATAGGTATAACTCGATCATCACGACGCTCGAAGGCGCATCGGACGGCCTCATCAACAGCGGTAATGCTGGTAGCGACGTCAGCATAACGTGTACGGATCTCGGCGGAGGATGCCCCGACGGTGCTGGTGGGCCGAATGATCTGGTCGTCATTACCGTGACCTACCCGTACCATTTTTTGACTGGGCCAATCTCCAGATTCTTTCCGAGCGGGTACACCATAAAGGTGAGTTCGTCCTTCAAGAATGAAATGTTTCCGCCAAGCCAAAGTTAGGGGGGCGTATGACGACAAAGATGATGAATAGAGAAGAGTCGGGCCAGGCGCTGGTCGAACTATCGTTCGTGTTAGTTATCCTGTGCGTCTTCGTCTTCGGGATCATTGACTTCGGCCGGGCTATCTATGACGTTCAGGTGATGAAGAACCTGGTTGGGGAAGGCTCCAGCATGGCTTCACGCACCACCCCCATTACGACCGCGGTGGCGACCGTGGTTGGAGACGCTGGGCATGACCTGAACATGAGCACTTCGGGGTGCGTCATGATCACTCAAGTTACCAACGAGGGCTCAGGTTCGATCCAAGTTACAGCCCAGTCTTCGGGCGGTGGGATCGCGTGCACCAGCAAAGTCGGCTGCCTCTCCGGACAAGGAAGCTGCCGAAACTCGAACGCCACCCTGCCTACTGCGGCAGTTAACGCGCTGAACGCGGAAGGTACGGGAAATGCCATTTACGTGACCGAGATCTTCTACAATTTCCAGACCATCACACCCGTAACGGGTCTGCTGGGACGTAGTGGCGTACTCCCATCCCAGCTTTACTCCGTAGCGTATTACTAACGAGGGTATGAATATGCGCAATGACAGCATTGTAAAAGGCGATCGGGGCCAGACCATAATCATTTACGCTCTGATTGTGCCCATCCTTATTCTGTTCACAGGATTGGCCATCGACGCGGGAATTCTTTATGTCACCAAGGCCAAACTCTCGACGGCTGTGGATAGCGCAACTCTCACCGGCATGAAGAACTTGCAGAGCGGGCAGCCGCTTGCTACCACCCTGGCCACCGATATGTTTTACGCCAATTACGGCGCCAATCCGCCGACGCCAACCATTACCTTCCCAACCGATCAATATGGCGACCTGCAGGTCAAGGTAACGGCCACCTCTGAGGTGAACACCCTCTTCATGCGCTACCTCTCGCAATGGCGCACCGTACCGGTGGCCGACACCGCGGTGTCGACCCGCGGCAAGCTGGTAATGTCCATCGTGCTGGACCGCTCAGGCTCGATGACCTCGGATGGTGGTCAAACTGCCTTGGTGGCCGCCGTCCCACTCTTCGTCAATCATTTCGATAACGCGACCGACCAGGTGGCGCTGCTTAGCTTCTCTTCCAATGCGCGCATAGACATCCCCATCGGCTACAACTTCCAGACGCCGATTTCGAATGCTGTCTCAAGTATGGTGTTCACCGGCGGCACGTTCGGTACCGGAGCAGGCACCAAGCCAATTCAAAGCGCAACAATGGGCGCTCCGTTGTCGATGGCCGATGCCCAGAACCTCAGCATTCCCATCAATCCGGGGCAGAACGTAATCAAGGTTCTGGTGTACTTCACCGACGGCTTGATGAATGCCTCGCAGGACACTTTCTACTGTGGGCCCTCGGCCCCGAACACGCTTGTCAATTACGGAGGGTATGACTCGGGAACTGATGTCGCCTTCTTGGATCCCAGTTGCAGCCCATCTGCGTCAGGTACTGGCTGCACGAACGAGTCGGGTCACATCAGCCAATGGGACGATTGCAGCAACGGCTGCCCAAGTGGCTTCAAGTACGACGCCGCCGGCGACATTTGCAAGAATGCAGCCGGGGGGAACGTAACCACGTTTCTGTCTCAGCAAACGGGACAGCAGACGGCATTCTCGCGGGCCAATGTCACGGCTGAGACCCAGTACCGTGCCATTCAGACTGCCAGTGCGATGCGCACCGAGGCTGTCCCCACATATATCTTCACCATCGGCTTGGGTCCTGACGTAAGTTCAACGACGCAGGCTTTCCTGGGACAACTTGCCAACGACCCTGCATACCCGGCTACTTACATTGCAAGCCAACCGCAGGGAGAGTTTTTTTGGATACAGGACTGTCCCGGCGCCACCTGCACAGCTGAACTGACCACTGCATTCGAGGCTATTGCGACCAAGGTTGTTTTGCGCTTGACGCAGTAGCATCAACAGCCGGATCGGGACAACGAATCTTTTCGGGCTTATCGGCCAGGGATCTAAGCAAAGATTTCCTGGCCGTTTCGTTTTTCTGCACGCTTCGGCCAATCCCTGACTTGCGATGAAACCACTCTTCTTCCCAACGGCGGCTGCATTTCGCTCCTGGCTTGAGAAGAATCACGCCACCGTGTCCGAGCTCTTCATCGGCTTTTATCGAAAAGAGTCAGGCAAAGGTGGAATCAGTTATCGGGAGGCTCTGGATGAAGCCCTCTGCTTCGGTTGGATCGACGGCGTCCGCAAGCGCTTCGATGAAGCAAGCTACACCATTCGCTTCACTCCGCGAAAGCCGGACAGCATCTGGAGCGCGGTCAATACCAGTCGCATCGGCGAATTGGTCAAGCAGGGACGCGTGCACCCGGCGGGTCAGCACGTGTTCGATCGCCACGATCCGAAGAAGTCGGAACTCTACTCGTACGAGCGAGCCACGTGCCAGCTGGACGGCGCATACGAGAAGAAATTTCGGGCTAACAAGAAAGCCTGGGAGTTCTACCAGGCGCAAGCACCGTGGTACCGCCGCACCTCGGCCTGGTGGGTCGTCAGCGCAAAGCGCGAAGAAACTCGCCAGCGCCGGTTGGCACAGCTCATCGCAGACTCTGCCAAGGCCCGCCGGATCGGGATTCTCGCCGCAACTCCCCAGAAGTAGACCAGTGCCATGTGACAGTATGATAAATTTTTGTCATAGTTTGTGGAGTGTGACATGGAACGGGAAACTCGAATGCGCGTTAACCAGAACGGCCGCATCGTCATCCCCGCCGCCTTTCGTAAAGCGATCGGCATTGAAGTTGGAGACGAAGTGGTGCTGCGGATTCAGGACGACGAACTGCGCATCACCACCCAGCAGCGCCGCATCCAGCGCGCACAGCAAAGGGCGCGCACGTATCTGAAGCCAGGCACCTCCCTGGTTGAGGAACTGCTCGCGGAACGTCGCGAGGCAGCGAAGAATGAATAGCCTGGTGCTTGATGCTTCGGCGATTCTTGCCATCATTAACCAGGAGGCTGGCGCAGAACAACTGACACCGGAACTGCTGGCGAATGCCATTTGCAGCATGGTCAACCTCGCCGAAGTTCAAGCCAAGCTGGTGAGCCGGGGATGGTCCCCTGACGTTGCTTGGGAAGACGCTACCAGTCCTATTCGAGAAGCCGTGCCATTTCTTGAGGAACACGCGAAGATCGCCGGCAGCCTGGTTGCGCTGACGCGACAACTCGGTCTTTCGCTGGGTGACCGCGCCTGTCTCGCGCTCGGGATTGCGCTAAAGGCTCCCGTCTTCACTGCCGAAAAGACCTGGAGCAAACTGAAGTTAGGTGTTCGGGTGCACGTCATCCGCTGAAATTGTGGGTCGCTTTTCACCATTGTCCGACCTAGGAGCGTCGATGGCGAGGAGAGTGGTCACTCAATACCGTCTGCGAAGGACGGAGGACTAACGGACCTCGGGCGGCGTCTCTGCAAGAACATCGAAAAATACGCCATCGAGGTCTCGAATGAATTTGAACGGTGAAAGGGCGCGATCGCTCGCGCCCTTAGTCACATTCGCCACCCTCCGTTTTACTGCACCAACACGCCGCTTTCGCCGGCGCCGTTCTCCGCAGCCTCTTCCGGCGGGATGACCGACGCCGCTGCCAGACGATCGCCTTCTTCCAGATGCAGCAGGCGCACCCCCTGCGACGAGCGTCCGCATTCCCGGATGTTCTTGCTGTCGATGCGGATGATCTTGCCGAACTGGCTGATCACCATCACCTCCGACTGCTCATTCACCAGCATGATGGAGACGACCTTGCCGTTGCGCGCCGTGGTCTTCACGTTGATCACGCCCTTGCCGCCGCGCGAGGTCAGACGGTATTCGTCCACGTCGGTACGCTTGCCATAGCCCTGCTCGGTGACTGAGAGGATAAGACTGGCTTCCTGCTCGTCGGCGTTCTTCCCTTTCTTCCGTTCTTTCGGCGTTACCGCCATGCCTACGATATAGTCGCCGCGCTCCAGATGCATGCCGCGCACGCCAAAGGCGGGACGGCCCATCGATCGTACGTTGTCTTCTCCGAAGCGGATCGCCTTACCATCATGCGTGGCCAGGAAAACGATCTGGTTGCCGTCGGTGCAACTGGCCGCGACCAATTCGTCTTCCTTCTCGATGCCAATAGCGATGATGCCGCGCGACATCACATTGCTGAAGTCTTTCAGCGCCGTTTTCTTCACCGTACCGTTGCGAGTGGCGAAGAAGACGTACCGGTTCTCTTCTTCCAGATCGCGGATGGTGAGCAGCGCGCGCACGCTTTCGCCCGGCTGCAACGCAACCAGGTTGGCGATAGCTCTGCCTTTGCCTGCGGCGCTCACCTCGGGGATCTCGTACACCTTCAGCCAGTACACGCGCCCGGTATTGGTGAAGATGAGAATGTAGTCGTGAGTGGAGGCGACGAACAAGCGCTCGACGAAATCCTCTTCGCGCGTGCTCATGCCCTTGCGGCCGGTGCCACCGCGGCGTTGCTGGCGATAGGTGGAGATCGGCGTGCGCTTCAGGTAGCCGGAGTGGCTCACCGTGACTGCAACCTGCTCGTCGGCAATCAGGTCTTCCAGATTGATCTCGGCAGCTTCATCCTGAATCAGCGTGCGGCGTGCGTCACCGTACTTCCTCTTGATCTCTTCCAGTTCCTTGACGATGACGCTGCGCAGCTTCTTCTCGCTGCCGAGAATCGCTTCGTACTCGGCGATGCGTCCGCGAACCTCGGTCAGTTCCTTGACGATTTCGTCGATCGACAGTCGCGTCAGCCGGTGTAGTTGCAATTCCAGGATGGCATCGGCCTGCAACGTATCAAACGGTGTGGTGAGCTGCGTGGGCGACACGCCCTTGAGTGTCGCCGTCTTCGCTGCCTTTCCTTCCGATACGCTGACCGTCTTACCGGTAAAGTAGTCAACCAGGTTGGTGCGGGCGTCGGCGCGATTTTCACTGCCGCGAATGATGCGGATGACGTCATCGACGCGATCCAGCGCGACCTGGTACCCCTCCAGGACATGCTCGCGCTCGCGCGCCTTCATCAGCAAGTGGGCCGTGCGGCGCCGCACCACATCGATGCGGTGATCGACGAAGTGCTGCAGGGCCTGCACCAATCCCATCTCTTTGGGCTGGTTATTGACCACGGCCAGGAAGATCATGCTGAAGCTTTCCTGCATCGAGGTGTGCTTGAAGAGCTGGTTGAGCACGATCTCCGGCTCGCAGCCGCGCTTCAGCTCAATGACGATGCGCATGCCGTCGCGGTCGCTGCTCTCGTCGCGCACATCGCTGATCTCGTCGATCACCTTGTGGTTCACCAGTTCGGCAATGCGTTTGATCAGGGTCGCCTTGTTGACCTGGTAAGGAATCTCGGTGACGATGATCGTGTCTTTGTCCTTGGTGACGTGCTCAATCGCAGCCTTGGCGCGCATGATGAAGCGGCCGCGTCCCGTGCGATAGGCTTCCATGATGCCGCTGCGTCCATGGATGAAGCCGGCAGTGGGGAAGTCCGGTCCCTGCACGAACTTCATAATGTCGGCCAGCGTGGCGTGCGGATTGTTCACCAGCGTGATGGCGCCATCAACAATCTCCGTCAGATTGTGCGGCGGAATGTTGGTGGCCATGCCTACGGCGATGCCGTTCGAACCATTCACCAGCAGATTGGGGATTCGCGTAGGCAACACGACCGGCTCGGCCGTGGTGTCGTCGAAATTGGCAACGAAGTCGACGGTGTCTTTGTCGATGTCGGCCAGCAACTCTTCGGCAATTTCCGTAAGGCGCGACTCGGTATACCGGTAGGCTGCGGGCGGATCGCCATCCACCGAACCGAAGTTGCCCTGGCCATCGATCAGCGGATAGCGCAGGCTCCAGGGCTGCGCCAGGCGAACCATGGCGTCGTAGACGGCACTGTCGCCATGAGGGTGATACTTCTTCAAACACTCGCCCACCACGCCGGCGCACTTCATGTACTTGCGATTATGCAGCACGCCCATGTCGTGCATGGCGTAAAGGATGCGGCGATGCACAGGCTTCAGGCCATCGCGGATATCGGGCAGCGCGCGCCCGATGATCACCGACATTGAGTAGTCGAGATACGAGCGCCGCATCTCGTCTTCGATGTTGACGGGCTGTATGTTGGCCGCGCCGGGGCCGATGTTATCGAGCGGTAATTGCTGGTTCGGATCGTCTGCCATGTTTGCTTCTAGCCTCGAGCCTCTAGCTTCGAGCTTGTTCCTTCCTAAACTTCATTTGCGGTCAATTCAGAAATTTGCGGTCGCGTCGGCGACATTTGAAAAGCGCGAATGTGCTCCGATTTGCGGACGCAGATTCGGCCTCGGCGTGGATCACTCAGGCGCCGGCGAATTACCTGCAAGTCATTGCAAATTAAGGATATTATCTCGCGGGGGAGCACTAACAATTATAACACGCAAAGCGGGTGAAATGCGCCCTTATTGTCCTTGTCCGGCACCCGCATTTCGCACGGCTTCCTGGCATTCGCGGGCGGCTGTAAGCAGCTTGTCGATGGCTGGGTCGGCGCGAAACTTTGCCAGCAGAGGATCGGTCAGCAGGTTGGAGTACGAACAATAATTATTCTGGATGGCGCTCTGCAGCAGATGGACAGCGGCCTGCGTTTTTCCGCAGTAGGCAAACAGCGCTCCTTCGTAGTACCAGGTCTCGGGATCAGGATCGGCGGGAAAACTGGTCTCCGCCTCGTGGGCGATGCGGTCCAGGTCGGACTCCGGTCGCAACCCCAGGCACGATTCCAGCAAATCGCGATGATAGCGAGGCGCCGTCGGCATGTGCTTCACTGCTTCGCGCGCTTCCGTAATCTTGCCCTCGCGCAACGACAGCGACGGCGCTACATAGGCCGCCCACTCCGAACCGGCGTCCAGGCGGATGAAATCCGCCGCGCGATCAGTCTTGCCCAGCTCCATGAAGGCCCAGGCGCAGGAGCGGAAAATGTAATTGGCCGGATCCAGCCCGATCGCGGTATTGCATTCGTTGGTGGCTTCCTCCAGCATCCCGGCGTAACGATAGACATAGCTCAACACGAAGTGAGCCTGAGCGTTTTCCGGGCGCCGCTTCACCAGCGCCTGCGCCGCTTCGTAGGCTTTGCCTAGCTCGCCGCGCTCAACCCGGTTGGTGATCAACTGACCGGCGGCAATCGTGAGATTGG
>Ga0181526_10002816_pt1 | contig 14694 bp, 14 predicted proteins | sample PEATcosm2014_Bin_35_FD_119750 | JGI IMG/M metagenome (GOLD analysis project Ga0181526, IMG submission 119750) | Peatland microbial communities from MTU Mesocosm Facility, Houghton, MI, USA - PEATcosm2014_Bin06_30_metaG | ecosystem: Environmental > Terrestrial > Soil > Wetlands > Peat | place...
ACTTTCTCTTTGTAGACCTGACCGCGCGACGAGAAGAACAGCACCGGCGTATGCGTCGAGGCGACGAACAGCCGGGTGACGAAATCCTCCTCGCGGGTCTGCATGCCGGCGCGGCCCTTGCCGCCGCGCTTCTGCGCCCGATAGGTCGACAGCGGCACGCGCTTGACATAGCCGGCATGCGACACCGTGACGACCATGTCCTCGCGCTGGATCAGGTCCTCATCCTCCATCTCGCCTTCCTGATCGATGATCACGGTGCGGCGGGGCGTCGCGAACTCGTTCTTGATTGCGGTGAGCTCGTCCTTGAGGATGGTCTGGATCCGCGCGCGCGAGCGCAAAATATCGAGATAGTCGGCGATCTCCTTGGCGAGCTTGTCGAGCTCGGCCTTGATCTCGTCGCGGCCGAGCGCGGTCAGGCGCTGCAGACGCAGATCGAGAATGGCCTTGGCCTGTTCGGCCGATAGTCTCGTCGTTCCTGCCGCCGACATCGCATGTCGCGGATCGTCGATCAAAAGCACCATGGTTTCGACGTCGCGCGCCGGCCAGTCACGCGCCATCAACTGCTCGCGCGCCTCATTGGCGTCCTTGGAGCCGCGGATCAGTCGTATCACCTCGTCGATATTGGCCACCGTGATCGCAAGACCGACCAGAATGTGGGCGCGGTCGCGCGCCTTGCTCAAGAGGTGCTTGATGCGCCGGTAGATCACCTGTTCGCGGAAGGCGATGAAGGACGCCAGCAGGTCCTTCAGGTTCATGATCTGCGGCCGGCCGCCCTCGAGCGCCACCATGTTGGCGCCGAACGAGGATTGCAGCGACGTGAAGCGGTAGAGCTGGTTGAGCACCACGTCCGGCACCGCATCGCGCCGCAATTCGATCACCACGCGAAAGCCGTCGCGGTCGGACTCGTCGCGCAGCGCGCCGATGCCCTCGAGTTTCTTCTCGCGCACCAGTTCGCCGATGCGCTCGACCATGTGCGCCTTGTTTACCTGGTAGGGGATTTCCGAAATGACGATGGCTTCGCGCTCGCCGCGCAGCGTCTCGAACTCGACCTTGCCCCGCATCACGATCGAGCCGCGGCCGAGATGATAGGCGGCGCGGATGCCCTGACGGCCGAGAATGATGCCGCCGGTCGGGAAATCCGGGCCCGGCACGATGGCGATCAGGTCTTCGATCGACAGTGCCGGATCGTCGGCGAGCGCAATGCAGGCATCGATCACCTCGCCGAGATTGTGCGGCGGGATATTGGTCGCCATGCCGACCGCGATGCCGCCGGCGCCGTTGACCAGAAGGTTGGGGAAGCGCGCCGGCAACACCGCCGGCTCGCGTTCGGTATTGTCGTAATTGGGCTGGAAATCGACGGTCTCGTTGTCGAGATCGTCGAGCAGCGCCATCGACGCTTTGGTGAGCCGCGCTTCGGTATACCGATAGGCGGCGGGCGGATCGCCGTCGACCGAGCCGAAATTGCCCTGGCCGTCGATCAGCGGCAGGCGCATGGAAAAATCCTGCGCCATGCGCACCAGCGCGTCATAGATCGATTGGTCGCCGTGCGGATGATATTTGCCGATCACGTCGCCGACGACACGCGCCGATTTCACGTATTTCTTGTCGGGCGTATAGCCGTTCTCGTGCATCGAATAGAGGATGCGCCGATGCACGGGCTTGAGCCCATCGCGCGCGTCCGGCAGAGCGCGCGCCACGATCACGCTCATGGCGTAATCGAGATAGCTCTTCTTCATCTCCTCGGTGATGGACACCGGGCGAATGTCGGAGGGGCCGCTGTCCGTGGGCGGGGGATTATCCTGGTCTGACAAGCTCTGAGAATCCTGCTCGAATCGAATAGATTTCATAGCCGATCAGGCGCCGCGGCGCCACCTTTATCGGCATCGGATAGATGGGTTTTTTCTTTTTATTTTCAATGTCTTATTGTGACGGCTGGGGCGGCTTCGCCGCGCATTCCCCTCCCCCTGGTGGGGAGGGGTTAGGGGTGGGGGTCGGGAGGTCGCGCGCCGGCGTGCTGGCTTGCGTATAGCCTCCCGACCCCCCACCCTGCCCTCCCCCACAAGGGGGGAGGGAAAGCCTCGCCCATGCTGCTCGATTTTGCCGTCTATGCCTTCGTCACGGTGTTCGTCGTAGTCGACCCGATCGCCATGGCGCCGACCTTTCTGGTCGTGACCGAGGGCATGCCGCGCGCGGCGCGAAAAAGCGTCGGCATTCGCGCCAGCTTTATCGCCGCCGGCATTCTCACCGGCGCGGCGCTGGTCGGCGACCGGCTGCTTGGCGTGCTCGAAATCTCGCTGCCGGCGTTTCGCATCGCAGGCGGGTTGTTGTTGTTCTGGATCGCCGCCGAAATGGTGTTCGGCGTCAGGAGCCGCCATGAGGGCGAAGCCGCCGAGCAAGCCATGGAAGAGCGCGTGCGCAATGTCGCAGCCTTCCCGCTCGCGATCCCGCTCCTCGCCGGCCCCGGCGCGATCACCGCAACGATCCTGCTCGCCGGCCAGGCCGACGGCGATTGGCTGCGGGTCGGCATCCTGGTCGCGGTCGTGCTGTTGGTCGCCGCCTCATGCCTGCTCACCTTCCTCGGCGCCGAACGCATCAGCGGCCTTCTCGGCATGACCGGGAATATCGTGCTGTCGCGGCTCCTCGGCGTGCTGCTCGCGGCGCTTGCCGTTCAGTATGTGGTCGACGGCATCCGCATCATCTTCGTCGAGGGCATTCACATCTGAACCCGATGGACGGTCCAGTTGCGGCGCTCTACCAGACCTCGCTATGCCGGAGTGTCGCCCAGTCAACTCGGGACAAACCGGACTGCGTTTTTTGAAGTTCCTTAAATATTTGAACATCTCATGGCAGGATGAAGTGGCCATCGCAGGTCGGTCTCCGTCACGCGATCTTCGAGAGAGTTGTGAGCGCCGGCAAAAATGCCACGGTCTCATTTGGCGCCCGGGCGTTCCGTCTCGGGACGAGGCTTATTGACCTCATCAGCGGCAATCTTTTCGCCGCGCTTTTGATTGCGCTGGCGCTTGCGGGGGGCGCGGTCAAGCTTTTGTCACCGGATGCGCAAATGCAGCAAATAGATGCGGATGGCAGCTCCGCCTCCATCACGATATCCAATCGCAGCGACTGCCTCCACATGAAGTTCGACAACGCCACCGCGGGCGTCACCACGACCGGAATGACTCCCTGTCCGGGAGGGGAAGGCCATCCGGTGAGCAGGTTCAGCGCGATTTCCAACGCGTTCCAACATAAGTGAAACTGCCGTCCTGCACATCCGCAGCGGGGCTAATTATCGAGCGCAATAGCTGCCACAAACACAGCCGCGCTGACTTACTTGATCCAGTTTATGTTCTTTTTTTCGCCGCCAAAAATCGAGACGCAACCTTCACCCGAATGCTTTGCACACCGAACTCGGTAAGACTGCCGCTATAGGTTTTGCGCTCGTTCGCCGAGACCTGAGCGCCGTTCGGGAGGCGGGAATTCGTAGCCCTGGGCAGTGCAGTAGCGGCGTGGCCGCGCGCGGCGCGTGCACAGCAGCCGACGATGCCGGTGATCGGGTTTCTCGGTCTGACTTCGCCGCAAGCCTTTGCCCCTCTGTTGGCCGCGTTTCAGCGCGGCTTGAAGGAAACCGGCTACGCCGAGGGTCAGAACGTCGCGGTGGAGTACCGCTGGGCGAACAGCCAGTTCGATCGCTTCTCCGGCCTGGCGTCCGAATTGGTTGGGCTGAAGGTTACCGTTGTTGTCGCCGTGGGTACGCCCGCCGCGGCACTGGCCGCCAAAGCAGCGACCGCTACGATCCCGATCATCTTCATTACCGGCAGCGATCCGGTCCGCATCGGTCTTGCCGCCAGCCTTAATCGACCTGGCGGCAACGCGACCGGCATTTACATGCTGACATCAAGTCTTGAGCCGAAGCGCCTGGAAATAATGCACGAACTGGTCACGGGCGCTTCCATCGTCGGGGCTATTGTCGATCCAAGCTCACCGGAAACCGACCAGCAGATCAAGGAACTCACGGCGGCGGCAACGAGGCTCAATCAGCAATTGAAGATCTTGAATGCGACGAACGATGCCGAAATCGCGGCCGCTTTCGCCGCGATGGCCGAGCAGCACGTCGGCGCCTGCATCGTAACCTCGTCGCCGCTTTACCTGCCGCTACGGCAGATGATCACGGCACTCGCGGCGCGTTACACTATTCCCACGGCCTATTATCTTCGTGATTTTGTCGAGGCCGGCGGACTACTCAGCTACGGTACCAGCCTGACCGACGCCTATCGCCAAGTCGGAATCTACACCGGCAGAGTCCTCAAGGGCGAAAAGCCCGGCGACTTGCCGGTTCAAGAATCGGTCAAAGTCGAGCTCGTGATCAATCTGAAGACCGCCGCAACGCTTGGGCTCAAATTCCCGCTGACTTTGCTCGGCCGCGCCGACGAAGTTATCGAGTAAGCCGTGCCGGATCGTGGAACTCATGGGGCGAGCTAACGGCCGAGGCCACAACGGTCTGGCGCGCGCTAATCATGCATTAACCATAGAAGTTCACGATCGCTTAGGAATCCCCGGCTGGAGACGAGCTCATGTCGGCATCTGGAATTAGCGCTGCGGCAAGCGCGCCGCTTTCGCAAGCTTCGCAGCAGGTCAATCAACACCGCAACCGTGTGCACGGGCCATCCATCAGCGATCTCGATGCGCAAAGCTCGAGCGTTGCGGCTTCGGCAAAATCGACCGGCCGGGTCGGCGGCAGAGTAGATGTCAGGGTGTAGGGAATAGAGCGCGATGCCTTCGTTCGCGATCCGTGCGGCCGAGCCGCGCGACATTCCGGCGCTGATGCGGCTCAAGCGGCTATTGGCGCAAGACGAGGATTCGCTGCACGCGATCTCCGCCGGCGAGGCCGACTGGCTGCGCGACGGTTTTGGCGCCGAGGCCGGCTTCCTCGCTTTCGTCGCCGAGAACCCCGATAAGCCAGGTGACGGCATCATCGGCATGGCGACCTGTAGCCGGCGCAAGCTGACCGGCTGGAACGGGCCCGTGCTGTTCCTGCAAGACCTCTATGTCGAGGCGGGCTTTCGCGATCGCGGCGTGGCACGGGCGCTGGTCGCCCGCGTCGCCGCTTTGGCGCGCGAGATCGGCAGCCCGATCGTCGAACTCACAGTGCGATCCGACAATCCGGCGCAGGCGTTCTATCAGCGCGCGGGCTTCCAGCCGCTGCCGCAATGCCTGACTTACGTGCTCGCCGGGCCGGCGCTGGCCGCGCTCGCCGAGCAGGACAAGACCGCGCTAGCCCTGGCCGGTTAAGGCTCGCCCCAGCGCGGCTGCCAGATCATCAGCGCGTATATCGCGATCATGCCGAGAAGGATCGGCAGCGCCAGCATGCTCCACAGCCGGAACAGGCGATTATAGGTAGCAGGAAGCGGCACCGCGTTGAGCGCCGCCTGGCGGCTCAAAGCCCGGATACGCATCTCCATCCGCACGGCCGCAATCCAGCACACGACGACCACGGCGAACAATGCGAGCGAAACCTCGATCCACAATTCGCTAAGCGGCGTGAGCCCGATCGCCCAGGCCAGCGGAAATCCGCTGACGGCCTGAAGCGCGAAGGCCCCGGCAACGACGAGTTTTTCGGCGGTGACGACAAATTGCGAGGTCAGGGCGACCACCGCGGTATTGCCGGAACGGTGCGCGAGCACCATGAACACGGCCGCACACAGCCAGGTGCCGAGCATGACGCCGGCGGCCAGCACGTGCACGAATTTGATGGCGAAGATGGCGTCGATCATCGCTGCTCCGCGTCATTGCGTGGAGCAAAGCGACGAAACAATCCAGACTTTCTCCGCTGATCTGGATTGCTTCGCTTCGCTCGCAATGACGGTCGATCAGAACGGAATCTCGTCATCCATATCGGCGCCGGCGCCGCCGCGCGACGCGCCCGCGGCGGCAGCGACTTTGCGGGTCGGGCCGGGCGAACCGAACTCGCCGCCGCCCTCGCCCGCAGCCATATCGCCGCCCGAGCCACCGGCGCGGTCGAGCAGCGTGAGCTCGCCGCGAAAGCCCTGCAACACGACCTCGGTCGAGTAGCGCTCCTGGCCGGACTGATCCTGCCATTTGCGTGTCTGCAGAGCGCCTTCGATGAAAACCTTCGAGCCCTTTTTGAGGTACTGCTCGGCGATCCGGCACAAATTCTCATTGAAGATGACGACGCGGTGCCATTCGGTTTTTTCGCGCCGCTCACCCGTCGTCTTGTCCTTCCAGGATTCCGACGTCGCCAGCCGCAGATTGGCGACCGGCCGGCCGTCCTGGGTGCGACGGATTTCAGGATCGGCGCCCAGATTACCGACCAGGATGACCTTGTTTACGCTGCCTGCCATGGAATGCTCCTCCGAATGCTCCTGCTCCCGTGCTGTCGTTCGCGACCGCGCGAACCTTTCAATCGACTTTCGATCCGGATACCGGCGCAGGATGCCAGAGCCGGATGACGCCACTGCCGCGGATTGCCTGAGCGGGACGATCCCGGCTTCAGACCCAACATCGACCGGACGAGGTAAGTGCCGGACGCAACGATGGCCCCTAACGATAGCCTCGATGACAGTAGTAGTGCCGCGTCGGGCCCCCGCAAGGATGCCGCGAGCTTCATAGGCGTTATCCACACGCGCGATCCGATTACCGAGCCGCCGCGCTAAATGTTCTTCGTTTGTTCTAGTCTGTCGGTTAACCAATTGCAAGACTTTGGGGCGCGCAACCGGCAATATTTGTGATCCCGCGCGGGCGAAATATGGTTTATAAAAGGACCTCGGTACGGCATGGGGACGTTGGGGGATCAGGCTACGGTCAAGCTGCCGCCAAAAGTTGCAGGCTGTTGCTTTTCAGTGACATCCTTTTTGTCCTTGATCAGCTAGTTATCGGCTCGGGGACGGCGGCAGAACTTGTCTCGAAACCACTGATCAAGCAACAATAACCCTGCCTCGAGCGTAGAGCACTGGAGTGCCGCATGACGCGATTTTTTGTTGCTGTAGCGATTGGTCTCGCCGGCCTGGTGCCGGGCGTCCTGGGGCAGGCTCTCGCGGCCGATCTGCCGGAACCCGCAGCGCCGCCGCCGCGCGCTCCCGCCACCTACGTTCCGACCGTCGCCCCGGTCTACAACTGGGGCGGCATCTATTTCGGCGTCAACGGCGGTTACGGTTTCGGCAAGAGCGAGTGGACCGATCCGAATAATGCCTTTGGCTCGACCGGGAATTTCAACATTTCAGGCTACGCCGCCGGTGCAACCCTCGGCGCCAATTTCCAGGTCGATGCGTTTGTATTTGGCGCCGAAGGCGACTTCGACATGATGGGAATCGACGGCAAAACCTCGAACGCATTCTGCGCCAATGTCGGTTTTGGCGCCGCAGAGTGCGAGACCAAGCAGACATGGTTGAGCACGCTGCGCGCCCGCTTCGGCTACGCGGTGGATCGCGTGTTGTTCTATGGCACGGCCGGCGGCGCGTTCGGCAACATCGAAACTGGCGTGGCTGGCAATCTTACCAGTTCGACAAAGGTCGGTTGGACTGCGGGCGCCGGTGTCGAAGCGGCCTTGGCTGACCATTGGACGGCAAGGATCGAGTATCTCTTCGTCGATCTGCAAGACACCACCTGCAACACGGCCTCAGCTTGTGGATTTGATGGTGCCGTTCCCGCGAACGACACGGTGAAATTCTCGACCAGCCTGATCCGGCTCGGCGTCGACTATAAGTTCTAGTAACGCCGCGCTCTGCCAAGCGATGTGAATGCGGGGCCTTCGGGCCCCGTTTTCGTTTTCGATCGGTGCGCGCGGCGGGCGTCTCGCTATCGGCCAATGGCCGAGCGCGAAAACGCGCAATGCAAATTGTCAGCAAATAAGTCCCTCACGCGCTCTTTGTTTGTAACGCGCTTCGTTTGCGATCGGCGCGCCGCGTGGCTCGTGTGCGAATCAGATTAGGCGCGCGTTTTTCTTTTTCGATTGTCAAGCTCGAATGACGCGAGCAGTCGGCAACGACTTGTGTATCCTGTGCAAAGAGATTCGCCGTGGGAGCTTGACATGAAGCGATGGTTCGTTGCTGGCGCCTTGGTTGTGGCCGCGGCTGGACAAACATGGGCGGCGGATCTTCCGGAACCGCCCCCGCCGCCGCCGCGCGCACCGGCCGCCTACATGCCGGCCGTTGCTCCCGTCTACAACTGGGGCGGCCTGTATTACGGCGTCAACGGCGGCTATGCCTTCGGCAAGAGCGAATGGACCGATCCGAATAATTTTTCGGGTCTTGGCTCAACCGGGAATTTCAACATTTCAGGCTATGCCGCCGGCGCAACGCTGGGCGCCAATCTCCAGGCCGACGCATTCGTTTTCGGTATCGAAACCGACTTCGACATGATGGGGATCGACGGCAAAGTCTCGAGCGCATTTTGCGGTGCCGTGGGTTTTGGCGCGGGGGCACAATGTGAGACGAAGCAAAGCTGGCTCGGCACGTTGCGCGCCCGTATCGGATACGCCGTGGATCGCGTGCTGTTCTTTGGCACGGCGGGCGGCGCTTACGGCAACATCGAAACCGGCGTGGGTGGCAATCTTGTGAACTCGTCTAAGCCCGGTTGGGTCGCAGGCGCCGGTATCGAGGGCGCCTTGGCGGACAACTGGACGGCAAGGATCGAGTATCTCTACGTCGATCTACAAAACGCCTCGTGCACGACGCCCGCCAATTGCGGACTTGACACCGGCGCCCCTACCCCCGCGAACGACACCATCAAATTCTCGACCAGCTTGATACGGCTGGGCGTCGACTACAAATTCCGCTGAACCGTTGCGGCAGCGCGATTTGAAGGCGGGGCGTCAGGCCCCGCAGGCGCTCGGGCGACCCGGCCGCGCCCCGCTGCCTCGGTAAGGGACCCGGGCTTCCCCCCAGGCTCCCAGGGCCGATTCCGCCGGATTGTTGTTTTTTTGCACTATTCAAGTGGTTGCGAAGGCATTGTACTCTGCCCCGCGAATGATCGTTTGCGGGTGCCTTATGAAGCGTCTTGGTCCGGGCGTAACGACGCTTGGCATGCTGGCCATTGCAGCAAGCCTTGCTGCCGGAGGCTTTGCCGGAGTTCCGGCGCATGCCGCGGACCTGCCGGCGCCCGCGCCGGGCTATTACCCGCCGGCCTATGCGCCCGCGCTCTATGACTGGACCGGCTTCTACATCGGCGGCCATATCGGGGCCGGCCTCTTGGCGGACAGTGTCAGCCAAAACGGCGTGTCGGCCAGCGGCACCAATTTCGCCAACGCGATCGGTATCCCTAAGGCCGGCGTGGTCGGCGGCGGACAAATCGGACTGAACTACCAGTTCGCATCCTGGGTGGTGGGCGCCGAAGCGTCAGTGTCGGCGACCAATATCAGCGGCTCAGGCAACGAGTTGACCAGTATACCGAACACCATCCGCATGACGTCGGCGCCGATGGATTTCGCCGCCGTGACCGGACGGGTCGGCTACGCCTTCAATACGCTGCTGTTCTACGCAAAAGCCGGCGGCGGAACGATGCAGGTGCATTACACCCAAGACACGCTCATTCCCGCCGGCACCTCGGCGACGCAGGAAATCAAGGACACCCGCACCGGCTTCACCGGCGGCCTCGGCCTCGAATACGGCCTGACCGAGAGCGTTTCGGCCAAGCTCGAATACGATCTCTACGACTTCGGCACCAAGAACTACAATTTCACGACCACGCCGGTGTCGATCCGGTCCTACCTGCACGTCCTCGAATTCGGGCTGAATTACCGCTTCAACTGGGCGCACTGATTTCGGGGAATACGTCCGGCGCGCCCTGGAAAAAAGCCCGCGTTCTTACTACGTTCGCAGGGCATGAGCGAGCCTCCCGTCCAGCATCCTTCCGGCAAGAAACCCGATAGTGGCCGCGTGATTTCGATCCGCGGCGCGCGCGAGCACAATCTCAAAAACGTCGATCTCGATATTCCGCGCGATCGGCTGGTGGTTTTCACCGGCCTGTCCGGTTCCGGCAAATCCTCGCTCGCCTTCGACACCATCTATGCCGAGGGCCAGCGCCGCTATGTCGAAAGCCTGTCGGCCTATGCGCGGCAGTTCCTGGAAATGATGCAGAAGCCGGACGTCGACCAGATCGACGGGCTGTCGCCGGCCATTTCCATCGAGCAGAAGACCACTTCGCGCAATCCGCGCTCGACGGTGGGCACCGTCACCGAGATCTACGATTACATGCGGCTCTTGTGGGCGCGGGTCGGCGTGCCCTATTCGCCGGCGACGGGGCTGCCGATCGAGAGCCAGACCGTGTCGCAGATGGTCGACCGCATCATGGCGCTGCCCGAAGGCACGCGGCTTTATCTGTTGGCGCCCGTGGTGCGCGGCCGGAAGGGCGAGTACCGCAAGGAGCTCGCCGACTTCATGAAGAAGGGCTACCAGCGCGTCAAAATCGACGGCAAGTTTTACGAGATCGCCGAAGCGCCCGCGCTCGACAAGAAATTCACCCACGACATCGACGTCGTGGTCGACCGCATCGTGGTGCGGCCGGACATCACTGCGCGGCTCGCCGACTCGCTCGAACAGGCGCTGAAGCTGGCCGATGGGCTCGCCGTCGCCGAGCTCGCCGACACCGCGCCGGCCGGGCAAAGCACGACCAACAGCAAAGCCAACAAGCAGCGCAACGAGACCGCCGAGCGTCTCACCTTCTCGGAAAAATTCGCCTGCCCGGTGTCGGGCTTCACCATTCCGGAGATCGAGCCGAGGCTGTTCTCCTTCAACAATCCGTTCGGCGCCTGCCCGAAATGCGGCGGGCTTGGCGTCGAGCAGCACATCGACGCCGACCTCGTCATTCCCGACAAGGAGCGAAGCTTACGCAAGGGCGCCATCGCGCCCTGGGCGAAATCGTCGTCGCCTTATTACACGCAGACGCTTTCGGCGCTCGGCAAGCACTACAAATTCACGCTCGACACCAAATGGAAGGACCTGCCGAAGAAGACGCAGGAGACGATCCTCTACGGCTCCGGCGATACCGAGATCCGCTTCTCCTATGACGACGGCATGCGCGCTTACGAAACCAAGCGCGCCTTCGAAGGCGTCGTCACCAATCTCGAGCGGCGCTTCAAGGAAACCGAAAGCGACTGGGCGCGCGAGGAGATCGCGCGCTATTTCACCGACGTGCCCTGCGCGGCCTGCAACGGCTATCGGCTCAAGCCCGAGGCGCTGTGCGTGAAAATCGGTGGACTGCATATCGGCGAAGTCTCCGAAATGTCGGTCAAAGGCGCAGCCGAATGGTTCACTGAGCTACCCCAACGGCTGACCGCCAAACAGAACGAAATTGCCGTCCGCGTGCTCAAGGAAATCCGCGACCGGCTGCGCTTTTTGGTCGATGTCGGGCTCGAATATCTGACATTGGCCAGGGCAAGCGGCACGCTGTCGGGCGGCGAGAGCCAGCGCATTCGCCTTGCCTCGCAGATCGGCTCCGGTCTCACCGGCGTGCTCTATGTGCTCGACGAGCCCTCGATCGGGCTGCACCAGCGCGACAATGCGCGGCTTCTCGAAACGCTGAAGCGGCTGCGCGACCTCGGCAATACCGTGATCGTGGTCGAGCATGACGAAGACGCCATCCGCACCGCCGACTATGTCTTCGACATCGGCCCCGGCGCCGGCATCCATGGCGGCCATGTGGTGGCGCAGGGCCAGCTCGCCGACCTCATCGCCGCAGAAAATTCCTGGACCGGAAAATATCTCTCCGGCGAGCTGATGGTGCCGGTTGAGGAACGCCGCGCCAAAAATCCGGCGCGCATGCTCAAAGTAGTCGGCGCCCGCGGCAATAATCTGAAAAACATCACCGCCGAAATTCCGCTCGGTCTCTTCACCTGCGTCACCGGCGTGTCGGGCGGCGGCAAGTCGACGCTGCTCGTCGACACGCTCTACAAGGCGCTGGCGCGGCGGTTGAACAATGCCAGCGAGGCCCCCGCCCCGCACGACCGCATCGAAGGCGTCGAGCATCTCGACAAGATCATCGACATCGACCAGTCGCCGATCGGCCGCACGCCGCGCTCGAACCCCGCCACCTATACGGGCGCGTTCACGCCGATCCGCGAATGGTTCGCGGCGCTGCCGGAAAGCCGCGCTCGCGGCTACGAGCCCGGCCGCTTCTCCTTCAACGTCAAAGGCGGCCGCTGCGAGGCCTGCCAGGGCGACGGCGTCATCAAGATCGAGATGCACTTTCTGCCCGACGTCTACGTCACCTGCGATGTCTGCAAGGGCAAGCGCTACAATCGCGAAACGCTCGACGTGCTGTTCAAGGGCAAATCGATCGCCGACGTGCTCGACATGACGGTCGAGGAAGCGCTCGATTTCTTCAAGGCTGTGCCGCGGGTGCGCGAGCCCTTGGCGCTATTGCACCGCGTCGGCCTCGACTACATCCATGTCGGCCAGCAGGCGACGACGCTGTCGGGCGGCGAAGCGCAGCGCGTCAAGCTCGCCAAGGAATTGGCCAAACGCGCCACCGGCCGCACGCTCTATATTCTGGACGAGCCCACCACGGGCTTGCATTTCCACGACGTGGCAAAATTGCTCGAAGTGCTCCACGAGCTGGTCGAGACCGGCAATTCGGTCGTCGTCATCGAGCACAATCTCGAAGTCATCAAGACCGCCGACTGGGTCATCGACCTCGGCCCCGAAGGCGGCGACGGCGGCGGCGAGATCGTCGCCGCCGGCACGCCCGAGGACATCGCGCGCGAGAAGCGCAGCTACACCGGCGCCTTCCTCAAGCCGGTGCTGGCGCGGCGCGGCGTGGATCGCGGCAAGAAGCGGCGCGTCGAGGCGGCGGAGTGATCTTCTTCTGCTGGATCGACAGATGAATCGTGCTAAACTGCGCCTCTCGAGAGGGAACTGACTGGTGACCGCCGATGTAACCCGCGAAGAATTTCAGACGCTCGAACGCGAGGTCGAGGGCGAGAAAATGGTCACGCGTCATATCCTCGAACAGACCCGCCGCAACGGCGACGATCTTGCCGCCATCAAGACCAGGCTGGATCGCGTCGAAGAGAAGCTTGATGGGATCGACATCAAGAGCGTGGCCCGCAAGGTCGACGGTCTCGATCAGAAGGTCGACTCGCTCACCAAGGCTTTGCCGCGCATCGTCGGCGACGAGATGCGGAAGGCGCTCCGCGAGCGCGATGCGAAATAATCGCTGAACGGGTTCGGCGACATCGCCGCATCGGCCTCGACGCGCGCCGCGTGCCGCATTACGCTCCCGCCCGTTAAAACCATAAACGATAAAAACGTACCGGGAGGGTTGAGGGCATGTTCGCACGTTACGTATCGATTATTTTTGCCGCCGCCGTCATGATTGCAGGCGCGGCGCTGCCGGCCGCGGCCGACGATGCCGCGGCCAACGCTATCGAGGCCAAGACGCAGGTCTGCGGCCTGTGCCACGGCCCGGATGGCCATCCGGTCGGCCCGGAAGTTCCGGTGATCTGGGGCCAGCAGCAGAATTATCTGGTCAAGGAAATCCACGATTACCGCGCCGGCGATCGCTACAACGCCCTGATGGCGCCGGTCGCCCACGGCATCGCCCAAGAAGACACCCGCCCGATCGGCGCCTATTTCGCGGCCAAGCCCTGGCCGAAAGCAACGCCGTCCAGTGCCGGCCCCGACCCCTCCATCACCGACAAGCTCGAACAGTGCCAGGCCTGCCACCAGCCGGGCTTCCTCGGCGGCGCCCAGGGGCCGCGGCTCGCCGGCTTGAACGAGAAATATCTCGCCAAGACCATGGACGATTTTGCCAACGGCGTGCGCGCCAACAATCTCGACATGCCCGGCTTCATGAAAGCGCTCAGCGAAAGCGAGCGCCACGCCATGGCGAAATATCTGTCGGGGCTGTGAGCTCTTCACCCTCCCCTGCAGGGGGAGGGTCGGCGCAAGGCGCCGGGGCGGGGAGGTCTTCCTTCTCCCGCAAGCGGGAGAAGGTGGCAAGCGACGCGAGCCGGATGAGGGTCCGCTCGGACTATGCTATGCTTACCCCATGAAGGTCGAAGACATCGAAGAAGCCATCCTCAAACTTAAGCCCGAGGATCTCGCCCGATTGCGTCTCTGGTTCGCCGAATTCGAATCCGGCATGAGCCCGCCGAAACCGCCGGAGCCGGCCGCGGCAAAGCTCGGCCGCATTGCCGGGCGGGCGATTGCGGAGTTTAGGAAGCGGTCGCGGGAGACGTGAGGCGCAGTAGGCTTGACTGGGCAGTTTCTAAAGCCAGTGCGAGCGAGGCGCGGGCGGACCTCGGCAAGAAGAGCCCGGTTGGGAGGCGAAGTAACTCTTATCCACGCACCTCCCTAGGCAGCGGCTCCTAACTCTTGCTTTGCTTGCCTACGTTTTTCATCAACTATTCGAACTGCCTCCTCCGCTGCAAAGAAGTCAACATGGGGCTTTAGCGAAGTAAGTTTTCTCGCTCGTTCGTCTACAGGAACACGCGGATTCTTTTTCGTGACGTAATACGCGGTCGCAACTTTCTCTAAATGTTTTACATCACTCGCAGCAAACCAATCCGTGAGGAACTTCTCCACTGGCGCGAATTGTTCGATATTTTCCTTATTAATGCTGTATGGCCTGCACCCGGTTCCGAAGACACCGAGTTAGGTGTTTTATTGGAACCGGAGGTGGCTCATGGAGAGGCGGAAGTTTACGCGGGAGTTTAAGCTTGAGGCTGTGCGGTTGATCAAGGAG